>Ga0302324_100008036_pt1 | contig 22315 bp, 15 predicted proteins | sample Palsa_T0_1_FD_201949 | JGI IMG/M metagenome (GOLD analysis project Ga0302324, IMG submission 201949) | Peat permafrost microbial communities from Stordalen Mire near Abisko, Sweden - Palsa_T0_1 | ecosystem: Environmental > Terrestrial > Soil > Palsa > Peat permafrost | place: Sweden: Abisko...
GGAACTGCGCATTGCATACGAGGCGCTGGCGTGGGCAAAGCACATTTCCGATCATCGCGATGCGTGGGCAATCGTAAAGGCGGTCAACCATCCGGCGATCGGCATGTGTCTGGATAGCTTCAATTCACTGGTACGTGGTGTTCCGATCGACAGCCTGCGCTGGATTGACGTCGCGAAGATCTTTTACGTGCAGATGGCGGATGCGCCGTCGTTGGCCATGGATATGCTGGCATTGAGCCGTCATTTCCGCTGCATGCCTGGCCAGGGAGACATGCCGTTGGTCGAGTACCTGGCGACCCTGCAGGACATCGGCTATGACGGCGTGCTATCGCTCGAAATATTCAACGACAGCTTTCATGCGCGCTCGACTTCCGGCGTGGCTATGGACGGGATCCGATCACTGACGTTCCTGGAGGAACAGGTCCATCAAAGGCTGCATCCGGACGGCGCGCCGCTAATGCCCCGGCGGGTCAGCTGTCGTGGAATCGAATTTCTGGAATTCTGTGCCAGTGAGGAAGAGGCGCCGCTGCTGGCGGAGCTGATAAGCACCCTGGGCTTCGAGCTGGTAGGCCGCCACCGGCGCAAGGCGGTGACGCGCTGGCTTCAGGGCGGCATCAACCTGGTCATCAATAGCGAGACCGAAGGCTTTGCACATACGTTCGACGCCGTCCACGGCGCCTCGGTATGTGCCATAGGGCTGCTTGTGGGCGATCCGTCCGGCGCCCTGGACCGCTCGCGTCAACTGCAGATCAGCAGTTTCCAGCAGGCCGTTGGTCCCGGAGAGTTCCAGATTCCGGCGGTGCGCGGGGTCGGCGGCAGCCTGCTCTATTTTGTATCCGACGAGAACGCCCCGAGGATCTGGGACACGGAATTCACCAGGATTGACGGCGCGAATATACGAGAGGACGCAGGGCTACAGCGTATCGATCATGTGACCCAGGCGATGCAGTACGAGGAGCTGTTGTCGTGGCTGCTGTATTACGTGGCATTATTCGATGTAAGAAAAACCGCGCAAGTGGAAATCTCCGATCCGGTCGGCCTGGTGCTGAGCCAGGCGGTGCAGAGCGGCGACGGCGGATTTCGCATCGTCCTGAACGGGTCATCATCGGCACAAACGCTGGCGTCGCGATTTCTACGCAACTACGCCGGGGCCGGAGTGCAGCACATCGCCTTCGCGACCAACGACATCTTTGCAACGGCGGCGAAGGTTCGGGCCCTGGGCATGGAGTCGCTGGAGATTCCCGGGAATTACTATGACGATCTGGCCGCAAGGTTCGGGCTGCAGGAACCAGCTTTGGAGCGACTGGCGCAATTCAATATCCTGTACGACCGGGATGCGGCCGGGGAATATTTTCAGCTCTTTTCGCGCGCATTCGCCAAACGCTTCTTCTTCGAGATCGTGCAGCGCAGAGGCTACCAGGGGTTTGGCGCGAGCAACACCGAGATCCGCCTGGCGGCTCAATCGCGCTACAAGGCCGAGTCGCCCAAGCCGGATCTGACTCACCGTCCATAGGGCCGCCAGTCAGCAGGGGTGGTTCGCCTGGCCGACGGCGTAGGGACGTTGCTTGGACAGGCCGCCGAGGCGTTCGCGTAGCTAGCGGCTACTTCGGCTTGCCTTCATCGAGCAGACGCGCAATGCGCCGCAATGCGAGCTGGTAGCCCTGGGTGCCAAAGCCCGCAATCACACCGGACGCTATCGCAGATACATAGGAATGATGGCGGAAGGTCTCGCGTTTGTGCACATTAGAAATATGCACTTCGATGATGGGAAACTCGCAGGTTGCGAGCGCGTCCAGGATCGCGATTGACGTGTGCGTGAAGGCCGCAGCATTGATGACGATGCCGGCGGCGCGCTCATGTGCCTCATGAATCCAGTCAATCAGCTGGTATTCGGCATTGCTTTGATGGAATGCAATCTCAAGTCGCAACTCGGCCGCCAGCTTGCGGCAATCGGACTCGACGTCGGCCAGGGTTTCGTGTCCATAGATCGCCGGTTCCCGCTTTCCCAGCAGATTCAGGTTCGGTCCGTTAAGCAGGTAGACCAGTCGGCTCATTTTGATGCGCCTCAAAGGTGGCGGCAATTAGGGGCTGATGAGTTCATGCATGTCAATCGCCCTCGTCTGGAGGCTTGCGGTACCAGTGCGATTGACCGCCGCAAACCGGCGGTGTATGCAGCAGCTTGCCCGAATTACTCGCTGGGGAGCCACAGGCGTGACAAGCGGAACCTTGAACCGGGGATTGGCCATTCTGGAGCTTCTCGCCGCGAGCGCATCGGGGCTGTCGATTCGCGAGATCGCCGGTAGCTTGAAAATCCCCGCGAGCGCCACGCACCGGGTGCTGTCCGAGCTGGTGCAGCGTGGTTACGTGCAGCAGCCCAAGGAGCACGGTGTGTATTCGCTGACGCTGAAAATGTGTGCACTCGGTCTGTCGCAGCTTTCGCGCAGCGGCGTGGTCGATATGGCGCAACCGATCCTCGACCAGCTGGCGCGGGTTTCGGGCGAGGTGGCACGCCTGGGGATAGTGGACGGTGAACAACTCGTCTGGGTCGCGAAGGCGCAGGCGGCGGTCAGCGGGCTGCGATTCGATCCCGACATGGGCGGCATTGCGCCGCTGTTCTGCACGGCGTCCGGGCACGCGTGGCTTTCATGTCTGAGCGACGAACAGGCGATGCGCCTGGTCGTGAAGCAGGGCGGTCTCGGCCTGCCGGGCGGCGACTGCGGCGAAAATGCACCGCGCACGGTAGTCGAGTTGCTGCGACACCTGCACAAGACGCGCAACCGCGGGTTCAGCATCCTGGCCGAAGCGGTGCATATCGGCATCGCTGCCGTAGCCGCGCCGGTACGGCACATCGCGACCGCCCAGGTGATTGGCGTGCTCTCGATTGCTGGACCGCACATACGCCTGACGGACAAGAGGCTGGCACGGCTTGGTCCGGTTCTCATCCAGGCGGCCGCCGATCTGGGCGCTGCAACTGCCGGATCGGCGCTGTTGCGAGGTGCCGTTGCCGCATCCCCCGACCCTAAGGCTGATGTCGGTGTGCCGAAGTCGCGCCGGCATGCCCGGGTTCGCCGACTGCAGCGGCGCCAAAAACCGCCATCGATAAAGAGCGCCTGATCCACAGCGCCTGACCGGATCCATCGGTCGCAACTAAATTCTTTGAACCGGCATCCAGGCTGGAGTAGATTATTGGAATTAGATTCCATTCTGGAATAATATTCCATTTAAATCCACGGCCGCGACAGATGACGAGACTGTATTCCCTGGCGCACTTGACGGTCCTGGACTGTGCGCCTCCGGAGATGACCTATCTCGCGGCGCGCGCGGGCTATGATTTCGTCAGCTTCCGTCTTATCCCGATGGGGATACCCGGCGAGCCCAGATACGTTCCAGAGGACAAGCAGATGCTCCGGCGAACGAAGCGGGCGCTCGCCGAGACCGGGCTTGGGCTTTTCGATCTGGAACTGGCACGGATCGTCGATGGGCTGGACGCGGCAAAGTATCTGCCGGCGATGGAAGCAGCGGCGGAATTGGGTGCGAAGCACGTGATAACCAGCGCCTGGACCACCCGCCAGGACGATCGAGCGTTCCTGATTGATTCCTTTGCCATTCTTTGCGAGATGGCAAAGCCGCTGGGCTTGACCGTTAACTTTGAATTCCCGACCTTCTCGCGCATCGTTGACCTGCGGCAGGCGGCCGATATCGTGGGTAGCGCTGATCGCGATAACGGCGGGATCCTGATCGACATGCTCTTCATGCATTTCGCCGGCGTCAGGCTCGAGGAACTGGATTCGCTGCCGCGTCACTGGTTCCGCTTCGTTCATTTGTGCGATGCGCCGTCAACCGTGCCTGCAACCAGGGAGGGCCAGATACAAATCGCACGCGGTGAGCGCTTGTACCCGGGCGAAGGTGCTATCGACATTACGGGCATTCTCAACAGATTGCCGCCGGTCCCGCTGTCAATCGAACTGCCGCATACTGCGCGCTCGCGTGAACTCGGCTTTGAGGAACATGCACGTCGTTGTCTGCAGTTCGCCCGCTCTCGAATTGAAGTGCCGGTGGTTGCCGGTTGAACCTTTACACCGGCAGTGACTGCCAGCGACCATGACGTGCAGACGCAAATATCGCCTCTATGGCGCGCAAGGTGCCCAGAGCGTCTTCGATCGGCCAAGTAGGCACCGCGTCGCCGAGCAGTCTGCGCGAGAAGCGCTCGACCTGCAGCGCGTACTGGTTGACGGGCTCGAAGTTGAAGGTTGCGGTCGGCACGGACCCGACGCTGGTGGCATCGCCGGTTTCGATGTGGCACGGTGTTGGGCGGGCCTGTGCGAAAGGGAAGTCGCAGCGCAGCCAGCCGGCGGCGCCGACCAGCGATAGCTGCTGATGCGTAGCCCAGGCCGACGGGCCCGACTGCGTGGCAACGGTCAACGTGGCGTGTTGATCGCCATAATCAAGCAGCGCGCTCGACAGGCGATCGATGCGAAATTCCGGATCGTATTCGAGCGCGGCGACCACCCGGGCCGGAGCACGCTGAAACACCAGGTTGAAAGCGCTAAGAGCGTACGAGCCCAGATCGTAGATCGCTCCGCCGCCGACCATGGGCTGATTTCGGATATCGGTGGGGTCAAGGAATTGCTTCGCCAGGGTGGCGTGCGCGGCGCGGATCCTGCCGATGGCGCCGGAACCCAGCAGCTGGTCGAGCTTTGACCACTGCGGATGGTTGCGAAATCCAAAGGCCTCCTCAATATGATTGCCGGTGTGATCTCGCAAAGTACATAGCCGCGCCACGTCCGAAGCGGTCAGGCACAAGGGCTTTTCACAGAGCACATGCTTGTCCGCCTCGAGTGCGCGTACGCACCATCTGAAATGCAGCGCATTGGGCAACGGCACGTAGACCGCATCGATATCCGGGTCTGCCAACAGGTCATCATAGCTGTCGTAAGCACGTGGTACTCCCAGCAACTGCGCCGCTTTGCGGCTCCTGGCAGCATCGCGCGAAGCCAGAGCCAGCAGCGTCGCACTGGGTGCCTCGAGCAGCGCGGGAATGGTGCGGGTGATGGCGATCGAGGCGGTGCCGAGTACACCCCAGTTCACTGTCGATCTGGCGCCGAGCGATCGCATCAGCGTTCAGGCAGTGACCTGTGCGGCCGGCGGCCCGACGGCACGACGTGATGATCTGTGCCATGCCCGTGCCAGCGCCATGATGGCAACGAGGCTAACGTGTACGAACTGGTACGTCAATCGAGGGGTGAATGGGAGCGTTAACCAGCGCCTGTCGGTGCACTGACGCCGCGCGTCGCGGCGAACCAACAGCGACATTACCGTACCGAACGGAACGCCTCGGGAATATTATGCGGACCCAAGGCCGGCAGTCGCCGCCGTCCGGGCGCACGGCCGGCCGCGCGCCCAGCGACTGAATTGAGCGCTATGCGCCGGTCTTTTTCACTTGCCCGCCGTCGTTAACCAGTCCGTACATTCGACAACCAGTGCATGCGTTGACGTGTACGAACTTGTACGTTAATATTTTGCGAAAGGTCTGCATGTGCATAGCCGCGCTCTTTAAGCAACTTCGGCACGCACGGAGCGACGGTACGGCGCGGGGGATTCTTGGTGCTAATTCGACGATTGCAGTTCGGCTCGCTTATCCGCTTCCGCGGCGCATGAGACGAGCGACGCTGCGGGCTCGAGCCTTTAAGTTGTCAGAACACAAATTGGGGGAAACAGCCGATGATGAATAAACGGATGTCTCGCGGGCGGACCGACGGGCCGTCGCTGCCGCGCGCGGTCGGTGGGTCAAGCAACGTCGCTGCGGCGGTAGCGATCATATTGGGAGCCGTATCGACGCCGGTGTTCGCACAGCAGGCGAACCAGCAGGCGGATCAGCAAGCCGGTGACCAGACTCTGGAAGAGATCCTCATAACGGCGACGGGCACGAGTATCCGCGGTGCAGCGCCGGTCGGTGCGAACCTGATTACCGTGGATCGACAGGCTATCCAGGAGACTGGTGCGCAGACGATGCAGCAGATTCTTTCCTCGGTGCCGGCATTGACCCAGTTCGGCAGTGCGGCGCAGGGCACCTTTGGCAGCGCAGACGCGTCGGGCACCTTTGCACCGACCATCCACGGTCTCGGAGCAAGCGCCAGTAATGGCACGCTGGTACTGGTCGATGGCAATCGACTGCCGCTGAGCGGCGTCAACCACACGTTGTCCGACCCCAACATCATTTCGCCATTGATGATCGAGCGCGTTGAGGTGCTGCCGGATGGCGCTTCATCAACCTACGGCTCGGATGCGGTAGCCGGCGTCATCAATCTCATTACGCGTACCGAGTTCAAGGGTTTCGAGGTCGCCGGCCAGGCGGGCTATGCCAACGGCTACAACACCCAGACCGCCGGCTTCCTGTGGGGCGATACCTGGGAGAAGACGCGAGTCATGGTGTCCTACGACTACGAACGTCTCAGCGCTCTGAGCAACGCCGATCGAGATTTCACTCGTGCCAACCAGACGTCCCATGGCGGCGGTAATTTTGCCAACTTTGACTGCGCGCCGGCGAGCGCGAAGGTTGGCGCCAACTATTACCTCTATCCATACACCGGCGCTCCCGTCACCAACGCTCCCTGCGATTTCTCGTCGGTAGCGGATACGCTGCCCGGAGATACCCGCAACAGCGTCCTGGTCAAGATTGAGCATGACGTCAATGATCGAGTGTCACTCAACAGCGACCTGATCTATTCCGATGAAGCCAACAAAGAACAGATCAGCCGCGCAAACGGCACTACAAATGCGGTCGTCGCCACGGTATATGGCCCCGGCAGCACTCCCCCCGGCGGCGCCGGCGAGATAAACCCCTATTTTCAGGGACCGCCGGGCGTCACCAAGGAGACGATCAACTTTGATGGTGACGATCTGCTGGGCACGGGAGCAGAGCAGGCCGGTGGCGCCAAGACCTTCATGGCCACGACCAGTGCCGATGTGAAACTCTTTGGCGACTGGCTCGGGAGCCTCGGCGTCACCTTCGGCGAGAACCAGAGCACCCTTCAGGTCAACGGCGCTGTGTGCGTATCCTGCGCCTACCTTGGCCTCAATGGGACGACGGGTAGCTCCGGTGCCGGCGCGCTCGTCAATCCGCTCACGGCGGCAAACGCTCTGGATGTCTGGAACCCTCCGGCTTCCAACCTGACTTCGGCTGCGGTGCTGAATGGATTGACCAATTCGAATACCTGGCAGCTCACCAATCAGGCGATCAGGGACGTCAAGTTGAAATTCGACGGCACCCTTTTCGATCTGCCTGGCGGCGGTGTCAAGGCCGCCATCGGCGCGGAATACATCAAGTGGAATATCTTCCAGCAGGTCGTACGCTCGGCTAATGTCGGCCCCTCGACGCTCAACTCGCAGGCGCTGTCATATGACTGGGGCCGCGACGTCAAGTCGGCCTATGCCGAACTATTGGTTCCAGTCGTGAGTGATACGAACGCGGTGCCGTTTGTACATAAGCTCGACGTGAACATCTCCGGCCGCCACGATGACTACAGCGATTTCGGCTCCACCAACAATCCGAAATTCGCGCTCACCTGGGATCCGGTCAAGGGTGTGGGTGTCCGCGGCAATTTCGCGCGCTCGTTCACCGCTCCGGCCCTGACCAGCATCGGCCAGAACGGCGTGACGGCCGAATCCGGCTACCTGCAGGCTGCCCCTGCCAATGGTGTGGCGACTAATCTTGCCATTCCCAACACATTTCCGGGCGCCATTGGTCTGCCTGGCTGCACTGCGGCGACGCCTACTTGCATCATCAATAGCCCTACCGTCCCTGGCACGGCCATCACCGGACCCAATAACAAGCTCAAGCCGGAGACCGGCCGGACCTGGTCCGTGGGCATGGACCTGACCCCGCCGCAAGTGCCGGGTCTGCGCGTGAGCACGACGTTCTGGAACGTCGAGTACACCGGCATGATCACCTCGCCTCAGGCGGTATTTGCGCTGAGTTCGCCCAACCTGGCGCCGTTGCTGACGCTCTATCCGGGCGGCGCGACTGCTGCGCAGATTGCAGCGGCGGCGGGCGGGCGGCTGCAGACCGGAGCACTCCCGGCCACATCGTACTTCATCTACAGCTATCAGCAGCAGAACGCACTGAATCTGCGGTCCGATGGTATCGACGAGGAGGCCAGCTATCGCTTTGACACGGCGGTGGGGCAATTCAGTGCCGATCTGACGGGCTCGCTGAAGTTGAAGATGCAGCAGCAGTTCGGAAGCGGCGGCGAGTGGTTCAGCATTCTAAACACTTCCGGTTTCAATACGACATTTCCTTCAAACCGATTGGGCGCACGCCTGGATCTGGGCTGGAAGCTCAGCGGGCTGTCGGCGCACGTGATCACCAACTACCAGGGCTCGTATGTGAACTGGAACGGCTCAGCACCGTTCCCGCTGATACGCGATGCCGCCTTCTCACCGATCGGTGGCGGCCAGCCGGTGGCGTCCTACACCACCTTCGACATCTTCATTTCCTACCACATCGGTGCGGATGGGGGCGTGTTGTCAAACTCCGAGATCGACCTGATCGGCTCGAACGTGCTGAACAGGGATCCGCCGTTCTTCAACACCGCGCTCGGCTACGACGTCTTCAATGCCAATCCGATCGGGCGCCTGTTCAGCCTGGGGATCAGCAAGAAGTTCTAGTCGAAGACATGCTTAGAGGTCGTTTCGACGGCGGCGCGCAATATCTGATTGCCGCCGCCTTGCTGGCTAGGTTCGCCGCCGCAGCAAGTACGCAGCCGGGCGACTGGGCCACCTATGGCCACGATCCGGGCGGGATGCGCTACTCGCCACTCAAGCAGATCAATACGTCTAACGTCACGCAGCTTGCGGTGGCATGGACCTATCACATGCGTCCGGTGTCGCTGGACCAGACACCCGCAGAGGCGCCGTCCGCCGCTGAGGCCGCCCAACGAGCCGCCGAAGCCGCAGGTCCGCTTCGGCGCCTTAGTGGTCGATTCAGCCAGTCCGAGGCGACACCGCTGGTGGTCGGCGGACTGCTGTACCTGAGCACGCCGTATCGGCGCGTCGTAGCCCTCGACCCGGAATCCGGGAACGAGGTCTGGGCGTATCAACTGCCCGGCGCCTCCCAGGCCTCCACGCGCGGCCTGGAGTACTGGCCAGGAGACGCCAAGAGCGGCCCAGAGATCATCTTCGGTACCCGTGACGGTCTGCTGATCGCGCTGGACGCGCAGAGCGGTCAGCCGGCCGCCGGCTTTGGCGATCGCGGCATCGTCGACATGAAGACCCCGGAGGTCATGCCCGCCACGCCGGTGCAGACCCCATATGGTCCAGCAGGTCTTGGGATGACCTCTCCACCGCTGGTGTACCGCAACCTTGTCATTACCGGCGCGATCGTGCAGGAGTACCCGCAGCTCGGGCCCTATGCCGACGTTCGAGCATGGGACGTGCGCAGCGGCAAGCTGGTGTGGACCTTTCACACTGTGCCGCGCCCCGGTGAGTACGGCCACGATACCTGGGCGGATGAGAGCTGGCGTCAACGCTCGGGCACTAACGTCTGGGGGCTGATGACGGTCGATGTGCAGCGCGGGGTGGTCTACATGCCCCTGGGCGCGCCGACCTGGGACCGCTACGGAGCTGATCGCATCGGTGCCAATCTGTTCGGCACCAGCATTGTTGCCCTCAATGCCAATAGCGGCAGGCGCCTGTGGCATTTTCAAATCGTGCACCACGACGTCTGGGACATGGATGCGGAAGCGCCACCGCTGCTGCTGGATGTGAGACAAGGCGGGCGTACCATTCCCGCGGTCGCCATCGTTTCAAAGTCCGGGCTGTTCTTCCTGCTCGATCGCGTCACTGGCAAACCGGTCTATCCGATTGAAGAGCGCAAGGTGCCGCCCAGCGATGTGCCCGGCGAGCAGGCCTGGCCAACGCAGCCGTTTCCCGTCAAAACGCCGCCGCTATCGCAACAGAGCTTCTCGATGGCAGATGTGGCCACCGTGACTCCCGAGCTCGAAGCCTATTGCCGGCAATTCATCGAGAGCAATCACATGCGCATGGGCGGCCCCTACCTGCCGCTGGGCTACCAGGTTCCGACGATCGGTTTCCCGGGCAGAGAAGGGGGCGCCAATTGGGGCGGAGGCTCATTCGATCCGACGCTTGGATTGTTTTTCATCAACACCAACAACATGGGGCAGGTCGAGCAGCTCAAGCCGCGCGATGACGGTTCGATGAGCACCACTGACCCGTCGAGCGGACGATTTTCCGACCGCGACAACAAGCTGATGTGCCAGCAGCCGCCCTGGGGAATGTTGAGCGCCATCAACGTCAATACCGGCGAGATCGCCTGGCAAAGCACCCTGGGTGTCAGCGATAACCTGCCACCGGAGGTCTCCAAGACAGGCCGGCCCGGAGTCGGTGGTCCGATCGTCACCGCCGGGGGGCTGGTATTCATCGCGGCGACCGATGACGCGCGCTTTCGTGCCTTCAATGCAAAGAGCGGTGAGGAGATCTGGACCACGAAGCTGCCGGCCTCGGGCCATGCAACTCCAATCACCTACCAGGGCAAGAGCGGCAGACAGTTCGTCGTGATCGTTGCAACCGGCGGCAGCTTTCTCGACAGCCCGGTAGCGAGCGATTCGCTGATCGCGTTCGCTCTACCTCAATGAGAACCCAGATCATGCCGCAGAATCAACCTGTGTCGTGCCCGGTAATGCGCCGCTGGACGCTGCTGGCCGTGGGATTGATCACCGCTATGAGCGCCTGCGGAATTCCGGCACAGACCGCCATGGCGCCAAATGCCGGGCCGCCGGGTCCAAATTATCAACCTCCCGACCAATTCGCCGGAAAAAAGAAGATCCTGATTGTCGGCGATCTGCACACCGGCAACCAGAATGCGCATGACTCGGTCAGCCATGCGATGGCGACGCTGGAGCGGTTGGGCCGGGAAAGTGGTGCCTACATTGCATTTCTGCGTACCGATACTGAACTTGTGACCAAGGGCGAGGTTTGGGGCACAGGCGATTACGCCAAGGGCGGCACGCGACAGGCGCGCGGCCATAATCTCGACTACTTCGACGCCGTGGTGTTCTACACCAATGGTGACACGAACATGAGCGAGCAACAGAAGCGCGATCTGCTGTCATTCGTCCACGAGGACGGCAAGGGGTTCGTAGCCGTTCACACCGCGACCGCGACGATGGCCAACTGGCCGGAATATGGCGAGATGGTAGGCGGCTATTTTGACGATCACCCGTGGAACGTGGTCGCGGCGCCGGTAATTGTCGAACGGGCGGACTTCCCGGGTGTGCGATACCTGCCTAAGGAGCCCATCTTCACCGACGAGATGTATCAGTACAAAGCACCCTATGCGCGCGACAAGGTTGACGTCATCGCGCGGCTTGATACCAGCAAGCTGGACATGACTGGCAAACGGGTGCACCGCACCGATGGGGATTTTCCAGTGGCATGGATCAAGAACTACGGTAAGGGCCGGGTGTTCTCTTCAACCTTCGGTCACGCGGATGCGGCCTGGGATGATCCGCGTGTCCAGCAGATGTATCTCGAGGCGATCAAGTGGGTGCTTGGGACAAGCGAATATCCGGTGCGGCCGCATCCGATACCGCCATCCGCTGCGCCGTGATGTCGGTTACGGGGGCGTTGCCGCCGGCGGCACAGAGGGTGCCTGGTCAGTGCGCCCAAAATTGTGCACCAGGTATTCGAGGATCTGCGCCTGCTCATCGTCGGTTGCCCGTGCGCCGCGGTCTACCATCACGCCGATCAGCTGATCCCATTGCTCCTGGGTGCGCCGTATCGCGACCACCAGGTCGATCGAGTGACACGCCGCGCAGGTACGCAGCACTAGAGCGCGATATTGGCCCTCCGGCAGCAGGGTCGTGGCTGGCTCTGGCGGCGCTGCAGATGCCGCTGCCAGAGCTGCAGCGACGCCCAGCAGGCCGCCGAGCGGCGCCGCAGATTTAGTTGAGATGCCAGTGCTCACTCACGCTGCTCAGCTTGCAAAAGGCCGACCATATTTTTTGAAGACTCCGGCCCCCATGTACGAACTCGTGCGTATAATAAATCCTAGCGCGATCCAATGAACTCAACAAGGCGGGAGCACGCGCGGCGCGCGCACAGCATGCACTACCAGGAACGATGGAAGACCGTATTGGTCGAGGTTCAGGACGGAATCGGGTGGGTCACGCTGAATCGCCCGGACAAGCGCAACGCGATGAGCCCGACACTGAACCGTGAGATGCGCGATGTGCTCGAGACGCTCGAAGTAGACAGCGAGGCCCAGGTGATCGTTCTCACAGGTGCCGGCGAGTCGTGGTCGTCCGGCATGGATCTGAAGGAATACTTCCGGGAAATCGATTGCAAGCCGGAAATCTTCGAGGAGAGGGCACGCCGCGACGCCATGCTGTGGCAATGGAAGCTGCTGCGCATGTATACCAAGCCGACCATCGCAATGGTGAATGGCTGGTGCTTTGGCGGCGCGTTCTCTCCGCTGGTGGCATGCGATCTCGCGATCGCTGCCGACGAAGCCGTGTTTGGAGTCTCCGAGATCAACTGGGGCATACCGCCCGGCAACCTGGTCAGCAAGGCGCTCGCCGATACGATCGGCCATCGCAACGCGTTGCACTACATCATGACCGGGGAGACTTTCACCGGGACACAGGCCGCGCAGATGGGACTGGTCAACAGGAGCGTTCCGAGGGCGCAGCTGCGCGCGGCAGTGCAGGCCCTGGCGGCAACGCTTTTGACCAAGAATGCGGTGGCGCTCCGTATCGCCAAACACGGCTTTAAGCGCTGCCGGGAACTGACCTGGGACCAGAATGAGGACTATCTGTTTGCCAAGCTCGATCAGGCACGGCAGAGAGATCCGGAGAAGGGCCGCGAAAAGGGCCTTAGGCAGTTTCTGGACGATAAGACCATCAAACCGGGCCTGCAAACGTACCACCGCGATCGTTAGCGATGGATCTTGCCATGCGTTCGTCGAGACTCAATGGGTGCCTGGGGCTGTTGACGACGGTGCTGGCGATCGTGACATCGGGCGCATCGCATGGCGCGATGATTCCCATATCCGGTGATCCGATAGCGACCGATGGCGGCATGGTCTCCGGCACGATGCTGTCCTCCGGAGTCCGCGCGTACCTTGGAATTCCCTACGCCAAGCCGCCGACACAGGGACTGCGCTGGGCGCCGCCGGCGCCGCTACGCTGGGGCGGTATCTGGAACGCCGACCGCAAGATGCCCGAGTGCATCCAGGTTCTGCGGCCGCACAACATCAATCATTATTTTGGTGAAGAGGCGAGCAGCGAGGACTGCCTGTATCTGAATATCTGGGCCCCGGCTGACTCCGGCGCCAGCTCCAAGCTGCCGGTCATCGTCTTCATCTACGGCGGCGGCGGTACCATCGGCTCCAGCGGAATCGCTATGTATGGCGGGGGCGTTATTGCGAAGTCCGGCAACGCAGTGTTCGTCAACTTCAACTACCGCCTCGGTATTCTTGGATTCATGGCTCACCCCGAATTGTCGGCGGAACAGGGTGGACATTCAGGCAATTACGCCTACCTCGATCAGAGCGCCGCAATCCACTGGGTGCACGACAATATAGCCAAATTCGGCGGCGACCCGGACAAGGTCATCATCATGGGCCAATCGGCGGGCGCGCAGTCCGTCTCCGCGCAACTCTTCAGTCCGTTGTCCAGAGGTATGTACCGCGGCGCGGTAATGTCGAGCGGTTGCAGCTGGACAGGCGGCGGCCCGTTGGGCCAGCCCCTGCCAACGCTGGCCGACGGGGAGAATACTGGCCTGGAAATTCAAAGGCGCCTCGGCGCTTCTGATCTCGCGGCCATGCGCCAGCTGCCCGCGGACAAGATTCTTGCGCTGCAGGCCGAGTTCCAGCTTGGCAATAGCACGGCCGGTGTGCGCGCCGGCCCGATAATCGATGGCTACTTCACGCCCAAGAGCCGGCTGGAGACACTGCGGACGCACGAAGTCGACGATGTGCCGATCATTGCGAGCTTCAACCACGAGGACCTTGATGTCGCCAATCCTCTGGTGGCAGCGAAAACAGCGGCGGAATATCAAGCGATCGCGGCACAGATGTACGGCGCCGACGCGCCGGAATTCCTCAAGCTGTTTCCGGTCGTCCGAGATGCTGATATCCGTGCGACCGGAATCGAAGCTGCGCGCGAGTCCGATCTGGAAGCCCACGCTCGAGACTGTGCCAAGCTACAGAGGCAATACAATAAATCGGCGGCGTATATCGACATGTTCGCCCTGAATCCCTCGTTCGCGCCCGGTGTGAAGATTGCGGATATGGATCCGGCGACTGCGGGCGCCTACCACACGGCCGACATTCCCTTTTGGCTCGGCACTCAGGATGTCTTCAATCTGTTCCGTACCACCCGCATCTGGAATGGCTGGGACCGGAAACTGTCGGCCGACATGATGGATTCGCTGATAGCCTTTGCAGCGACCGGCAATCCCAACACGGTGCAGGTCAGATGGCCGGCATGGTCCTCGAAGAGCGAGCAGAAGGTCGTCTTCGGCGACACCATCCAGGTTGTGAAGCTCGACACCAAGAAAATGGACTGGCTTGCGGCGCATCCGGCGGTACCCATCGCGCGCCCGGCTGCGAACCGGCCTCGCGATTAGCGTCGATAGCGGCGATGAACGCTTCCAATCAAAGCGCGCAGCCTGGTAGCGCCACGACATCACCATCCGGCGTCGACTCCCGTGTGTTCAACCTGCTCGCCGAGGCCGTCCGATCGTTAATCGGCGGCGATGGGGCTGCGGCCGAGAGTCATTTGAATCAGGCGCTGGCGATCGCCCCGGACAATCCGGTGGCCTGCTTTTTGCTCGGCACTTCCCAGTTCCAACAGCGCAACTGGATCGGTGCGGAGCACTGGCTGCGGCGCGCGCTGTCGATCCGGTCGAAGCCAGGCGCGCTCGAGTATGCCGAGAGCTGCCGCCAGGGCGAGTCGGAGCTGGCGATGATCGAGTATTACCTGGGTTTGTCGCTGAAATTCCAGCGTCGCTATACGGAGGCGCTGAGTCACCTGGATAGAGCGAAGCTGATAGCGCCGCACAACAATCAGATTCAGGGCAGCTGCGCCGTGGTGCTACAGCACCTGCAACGCTTCGATGACGCCATAGCCGCTTATGAGGAAATGCTGGCGCATGACCCGCTTGATCTAACGACTCACCTTCAGTTCAACGAACTTCTCTACCGCCAGGGACGCGATGAGAGATTTCTGCAATCCTATGACGAGGCGGCACGCAAAGCGCCGAGGTCTGCGCTTCCGCTCAATGCCAAGGGGCAGTTTCTGCTGAAGGCTGGACGGCCGCAGGAAGCGCACGAGGCATTCCGGCAATCGCTGCAGATCGCGCCGCAAGACGCGGCGACGCTGACCGGTCTGGCGCATTCGCTGGAAGCGCTGGGCGATCGTGCAGGCGCCCAGGCCCTCCACAATACGAGCGTCCTGCTCCACGCCGACAATTCGGACACGCTGGTGGCTTGTGCAGGGTTTCGGCTGCGCAGCGGCGATCCACTAGCTGCGCTCAAGCTGGCCGCGCGAGCTCACGCCGTGCAGCCTGTGGATCAAGCGGCGCTGGCGGTGCTGGGACTGTGCTATCGCGCTCTTGAAGACGAACGCGAATATCTGCTGAACGATTATCGATCGCTCGTCCGGGTCATCGACCTGGATCCACCCGATGGCTATGCCGACATCGAGGCGTTCAACCGCGATCTGGCGAGCTATCTGGACGGCTTGCACAGTGATGTGCGGGAGAATTTCACCCAGACGCTGCGCGGTGGCACGCGCCTCTACGACGAGCTGTTTTACAACGGGCACGACCTGGTGGATCGGGTGCGAGTGAAGATCGACGACGCGGTAAGACGCTATATCGCGACCCTGAATGTTGACGCGGCTCACCCGTTCACATCGCGCCGCACAGCGGCGTTCTCCTACTCCGGGTCCTGGTCATCGCGAATCTCGGGCTCGGGATTGCATGTGAACCACATCCACCCCGCCGGCTGGATCAGCTCAGCCTATTACGTGGCGGTGCCCGAGGCGGCCGCGGACCGGGACACGCAACCGGGGTGGCTTAAATTCGGCGAGCCGACCGAGGATTTTGATCCGTCATTCACCTCGCGACTGACCGTCCAGCCAAAGCCCGGGCGACTGGTGCTGTTTCCGTCGTATTTGTGGCATGGAACGCTGCCGTGCCATTCGCCGCAGAACCGCACCACGATTGCCTTCGATGTGGTGCCGGTTCGGGCCAACACGCGCTAGCCGACCTTCGAGATGCGTGTCGGCAACCGAGGAGCCATATGAAAGCAGACACCATAGCAATGCCCGCATCACCGGTTGAGCCAGGACAGGACGATAACCAGGACCTGTTACCCAGGAAAATATCCCGCCGCAGCTTCGGACAGATGCTGGGGCTACAGACCGTCCTTGGCTCCGTCGTGCCGCTGTCGGGCTGCGTGACCGAGATCGGAAGCCGAGGCGATTCGTCGCCCGCGATGCGTCGAGATAGTGCCCGCGGCCTGAAGCGCGCGGAATTCGTCGCCACGGTCGCAGACTATTTCAACTGGGTGCATTCGTCCGAATACGTTGACCCGTATAAGGCGGTCCAGCCCACGTTCGCCGATGTCGGTCTGGGTACCACGGGGTATGCAAAACAGATCGAGACCGCGCTGGAAGAATCGATAATCAGTAACGCCGAAGGATACTTCCATCCCGACCTGCCCATGACGCGCGAAGACGCGGCCGAGATCCTGGTGAAAGCGTTTTGCATCCCGTTGTCATTGACCGACGCCCTTTCCGGGTTTTCCGATGCCGGCAGCATCAGCTACGGCAGAAGGCCCAGCGTCAACGCGATGGTCGCGGCCGGATACATGACAGGTACAGGCATGGCGAGCTTCTCGCCGGGTGGCGCGATCTCGGCCGGCGATGCAAAGGCAATCATGCAGCGAATCACGGCTACCGTGGTTACGCCGCCGCAGGTCATGTGCAAGTCCGGCACCACCGCTCCACGGCGCTACGTGAGGATATCGACGCCAACCGAAGGTGCGGTTATTTATTACACCGTCACCTTCGATGGCACCGAACCTGTCGATCCGACAACATCGGCGGGCCAGATTTTCGACTTCACCGTCGACGGCGTGCTGCAGTTTGTCAATCCATTGAGCTCGACGACCGATTGGAGGCTATACCGCCTCAAGGCCGTCGCCAGAAAGCAGGGACTTGAGACGAGCCCCGTGCGTGAATTTACCTGGTACATCGTGCGCCCCCAATCCGGTGCCTTTCAGGCAAAGTTGGTGCACGCTGGAACCAGCGCCACGCCGACCGTATGGAAGATTCATAATCCGGCTGAGTACTTTCAGGCCAATGTGTACTACATCGAAGGCTCGGCGCGCGGCCTGGTGTTCGATAGCGGCGAGTATTCCTATCAGAAGGCAAACATCAAGACCCTTATCGATGCGCTTGCCACCAAGCCGTACGACCTGCTGCTGGGCCACAATCATCCCGACCATGCGGAGCAGATTTTCAATTTCACTTCCGCCGGCATCACGCTGTATGTGTCGGCGATCGAGAGGGCCGGATTAATTGCCTCCAACAGGAAAGACTTTCAGGCTGCCGGCAACGCAGCGACTGACGTTGACGACGGCCAGCAGCTGGATCTTGGCAATGTGCAGGTCACGGTATTGCAGATACCCGGCCACACCAACGGGCTCTCTACCATCCTTGTGAATCAGACCGGATGGGTGTACGGCTCGGATATGTGGGGATGTAACCGCCCGTACACGGCTGACACCACCCAATACCAGGGGGTCAAGGCAGATCTTTTCCTGTCCCTGGTGCAGCAGCTGATCGTCAATTACCAGAAGCACAGCACGGGTGGGCGCATCATCGAAGTTACGAACGCGCACCAGGAAGTGTCGGTGGGCATGCAATGCGTCAGGAATTTTGTCGAATGCTTTCAGCAGTTGATTGACGAGGGGAATGCGGTCGCCAAACCATCGATACGCGGCGGTACCAAGGGCGGTGATCGCATGAGCATCGTGGGCGACATGTGGCGCGATAAGAACTGGATGGCGATCGGTCCGATCGGCAAATATTCAGATGCCGTGGAGTACCTGACCAAGCCCACGACAGCGTATCCCTGCCGCGTCTCCATCGACTACAACGCGGCCGATGGCTACAGGAAATATTCGGTGTTGAGCAACATCGAGATCAGCGGCGGCGCGCTGGTCGGTGTAGATGTCCACTGGAGCCCAGCGGCCAACGGCATCGCCAATAAGCACTCGAACAAATTCGATCCTTGGACCTACAGCTACACAATCAACGTGCCGTCGGCCGCGAATAGCATTACGATCACGCCCGTTGCCATGTCGAACAAGATCACGTCGATGAAGGTCAATGATGTCGCCGTGCTGCAGAGATCGAGCATCACGCTTGCCGTCGCCGCCGGCACCAGGATCACCGTCGACATTGTGTCGCCGGATCGAAGTTCTACCAGTACCTACACGTTCACGGTTGCAAAGGTCTGATCGCGCGTATGGATTCCAGTGGATAACTGTCATTGACCGCGGTCTGAGCTGATGTGTTGACCGATCCAGTACGGCAGCCACCCAGCGCGCGGGTGGAAGCCCTGTTCAGGCGCGAGTGGCTGCCTTGGGCGCTGATCGGCGTGCCGCTCGGACTGGTCGAGGGAGCCACCGTCGCGGTATTCGTCAAGAAAGGCTACGGCGGGATTCTGCCGAGCGACACGGTAAATCTTGCGGTGGCGCTAGTGACCGGGGCGCCCGCGATGGCGAATATCATCAGCTTTGCGTGGGCGAACCTGGCGCACGGGCGTTCCCGGGTCTCATTGCTGGTGGGATTGCAGGCGGCTTTTGCATTCTGCGTCGGCCTCATCGCCTTTGCCCCGAACGCCGGCGGCGGCCTGGTGCTGACGATTCTGGCAGTGATCGTCGCGCGCATGCTCTGGGCCGGCGTACTCACGGTGCGTGCCGCGATCTGGACTGCAAATTATCCGCGCCATGTCATCGCGCGGGTGACCGGGCGCATCGTCGTCTACAACGAGGTCGGCATGGCCGCGGTGGCACTGGCCACCGGCTGGCTGCTCGATCGGCAACCGGCTCTCGCACGCTGGATCTATCTGTTAGCGGCGCTTGCGGGGCTGGCGGCCTCCTGGCTGTACCGCGCGGTGCGTGTGCGGCGCGAATACCTGCTGCTTGCCGCCGAAGCGGCGGAGGGTATCGGAGCTGCGCCCTTCAGTCTCGCGATGCTACGTCAGATCCTGCGCGCCGATCCGGGGTTCCGTCGCTACATGTTCTGGATGAGCCTGTACGGGTCGGGCAATCTGATGCTGAATGCCCTGATGGTGGTGTTATTCAGCGATCGACTGCATCTGTCGAGCACCACGCAGGTGCTGCTGCTGACGGCATTGCCGCTGCTGCTGATGCCCGTCTTTCTGCCGGCATGGGCGCGACTGTTCGACCAGGGTCATGTGATTGACTATCGCTCGCGTCAATGCTGGGCATTGGTCGCGGCCATGACCGTCATGGGTGTAGCCGTGGTACTGCGCGTGCCGTGGCTACTATGGCCCGGAAGTGTGCTGCTGGGGCTGAGCTACGCTGGCGCCAATCTCGGCTGGAATCTGGGGCATAACGACTTCGCCACGCTGGGGCGCGCGCAGCATTACATGGGTGTGCACGTGACATTAACCGGCGTGCGCGGACTGGTCGCGCCGCCGCTCGGCATGCTGTGCTATGAGTGGCTCGAAGCCATGCGCCACGGCCTGGGAGTCGCGGCGTTGGTGATACCTTTTGGGATGGTCACCGCCGGGGCGCTTGGATTTGTGCGCATGCGCACCATGGGACTCGTCGCCGCGCGTAAGTAATGCAAGACGCCGCAACCTGTCAGCGACAATCGATGCGCAGTCCTTGCTGCGAGCGGAAGTGACATCCGGAAACGACAAATTGCCCGATGTGCGCGACGGGCTGACTCGCGAGGAGCGCGTGATTCTGTACGTGCTGTCGGAGACCCAGAAGGAACGTGGTGACCGAAATGTGCCGACGGCAATGTTGTGGGGGCGCGTTTGCGAGTACTTCTATATCAGCCCCGAGGATTTGTCGGCGACGCTGGCGCGGCTGGGCGCGCGCAAATCAACGCGGGAGTGATCTGCCATCGGTTGCTTCAGGTCGGCACCAGCGCATAGCTCACCACATGGTGCGCTAACAAGTTGCCTGCGACATCACGGCACTCCGCCGTGCCGTATGAGGTTCTCTTTCCCAACTTCAGAACCCGCGCGACGCAATGGATATCGGTCTCGCGCGCACTGCTCAGAAAGGCAGTCTTCATGTCGGCGGTGACCCAGCGCTCGGTTGTGCCGCGCCGGGTCATGATTGCCAGCCACATTGCGACGTCCGCAGCGCCCATGATGGTCATGCCGCTGACCATGCCGCCAGGCCGGTCCAGGGACGAGGCGTAAGGCACGACGATGGTGCATTCTCCGGGCGCACAGGACCGAACAACGAAGCCGTAGGGCTTCAGAAACGCAGTGTCCGCCAGAACCTGCGTTAACTCGTCCAGGGTACATGCAAGTTCAGTGCTCACTGCGCCCGCCTAAGCCGATCGGGCCGCGGTGACGATCCCTTTGCCGTTCAATACGGCGCGGATTTCGTCCAGTACCGCGGCATCGTCGATCGTCGCCGGGATCGTCCAGGGCTCGCCATCGGCGATTTTCTTGATGGTTGCGCGCAGGATTTTTCCGGACCGGGTCTTGGGCAGTCGATTCACGGTGATCGCGAGCCGGAAGGAGGCGACCGGGCCGATGCGCTCGCGCACCAGTGCGACGATCTCCTTCTCGATAGCTGCCGGTGAGCGCAGGACGCCCTTCTTGAGGACGATGAAGCCGCAGGGCTGCTCGCCCTTGATCTCATCCCTGATACCGAGGACGGCGCATTCCGCAACGTCGGGATGCGACGCAAGCACCTCCTCGATGCCACCGGTTGAGAGCCGGTGGCCGGCGACGTTGATGATGTCATCGGTGCGCCCGAGGATCGTCAGGTAGCCGTCTGCATCCCTGAAACCCGCGTCCGAGGTTTTATAGAAACCGGGGAATTCGGTGAGGTAGGACTCGATCATGCGCCGGTCATCGCCATATAACGTGGGCAGCGCGCCCGGCGGCAGCGGCAGCCGGATGACAATGGAGCCCATGGTGCCGGTGGGCAGCGGCTTGGCCGCACTATCGACGATCTCGACGTCATAGCCGGGCATTGGCACCGTGGGCGATCCGCGCTTGACCGGCAGCAGGCCGAGGCCGAGCGGATTGGCGGCGATCGGCCAGCCGGTTTCCGTTTGCCACCAGTTATCGATCACCGGAACGCCGAGTACCCGTTCGGCCCAGGCTACAGTGTCCGGGTCGGCGCGCTCGCCGGCTAGAAACAATGCTCGCAGCGAGCGCGTGGAGTATTTTTTCAGCAGTGCGCCTTCGGGATCTTCGCGCCGCACGGCGCGAAAGGCGGTCGGCGCAGTGAAGAAGGCGACGACCTGATAGTCCTCGATGACGCGCCAGAAGGCGCCAGCATCGGGCGTGCCGATCGGTTTGCCTTCATACAGCACGCTGGTGCAGCCCTGCAGCAGCGGCGCGTAAACGATATACGAATGCCCGACGACCCAACCGATGTCCGATGCGGTCCAGAAGGTCTCGCCGGGCTGCACCGCGTAGATATTGGCCATCGACCATTGCAGCGCGACCATATGACCGCCGTTGTCGCGCACCACACCCTTGGGGATGCCGGTGGTGCCGGAGGTATAGAGGATATAGAGCGGATCAGTAGCAGCGAGCTCGACGCAAGCTGCGCGCTTGCCCGCCGATCTCGCTGCAGCGATCGTCGTGGCCCAGTCATGATCGCGGCCGGGCTTGAGGCTCGCTTCGAGCTGCGGACGCTGCAACACCAGGCAATGCGCTGGCTTGTGCGCGGCGAGCTCGATGGCACGATCGAGCAGCGGCTGATACGGGACGATGCGGCCGGGTTCCAGCCCGCAGGAAGCGGTCAGAACCAGCACCGGGCGGGCATCGTCGATGCGGGTCGCCAGCTCCTTGGCCGCAAAGCCGCCGAATACTACCGAATGAACCGCGCCGATGCGCGCGCAGGCCAGCATCGCGGCGACAGCCTGCGGGATCATCGGCATGTACAGCACAACGCGGTCGCCCTTGCCGACGCCATAATCCTGCAGCACTGCGGCAAGCGTGGCGACCTCGTCCAGCAGCTCCGAATATGTCAGGCGCTGCCTGGTGGCGGCGA
>Ga0302324_100008037_pt1 | contig 22313 bp, 18 predicted proteins | sample Palsa_T0_1_FD_201949 | JGI IMG/M metagenome (GOLD analysis project Ga0302324, IMG submission 201949) | Peat permafrost microbial communities from Stordalen Mire near Abisko, Sweden - Palsa_T0_1 | ecosystem: Environmental > Terrestrial > Soil > Palsa > Peat permafrost | place: Sweden: Abisko...
CGCCGACTGGTTAACATTCGTGGAATCCCACATCTCGCGAAAAACGAGCGAGATGTGGGGCACCCGCAGTTCGGTGGTAGTGACAGATCCAAACAGATTTGTCAGCTCGAACGGAGCGTAGCGCAGTGGAGGGTACCTGCTGTTTATTTTCTCCGCGCTGCACTTTCCCTAGCGCATCGCCGGTTCAATCTGGTTTAGCCAGTCGGGTGGTTTGAGGATCTCGCGCGGCTTTGAACCGTCGGCAGGGCCGACGATTCCGTCGCGCTCCATCATGTCGATCAAGTGCGCTGCCCGGCCATAGCCTATGCGCAGGCGCCGCTGCAGCAGGGAAGTGGACGCCTTGCCGAATTCGAGGACCAGCCGTACCGCGTCCTCAAATAACTCATCGTTGCCGTCACCATCCTCTGGCTCCGCATCCAGGTCCCGTCCCTTGTCGTCCCGGGGGGACTCGAGAAAGCCTTGCACGTACTCCGCTTCGCCCTGATTCTTCCAGAAGCCAACCACGGCGGCGATTTCCTTCTCGGTGACGAAGGGAGCGTGCAGCCGCTGCAAGCGGGAAGTGCCAGGGGGCAGGAACAGCATGTCGCCGCGTCCCAACAACGCCTCGGCTCCATTCGAATCCAGGATCGTCCGCGAATCCACTTTGGTGGCCAGGCGGAAGGAGATCCGGGTGGGCACATTGGCCTTGATCAGGCCGGTAATGACGTCGACCGAAGGCCGCTGTGTGGCCAGCACCAGGTGGATGCCAACCGCGCGCGCCATTTGCGCCAGCCGAGTAATGGCCTCCTCAACGTTGGCCTTATCCAACATCATCAGATCGGCCAGCTCATCGATGATGATGATGATATGAGGCAGCGGCTGCTCCGCCTCCCCCTCATCGAAGAGGCTCGGTGTCTGGTTGTCGAAGAGCTTGTTGTATTGGTCGATATTGCGGACGCTGCGCGAGGCCAGCAGTTTTAGCCGCCGCTCCATCTCGCGCACCGCATTGCGCAAGGCGTTGGCGGCAAGTTTGGGCTCGGTAATGATGGGCGTGAACAGATGGGGAATGCCTTCATACATCCCCAGCTCTACCCGCTTGGGGTCAACCAGGATCAACCGCACCTGCTGCGGAGTCGCCTTGTACAACACAGACATGATCATGGCGTTGATGGCGACGGATTTACCGCTGCCTGTGGAACCCGCGATCAGTACGTGCGGCATGGTCGCCAGATCGGCGGTCACGATGCGGCCGTTGATGTCTTTGCCCATGGCCAAGGTCAGCTTGGACTTGGTTTCGGTGAAGTTTTCCGCTTCGATCACGTCGCGCAGCCAGATGGTTTCGCGGTCGTGATTGGGCACCTGGATACCCACAGTGCTCTTTCCAGCCATGCGCTCGATGAGAATGCTCTCGGCACGCATGGCCAGGCATAGATCTTCCGCCAAGCCGGTGACACGGCTGTACTTGACTCCGGCTTCCGGGCGGAATTCGAAGGTGGTGACCACCGGACCGGGATTGATCTGCACCACCTGGCCACGGACATCGAACTCGGCGCATTTTTCCACCAGGATCCGCGCTTGGCCACGCAAATCCTCTTCACGCACCACTTGGGACTCGTCACTGCGGTGCAGCAGCGTGCTCGGCGGCAAACGGAAGCCGCTGACCGATCGGGGGGCGAGGGTGACCAGCTTGGCTTCCGCATCGGCCCGCCCTTTAACTGAGATCGCTTGCGGGGCCTGCGGAGTACGCTGGGTCTGCGCGGGAGCGGCGGGCAGTTCTGCTTCGTAGGGCAGCAGATCGGATTCAGGCTCGAACTCCTCCAGCTCCCGATCGGGAATACTGGTGCGCGGCATCTGGTTCCACAGCGACGGAGTGTGCGGGCCGGCTGATGGCGGTTCCTCAGCGCTCGCGTCATGAAAAGCAGCGCGTCGCGGAGTGGGGATCTCATCTTCCGCGTGCTGATCGTGCCGGTTTGCCGCTTTTTCCGCGGCCTTTTGCGCAGCCTTCTGCATTTTTACCAGCTCGCGGTCGCTCATGGCATCGCGCCTGACGGCTTTCTTTTCCGCCCGCTTCTTGGTCCGGGCCAAATGCCAATTGCGCAAGCGGTCGCGCCAAGCGAAAGCGAAAGCGAAGCGAACCGACATCCACTGCTGCGCCGTACTGAAGCTGAAGGTGGTGGATAGGTAGAGTGCAATGACCACCATGCTCACAATCACGATGGCGGCGCCGGGGATATTGAGGTAGTGGACCAGGGTGTCTCCCACCAGTCGGCCGGTCAGGCCTTCCACCGGCAGGGCATGCTGCCACCGCAGGTGGCCCGGGATCAGACCGAAGACAGCCGGCGCAAACACCAGGTAGAGCAGAACCCCGGAGGCCTTCGCGCTGGGGGAACTGGCCGGGCGAGAGCGCAGCCAGGTCCAGCCCAAGGCACCCAGCATCAAGGGGATAAAGAAGGCGGCGACTCCTTCCAGTTGGAGCAGCAGGTCGCTGGTGGTTGCGCCTATCAGCCCCGTCCAGTTGTGCGCCTGCCGGCCCCCGGCATAGCCCCCCACGGTGTTGAGGGAGGGGTCCGTTGGATGATAGGAGGCCAGCGCAAGGAAGAGGAGGCTCGCGGCCACCAGGAGCACCATGCCTGTGACTTCATTCAGGCGACGGTTGCGGGTCGGGGTCAGTGCCAGTTCGAGTGGCTTCATCGGGGGATACGCGGAGCTTGCCGCCTGCGAATCCTGCCAGGAGCGGCCGCCAATTCAGAACGCCAGAGTGGGTTCATTATCCCAGAGATAAGTGCCGATAAAACAAAAACAGGGTCCGGGAGTAACCACGGGGAACCGATTCCGTGACTCCCTGAAGTGGTTGACGCCGAAGCGCTTTCGAGGGACCTGCCAGGGCATTGAATGCTTAGGGTTTTGCGGCGGGCAGGGGACTGCTCAGTTGCAGGCGCCAGACGCCGTTCCTCCGGGTGAGAACATGGAGGACGTTCTCGCTATATGCGGCTTGGCTTCCAGGCTTGGTGTAGACCTTGGTGTAAGTCAGGCAGGCAGTATCGCCAAAGAGGTGCTCCCGCATGTTGGTCGCGGTGATCAGGTAAGGTTCCCGGCGACGCTGGTGGCGGCCCAGGTTGCTCAGGATATCCGCCTTACTGGCGGTTGAGCCATCCGCTCTCAATCCCACGTAGTCATCGGCCAGAATCGTACCCGCGATCGTGGTGTCGTCTTCAATCTCAGCCCGCAAATACTCTTCTTCCAGCCGCCGCAAGACCTCAAGGTCTCTTTGCGGGCCGCCCTGTGCGGGGATTTGGTTGGATTGGGTGTCTGGGGGAACCTGGGTGGCTGCGCGGCCGGGAGCCACCAGGCTAAGCACCATGGCTGCCACGGCCATCCCTTGGCCGGCACGGCCCCACATCTTACTTTTCGACTTCAACTCCGCGCCAAAAAGCGACGTGGTTCTTGACGTTGCGGGCGGCTGGTTTGGGATCCGGATAGTACCATGCCGCATCCTGGTTTTCTTGTCCGTCCACCAAGAGGCTGTAGTACCTCGCCTGTCCCTTCCAGGGGCAGGTCGAAATCGTTGAGCTGGGGCGGAAGTATTCCCGCTTAAGTGAGCTCTCCGGAAAGTAGATATTTCCTTCAACCATCTCTGTTGTGTCGCTCTCCGCGATGACTTTTCCGTTCCAGGTTGCCTTTGCCATAACTGGGTTAGCTCTTGCGTTCCTTCCTAGACTCTCACCTTAGCAGATGGACGCCCGCTCTGACATCTTGCCCGATGGCCCGTTTTTGAAGGAGGTGGTGGATACAGAAACACGACGAGCGGCGGGAGATGACACAAGGAGGCACTCAGCTGGAGGCCGAGGGGTAGTCGCGGCAGCATCCGAGTGAGGCTCAGACACTGCCGCAGGGTATTTGAGGGGTCGGTTACCGGTTCTAGTGCATCTCGGACGGGCCAGCCGGCTTACCTTGGTCTGCCAGCATGGCTACGTTGGAGATATGGATGGTCTTGTCGCTTTCGTTCACCTTAGCGACGACGCTGACATGGTGGCCATAATGATCCTTGACTGCATCGGGATCATCGATGGTGTAGACCTCTTTCTTTGCGTCATCAACAAAGACCGGCTTCGCTCCACCGTCGACGCACTTTTTCACGCAGGCCGCATTGGGAGCGCTGCCATTGTGCATTGCTCCACACTTGGAATCACTGATATAACCGGAGACCTTTGCGGCACTCATATCCGCAGCCATAGCCGGTATCGTCGAGAACGCTAGAACAACCACGAATAATTTCATTTCCGCTCCATGCGGTCGAATGGGGTGAAACAACCGCACTTTGAGTTGTACGCCCAGCCTCGCATCCTGGCAAGGCCGGGAAGCGACCCAGTTTGACAGGGTTTAAGCGACTGGAAGTGCTTCTGCCTTGGTCTGGTAGCGCATGGCCTCGACGGATTCCAGTTGCGGCTCGGCAATCTTCCGAGCGTAGGTACAAGCCACCTGGTTTGCGCCCTCCGGCTCGGCCGCCGCGCCCTTTTTCGCCCGCTTCTTGGGCGCCTCGTCCTCCGCGGCTGACTTGCGGTTATTAGGACAGACCAGGTAGACCCCAGCTACTCGCGTTTTCTCCAGCAGGTAGGGGCTGCCGCATTCCGGACATTTCTCAGGGACCGGCTTGTTGTTGGAAGTGAAGTCGCACTTCGGATAATTAGTGCAGCCATAGAAGAGATTGCCGCGCCGTGCTTTCCGCTCCGCGATGTCTCCGTCGCCGCACTTGGGGCACTTCATTCCCTCGACCAGGTTCTGCTTGATGTACTTGCACTTGGGGTAGGCGCTGCAGGAGACGAATTCTCCATATTGGCCATTGCGCAGCACCAGCTGCGAGCCGCACTTGGGGCAATTCTCGTCCAACGGCTGGGGCGCCTTTTGCTGCTGTTTCTGGGTCAGTTTGCGCGTGGTCTTGCAAGGCGGATCCTCGCTGTAACCGGGACAGGCCATGAAGGCGCCGAAGCGTCCCCGCTTCAACACCATGACCCGGCCGCAGGCTTCGCAGTATTCTTCCGCCTGTTCCTCGCCTTCCTGCGCACTCATCTCGGGCTTTGCGGCGAAGTTCTCCTTGGTGAAGGTACAGCTGGCGGGGTCCTTCTTGTTGTAGGTACTGCAGGCAAAGAAGCTGCCGAACTTACCCCACTTCAAGACCAGCGGCGAACCGCAGACGTCGCATTTCTCGTCCGTCGGCTTTTCCATCCGCTTGATGTTTTCCATGTGCTTGCCGGCATGGATGAGCTCTTTTTCGAAATGCCCATAGAAAGCGCCCAGCAAGTCGGTCCACAACTCTTTGCCGTCTTCGATATCGTCCAGCTCTTCTTCCAGCTTGGCCGTGTATTGCGGGTCGAAGATATAAGGGAAGTTGGCGACGAGAAGGTCGGTGACCACGAAGCCAATCTCGGTGGGGACGAATTTGGCTCCCCGGCCGGTGCCCACCTTCTGCACGTACTCGCGTTCCTGAATCGTATTGATGATGGTGGCGTATGTGGAGGGCCGTCCGATGCCGCGCTCTTCCAGTTCTTTCACCAGCGAGGCTTCATTGAAGCGCGGACGGGGCTCGGTGAAGTGCTCCTCCGGCAGCAGCGCATTCAGCGCCAGCGCCTGTCCGTTCTCCAACGCGGGTAGCCGGTTCTTGAGCTCTTCATCCTCATCGTCCTTCTTCTCTTTGGATTCCTCGTAGACTCTCAGGAAGCCGTCGAACTTCAGCACCGAGCCGGTCACGCGGAAGTTATAGCTGCGATCCGCCCTGGCTACGATATCGACCGTGGTCTGGTCGAAGACCGCGGGGACCATCTGCGACGCCACAAAACGCTGCCAGATGAGCCGGTAGAGACGATACTGTTCGTCACTGAGATGGCGCTTAATCTCTTCCGGATGAAGGGTAACGCTGGTGGGACGAATGGCCTCGTGCGCATCCTGCGCGTCCTTCTTGCTCTTGAAGGCATTGGGGGAAGCCGGAAGATAGTCCTTGCCGTGGTTCTGTTCGATCCACTTGCGTACATCGGCGACGGCATCGGGCGATACGCGGGTGGAATCGGTACGCATGTAGGTGATGAGGCCTACCGACCCTTCGCTGCCCAGTTCAATGCCTTCATACAAGCGCTGCGCCACGCCCATGGTGCGGCGGACGCTGAAGCCTAACTGGCGGGACGCATCCTGCTGCAGTTTGCTGGTGGTAAAAGGCGCGGTGGGATTACGCCGGCGCTCCTTCTTCTCTACGTTTTGTACCGACCACTTTGCTTTTTCAAGCGCGGCCACCACGGCATCCATCTGCTGCTTGCCGGGCAGTGCCGGCGCATCCACGGTCTCCACCGTAGCCTTCTCGCCATCGATGCCGATAAAGCGCGCAGTGAATTCAGTCTTGTCATTGGCCGGAGTCAGCTGGGCGTCGAGAGTCCAGTACTCGACCGGCACAAAGGCCTTGATCTCCCGCTCCCGTTCGACGATGAGCCGCAGTGCTACGGTCTGCACCCGGCCCGCGGACAAGCCGCGACGGACCTTGTCCCACAGCAAAGGCGAGATCTGGTAACCCACAATGCGATCGAGGACGCGGCGCGTTTGTTGCGCGTCGACGAGATTCCGATCGACATCGCGGGTATGTTCGAAGGCGTCGTGCACCGCCTTGGCGGTGATCTCATTAAAAGTTACGCGGCGAATCGAGTTGCCCTTGGAGAGACCTTTCAGCTCATCTTCCAGATGGGCCGCGATCGCTTCTCCTTCACGGTCAGGGTCAGGGGCGAGGTAAATGACAGACGCCGCCTTGGCCAGCTTCTTCAGCCGGTCGACGACCTTTTCTTTTCCCGGGATGACGATGAGCTCAGGCGCGAAACTGCCGTCGCTCAGATCTACGCCGATCTTGTTCTTGGGCAGATCCTTAATGTGGCCGACGGAAGCTTCGACAGTGAAGTCTTTTCCGAGATATTTACTGATCGTCTTTGCCTTGGCAGGCGATTCGACGATCACGAGTGATTTACTCATTGCTTTCCTTAAACCCAAATACAAACGCTAGACAACGTGAAAAAGCTCTTCCGATGGGACTGACTGTACCACCTGGAAGGTTCAGGGTTATTTACTTATCGTGATCCGCGTCCTGCCAGGAGCCTCCATCAGCGCTCCGTAAGACGCGCTTTCCCCTGTCGCGTCTGCAACTTCCGTGTCTGCAACTTCTGGTGTAGATGACGCGGAGGCTACATTCGTCTGACGTAGTTTTTGCCGGGAAGTTGTTTGATCCGGCTAGCCAGCTCGAGTTCGAATAGAGCCGTGAAGATCTCAGACGAGGTCAACCGGGACTCGAGCTTTTCCATCAGCTCATCCAGTTGCACAGCTTCGTCGTGGCGCAGTGCGCTGAGCACGACCTTCTCTGGCTCCTGCAGCGGAAGTTCCTCCACAATCGATGCAGCTTGCTCCGCTGACGATGCAAAACCTAATTCTCCTTCCAACTGCAGCCGCACCTGGGTGGGCAGTTCCTGCCACACGTCCTCCCACGTCGCCACCAGCTTAGCGCCCTGTTTAATCAATGTGTTGGGTCCCCAGGCATTCTTGCTGGTGACGTTGCCGGGCACGGCATACACATCGCGATCCTGCTCCAGCGCGCAGCGGGCGGTCACACGGGTGCCGCTGTTTTCGCCTGCTTCCACCACCAGCACGCCGATGCTCATGCCACTCAAGATGCGGTTGCGCTTGGGAAAGTTTTGCGGCGCGGGAAAAGTACCCAATCTGTATTCCGAGACGATGGCCCCTCCGGCAACGAGAATGTTTTCGGCCAGAGTTTTATTTTCTTTAGGGTAAATCACATCGACGCCGGTACCCCAAACAGCGACGGTGCTCCCACCCGACGCTAACGCGCCGCGATGAGCCGCGGTGTCGATGCCTCGCGCCATCCCACTAAGAACCACCAACCTGCGGCTAGCCAGGTCGCGAGCCAACACTTCCGCCATCCCCGTACCATACGGTGTCGGGTGCCGCGTGCCCACGATCGCGATCGCCGGGCGAGCCAATAACCGCACGTCGCCCAATGCCCAGAGCACCGGCGGCGGATCGAAGATCTCGCGCAAGCGCTCGGGGTAATCCGCGTCCTCATAGGTGAGGATCATGCCGTGCTGCTCGCGCAGGCGGTGCAACTCCTGCTCCGCCTCGATACGCGCTTTGCCGCTGAAAAGAAACTGGGCAGACGGCGCTGGAAAATTCAGCGATTCGAGTTCCGTGAGGGAAAGCTGAAACAGGCGCGATAAATCCTGCAAGGTCTGCGCGGCTTTGATAATCCGTTTCGGTCCCAGACCGGGGGTGAGCGTGAGCGCAACCCAAGCAAGCTGATTCTCCGGCGCGATTGTGGGGAGTGGAACAGGTCCGTTCATTGCTGACTGCCAAGGTACACTAACCAGTGACCCTCCAACGCAAGCGCCGCGTCCGTATGGCGGCTATTCACTTCCTTAATCCAGCTCCTTTAATGTGGGACTTCGAGCACGAGCCCGAGCGCAGCTCCCTGCGTGAGCGCTACCAGATCGGCTACACCACGCCTTCGCAATGCGCCGCTGAACTGCACGCGGGAGAAGCGGATATCGGGCTGGTTCCGGTTGCCGCGTATGCTACCACGCCCTCAATGTTGGTCGTGCCTGGCTGCACTGTGGCCGCGCTCGATCGGGTGCGATCCATCCTCCTGGTGGTGCGCCCGCAGCAAGGAGTAAACGCAGTGCGCAGCATTGCCGCGGACACTTCGTCGCGTACCTCTTACGTCTACACCCGCATCCTGTGCGATCGCTTCTGGAAAATTCCAGTGTCGTTCATTCCCCACCCACCCGATCTTGAATCGATGCTTGCGGTCGCCGACGCAGCGCTGTTAATTGGGGACCCGGCGCTGCTGGCGCTGGAGGACATGGACGGCCGCGCCACCCGAACCGGGGAGCGGCTGATCTACCTGGACCTGGCGCACGAATGGCACGGCTTTACCGGCTTGCCCTGGGTTTCCGCGTTCTGGGCGCTCCGATCGGGTTCCCTGGATGAGACCGGCGTCCGTGCCGCGGAGCTGATCGAGGATCTGCAGAACTCACGCGACCACGGGCTCGAGCACATCGAGGACCTGGTAGGGGAGTGGTCGACCCGCATTGCCGTGCCGGCGGAGACGATCCGCTTCTATCTGAGCAAAAATATCCACTACATATTAGATGAGGCCTGCCTCCGCGGCCTCGAGCAATTTTACCGCTATGCTGCTGAATGCGGGGCGCTTCCGCCCGCACCCGCCCTGCGCCTTATCTAGAGATATTCGCTAGGACTGCGTCGCGTAAGCTCGAATGTGCGTCCAATAGGGCATGATTCAGGTATCTGGCAAACATGGGGCGGCACGGCAGGCCGTCAAGTCGGCCAAGGCTGGCCACTCCACGCATGGATTGCACTGGCTCATGGGCTTCGGCACCATGGGGCTTTTCGTTGTCTCGACGATCGACTCCTCGATCATTCCGCTGCCGCTTCCCGGCAGTACCGATCTGTTGCTGATTCTGCTGGTGGCCCATCGCGCGGACCCGTTTTTGGCGGCCATCGCGGCCCTTGCGGGCTCCATCCTAGGCGGGTATCTCACCTGGAGCGCGGGCGTCAAAGGTGGAGAAGCGGCTCTCCATCGTTATCTCCCTAAGCGATTTGCGCGGCGCATGACGGGCTGGGTGGAGAAGCACGGCACGCTGGCGGTCATCACCTCGGCATTGCTCCCGCCGCCGTTCCCCTTGATGCCGTTCGTGCTGGCCTCGGGCGCCCTCGGGGTTTCGCGCAAGAAGTTCTTTCTTTCCTTCGGTTTGGCGCGTGCGTTCCGATATTCGCTGGTGGCCTGGCTGGCTGCCATCTACGGCCGGGCGATGGTCCGCGCTTTTCGCCATTACTTGAATGGCTGGAGCACCATCCTCATGTGGGTGTATCTGGGCTTGATGGTGGCCGGTATTTTGTATGGGGTCTGGAAGTTTCGCCGGCAGGGTAGAGGGGCAGCGGAACCCCAGGCCGCGCTCAGCGCGAGGTAGAAACCGGAGCCGGTTAAGCAAGCCGCGGCAGAGCCGCTGTTGGGTAGGTCCGGGCTTTACAGGCTGCGGAAAAAGGCTGCAGCGGGCAGGAAAAGCAATCCCTCAGGGGCTAAAGCCCTCATGCTGTGGCTTTTTACGGCCCGACTAAAGTCGTGCCCTGATACAAAGCATGAGAGCGGTGGCTCGTCCGGCTGTCGTCGAGGTCGCGAAATTGGGGCGTTCTGACCAGGGCTAAACAGGCTGCGGAAAAACTCAAGTTTTGTATCAGGGCACGACTTTAGTCGGGCCGTAAAAGCCACAGCATGAGGGCTTCAGCCCCTGAGGGATTGCTTTCCTGTCTGGTGCAGCCTTTTCCGCAGCCTGTTTAGCCCGATGTATTTTCGATCATCTACGGCCCGACTAAGGTCGTGCCCTGATACAAATGCAAAACACAGGGAATCTGCCCTTTTACATCTCCCAGCGGAGCAGGCACGCGCCTACGGTGAAGCCTGCTCCTACCGAAGCCAGCAGGACCAGGCTTTCGCGCTTTAGCCGATGCTCGTCGAGTGCGGTTTGCATGGCCAGGGGTATGGTGGCAGCGGTCGTATTTCCGTAGCGGTCGATATTGATAACCACCCGTTCCAAGGGCAGGCCCAGGCGCTCGGCGGTGGAAAGGATGATGCGCTTGTTAGCCTGGTGAGGGATAAAGCAACCCAGGTCGCTGGCACAGATGTTGTTAGTCTTGAGCAGCTTGCCGGACGTTTCCACCATCTTGCGCACGGCGTACTTATAAACCGCTTGGCCGTCCTGGTGGACATAGTGCATTCTGGCCGCGATGGTCTCAGGGGAAGCGGGGTGGAGACTACCGCCCGCCGGCATATTCAGCGCCGTCGCCCCGGAACCGTCGATCTCATGACAAAAGTCGATGAGACCGATTTCGCCCTCTTCCGTGGGTTCGACCAGGACCGCACCAGCACCATCGCCGAATATGACGCAAGTGGTTCGGTCGGTATAGTCGATGATCGACGACATCGCGTCGGCGCCGATCACCAGGACCTTAGACTGAGCGCCGGATTCGACCAGCTTGGCCCCTACCTGCAGAGCATAGAGAAAACCGGAGCACGCCGCGGAAAGGTCGAAGCCCCAGGCGCCGTGGGCGCCCAGCTTGTCCTGAACCAGGCAGGCCGTCGCCGGGAAGAGCATATCGGGCGTAACCGTGGCCACAATGACCACCTCTACTTCACCCGCCATGATGCCCCGATTACTTAGGCAGCGGCGCGCTGCTTCCACAGCCATGTCACTGGTCGCCATGCCCGGCTCGACCAGGTGACGCTCGCGGATCCCGAGGCGCTGCATGATCCACTCGTCAGACGTGTCCACCATGGTCGCCAGATCGGCATTGCTGAGGATGCGCGGCGGCACATATGTTCCTAGAGCGCTGATCTTGGCGCGCCGTTGTGCACGCGGACGCAATTCGATGCTCAATATTCATCTCCAGAACTGAACTGCCGGGAATTCAACAAGCGAGTGAACCGGGCAAGTGCCGGGTAAGGCATTTGCAAATCGGATCGATTAGGAGTGGATAGGCTGGCAGGATCACGGGCTATCGTTTGTACCGGGCAACCTACTGCGCACGCACTGACCCGTTACCGTTGCTTCCTTCCGGACCTGGCGGGGTTGGCGGGGTTGCGTCGCGTAGGACCCGGCACACCTTGATGATAGCACTGGGAACGGGCGGGGAAAAAAGCCAAAAGAGCGCCCTAGTATCCGTTGGCTATCAGATATTCGACGCTGAGGTCGAATTGGTTTTCGCGTGAACGCTGCTCCATGAACTTGATCAGCACATCGGCCTCGATATTGACTGCCTGGCCAGGTTTCAGGCGGTGCAGATTGGTGCGCGCATAGGTGTGGGGAATGATGGCGATCGACACCACATCGCCCTCCGCGGAGCCCGGTTCCCAGCGGGCGATGGTCAGACTGATCCCCTCGATCGCAATGGAACCTTTTTCTACCATGTAGCGGCTTACCAGGGCGGGCACGGCCACGCGAAGCCACCAATCGGTGAGTGCGAGGTCGGCGTGCGCATCGACCGGTTCCAGGCTCAATAGTGTGCCTGTGCCGTCGACATGGCCCTGCACCACGTGGCCGCCAAGGGGCGCCCCCGCCGGAGTCGGCAACTCCAGGTTTACCGTAGATCCCGGCGTAAGCAGCGAAAGGGAAGTGCGGGCCACCGTCTCCGCGGCCAGGTCCGCATGAAAACGAGGCGGGATAGATGCGGGCTCGATATCCAGCGCGGTCAGGCACACACCGCTCACCGCGATGCTGTCGCCGGTGCGCAACGCGATGCCATGACCGATGGGCGCCGCGATCGCAATCCGCCGCGAACCTTCGCGATGCTCAACCGCCAGGACGGTTCCTGTTGTTTCTATCAACCCGGTAAACATCTCAGCTCCATTAGATTACTTCCGCCCAGGGATCATGGAGGCGGGCCTCTAATGCGAAATCCTGGCCGAACTGTTGCAGCGAGTAGTTCTCGATGGCGGGCAGTCCGTTGATCGCGCTGAGCATCGGGACCGCTGACTGCCCAAAAAACCTGGGGGCATAAAACAACATAAGCTTATCCACCAGGCCTTGGTTGAGAGCGGACGTATACACCTCGGCGCCGCCCTCCAGCAGAACGTTGGTGATCTGCATCTCTGCCAGCCGCACCAGCGCATCCTGCAAAGGAACGCGCTGGCCGCGATGTGCGATCTGCTGCAGGCGAACGCCGCGAGCTTCTAGCGCCTTTTGCGCTGCAACCTCGGCATTGCTGAAAAAGATAAGCACGTCCTGGTAAGCGGTCTTGACCAGCTGAGAGTCCAGCGGGGTGCGCAGCGTGGAATCCAGCACGATCCGCTGCAACGGCCGGCGGCGCGGCAGGTCGCTGCGATCGGTGAGTAAAGGATCGTCGGCGATAATCGTTCCTACCCCCACAATCAGTGCATCGGCAGCGTGGCGCATACGATGCACTTCGGCGCGGGATTCACTGCCGCTAATCCAAAAGTGACCCCGGACAGAGCTTTCCGCGGGTGCGATGCGGCCATCGAGCGTCGCGGCAACTTTCATGGTGACGTAGGGTAGGAAGGCGGTGATGAATTTTGCGTAGCCGTCGTTGAGCCTGCGGGCCGGCTCTTCCAGCACGCCAGTGCTGACTTCCACCCCAGCCGCACGCAAGCGGGCGATGCCCTTACCGTGAACCAGCGGGTTGGGGTCAGAGGTGGCCACCACCACCCGTGTGATCCCCGCGGCTATCAGCGCGTCTGCGCAAGGTCCGGTTCGCCCCTGGTGGTTGCAAGGTTCCAGGGTCACGAAGGCGGTCGCACCCTGGGCCCGCGGGCCTGCCTGCTTTAGGGCAACAATTTCGGCGTGGTCGCGCCGGTCATACTCATGGAAGCCTTCCCCCACCAAGTCGTCGCCCCGAACCAGTACGCAGCCGACGGCCGGGTTGGGAGCGGAGAGGCCGACGGAGCGCTCCGCTTGCCGTAACGCACGCTCCATCCACTGCTGGTCAGTCTCGGACATCTTGCTTCTTTCTAGAGCATTTTGAAACGCTTTAGTCGCCGAGCATGGAATCGACGAACGCCTTGCTGTCAAATGGTAGAAGATCTTCCAGCTTTTCGCCCACGCCGACGTAACGGACAGGAACCTTAAGTTCGCGGGCGATGGCTACGGCAATGCCGCCTTTGGCTGTGCCGTCGAGCTTGGTGAGCACGATGCCGGTGACGCCCGCCGATCCGGTAAAGAGCCGGGCCTGCTGCAAGCCATTCTGCCCGGTAGTGGCATCCATCACCAGCAGGACTTCATGCGGCGCGCTGGGAATGATCCGCTCCGCGGTTCTCCGCATCTTGCTTAATTCGGCCATCAAGTTGTCCTTGGTGTGCAGTCTGCCGGCTGTGTCGACGATCAGGACATCGATGGCGCGCGCCTGGGCCGCCCGCATGCCGTCGAAGAGGACGGCGGAGGGATCTCCTCCCTGCTTGGTCTTGATCATCTCCACGCCCGTGCGCTGGCCCCACACCTCGAGCTGCTCGATGGCCGCGGCGCGGAAGGTGTCGGCAGCAGCCAGCAAAACGGTCTTACCTTGACGGCGGAAGTAGAATGCCAGTTTCCCCGTCGTCGTGGTTTTGCCGGTGCCATTGACGCCCACCATCATGATCACAAAAGGCGGTTCCGTGTATCGGGGTTTGAAGAAGTTCTGTTCCTCCCGCGCGTCCAAAATGGATTGGATTTCCTGCTTCAGGAGCTGCTTCAACTCTTTGCCGTTGCGAATCTCGTGCCGTCTCACCCGCGCGCGCAGGGCATCGATGATCTCGGTGGATGTTCCCACACCCAGATCCGAGGCCACGAGACTCATCTCCAGCTCTTCCAGGGCGGCTTCATCGACCTCGTGGGTCAAGGCGACGATGTCTTCGATGCGGTCGGCCAAGGTCTCACGCGTGCGCGAGACAGCCTCCTTCATGCGGCCGAATATGCTCTTTTTCTCGGGTTCTTCCAGGCTGCCAAACAGGGTCTGAATCATCTACAAGGCATCTCGATACGCCATGACCTGAGTGTACTAGTCGGCAAACCTTGAACGACGAAGGTGAAGAACCCCGGGTCTGTGGAAGGGACACAGTTCGATTCCCGGGACAGAGTTCGACTCCTCGGCGGGGCGAACGTTCTATTCGTCGCGGCCGGGCCGGGCCATCAGTTCGCGGATCGCGTCCTGGGGTGACTTGCCATGCTCGAGAATGGCGGCCATCTGCTCGGTGATGGGCATCTCGACGCCGTGGGCTTTGGCCAGTCCGAGCGCCGCGGAGGTGGTCCGTACGCCTTCCGCGACCTTGCCTTGCAACTGCGCCAGGATGGCGGGAAGCTTATGTCCGCGGCCCAGTTCGAACCCGACGGAACGGTTACGCGAAAGTGGGCCGGTGCAGGTGAGCACCAGGTCGCCCAAGCCGGAAAGGCCGGCCAGCGTCTCCCTGCGACCCCCGCAGGCGACGGCCAGGCGGGTGATCTCCGCTACGCCACGAGTGATGATCGCTGCGGCGCTGTTGTGCCCCAGGCCCAGCCCGGCGGCGACGCCGGCCGCGAGGGCGATGACATTCTTGAGCGCGCCGCCCAATTCCACGCCGATCACGTCATCGTTGGTGTAGAGCCGCAGAGCGGGGGCGCTGAGCTCCTCCTGAAGCCGGCTGGCGAGCCGGCTATCGGCGAAAGCGAGAGTGATTGCCGTGGGGGCGCCCGATGCCACTTCCTGCGCGAATGACGGCCCGCTCAACGCGCCACAAGACACGTCAGCGTTGAGATTTTGCTCCGCCAACACCTGTTCCATGACTTGCGTCATGCGCAAAAAGCTCTGGTCTTCGATGCCCTTGGTAGCGCTGACGATCAGTTGCCCGGGCTGCAAGAGGGGAGCCATGGAGCGATAGGTCGCGCGCACATGCTGCGACGGTATTGCACTGATCACGATCTCCGCGCCCCCGACCGCCGAGGCCAGATCCTGGGTGGAGTCGACCTGCGGAGGAAGAGGAAAGCCAGGAAGGTAGGTTACATTCTCCCCTTGATCGCGGATTGACTTGGCGACTGCGGGCGAATGAGACCACAGGGCAATGGAGTGATCGCCGCGGCGCGCGAGGCTCAGGGCGAGAGCGGTTCCCCAGGAGCCGCTGCCCACGATGGCAATACGGCTCATGCTCCGTTCTTCCTCGATGCGCCGAAGCGATGTTCCTTGCCTCGCATCAGGCGCTGGATATTTTGCCAGTGTTTTAAAATGACGCTCCAGCAGCAAACGAAAACAACTGCCCCGGAGGCGTAGCCGTACTTGCCCGGTGAGAGCCAGAGGGTCAGGAAGGGAAGCACGAGCGCCGCCAGGATCGACGCCAGCGAGACGTAACGGGTCAGGGCCACAATAGCGAGCCATAGCACAAAGGCGGAGAGCGCGGCCAAGGGACAGAGCGCGAGAAAAGCGCCGAAGGCAGTGGCCACGCCTTTGCCGCCCTTGAAGCGTAGCCAAACGGGAAACATATGACCCAGAATCACGAACAGTCCGGCCAGAATGGGAAGATTATGCATGGTCGCCGGACCCTGGTTGCGGCCCAGGAAATTTGCCACCGCCACTGCGGCGTAACCTTTACTGCCATCGAGCAGAAAAGTCAAAATTCCCAAGCCCTTCGCGCCCGACCGCAGCACATTGGTGGCGCCGATATTGCCGCTGCCCTTGGCACGGATATCCTCCTTGTTCACCAGCAGCACCAGGAGGAACCCAAATGGGATGGAACCCAGCAGATACGCCACGCTGATTACGATCAAAGACAAAGACATGGTTGCATCCGGATTGAGTGTAGCAGCGACTGTATAGCGAATAGGTGTACCCACGTCATCTGGTAAATTAGGTTCCGATGTCCATCCGATCTATTTTGCAGTATGCAGTTCTTGGGATCGCCGCGCTGACGGCCGCAATGCCGGCCAAGGCCGGCAACCCACTGGTGATTAAAACGGACCAGGGGAAGGTCCAGGGAAAGATGAGCGCGGACGGCCAGACGAGAGACTTTCTGGGCATTCCTTTCGCTGCTCCTCCGGTTGGTCCGTTGCGCTGGAAGCCTCCGCAACCTGCGGCCAAATGGCAAGGCGTGCGCCAGGCGACCACCTTCGGATCGCGCTGCATGCAAGAGGAGCACTTTGACGACATGGTGTTCCGCGACCCGGGCGAGAGCGAGGATTGCCTGACCCTCAATGTCTGGGCGCCCGCCGGCAAGCCAAAGGGCAAACTCCCGGTAATGGTGTGGATCTTTGGCGGTGGCTTTGCCGGGGGCGGCACCTCGGAACCGCGCCAGGACGGCGAGCACCTGAGCCGCAAAGGCGTACTGGTGGTCTCCATGAATTACCGGTTGGGTATTTTTGGCTTCATGGCTACCCGGGAGTTGGCCGCGGAGGATCCCCATCACGCAGCCGGCAACTACGGACTGCTGGATGAATTGGCTGCCATCGAGTGGGTGCGGCGCAACATCAAGGCCTTTGGCGGTGACCCGGATAACGTTACAATTTTCGGCGAGTCGGCCGGTTCCTTCGCCGTCAGCGCGCAGATGGCGTCGCCGTTGGCAAAGGGCTTGTTTGCCCATGCCATCGGGGAAAGCGGGGGCGCGTTTGCCAGCAAGGAATTGAACTTCCCGCCGCTGGAGCAGTTTGCCAAGCAAACCGACGATTACTTGCACAGCGTTCTCCCCGACAGCAGTCTGGCAGCGCTGCGCGCCGCCAGCAGCGCGGAGATCCTCAAGCTGGCCACGCAAAAAGCTCCGGGGAAACCTCGCTTCGGACCGGATACAGACGGCTACTTCCTTCCGGAAAGCATTTCTGCAATTTATGCCGCGGGTAAGCAAGCGCACGTGCCGCTGATCGCGGGCTGGAACCAGGATGAGGGGACCAGCACCGTGGTAAGGACACCGGAAAAAGGGACGATGGACGGCCTGCGCGAGACGGCGGTTAAGGAATTTGGTCCGCGCGCCGAAGACTTCCTCAAGGTGTACCACGCCAACGATGACGCTGAGGCACTGCGCGTCGCCGAGGACTTCGCCGGCGATAACTTCCTCGTGTATTCCACCTGGGCATGGCTGGAAGCACAGGTTAAGACGGGCGGCTCACCGGTCTACCGCTATCTGTTTGCACTCCCGTCGCCCGGGGATCCTTTCCATCCCGTCTCTGCCGGCGCCTTTCACTCGGACGAGATTGAGTACGTCTTCGGCAACCTCGACTCGCGTAAGGGAGCGACGTTCAGGCCCGAGGATTACAAGCTTTCCGAGCTGATGCAGACCTTCTGGACTAATTTTGCCAAGACCGGCGACCCAAATGGTGCTGCTCTGCCGCACTGGCCCACCTATGACGCCGCGGGCAACTGGCAGGTGATGCGGCTGAGCCCGGATCCGGGAGCCGCTCCGGATCCGCATCGCGATCGGTATCTCTTTCTCCAGCAGGTTTGGTCCGAGCCATCTCCCTAAAAGCCATCTGAATTCTGCTCCGTAGAATGACACATGCCCAATCTGGATCGTGCGACAGGCTTGGCTGAAGAGACCTTGCCCGTGGTGTGCCTGCTGACGGCCGATGAAGACTTTCTGGTTGGGATCGAGCCCGAATTAGCGCCGTGGTACCAGGTGCGCCACCGCAACCATTACCGGGATGCCGCTCTTTGGGTTCGCGAGCAGCGTGCGGAGGCGGTGCTGGTGGACATCGATACCGAGGGCGATGAGGCGCATGCCGGCGTCCGCGTGCTGCGCGAGCTGCGTATCCTGGAACGCGGCCTGGTCCTGATCTCGCTCAGCCGATCACGCGCTCGAGGGGTCGAGAAGCAGGCAATCGAGGCCGGCAGCGATGTCCACTTCCATAGCCCGATTGATCTCTCTGAGCTGCGCCTGGTGCTCAAGACCACGCTCGAAGGACGCATCGAGGAGATGGAACGCGCGCGCATGCAGCAGCAGGTGCTGGAGCGCAGCAAGTTTCAAGACCTGGTGGGAGCCAGTGAAGCCATGCGCCGCGTCTACGACGCGATCGCCCAGGTAGCCGACAGCCGCATCAACGTAATCGTAAGGGGTGAAAGCGGCACCGGCAAAGAGCTGGTTGCCCGCGCTCTCGTGGCCTTAAGCAGCCGGCGGACCAAACCGTTCATCAGTCTGAACTGCGCTGCCTTGCCGGAAAATCTGATCGAGTCGGAGCTCTTCGGCCACGAACGAGGCGCATTTACCGGCGCCAATGATGCGAAACCAGGCCAGATTGAGCTGGCGGATGGCGGCACGCTTTTTCTCGATGAGATTGCGACCTTAACCCTCCCGCTGCAAACCAAGCTGCTACGCGTGCTTGAAGACCGGCAGGTGCAGCGGCTGGGTGGAAGGCAAAGCCGCAAGATCGACTTCCGTCTGATCTGCGCCACCAATGAGCCGCTGGAGGAGATGGTGCGCAGCGGAAAGTTTCGCGAAGACCTCTACTACCGCATTCACGTGGTGCCGATTCAGTTGCCCCCACTTCGCGAGCGAACCGGGGATATCGCCCTGCTGGCGGATTACTTCCTGCGTATTCATCTGACGGCCAATGGCCTGGAGCAGAAGCGGCTGACGCCTGACGCCTTAGCGGCGCTGGAAGAGCATAGGTGGCTGGGCAATGTGCGCGAGCTGGAAAACCTCATACAGCGGCTGGTGATCACGGTTCCGGGTCCAACCATCGGGCTCGAGCATCTGCCGCAGCAGTTGCTGGCGCAAAGCGTAACCGCGCATGAGGCGATCCTGCTCCCCCAAGCCGGCGTCCGCTTCGATGACGAGATCCGGGAGCTGGAGGTGGCGCTCCTGGAAGCCGCCCTGCGCCGCTCCGATGGCAGCAAGGCAGCGGCGGCGCGGCTTCTGCACCTTGACTCACAACGGATGAAATATCTTTGCCGGAAGTATTCGCTCTAGTCTGGCCAGGGGTTAAATATTTAACCCCAATGGGTTAAAATTTAACCCATAAATGGGATCCGGAAAGAGGGGCTGCAGCGGGTGGGCGGGCGATTACTTGCATTTTCTTTTGTTTTAAGCGGTTTGAACTTGCTGGCGAGAGGACGTGTTGTTTGGCCATTGGTTTGCACTACGGTACTGCGTAAGCAGTCAAATAAACCTGGAGACACCACACTAATGGCTATCGAAAAGAAGTCTCTCGTAAGCAAGAAGACCGCAACCCCGAGCAAGTCCACGAAGTCGAAGGTTGACACCGGCAAGCCTGCGGCCAGCAAAGTTATTGCTGCCAAGCCGGGTCCGTACTTCAAGCCCTAGGGCGCTCCCCTAAGTGGGGAAGACAGTATGGCTATTAAGAAAAAATCGCTCATCGGTGCCGCTTCGGCTAAGGCCAAGGAAGCCGACGGCACCGCCGGCAAAAAAGCCGGGGCCAAGCCTGCGGAGCCAGCAAAATTGGCCGCAGCCAGAAAGCTGGCAATGGCCAAGCTGGCTACTGCCAAACTCACCACGGCGCGGCTGACGTTCAAATAGGGTGAATAGGGCCAAACTGCGTTGGAAGAGGCGGCAGCGACCCGTTGCCGCTTTCTAGTTTTTCGGAAGTCCTCAAACCAATTCAACCAGGAGAAATGACTGTGGCTATAGAGAAGAAGGCCCTCGACAGGAAGAAGTCATCAGCATCTACCCCAACTCCAAAAGCGCAAAAAACGAAGGGTAAGGTCGATACCGCCAAGCCTGCGTCGAGCAAGGTTGTGGCTGCTATGAAGCCGTCGTCGTTTTACTGAAGCACGCCAAGAATAGCGAAGCTTGGCTCCTGGTGGAACTTGGTAGGAATCATCTCTAGTGTAGAGGCGACATCGGCGGTCCCGTGGTCGCCTCTTGTCTACCAAAAGTGAGTGTGAATCACGTTACCGAAGGCGGTAAAGATCCTATCCGCCAAGCTACGGCGCCTGCCGAAGATCTTGGCCTCACCGCTCATGCCGGGACGGATGTCGGCCGTCACCTCTCCCAGAGGGATACGGGTGGTGTAGAAGGTCGGCAACCCTATCCCTTTATATTCCTGTTGAGCTAGGATGCCAGGCGGTAAGGGCAGCGCGGAGCCTTCCATCGTACCGAGCAGCCCTCGGATTTCGGCGAATTGCGAGGGCAGTTGCAGTGAGACGGGATCTCCCACGCGAATGTAGTCCATCTCCGAAACCGGAACAAATAACCTCGCTACCAGCTGCGACGGATCAGCAATCGTCAGCAGCGTCTCGCCGGTAGTCACGTCACGGTTCAGCAGGCTCTCCGGATCGGAGGTCGCGACAACGCCGCCAGCGGGTGCAGTGACTGCAAGTTGTGCGCTCTCTTCCCGCGCGGTCGCGCTGCTGCGGCGAGCGGCTTGCTGCTGTGCCAGAGCCTGCCCCAAGCCGGAGTGCTCCAACTCTGCGGTGAAGACCCCGGCCTGCGAAGAGGCCAGTTGCGTCTCCGCCTCCTCTCGATCGCTGGCTTCACGTAAACTTCGCAGCTTGGCCATCACTTGTCCACTTCTCACCGTGTCGCCCTCCTTCACATACACAGCCGAAACCTTTCCGGGGACGCCGGCATGCACCTGGTGGGTCTCCCTGGGCTCGATTACAAAATAAGCATTTTGGCGATCGCGCAGTATGGGCACAAAGAGAAGGACAAGCAAAGCGATCGCCAGTGCGGCGCGCAAAGGCGTCAGGCGCAGAGCGCCCTCTGCAGCCCTTGTACGGTAGAAGCTTTGGGCGAAGGCCCAGAGCGAGCGCAGCCGGGAACGGAAGATGACCAACGCGAGTAACACTGCCGGGATTAGGGCAAGCTCGGCAAGCCAGTGAAAGAAGACGTTGTAGCTGAAGCGGACGAATAGCAGCAGCAGCAGGTAGCTGTAAGCGCCGGAGGCCAGGGCATAGAGCACGAATAGTGGTACCCGACGCCGGGATACCACGGGTACGTCGATAGCGAGGCGAAATATATGGCGCTGCACCCAAGCGATGAGAAATGATGTGGAGCGCTCCTTGAGATCGGGGACGCTCACCCATTCCGTGAAAAAGTAGTAACCATCGAGCTTGATGAGGGGGTTGAGGTTGATGACGACCACGGCCAATCCGGTGAGCAGGATGAGCTTGTAACTGAAATCGTGCATCCACTCGCCGGCTTGCGTGTTCATCCAAACTATGGTGGCTACGCCGCAGAAAATCATTTCGATCCATATTCCGGCGATGATCGTGGCCATACGCTGCAGCCGGCTAGACGAAATCCAGGATTCGGTCACGTCGACGAAAAAACAAGGCGTGAAATAGAGGAACATCAGTCCCATGTTGTGGACCTCGCCGCCGTAGTGCTTGCAGGTAAGTCCATGGGCGCTCTCGTGCACAAAACCGATCACGAAAAGAAGCAGCCAGAACTCCACCAGATCGGAGAAGGTTTTCTTGCCAAAGTTGTAGTAGAGCGGTATGTCGGGACCGAACAAGCTCCATTTGGCGGTGAAGACCACGCCTTCAAACAGAAAGAGCAACACCGCGGCCAGGACCATCCATCGGTTGTAGACGTATTTCCCAATCTTCTGTTCGAGCCGGGTAAGGTAGCGGTCGGGATCCCAAGCAGAGAAAGATATGTGCGCCACGTTGAAGCTGGAACGGCTCTGCACCCGGCGGCTGCGCTGGGCCGCCAGCTTTTCATTCATAGCAATATTTTTTTCCTGCGGATTCTTGTACCAGAAGCCGCCCTCATCCATGTTTTCGGCGAAGTTGCGGGCCTCGTCGGCGGAAAGCGGGACTCCCGTCTCGGCCTCGAACGCAGCCGCGACCTCTTCGTAAGAACGCACTCCGTCGAAGAGGCG
>Ga0302324_100008038_pt1 | contig 22311 bp, 14 predicted proteins | sample Palsa_T0_1_FD_201949 | JGI IMG/M metagenome (GOLD analysis project Ga0302324, IMG submission 201949) | Peat permafrost microbial communities from Stordalen Mire near Abisko, Sweden - Palsa_T0_1 | ecosystem: Environmental > Terrestrial > Soil > Palsa > Peat permafrost | place: Sweden: Abisko...
GACGCCTCGCTGTTGTTGTTGCCGCTCATGCGCTTCTTGCCGCCGGACGACCCTCGACTTCGGGCGACCGTACTCGCCATCGGCGACGAGCTCTGCGACAATGGGCTCGTCGTCCGCTATCGCACCGAGTCAACCGACGATGGGCTCGAGGACCCCGAGGCGACGTTCACTGCCTGCTCGTTCTGGCTCGTCTCGGCGCTCGTGGAGATCGGCGAGACCACCCGGGCACGCCAGCTTTGCGAGCGCTTGCTCGGCTTTGCCAGCGGCCTTGGGCTCTACGCAGAGCAGCTCGATCCAACGACGAGCCGGCACTTCGGAAACTTCCCCCAAGCCTTGACCCACCTCGCGCTCGTGAATGCCGCGCTCCACGTCATCGGCGCCGAACAGACACCTGCTGGGGGATCGAGCCGGCACGGACCGTCAGCAGGGGCGGCCCCGGCGTGGTGGGACTCGACACGCCCTGGCGGGTGATTGTCGCAACTCAGACGGCGCTCAAGCACTGTGCCCGCCCCCGCCCGATCATCGAGGCTCACTTATTGCTAAGGGCCGTAGGTCCTTGGCTCCCGGGCCGATCAGCTTTTGGAGAGCCTCTGGGCTGAGTGGCCGGGCAAACAGGAAGCCCTGGCCGCTGTCGCAGTCCTCTCGCTGGAGGTGCTTGAGCTGCTGGCGGGCCTCGATGCCTTCGGCGACAATCTCGATGCCGAGGCTCTTGCCGAGTTGGACGAGCGTGCGGACGATGACCGCACTCTCGATCGAGTCGGCCATGGAGGCGACGAACGACCGGTCGATCTTGATCGCGTCGACGTGAAACCGGCGGAGGTAGGTGAGGGACGCGTACCCGGTGCCGAAGTCATCGATGGCGATGCGGACGCCGATGGCCTTGAGGGAGGCGATGCGCGTAGCGGCGGCGTCGGGGTCTTGCATCAGGGCGGTCTCGGTGATCTCGAGAGTGAGGAGGCCGGCAGGCAGGCCGCTGTCGGCCAGGGCGGACCGGATTTGGTCGATGAGGTCGTCGTCGTCGAGCTGGCGGGCGGAGACGTTTACCGCTAGGCTAAGACGGCGGTCCGGTCCCTGCCATCCGGCCGCCTCCGCGCACGCGGTGCGCAGGACCCAGGCGCCGATGGGGATGATCAGGCCGGTGTGCTCGGCGATGGGGATGAACTCGTTGGGAGCGATGACGCCCCGACCTGGATGACGCCAGCGGATGAGGGCTTCGACGCCGGTGACGGTCATGTCCCGGAGGCTGAAGGTGGGTTGGTAGGCAAGGAAGAACTCCCCGGCGTCGAGAGCGCCGCGCAGCTCCGTGCCGATCTTTACGCGGTCCAGGGCCTCGTCTTGCATGCCGGCCGAGAAGGTAGCGTAGCGGTTACCGCCGGCGTCCTTGGCCTCGTACAGGGCGATGTCGGCGTCGCGGAGCAGATCCCCCGCGTGATCGCGGTCACCGGCGGCGATGCCGATGCTGGTCTGAGCGATGAGGCCCAGAGGGGTGGCCCCCTCGAGCAGGAACGGCTCCCGGAGCACCGACAGCAGTCGCTGGGCGACTGTTTCGGGGTTGGTGCCTTGTCCGTCGACGAGCACGACGAACTCGTCGCCCCCGAGCCGACCGGCCGTGTCGCGCTCGCGGACCGTGGCCAAGATGCGTGCCGCGACTGCTTGGAGCAAGCGGTCGCCGGCGGCGTGGCCGTAGGTGTCGTTGACGTCTTTGAACCCGTCTAGGTCCATGAACAGCGCCGCCACGGGCGTGCGGTCTCGCCGGCCGCGTGCCAGCATCTGCTCGGTCCGGTCGAGGATCAGCGCGCGGTTGGGAAGCCCGGTCAGGTTGTCGTGGAGGGCCTGGTGGTGGAGCTCCTGGGTGCGTTCGGCGACGAGACGCAGGGCGCGGCGGCGGCTACCGGCGAGGACCTGCACGAAGCCGAAAAGAAGCGCCGTCAGGAGCAGGCCGATCGCAAGGAGGACGGTGGACTGGCCCCACCAGGAAGGCCCGGCCACGACGCCCTGGACGTCGACCGTCCAATTGCCGTCAGCCTGGACATCGAGGCTTCGGGCCGTGACCTGGCCGTGCGGAACTGGCCCCGTCGAGGCCACCAGGGTCGGGTTGGCTCCGACGTTCTGGAAGAAGATCTCGGTCCGCGCGCTGGTCACCGTGGCCGCCAGGCCCAGCAGCCCGACCGCGTTGAAATTGCCCAGGATCCAGCCCGCGAAGGCGGCCCGGCGCCCAGCCGGCGTGGCCGGGGTCAGCCCGCCGGCATAGACCGGGGCGGCGATGACGACTTGGGAGCCGACGACCGCCGGGACGACGAACTGGGCGCTGGCCACAGCGTGGCTGACGGCGAGGGGGCTCCCCGCGGGGCAGACGCTCAGGTCGGCGGGGTATGTGAACGCGGCCGGAAGGGGGGCGGTCAAGGCCTGGAAGCGCAGCAGACAGTCACTGGCTCCGGCCGCGAGAGAACTCACGTGGTAGCCGGCGGTGGCCATGCCCGCAGGGGGGTCGGCCAGGAAGGCGGACTCGAACGCCTTCAATCCCGCCGCCCGCACGTACTCGTAGTAGGAGTAGCCGATACTCCCCGGGTAGCGCTGCGCCGCTCCGACCGCCTTGATGGACAGTGCGAAACGGGCGTTATCGAGCCGCAGGCTCGTCTCTACCCGGGCCTGCTGGGAGGCCATGAAATCGGTGTCCCGGCTCAGGCCGGCACCGACTGTGATGGCCAGGTCGGCGGCACGGCCGGCGAAGGCCGTCCGTGCCTGGTCCTCCAGTTTGGAATGCCACTCCCAGGCACCGACCACCGAGGTGGTCGCCCCGACCACGACGAACAGCGCCATCCCGGCCCGCCACCACCAATCACGGCGCGACCCCAGCCCACCTCGCCGGCGGTGCGCCGGTGCGGCGGGTGTTGATCGATTGTTCACGGGTGCTCCACGACTGGTCTAGCGCCGAAGGGAGCGCGCTGCCTTTCCTTGCGATCGACAGCTCGCATCGGTAGCTGAAGCTGTTTTCGTCGGGCAGCCCTTACAGGTTGCCAATCTGGCCTGCCGGGCCCATGACCACGACCGGCGACTGCCTGGGGTCGAGCCAGCGCAGGAAGCGGTCCAGGTCGCCCAGCGGGATGGACACGCAACCAGACGTGGGCCCGCCGATGTCAGCGTGTATGAAAATGCCCGAGCCCGCGTAGGGCACCACCGGGTGGGTGTTGTAATCGATCACAGCGAAGCTGGGGTAGGCGACCGTTTCGGTCCACAGAGCTTCGCTGTCGCCGCCGAAAGGTGGCTGCTGGCCACATGGTACGTGCTGGAATGTGTTGTAGCCGGCAGACGTGGAGTCCTCATCCCACCAATCGCCGCACACAAGACGGTGGTAGGGCTCTTGGGTGCCGGGGTTGGGAGCGTTGCCATATATGACCGGCCCGACACCGAAAATACCCACGGGCGTGGTGCCGTCGCCCTCCCTGTGATGGTCGGAAAAGCCATTGCGCCCGATCAGCGCCCTCCACGGAGGGCTCGCCGCAGCCCAACAAGAGCCGGCTCGCTGCCACAGTTGCAGCGTTGCCAGACTAGTGCCGCCGTTAGGTGCCTCAACGCTGACTAATTGGCGGGCTTTCCCGGTCGACGCCAGCCTGGCGGGCAGGTTTTCCGGGCACGCCAGAGCGTCTGCGGTCGGTGCGGCCCGTGTTGCCGGAGCCGGGAGAGCGGGCCCGGGTCTTTCCCGAGCTGGGAGAGCGGGCCCCGCGACGGTGCCCGGAACCAGGAGCCACAGAGCGGCGAGCGCCGCTCGAGCTTGGCGCCCGGCGATGGACCTAATCTTCAGGGTCATCTTCCACTCTTACCAACTGAACCTGGCCCTGGCGGCGCTACTGATAGCGGGAGCCGGCAATTCAGGCCATGCAAATGACCCGGGCAACTTTGCGGCCGCGGGCACAGCCGCCGCCCCGCCTTTCGCAGCCACGATCAGCGCCGTGACCGCGGCTGAGGTGCGTTACACCTGGCGGCCGGGCTGCCCGGTGGCCCCCTCGGCGCTGCGAATGCTGCGCCTCGGCTACTGGGGCTTCGACGCCAAAGCCCATACTGGCACCATGGTGGTCAACACATCGGTGGTGACCGGCTTAATTGAAGTGTTCCATACCCTTTACGACGAGCGGTTCCCGATCGACGAAATGGTGCCCGAAGACAGGTACCACGGCAACGACAATGCCGCGGCCGCTGCCGACGACACATCGGGTTTCAACTGCCGCTACGCCGTCGCCCCGGGCCCGCCGCAGTGGTCGGTGCACGCTTACGGAGAAGCCATCGACGTGAACGACGTCCAGAACCCTTATGTTTACGGCTCCATCATCATCCCGCCGGCGGGTAGGGCTTACCTGGACCGCAGCGATGTCAGGCCGGGGATGGCGGTACCGGGTGGCCAACTCGTGGAAGCGTTTAAAGCGGTCGGATGGTACTGGGGCGGGCGCTGGACAGGCTCGCCCGATTACCAGCACTTCTCCTTGACCGGGGGGTAGCCGGGGCCAGCAGCAGAGCGCCTGTCCGCTGAGTTACCATGCGCCGATGGGTGCCAGGGAGGACGATGACGCTCCCCTGGAGGGTGGCCCGCAACCTTGATAGCCGCAATCGTCGTCTCGTTACTGTCGGTCCTCGTGGCGGCGGGCGCGTACTTTCTCTACCAGGAGTGGCGCCGTTACAAGGTCGACAAGGAACCGGCGCCGCCGCCGACACCTGAAGAGGCGGCGCTGGACCGCTGGAACGCCGGGGTGGTCATCGTCGTCGCGGGCCTCTCGGTCGTAGGCGCCCTGCTCGCCTGGTGGGCCTCCAGTGAGTTTTCGACGGCTTCTAGCACTAGCCTGCAGGCCGTCCAGGAGGCCGCGCAATACCTGACCGTGAAAGCCGAGCAGGACAGCTACGTCAGCTTCGGGGAGCGGCTCGCAGCTACATACCAGGAGCACACGGTCGCAGAGAGCGAACTGTACTCCGAGGCGGCACTTGCTCGCAGAAGGGGTGACACCTACGACGCGCTCCAATTGGAAGCGCAGGCGCGCGTCGAGGGGGCCCAGGAGCGCGCCATCGCCCCTGAGTTCCTCTGTTACTGGCCGTCCGGCGTTGATAGCGACGGCGCGGTCCCCTATAACGCACAGCAGCTAACGGGCACCGAACAGGACTCGCCCTGCGTGCAGCCCGACCAGGACCCCGCCTCTCTTCGCACGCTGGACCAGAGCCACGTCTCGGCACTGGAGGCCGCTGCAAAGTCCGATCGCTCTACTGCCGAGGAGATCGTGCTGGCGGGAGCTTTCGTAATAGTCGCCGTGTTCTTCATGACGATTTCGTACCTGGGGTGGCGGCACCGCCGCGTCCGCTCCCTCGCTCCAGGCGTTGTGGCCATGGCTATCGCCCTCGCTGTGTCCCTGGCTGCGGGGTTGGGGTGATCGGCGGCCGCCGCCCCGGTGGGGAGGCCGGGACGCTGAGCGGCATGGCTGAAGCAGCCAGCGAAGCGGGGCTCGTCGAGGCACTAGCAGCTTCGGGCGGCGGCGATGGTGATGGGCCTGCCGAGCCAGGCGGCCGCGATGGCGATGTCCCCGAGAGCAAGGCGCCGGCCCGTCCCTCGAGCCGGTTCCTCACTATCACGGTGGTGCTGGCGACACTCGTGGCCGCAGTCGGCGGCTTCTTGCTCAACCGCGCAGCGGCCTTTGATTCGGACGACGCCGACCAGGCCCAACAGCTGAGCCTGCAAGCGAGCGCGACCCAGACAAGCGCGTACCAGCGGGCCGAGACCGATTACTCGCAGTATGTCTCCCTGCAGGTCCTCCAGGCCAAGGCTGCGCAGGAAATGCTCGAGGCTGCTTATCCTCAACCCGATGCCAGCAACTGGGCGGACCTCTACAACGCGAGCACGGCCCAAGCCCGCCAGGCAGCAAAAAACCTTCCTGTGGATCTGAAACCCAACCTGGCGAACGGTGACCCGGACCCAAACTTCCCTTATGACCTCTTCGACAAGCGAGCCTCTCAGGGGGTATACCTCCTGGCAAGGTCGGACGGTTACAATTACGCGGCAAACCGGTGGTCATCCCTCGAGAACTCCTACACCGCGATAGTGACGATGATCGCCGTATCGCTGTTCCTGTTCGGTTCTGCATTCGTGCTGTACGGCAGGAACAGGCTTCTTTTCAGCTTTCTTGGGATTGTCCTGGTAGCCACGGGTTTGGTGTGGGAAGGAACTCTCTTCGCCACCCAGGAGCCCGCTGTCCCATCCGTTTCCGCAGCGAAGGACTACGCAAATGGCGTGGTCGCGATGGGTGTGAACAATTACGGCGCTGCCATCAAGGACATGACCTTGGCGATAAAGGCCAGGCCCGATTATGCCCTGGCCTATTCGGAGCGCGCCTTGGCAGAGTCGGACCTGGGCTCCCTACAGCTCGGCTCAGGCTTTGTCTCCAATCTTTCGCCATACTGGGCCAAGCGATTCGCGGCTGACTCCAAGGAGGCCTACCGCCTGGGTGACCACGAGGCCGGCCAGGTGGTGGACCTCGGCTGGGCTTACTACTACCTTTGGCTGATCGATGGGGCTCGTGGTAAGCCACCAGGTCAGGCCGAGACCTTGGACCGCCAGGGGGCGCAACTTGACCCGAGCTTTCCTATCGGCTGGATGAACCTGGGGCTCGCCGAGCTCGCCGAGGACCAGTACCGGGCTGCGACGCAGGCCTATGTGACCGCAGCGACCCACATGCTTTTTACTTGTAGCAACCCGCAAGTGTTGCGCACCTGCACTACGCCGCAGCCGCCGACGAACTATGAGGTACAGCAGGGCTGGCTGGCGGCCGGGATGCAGGACCTGAAGAGCCTTGCCGGCTCGAGGGCAGCCGCGCGCTCGCCGGCACTGCGCGCTGCGGTGCGCACCATCGAGGGCATCCTTACCGGGTCGCTTGCGAGCAACAGAGTGGTTGCCGGCCCGTCACCGCCGGCTTTCAAACTGAGTGGTCTTAGTGCAGCGATCAATCCCGACGAACTGGTGCTACAGGTCCCTATCCCGCGCGGCGTAAGTCTGAAGCAAATGGTCGACAGTCCCCTGACTGTCATGTGGTACCAGCGCTCCAGCACATCGACTGAATGGAACGGGATAGCCGACACAGCTTGCTGGCAAGACGGGCCCCAAGATTGTGACGACTATGACAGCCAAGCCAACGCTTTGGATTTCGAGACCGAGTTCCTCCAGTCAGACGGGGATTGTTTCTCGGACCTTATTTATAAAGCTGAGCTATACGTTGGCGGGTCGTTGGCGGGCAGCGTGGAACTCGGCCCGCAGGACGACCACCTCACGACCGATCTGCAACCAGCGCTCGGCTCCAGCATGAACGTGGGGATCTGCGTCCCTTCTACGTGGTACCAGCAACCGACCGAGAACGCGGACGTTGTCGTTTATGGCACAACGGAGAAGATTTCGGGGCCTCTCTCTACAGCCGAGCTTTCGTATGGCTCGCGCGACAGAAGTCAAGGTGTCTACCTGTTGAGGCTCTACCCGCTGAGATCGGACATCGACAAACAACACTCGCTGGAGAGCACGGTAGAACAAATGGCCAGGAACACGGTTCGGCTCCTGAACGGCCACGGGCTCCCAAGGGATCTTTCGGAGACCGGGCCATATGAGAGCTACCCGAGCAGCGATCTCACAGACATGGTCGCAGCCGGCTACGGCAGTTCGAGCACCGGGATATCCGCGCTTGTCGGGGCGGGGATCATCTCGTCAGACGCCGTCCCGTCCAGCGCGGCCTCGCAGGACCAAGCAGTAGCGTCCGACGTGAGCGACGACGGCGCTGTCGCCGTCTGGATTGTTTACGGCACGTACAGCCCAGGGTATTGGACGGGCCAGCATGCCTTGGGCCTGCAGGTGTTCAGCTCTTGGTCACTTCTTAATGACGGTTGAGGGGACGACAGCACGACGCTACGCCGGCAATACCGACTCGATTGCGGACAGCAGCTCCGGTGCGTCGGGGGTGACCTTGGTCCTGAAGCGAGCCACTACCTCGCCGTCAGGGCTGACCAAAAACTTTTCAAAGTTCCACTTGACGTCCCCCGCCTCCCCCGCGCCATCGGCCGCTGCGGTCAGCTCGGCGTAAAGCGGGTGCCGGTGCGCCCCGTTGACGTCGACCTTCTCGGTGAGGGGGAAGGTGACGCCGTAGGTGGTGCTACAGAAGGTTGCGATCTCCGCTGGCGATCCCGGCTCCTGGCCACCAAACTGGTTGCACGGCACACCTAGGACACTGAAACCGCGGTCTTTGTACCGCCTGTAGATCTCGTCCAACCCAACGTACTGCGGGGTAGACCCGCACTTGGACGCCACGTTTACGATGAGGACCGCCTTGCCGTCGAACTGCTCGAGATCCAGGGGGCTGCCGTCGAGTGCCGCGATCACCGTTTGCTTGATAGTCATGATCTGGGCAACTCCAGACCTTGACAGCCTATTCCCAGGTGCGACCCCAGCGACCCCAGCGACCCCAGCGACCCCAGCGACCCCGGCGGCACGGCGGCCCGGCGACCCCGGCGGCGCGGGGACCCCGGCCACCATTTCGACCCCGGCGTTACCGATGTGATTTCAGGACACCCACATCGATCACCAAAAAGGCCCTCTTATTGCACCGGCGTCAGTGATGTGCCGTTTCGAGAGGGACATTGGCAGTTTTCAAGTCAACTCCCTCGACCTAATAAAGCGTGGCACTGTTTCGGCGCTCATAGGCGCGCCCGCGTCGCAGGTCCCGCCGCTCAGATCGTGGAGGCCCAATGGAAGCCGATCGTCGCGGCCATGGCCGGTTTCGTAGCGAGCGGCCCCCTGCCGTCGATGCTCTCGGTGCTGTTGCCGGCGAGGCGAGGCCGACCCTCATCAGATGGCAATCGAGTTCGCCACTAGTCAGCCGACGGTCACATCCGCAATCATCGGCCCCCGCACCATGGAGCACCTGGACGCTTACCTCGCAGCCGACGGGGTCAACCTGTCCGGCGACCTGCTTGACCGGATCGACCAGATCGTCCCCCGGAGTGACGGGCAACGTCGTCCACAACGTGTGGGATATCGGCACGACGGCCCCGAGTGCCGCATCCCGCCGGCGGCTGGACGTTGAATATCATGGGCGAACCGGCTGAACGGCATAGGTGCCGCGAAAGGAGCCCCGATGGGACAGGGCGATAACCCAAGGCACGGCGGCAGCCCTAGGGTCAGCATGCGCGACATCGCGCAACAGGCCGGTGTGTCAACGGCCACAGTATCTGCATTTCTTTCCGGCAAGCGGCCCGTGTCCCTTGCCACCCGCGCGCGCTTGGAAGCAGCGATCAAGATGCATGGCTACCGGGCCAATGCGGCCGCCAGGGCGCTCGCTCACGGGCGCACAAATACGATCGGCTTGCTCATTCCCCCCCAGGGAAGATCGCTCTCATCGTTCGCAGTCGACTTCATCCCGCGCGTGGTCCAAGAGGCACAGGCTGCCGACTATGACGTACTCGTTTCGATCTCCCTGGAGGAGCGCCAGGTCTTCGCCCGCCTTATCGAGGAGCAGCGTGTCGACGGGGTCATCCTGCTCGAGGTTTCGCTCGAGGACCAACGCGTTGAGCGCCTCAAGGCGGAGGGTGTCCCATTCGTGACGGTGGGGCGCACCGCGCGCCCTAATGACTACACCTGGGTTGACATCGACTTCGCCGCATTGGCTCGGGCGTTTGTACACCACCTTGCCGACTTGCGCCATCGGCGGATCGTCCTGTTCAACACCGGCGAAGAGTTGTACTCTCGCGGCTTCGGCCCTGCGCGCCGTGCCCAGGAAGGGTTTATTCAGGCCTGCGAAGAGCTCGGTGTCAGTGGCCGGGTCGTCTACAGCGAGGTGAACCCCGAGTCAGGGCTCCGGGTAACCCAAGACTTGCTGTCCGAAGGCCGCGACTTTACCGGTATCGCCGTCATCAATGATCATGCGCTCTGGGGTATCTACCAGGCCCTTGCCAGCGCCGGCCTCCGGGTACCGCAAGATGTCTCGGTTATCGCCCTTGCGGACACCCGGTGGCCAGAGGCGTTGTCCCCGCGCCTGACCGCCGCTCACCACCCGGTCGAGGAGATGGCGGCCGAGGCAGTGCGGTTCCTGGTCCGGCTTCTCGAAGACCGTGCGCACCCTCCTATCAGCCGCTTGCTGCAACTACCGATCATCCTGCGCGAGTCCACGGCAGCCGCGCCCTTCGCTCCTCATGCCTCCGAGCTGAGCTCTCAGGGAAGTCCCAAAATCGCCTCGTAGGGGAAAATAGTCGAACCGGTTAGACAACCCTTGACCTGGGTGCTCTCATCGGCTAGCTTGACCCGTCAGTATGCGCTTCGACTCCCAAAGGCGTCAATGGAGGGGACCATGAACGCCGACAGATGACCCCCACATCGCCACGGGCACAGTAACCAAGAGGCGATAAACGCTTGGCCCCTTGGCGATCCCAGTTCGTCAACAGTTGAAAAACTCCTGCCGACATCCTTGTTCTGTCGCGCCTCGAGCACTGTCCACTCATCGCAAGGCGGGCTTGGAGACAGGAAGACCCTTCGCAGTCCCGACACGATCAAGCAACCGAAGGACACCGTGACGTCTATTTTTCCCCAAGCGGACGACGAGATCGCTCTGCCGAGGTTTATCGACGACGACCAGGCTCTTACCTGGCGCTCTGGGCCTGAGCTCGTGCGGATCGAGCCCTGGGGACAAGACAGTTTACGCGTCCGGGCCACGCTCAGCACCCTGTTGGAAGGCCATGGTGCCCTCACGGCGCAACCATCAGCACGTGCAGTCGTCAAGCGCGAGGGCGACACGGCCACGATAACCGTAGGGGCTATAACCGCCGCGGTCGATGCCATGGGCCAGATCCAGTTCCTTCGCACCGATAGTGGTGCAGAGCTGCTAGCGGAAAAACCGATCCATTTTTGGTGGCCTGGGCCACGCAATTTCACCGCCACAGGCAACGGTTACCAACAGCTCGAGCAGTCATTTGCCGCTTATGACGACGAGCGCCTCTTCGGGCTGGGACAGCATACTCACGGGCGCCTGGACCAAAAGGGCGTAGTGCTCGACCTGGTGCAGCGCAATGCCGAAGTCAGTATCCCTTTTCTTTTGTCGAACCGCGGGTACGGGTTCCTGTGGAACAACCCGGCGATCGGGCGGGTCGAACTGGGACGCACGGCAACGCGTTGGGTGTCCGACAGTGCCCGCCAGATCGATTACTGGGTCACCACTGGATCTCCAGCGCAAATCACCGCCCGCTATGCCGACGTCACCGGCCACGCGCCAATGCTGCCTTCTTGGGCGGCTGGTTTCTGGCAGTCGAAGCTCCGCTACAGGACGCAAGAGGAGCTTCTCGAGGTGGCGCGGGAGTACCACCGCCGTGGCCTACCGCTTTCGGTCATCGTTGTCGACTTTTTCCACTGGACCCAGCTCGGCGACTGGCGGTTCGAGCCGAGCGAGTGGCCCGACCCTCAGGCCATGGTCGATGAATTATCAGCCCTCGGGGTTCGCCTGATGGTCTCGGTATGGCCATCGGTGAGCGTGATGTCGTCGAACTACCAGCCCATGCTGAGCGCCGGCTATTTCATCGCCAGTGAACGAGGCGCCCCAGGCCACCACTCGGACTGGCCCGATCGCCACGCGAGCACCAGGCTGCCGGTCGCCTTCTATGACGCCAGCAACCCCGAGGCTCGTGAGTACGTGTGGGACCAACTCTACGCGAACTACTACAGCTACGGGATCAAGCTCTTCTGGCTAGATGCTTGCGAGCCAGAACTTAGGCCAGGGCACGTCGATAATCTCCGCCTTACCGCTGGGGCAGGAAGGGAGATCCTGAACCGTTACCCGGCCGACCATGCACGCATGATCTACGACGGCATGCGCGCCGCCGGAGAGGAGCAGGTCGTAACCTTGGTGCGGTCGGCGTGGGCGGGTAGCCAGCAATGGGGAGCCTTCTTATGGTCTGGCGATATCCCCGCGACTTTCCAGTCCTTGGCTGCCCAAGTCCGAGCGGGGCTCAATGTGGGCCTCTCAGGTATCCCGTGGTGGTCGACTGACATCGGTGGCTTCCACGGAGGTGACCCGAGCGACCCGGAGTACCGGGAGCTCATTGTCCGCTGGTTCCAGTACGGGGTGTGGTGCCCGCTCTTCCGGCTTCACGGGGACCGACTTCCGCGCAGCCCGCTCTCCCAGGCCATGTCCGGCGGGCCCAACGAAGTCTGGTCGTACGGGGAAGAGGTCTACGCCATCGTGGCTGGGATCCTCCGTCTCCGGGAACGCATAAAACCCTATGTTCTGGAGCAAATGGCCTCGGCTGCCAAGAACGGGACGCCGCCCATGAGGCCGCTTTGGTTCGACTTCCCCGACGACGCCACCGCGTGGTCAGTCGAGGACCAGTACATGTTCGGGCCCTCGGTGCTGGTCGCGCCCGTCACAAGCTTCGGCGCGCGCTCTCGGGACTTGTACCTCCCCGACGGGCCAGTTTGGACCGACGCTTACAGCCATGAGCACCTCCCCGGAGGGCAGTGGGCCAACGTCGAGGCACCGCTCGAACGCATACCCATATTCCTACGAGATCGGGCCGCGGGGCTCCCGTCGCTCTATCCGCCACCCACAAGCAGCGACGGTGGGTGAACCGGCTCCGCCACATTACTGACCGTTCCGTTTACGCAGAAAGGGGGACATATCGAAGCACCGCCATTACGTGCCTGGCCCACGCGTGCCAGCTGCCCGGAATATTTCTCCAACCGCACTGCTGTTCACATAATCACGACCTACGACAAAACCGAAAGAGGTTACTGCCAATGAGCTCCACCACCAACTCCCGACAGGGCCGACGAGGCGCCTTGTCCGGAAAACATCTTGTTGCTGCTGCGGGGGCCTGCAGTTTGGTCCTCGGGCTGTCCACCACCCCCGCAGGCGCGTCCACAATGCACCCCGCCCTGAGCGGCACTCTCACAATGAACGTGTTCACCTTCACCACGCCCGTGATGCAACCGGTTATCGCCGCCTTCGAACAGCTCAATCCAGGCGTGCACATCGAGGCCGCTAACGTGGTGAACACTCCGAGCACCTATGTCCCGTTATTGCAGACAGAGCGGCTCGCGGGCAATGAGCCCATGATCGACGAGACCTACGACGTGCTCACCCCGACGCTGGAGGTGGATGGCCTCCTCGGCGACCTGACACCCGACCTGAAGGCTGGGAAGCCGTACCCGCAGAACTATTGGCTCAAGACGTTCGAAGCCTCCTATATCCCGCCCAAGGGCGCACCCTTCGGCGTTGGCCAGGTGTTCGCTCTGGCTAACGAAGCCGATGCCACGGTCATAATGTACAACGAGAACGAGTTCCAAAAGGCGGGCGTGCCTTTCCCGCAAAACGGATGGACGTGGGCGGATATGCTCGCCGACGCCGCAAAGCTCAATGTGGGTTCTGGGGCCTCGCAAACCCAGTACGGTATTTGTGAACGACCGGACTGGCAGGCGGAGTACAACCCTGTGCTCAAGGCATACGGTGTGACGGCCTTCACAGAAACCCAGGCGACGCTCGATACGCCAGCTGCGCTCAAGGCCTGGACGTTGATGATCGACCCCATGCTGAACGGCGATGCCGTGCCCGAGGCCCAACAGCAGGCAAAGAACGGCTCCTCCGGCTGCGAGCCGTTCTTCGAATCAGGCGAAGCGGCGATGTCGATCGAGGTGCGCGGCAACCTGCCCGGCTTGCAACAAGCTATAGGCAACAAGTTCAACTACAACGTCGTGCCCATGCCGTCGATCACTGCGGCGAGCGGCAAGCAGGTGGTCCCGACGGGTGGCGGCAGCCTCGGCTGGGGCCTCGCGCCCAATGCTCTGCACAACTCCCTCGCCATAGCGTTCCTCCACTACCTCTTCTCTGCAGCCGGCCAAGCCGTCGCTGAGAAGACTTTCGGCGTTGTACCGGCCGTAGCCTCTCTGAACGGCCCGGACGCGCTCTGGCGAACCCAGTCCGGCGGGCCCGCCAACAGTGAGGCGTACGTAATCGCCGCCGACACCGCCACCATCGCCCCGCAAACCCCTGGGACGGTGTTCACGCTGTCGAACACCGATATCCCCAACGCCGTGACCGCGGCCACTACCGGCCATCAAAGCATCGCCAAGGCGTTCACCAAGCTCCAAGGCGAGATGGTCGCCGCTTATGCGTTGAACGGCTAACGCCATAAGTGTTGTCTGCCGCATAGTCAAAGACCTAGCTTGACAAGCGACGGCCAGCCATGAGCTGCGCCGTCGCTTGTCTTTCAGGATCCGGGGAGAGGACCCAGGGAGGAATGTTTTGAGCTCGCGCCCTCTAGCGCTCACGGCACCCAGTTCACGCAGGGGCGGTGCTGCTCCGTGGATGTTCCTCGGGCCGAACCTCATCATGTTCGGCATCTTCGTCGTGGTGCCGGTCCTGGGCGGGCTCCTGCTCAGCTTTACCACCTGGGACATCACCAACGGTTGGCCTAAGTGGGTGGGGTTGGCCAACTACCACAGGATGTTCTCCGACCCGCTGGTGTGGCAAGCCGTGGTCACGACGCTGAAGTTCATAGTGTTCGGTGTCGTGCCGACCATATTCATCGCTCTGGGACTGGCGATCCTGATCAATGTCCGCTTCCGGTTTGTCTCTGTCGTGCGGTCGTTGTACCTGGTACCCGCCGCGATGTCCTATGCCGCTTCCGCGGTGGTCTGGAGGTACATATTCCTCGACGGTCCAGGGTACGGCGTCCTCGACTACGTCATTTCCAGGTTCGGTGTCACTCCTCCGGACTGGCTTGCCAGCGAGACCTGGGCGTTGCCGGCTTTGGACATAATCACCGTGTGGCTGAGCCTGCCTGCGGCGACCATTCTCTACCTGGCTGCACTCCAGCGGATCCCCGACGCCCTTCTCGAGGCGGCTTCACTCGACGGCGCCGGCCTGTTCCGTCAGGTGCGCCACATAATATGGCCCGGCGTGCGGTACATGACCGTCCTGGTGGCAATTGTAGCGTTGCTATCGTTTACCAATGGCTCGTTCGACCTGGTGAACATCCTTACCAAGGGCGACCCGCTTTACGCAACGCAGACTCTTATTTATTACATCTTTGTCAACGGATTTAGTTACGGGTTTTTCGGGTATGCCGCCGCCCTGTCTGTCCTGCAGATCGCCGTGGTGGGAGGGCTCCTCTTGGCCTTACGCGTCATTTCGAGGCTCGTAAGGCGATGATACGGTCCACCCGTTTGACCCGCCGGATCAGGATCGTCGTCGCCGTCCTAGTTGGGCTCGTGTTGGCATCACCCATGATGTACATGGTCGCGGCGTCGCTGATGTCCAACACACAGCTGTCCATCCAGCCGCCCCAGGTGATCCCAAGCTCTTTTCATTTTGCCAACTACTCCGACGCCTTCAGCGGGATGACCCAGGTCATCCAATTACGCAGCTTCCTCAACTCGGTCATCTTTACGACCGGAGCCGTGGGCCTGCAATGGATCCTATGCGTGAGCGGCGGGCTAGCGATTGCGAAGATGCGCTTCAGAGGTCGAGGCTTTGTAACCGCAATGTTCGCCGTTTCGCTGTTCATCCCGATCATCACGACACTGATCCCGACCTTCATCGTGACCTACGAACTGCACCTCATCAACACGTACCCCGGACTGATACTGCCCATTGCTGCGCAGACGGGGTTCGGAACGCTCCTGTTCCGCCAGTACATGCGCCAGATGCCTGAGGAGCTCTTCGACGCAGCGCGTATAGACGGGGCATCGTGGTGGACCATTTTCCGGCGCCTGGTCGTGCCCCTGGCCAAGCCGGCCACGGCCGCATACCTGGCAATCTCCGTGCTAACTGCTTGGAACATGTACCTGTGGCCACTCGTTGCCGCTGAAGGTGGCTCGTTGCAGGTGCTCACCCAGACACTGGCGCTCGTGGGTACGACCGGCCAAGGTGAGATCACGCCACAGAACGTCATTTTCGCCTCTGTGGTCATCGTGACAATGCCGATGATCCTGGTTTTCATTGCGGTCCAGGGTGCATTTATAAGAGGCCTCACCGGTTCGGGAGTGGAGTGAGGCGTTCAAGACGCCTCGTCGTCGGAGCTATTTGCGGGCCGCCAAGACCCGTGCACCATGAGCGTCCACCTCGACCTCGCCGAGGCGTTCGGCCGGCCCGAGGCGCTCACGCGACCAAAGGTCGACCACGTTGCTGTCGCCCAGCGGGCCTTGGACGGGGAGCGCAAAGGAAGCCCGCTGATCACCGAGATTGAAGATGGCCATGTACGAGGAGCCGTCAGGCCCGCCCGCGGCCCATATCACGCAGTCCCCACGGCGAGAGACCTGGCGCGGGTTGCGCGCGAACCGGTGCATATCGAGCACCTCTCTGTTCGTAAGCAAGCCCAATGTCCAGTCGTCGAGGTCGGGGAGAAAGCTGCCGAGCATCAGCGGCGACCCCACGATCGACCACAGGCTCATCATCGTGCGTTGTTCGGCCCGGGTGAACCTCGTCCATCGGTCCCCACAGCCGTGCTCGCACGAGCGGAGCGCAATCCTGCCGAGAGGCAACATATCGGCGTCCGGCCAGTGGCCGTTCCCCGAGAAAGCCGCCCAGGCGCGACAGGGCTCGAACATGGAGTGGAGGTCCTCCCACCGGTCCCAGAAATCGCCGGTGATCCTCCACATGTCTGCGTTCTTCCGCAAGTGATCGGCGTCGTCCAGCTCGGTTGGGCCGCATGACAGGCTCAGGACGATGTCGCGGCCGGCGCGGTCGATCGCTCGCCTTATGCACTCGATCTCACCCGCCGCGTAGGGCAGCAAGATGTCGTCGACCTTTACGAAGTCGACACCCCATGTCGCGTAGAGCGAAAAGAGCGAGTCGTAATATTCCTGCGCCCCAACGGCGCTGGGGTTCACCCCGTACATGTCGGTGTTCCAAGGGCAGATGGAGCCCGTTTGGGCGATGTCCCGGGCGCCGGCGGTAGTGCCCAAGATCGGCGTGTTCGCGTGCACCGCCTGCCGGGGGACTCCGCGCATCACATGGATACCGAATTTCAGGCCCAGGGAGTGGATTCGCCGCGCGAGGGGCTCGAAGCCGGCGCCCCCGGCCGCCGAGGGGAAACGGTTCGCTGCGGGGACCAGCCGTGAGACCTCGTCCATCTCGAGCGGGACGAAGGGCCTATACGCAGAGGAGAATGCGCCTGGCTCGTACCACTGAATGTCGACAACAACGTACTCCCACCCAAAGGGCGCCAGACGCGCGGCCATGTGCTCGGCGTTGTCGAGGACCTCATCTTCCCGCACGCTCGCGCCGTAGACATCCCAGCTATTCCACCCGAGGGGCGGATGGGCGAGAACGGGGGCTTTCAAATCTCGACCGCGTCGAGGTACGTGACCTTGGACCCGAGGTTGCCGGCGGCCACTACCTTGTGCTGCTCGTACTCTGCGACGAGGACCCGGAACCTCTTGGTCCCCCTCGGCGCCGGGAGCTTCACGATGCCCTCCCAGACCGTTAGGGAGGAGGACTGGGACGCGACGCCGAGGAGCGTCCCGTCCAGGTCGGACGGCACCGTCGTCCACACCAGGTCGCTGTCGGAGGTCTGCACGGTTGCCTCCTGTACATAAGCTCGCACCGAATCGGCGGTAAGGGGGTCGGTGGTCGCCAGGTAGCCCGGTCCCGCCACCGCAACTCTTACCGTGGTGGGAGTTGGGAAACTGGTCGTCACCACACGGTCGGGGGTGACCTGTATGAAATCGGCTTGGACGACCCGCGAGAGCTCGAGGCCCTTCAGGGAGCTCGGCTGGTAACGGACCAAGGCGAGCTTGACGAAGGGGAAATAGGTGCTCGCCGATATCGTGTTTATTTCGATGTCGGAGAACCACAGCTGGCGCTCCTTGTCCCAGGCCACTTCGTGGCCGGCCACGTCAACCCAGGGGACCGTGCCGGTTTGTTCTTCGAGCAGGAGGCCTTTGCCTTGATGTACGGCCAAAGTGAAGTCAGTGGCCGCGGCAACCTTAACTTTGCCGGCCTCGAAGACCGGGTCCACGCCGTAGCCGCTGACCAAAGGGGCGAGCGTGGATGGCAGCCCCTCGCCAGGCGGAGGGGCGGCAACCACGACGCCGAGCAGTTCCCCTGCACCGGTTTGGAACCAGGGGCGACCGATGTAGACCCTGAGTATGTTCCCGATGCGGAGCGAAGTCTTCAGCTTTGGGTGGCTTTCTTGCTGCCACCGGAAGGCGGGTATGAGGTAGCGGACCGCGGGCGCCGGTGGCCGTACCGAGCTCGGGACTGACACCGGGTAACCGTCCGTGGTTGGTGGGTGCGCCGAGGGTTCCAGGCTCGAACGGGTGACCGGCGGTGCGACGAAGCTCACCTGCACCGTTGCCCCGTCGGGCAGCGACCCGGTGCCGATGCGGGCGATCGACCCGGCCGCATCGTCTTCGACGAAATCGACGCCCTCTTTGTATGTCACCGAGGAGGCATCGCCTGTCCCCATCACCACGACGGTGCCGGCCGCGAACTCTTTGGGAGAAACGACGACCGCACTGGCACCGCTCAGCTCGACCGTGGTCGTTTCGGTGAAGTACTCGAGGAAACGGGTCGTGGAGACAAGGGTGTAAAAAACCTTGTGGTGCTTGGTGTCGTTGAAATCATGGCGCATGTCCTTCACAGGGATGACGTCGCTTGCGTCGGCGGCCAAGGGGATCTCGGCCACGCGGGCCTTGCTCTCCAGGAGCACGATCCCGTCGGGGCTCGCTCCGTCGTCGTAGGGGTCCACGTAAAACGAGAGCACGTCGACGCGCTGGGTGCTCTTGGGGTCGGCCCGCACGTCCCCGTTCAGGTAGGTGTAGGTCGCACCGGCCGTCCGGAAGGGCGCCAGGATGTTGGCCCACGGGGCGAGGAGGGGCTGGCGGACGGCGTGGACGATGGTCAGTTCCCGGTATGGGGTGAACATGTAGTGCCCGCCGAGCAGGATGAGCGCGTCGAGCTCAGGGGTGGCCAGGCCGGCTTCTGCCAGCCACTGCCAAAGTTTCATGGACGCGAGCTGGGCCGGGAGGAACCACGAGCTCAGCCTGACGGTCGAAACCGAGGCCTTGGGTGCGTAGACGGTAAGTGCCCCATCGAGTTCGCCGGGCGGCGGCTTCGAGGGAGCTGCATGGCCCGCTTTCACGACCAAGCGCAGCGCCCGGCGCGCCGGCCAGGGGCCAACCGTGTCGAAGGCCAGGTTGACCCGTGTGAGCGGGGCTCCCGGCAGGCCGAGAAGCGATACCCCGATGCCCAGCACATCGGGGAGATAAGGGACCCCGAACGCCGGCTGCGAAGAGGAAGGGGCGGTGACGGGCGGGTAGTAGACCCACTCGTTGCTCCCGTTGAGGGGCTGGGTGTCGATTTCGCCGCCATAAAGCGACATCACCGATGGGCTCTTGTAGGTCAGGCCGTCGCGGCCGGCGATCAATGAGTACGAGCTCGCCTGGGGGACGCCGTTGGGGCCGTCGAGCGCGCCGTGTGCCTCCACCATCTCCTCGGAGGACGCGGGCGGCGCCAGGTGACGCTCGGAGGGGACGATGAGCGGGCTGGAGTTGGCGATGTCGTAGTTGGAGCGGATGACGATGGTCTCGAGGCTCTCACCGGGGGTGCGGGGAGCGCAGGGTACAACGACCGGGGACGCGACGGGCTCGACCCGTCCGTAGACAGCCGGCGGCGTGGCGTACGTCAATGGAGCGTTAGACGCAAACGGCACGCTGTTGCCCGCCAGGTCGACGACCCTCGCCCTGAAGCGGTAGGTGCGCCCGAAGCGTAGCGTCGGCAACGTCCCCGGCGTCGCCGCGTACTCGATCTGCAGTTGAAAGTTGCTGCCCGGAGGGGGTGGGTTACCGGCGTCGTCCACGAGGCTGTCGTCGGACGCATCGTCGATGTGCTTGCCGGGGCGTGGGGCCACCAGGCTCCAACCGTTCCAGCGCGTCAGCGTTTCGGGCAGGTACATCGGCGGGTTGGGCGACGAGCTCGAGGTCGGTTGGGTCGGCGCCGGCTCAATCCACCCTTCGTCCCCACCGGGCACCGGGACCACCGTTTGGGGGCTGCCGATGCCGTAGCCTCCGATCCCCGGTGGGTTGGGCGTCCCCGTCCGGGCACATAACGAGTACCATTTGGCCTGGACGGCGTCGTAGACATCGAAGCGCCAGCCCTGCGCGATGTCTTCGGCGTACAGGGTGATGGGCCCGGGCGGCGTGGAGCTGAGGGCGGTGTCGAACGCGTTGTTGCTGAGCCAGTTCTGGTAGAGCGAGGACGCCTGGCCGACTTTGGCGAGCGAAAGGCCCGCCGAACGCAAGGACGGGACGGCGTAGGTACTCGGGGTATCGGCCGAACGCATGGCGTATTGGGCGTTCCAAACGTTCTGGACAAAGTTGAGCGCCTTGACCGACGCGCCATCGAGATCCACCTCGATCACCTGATAGGCGCCAGGGTCGGACAGCCTGAGAAGGCCCTCGGCGATTTCCGGGCTGACCGTACGGGGCTCAGCCAACCAGGTGGCGGATGTCGTCATGGTGACCGGCGTCACGTTGGTGGTACTGGACCGGACAAACGCAATGCCGATGGGGTTTGCGAGCTTGGGCCTCCACGTCGGGGTAACCGACAGGGGCACCGTTGCAGCCAGGCCCGCGGGTACCGGCACCTCGAGGTCGACGACGAAGCCGAAAAGTCGCAGGAGGGCCGGATGGCGCTGCAGCAACGAGTAAGCCTGATGGAAATCGAACTGAGGGACCGCCGGCGGCACCAATTCGGCGGCCGTCGGGTACGGGGGAGGCTCCGTCCGGGGCTGCAGGAACAGGTAAGCCTGGGTTACGCCGGCCTTCGGGCCGCTCAGGCTGGTCGACGGGATGGGCCCGCCGCCTGCGGGGAAGGCTGAGATGACCTGGTCGATGGCCTCTTGCATTTCGCGGCCGTTGAGCGGCAGCACGCCGAAGGAATCGTCGCTCACTATTTCTTGCCAGCCGTGCCATCCCCCGCCTTTGGGGAGCGAATTAGCAAGCCCGGTGTAGAGCCCGGCGAAGAACTGGCGCACGGTAGCGGCAGGGTAGGTGTAGAGGGCGTTGGCCGTCGGGCTCTGGTACTCGTAGGCCGCGACCGGTGTCGTCGGGAGAAAAAGTGACGTGTACAGCGACGACGATGGGGCCGCGCTCACCACCGTGGCATCGACGATGTCGGTGCCTATCGTCGCTTTCCAGGTGATCTCCGTGGCGGGCCAATTCTCCCAGTCGGGGAAGTCGGCCAGGGTGGCCCCCGAGCCGGTCGGCATCAGCTGAGGCCCGATGGCGACCGAGATGAGGAGGTTGCCATTAGGCGCAGTCCCGTTGGGGCAGGCCGTCCAAATAACGCGTTGCGTTGTCATGAGGCAAAGGCCCCGCAATAGGTGTCCCAGTCACCCTGGCTGATGGCGTCGGCGAAATCCGGGTCTGAACCTCCGCCGAAGGTCTTGGTCATGGTTGCGCTCACCGACACCGAGAAGAACAGCACGGAAATACTTACCGAAATAGTCGCTGTCCCGTAGCACTGGCCCGGGTCCAGGTAAGTGAACGCCAGGTAGAACTCCATGGATATCTGGATGATCCCGAGCACCGAGAGGTTGCCGTCGGCCCGCAGGAAGCCTGTCAGCTGGACCTGTTTTTCCGGCACCGTCTGAAGGGAGAAATAGATGCCGGCCATTATCGACACGCCGCCGCTGGCGACACCGAGGTTGATCGAGATGGCGGCCCCGAACTCGAGCGACACCTGGATTTCCTCGATCCCGTCGGCACCTATTGCCAAGCCGAAGAACCCGCCGCCACCGAAGACGTAAATCGTGAGCAGGAACGGGTTGTCCTGGGTGCAGAGGGAAAACCGCACCCGTACCGGAGAGCCGTCGAAGGGGATGTTGACGCCTGCCGACAACGACAGGTTCGTAAGGGAGAAAATGCCGACGGTGATGTCGGGTAGGGCCAGGGTGTAGCTGGCGTCGATACCCGCCGAGCTCACGTCGATGGACGGCCCGCCGAGCGAGCTCAACAGTTGGCTCAGATCTTCGATGAAGGTCAGCGGCCCGAGGAATGTGACGGTGTCGATGTTGGGCTGGACCGAGGTCTTGGCACCCGTCTTCGAATCGAAGGTGAACGAATTGAAGGTGATACCGATGAACGATGCGGAGCTGCCGAACAGCACCAGCTCGAAATTGGTCAGCTCGCCGTGGATGGAATAGGTGGTCTGCGCCGGGTTGGAGATCGGCGTGTAAATCTCGGCAGTAACAAGCAGGTTGCTGGTCATGCCCCCGCTATTGGGCTGGAAGAACCCTGCCGAGTCGGCCTGCACA
>Ga0302324_100008043_pt1 | contig 22301 bp, 21 predicted proteins | sample Palsa_T0_1_FD_201949 | JGI IMG/M metagenome (GOLD analysis project Ga0302324, IMG submission 201949) | Peat permafrost microbial communities from Stordalen Mire near Abisko, Sweden - Palsa_T0_1 | ecosystem: Environmental > Terrestrial > Soil > Palsa > Peat permafrost | place: Sweden: Abisko...
GTACCCATTCGCGGCGCTTGGGAGCGCGTGCAGTACCGCGCGCTGCGATCTTCGCGTAAAGCGATGCAGCGAGTTTTTCGACAGCGCGGTCTCATAGACTTCGCTGAGCGCATGGAAGACTTGCGCAAGAATCCACGTTTAAACGGCGCCGAGAAGCGCCTTGTGTTTGAAGGCATCCTCAATGACTATGCCAAGTTTGTTACCGAGCAACAGGCGCCGACGGCTGCCGCCGAAGCCGACGCTGTGGAAGTTTCCGGGAATCCAGATGTGGTTGTGCCAAGTGGGGAAGGCGGCGGGACCGAGGGGCCGGGGCAAGACGCCGCAGTTGGCGTACCAGAATTGGAAAGATCGTTTGTCAATGACGGCGAGTCGATAGCTTGAAGTTCTGCTTTCTCGATACTGAGACCAAATCCGAAACGGACATAGGTCTAGGCAACGATCTATATACGCGCGACGCCGCGTGTCTGATCGTGACTTACGCCTATAGTATCAAGAGCGCCACGGGCGCGTGGCATGATCTGCCGACACAAATATGGGAGCCGTGGTGCGAGCCCGCCATACCCAAAGATTTGCAGGACTTGATTGACGATCCGGAAGTCATCTTCGTAGCGCATAACGCGGTGTTCGACCGCTTCATCCTGCTTCGCGCCCTGGGAATCAGGATCCCAATTCATCGCTGGATGTGTACGCGCGCGATGGCCTACTCGGCTGGTCTTCCTGGCTCGCTTGAAACACTTGGGATTGTGCTAGGATTGCCTGAAGATCAGCAAAAACTGATCGACGACAAGAAGTTGATTGATACGTTCTGTGTCCCGCAAGGTACGGGTCGCTTTATTGAACCTGGAGATGCCCCAAATGAATGGCAGCGTTTTAGATTGTACGCGATTCGGGATACCGATGCGCTCCGTGAGATCTTCAAACGACTACCCACGTGCAACTACACCGGACTCAATCTCCGCTTGTGGCACCTCGACCAACTCATTAACGAGCGAGGATTTCAGTTTGATGCTAAGCTCGCTCAAGCAGCGGTTACCTTCCTTTCTAGCGCGAAGGTTACCAGTGACGCAAACGTTAAGAGTCTTACTGACTCCGAAGTTCATGCGGCGACTCAACGCAATCGGCTCCTGAGATACTTGCAGGAGAAGTTGAACATAAACATAGAATCATTACGCGCGGCAGAAGTCCGCGATTGGCTAGAACATGACGACCTTGACCCTATCGTGCGGCTGCTGCTTGAGCAACGTCTCGAAGCCGCTAAATCTTCGGGCTCTAAGTATACGCGCGGACTGCGCATGCTTGGCCCTGGAGATCGCATGCGAAACACCATTCAGTTTAACGGTGCCGGACGTACTGGCCGCCATTCCGGCCGAGGATTCCAGCCGCATAACATGGCACGACCCGTGCTCACAGTGCGCCGCGAAACGGGTCGCATTGAGCTTTCTCCAGTTAAAGCGACCTACATAGATGATGTCATACTACCGGGAATATATAGCGGCGCGGCGCTCTGCAACCCGCTAGTGTTTGGCGGTCCTAATGAGGCCTGCGCTTTGGCACTTCGCCATGTTATCACGGCTGCACCCGGCAACGAGCTTGTCGTCGCCGACTTCCGAAACATCGAGTCGGTAATCACGGCGTGGATTTCGGACCAAGCTGATGAGCTGGCCGCGTTCGCCGACGCATTCGCTAACCCAAAGGATAAAACGAAAGATGTCTACCGCATCCAATGGTCGCAATTCTTCGGTACGCCGGTCCTTGAAGTTAACGACACAGAACGGCAAGGCGGCAAGGTTAGCAAGCTCGCGTTTGGCTTTGGCGGGGGAGTTGGAGCGCTCGTTACGATGGCAGCGGGATACCAAATGGATCTGGCGCCTCTTGCAGACATCATCCTTCCTCGCGCCACGGCCGAGCAGAAAGCCAAAGCCTATAAAGCGTGGCGCCGCGCGTTCTTACTCGGCGAAGACTACGAACTTGAGCCCAAAGTCTACCAGGCGTGCGACATCCTCAAGCAAATCTATAGAGCCACGAACGACAAGATCGATCAGATGCGACACGACGTCGACACCGCTATCAAGGAAGCAATCAGGGCGCCGAATCAGAAGGTTTTCAATGTCGCGCGTTGCAAGATCTGGAGTACGGGCGCGTTCCTGATCATTGAGCTGCCGAACGGCGACCGACTGCTGTACGCGCAGCCGAAGATTTGGATCGAGGAGCAGCCGAACCCCGAGGGAGAGAAGCCGTGGATCACAGAGACGGTCACATACGTGACGGCCAGGGGTCGGAGCTGGAGGCGAGAGCGGGCCTGGTCCGGGTTGTTTATAGAAAACGTAGTTCAGTCAATAGCCAATAGAGTTTTGCGCGCCGCGATGCTGCGAGTGCATGAGGATACACTGACGGTGCCGGCGGTGGCGGCGTATTTGAACACACTGCCGCCCGAGGCACGTACTGCCATTTGTCTCCACGTGCACGATGAGATCGCGCTCGACGTCCCGGTTGGATCGTACTCGAAAGAGCGGCTGATGGAGGTCGCTTGCAGGCCGGAGCCTTGGATGGCCGGGCTGCCGATGGCGGCAGACGGTTGGATCAACTTCAGATACGGAAAGAGGTGATGAATGGACAAGACTGACTTCGACGCAAAGGCGAAATTCCTGGCGACGCTACCGCAGGAAGAGAACGTTCTGCCGCGTACGCTGGTGATCAAGCCGCTGGTGTACAAACAGCCGGCGCCGGCAAACGACCTGATGTTCAGCGGTGTGTACGGCGGTCAGGATGGTGATATTTGGACCGCGACGTTCTATGACAACAATGAAGCTCAAGCCTTCATCATTGGCAGTAATCATTTCGGGCGTCCAGTCAAAGGCGTCAAGGTGACGCTCTCGCCAGATGAAAAACCCGCTGAATACGTGGCGCCAAAGAACGCTGACGGCGAGACGATACACTAATGGCTCAACGCGAATATAAGGTTGAAGACTATCTAGTCGAGCGCGTGGGGTTAATGGGCGGCGCGTGTGAGAAATACACGAACCCAGGACATCGCGGTGATCCAGATAGGTTGCTATCCTTTCCCTGCAGATATCATTGCTTGGTTGAGACGAAATGGGCGCAGGGAGTAAAACCTATGGGGCATCAGCTTCGAAGGCATGATTTCTGGCGCCTAAGAGGCATGGACGTCTATGTTGTCGGCTCAGAAGGTGAAGTGGACGTACTACTGCAACACCTCCATGTTCATCACAACGTTCCGTTTGATCCATGATTGAGCATTTCGAACCGCGCCCCTGGGGCAGGATCGCAACTAAGTTCCTGATCGATAACCCACGCGCTATGCTGGTGGCTGACCCTGGGCTCGGGAAAACCAGCATGACATTGTCGGCTCTGGATCTTTTGAAGATGGGGGGCTCGTCGTACTTCCCAGCGCTGGTGCTCGCACCGAAGCGTGTGGCAGATGTGGTGTGGACCGGCGAACGCGACAAGTTTGACGCGTTCCAGGGCATGAGCATCGTGAAGGTGATGGGCGAACGCGACCAGCGAGTCGCAGCGCTGCGGAAGTCGATTGCAGACATCTACGTCATCAACTACGACAACATTCCGTGGCTGGTGCAACAGTTCGGGGGCGATAAATGGCCGTTCAAGATAGTGGCAGCGGACGAGAGTTCGAAGCTCAAAGGTCACCGGATGAACAAGGGCGGCGTGCGTGCGAACGCATTGTCACAGATAGCGCGCTTTACCGGGCGATGGTGGAACCTCACTGGCACACCTTGTCCGAACGGGCTGCAAGATCTGTGGGGTCAGATGTGGTTCGTGGACTTTGGCGAACGCTTGAAGCGGACCTATTCCGCCTATCTAGAGGCGTACTTCATGGAGAATCAGTACACCCGAAAGATAGTGACACAGCATGGATGCGACGAACTGATTCACAACCTGGTGGCGGACCGGATGCTTGTGCTGCGTGCCGAAGATTGGTTGGACATTCAGAAACCGCAGGAGATTCCAATCGAGGTTCAGCTCTCGCCCGAAGCATACGCCCAGTACCGGGGGATGGAAAAGAACTACTTTCTGTCGATTAGCGATCACGAGATAGAAGCCGGCACAGCGATGGTGAAGTCCACGAAACTTCTGCAGATGGCTAGTGGCGGCATCTACGACACGAAGACTGAGACCGAGCACTGGATACATGACGCGAAGATCGAGGCACTGGAAGACATCGTCGAGCAGATAGGCAACGAGCCGCTGTTGGTCTCGTACTGGTGGAAGTTTGATGTACCAAAGATCCTGAAGGCGTTCCCACAGGCGCGCGTCTACAACGGGCAGAAGGAAGAGGATGAATGGAACGCGGGCAAGATCAAGATGCTGCTACTGCATGAGCAGTCTGCATTCGGATTAAACCTACATGGACCATGCCGCAATCTCTGTTTCTACAGCTATTTCTGGAACGCGGAATTGTGGACACAGATGATCAATCGCATCGGCCCTACGCGTCAGGCGCAGGCGGGATTTAAACGCGTCGTGCGAGTGTGGAGCATACGCACGGTGGGTACTATAGAGGCCGACGTTGTAGAGAGTAACGAAGGTAAGATTTCAATTGAAGGGGCCTTAAAAAGGGCGCGAGCCCGCAGGAGACTACTGAATGAGTCCTAGTGAAAGCAAACGAATTCTAGTGATCCCTGACACCCAATGCCGTCCCGGCGTTCCACTTGAACACTTGGATTGGTTAGGTCAGGCAATTGTTGACTACAGGCCGGACATCGTCGTACACATTGGCGACCATTTCGACATGCCGAGTCTGTCCAAATACGAGTCTCCCGGTTCAGCATACATGGAAGGGAAACGTATTCTGAACGACATAGCCACGGGCAACGAAGGATTCGCACGACTCAACGCACCCATGGCTGCCGAGATCGCACGACGCCGCGAGAAGCATCGCAAACGCTGGGAGCCGCGTCGCGTGTTCCTGATGGGCAACCACGAGAACAGGATAGTACGCGCCGTACACGAAGAACCTAAACTCGACGGGCTATTGTCCCTGGACATGCTGAAGGTGCCCGAAGGGTGGGAAACTCACCCGTTTCTGGAAATTGTCGAGATTGAAGGCATCCTTTTTAGCCATTACTTCTCCAACACGCAGAGCGGCAAGGCTATCGGCGGCAGCATCGATAACCGGCTGAACCGGATAGGGCGCTCGTTCGTGATGGGGCATCAGCAGGGTCTGCTCTACGGGATTCGGCAATTTCCTGGAAGCTTGATGCGTCACGGGCTGGTGTGCGGCAGCTTCTATCAACACGATGAGCACTATCGCGACGCCCAATCTAACGGAGAATGGAGGGGTATAGTAGTTTTGAACGAAGTGCGAGATGAAGGCTACGACATCATGCCTCTCAGCATGAACTACCTACGAAGGAGATACAGCTAATGCCATACATCAAACAAGATGACAGAGCGCGCGTGCTGCGGGATGGTCCGCGCACGCCGGGCGAACTGAATTTCTTGATCAGCTTCCACGCGAATCAGATGTTGCGGATGGTGACGCACGGTAAGCCGCCTAGCTACCACGAGCGCAGCGCGATCCGCGCCGCAATCACAGACGCGTCGGACGAATTCTATCGTCGCAAAATGGCTGACTACGAAGACGGTGCCAAGCACCGAAACGGAGACTGCTATGACCCTGAATAAAGACCTGGTTTGGTATTGCGCCGGCCCGATGACGGGCTACGCACGCTTCAACTACCCGATGTTCCGAGCCGCCGCAGAATATATGCGCGGGCTCGGGCTCACAGTCATCTCGCCAACAGAACTGGACAGCGAGTTGATGCAGCAGGTGGCTTGGGATTCGCCGGATGGCGATGCGTCCACGTTGACGAAGGCGACCGGCGAGACCTGGGGCGACGTGCTCGCGCGCGACGTGAAGGTCATCTCTGATACGCTGGGCGGCATCGTCGTGCTGCCGGATTGGTTTAAGTCTCGTGGCGCGCGCCTAGAAGTGTTCGTGGGCCTGCTGACTGGCAAAGAATTCGGCGCGTTCTACTTCAATCACGCGAATGACCCGGTGCTCGAAGTGGCGCCCGTCGGGTGGATTCGCAAGGTGATGCGAGAGCACATTCCGTGATTTCACTGGTGGTAGTAAAGGCCGCGCTGAACGTGGTCATCGCCTGTACGCTGCGTAAGGATCCGCCTTACGCGGCATTTTTTCTGTGCCTGGCGCTCGCAGATTGCGCTAGTATCTGGGTGCTAGTCACCCGAGGATGTAAATTATGAGTAGTATCTATGGCGGTGATCCTGCCGAGCGAAAGATGCTCCGTGTATTCACAGTGCTCTGTCACTACTTCCCAAAGGCTATGCGCGAAGTCACACGCGTTTGTGTTGCCGGAAACGCGCAGCACAATCCTGGCGAGCCGCTTCACTGGGTTCGGGGCAAAAGCATGGATCAGATGAACGCATTGTTTCACCACATGATGGATCACGAGATGGGGGAAGTGTTTGATCAGACCGATCCGCCAGAGATTTTGGCGGCGGTAGGTGGCAAGCCGCTTTACTCGATGGCAAAGGGTGCCTGGCGGGCGCTCGCGGAGTTGGAGCTAACCATTGAGCGCGAGGAAGAGAAGGATACTGCTGAACCGCACCGTAATCCTGATTGCCGCAGCGGTGTATTGGATTGTGACGTGCAAGGTGTACACGAGCATAGGGGTGGTGTTTTTCCTTGGAACGTAGACCCTGCACAACCGCTACCTGAGAACGTCTGCCGCGTCATTGATTTGAAGGATTAGCCATGTTTGACAAACTGTTTGAGATCATCCAGGCGATCTTCACGTCCCTACTGCCGTTCGTGGTGCTGCAACCGTTCGAGGAAGGGTGCCTCTGCCGTCTAGGGGTGTTTAAACGGGTGCTGAAGTCCGGCTTCCACTGGTGCATCCCGCTCGGCGTCGACGTCGTATGGCATGAGCACACGACGCCGACGACCGCGCATTTGCATGGGTTATCAACTACCACGAAAGATGGAAAAAGTGTCGGGTTCGATGCAATCGTGACCTATCAGATCAACGACATTCAGAAAGCTCTATTGGGCGTGACGACAGTGCGAGATGCAATCACAGACGTCTGCATGGGTATTATAGGTACTGAATTGACGGGTTCAACGTGGGTTGAGGTGGCACATGGTGATACGCTAGAGGGCTTGACCAAAGCGTGCCGGGGGAAGGGATGGAAGTGGGGGATCGAGGTGATTCAGGTACAGCTAGCGGGGATCTGCCAAGTGAAAAACATCCGCCTCTCTGGAAGCGGCGCGACTTCTTTGGCACATGGAAGTGGGCCCTCGACATCTGGATAACTCCTACTGAAGTTGACGCACTTTAAAGTAGCTGCCAGCACTCATGGTTGTTGAAGTTGCGTTGCTGGTTTGCTGGGCCCAATAAATAGCAAGTGTACCTGGACTCATGGCTGAGAAGCATCCGCGCGCGCTGAGCTGGTTAAGCGCGCTGCCGCCGGTTAAACTGAAATCTATACGGCCGCCCGTTGCTGGACCGTTGCCGCCAACATTCATGGCCTCAGTTGGAGGGGAGTTGAATACCGCTCCATCCATGCCGCCCATGTACATCCAGCACGAGGCTGCGTGGTCGAGGAACGCACCACTGAATTCAGGCAGAAAGGAAAATCCGGGATTCGGTCCCGAGGCGCCGGTCGTAGTGACTTCTACTAGAGCTTCCCATTCATATATCCCAGGACCAGGCAAATAGAACTGAAGCGCCGGATCTATAGTCATGACGTTGCCGTCGGGCGCGCTTGTAGCTACGGGCTTCACGGCGTAACCGATAAACTTCGACGGCTGTGGCACATATGGATCCACGTCCATAAGCTTCTGGCCGTACACGTTGAACAGCTGCACGCGGAGTGCGCCCAGAAGTGACGCCGGGTTCAGGTATATAGGTGGAAAGCGGCCATTGTTGTCTGATGTTATTACGTTCGAGGCAAACGGAGTCGTCAAATATCCGTCCTGGTATACCGTCATTGGCAACTCTATAGGACCGGACGATTTTGCCTGTAGGAATACTAAGTAACATGACGGTTGAATTAATCCGTACGGTGATAACGGCTTCAGCTGCGGCTCCGCGAACAGCACGCCGACTGGGTTGACGACCGTCATGTTACGCGACTCTTTGCAGTGTCATCACGCAACCGGCACTCAACGTAACACCATTCGAACTCGCGTTGGCCTGACCCCAGTTGAAGGAGAACGTGCCTGACGTAGAGGTAGTGAAGACACCACGAATGAAAAGTCCGTTCAACGCACCTGCGCCCGTTAGGCTGTTATTAGGTGTCGCCTGGTTGACGAATCCGCCGTTCGCATCCGCGCCATCGAGGTTGCCAACCCAACCAAACGACTTCGCCCAGTTCGGAACCAATGTGCCGCTGTACTCGACTTCCCAATCAAGACCAGGAGTTACACCCGTAGATCCCACTGTGGTAAACTCAAGAAAGAGTTCAAACGCATAAGTCGCTTGAGTAGCAGGCTGCGGGACCACTATCTGAAGGTCTGGGTCAATGTTATAACCGGTCGTAGTGAAAGTGGTGGCCGCAGCTTTAAAGACCGCTTGCAGATTATAGGGAGCCGGAACGTACGGATCCACGTTCTCAAGAATCGTGCCTGCGGAATTCTTCAACACCACCTGATAGATCTTAGACGGGTCCAAATAGATTGCCGGGAAGCGGCCATTGATGTCCGCTGTGATTGGCGTCGGGCTCTGGGAGAACGGCGTCGTGAGCGCGCCATCCTGATATACGTTCTGCAGCGTGCCCATCGCCGAGCCCGTCACATAGAACGTGCGAGTGCAGAGCGGCTGGACGGCGCCGGTCGTTGAGAGCGGGGTGTTGCGGGGCTCAGTGAAGAGTACGCCAATCGGTAGTGCTGACATTAGAATGGAACCTCGTCTTCGTCGGTCGCAGAAGCTGCGTTACCCATCATCGCGTTTCGGCCGCGCTCCTGGCGCAAACTCTCTAGACGGTTTGCTGCTGAAATGAGGGAAGGTCGGAGAGACTTTTCAGCAGCCGCGCTCTTTTTGCTTGGACCGGCTGCGTTGGCGCCTTCGCCTTGCCTGCTAGCCAACTGTTCAGCATTTCGTGCGTAGCGGCTATCTGCGATGAATCCACGGTGCTCTGGGGAGCTAAAGAGTTGGTGGAAGTCGGGAGTGCTCCGGATGAGTTCGTCTGTGAGTTTGCCATGTTTCACCAATTCGGGAATCGTCATGTCGCCTTGCTCCGCGTGTTCGTAAGCGGTCTTCGCCCACGACCACACGGTTTCTTGTACTTCACGCGGCGTCCAGGAATCGCCGGTCATGTGCGTCAACATTTTGGCCGCCGCACGCACTTTTGCGCTCAGCGCCATATAGGTTGGCGACTTACCTGGACCGGCTTTATTGAGCGCGCCGCCCAACTTTGCAGGATCAATTTTCGCGAACGCAGCCATCCAGGCATCGTTCGTCACTTCGTTGACGTTGTCGTGCAAATTCTGGTAGAAGCTGTGGACCTTCGGGCCGGACAGCGTGAGTTTATCCGGGTTCTCGCTCGTCAGAGCGCGCACCGAGTTGTTGATCCACGCGCCGAGCACGTTGCCGGTGCCCGGCGTCTCCGGACCTTTCAATGAGGAGTCGGACAGGATCTTTGTGATCGCGGCCGGATCCTGCGGGCGCCCAGCCTTATCCCAATTGATGAACGACCGCAACGCGTTGTGGAAATTCATCTGTACGGAAGTCTGCGGGCTCATGGCCGCGAGGAGCGCGCTGAAGCGTGGCGCATCGGCGCCGAAGACATTTGCGATAGCCTTCGCACTGTCGCGATACCAGCCTTTCTTTGCTTTGCCGCCCAGGGCTGCCGCCGCGTACTCTTCAGTTGCCGGGGCACTGTGGAACGCGTCAACGAGCCGCTTCGAGGTATCGGTGCGCAGCTGAGCACGTTCCTGATCGGTCAGATGACTGAATACCGGATGGTTCTCGGTAGCCGTGTTGCCATTGTGCTCGCGGAAGAAGTCCGGATTATACTTGCCGCCCCAATCTTTGGCCTGCGGACCCGCAAGGATGCCGGTGCCGTCAGCATTCCGCTGAGCTATGGCGCCCTGTTCTAGCTTCGAGCTGAGCGCGTGGAGATCCTTGGGAGCGAACGGTTTGTCGACATCGGCGACGAGCGTGGGCTCAGTGTTTGAGTTGACGACGCTCGTCTTGCCGACGTTCGCACCGGCATCCTTCATTGCCTGGATAGCCTCTTCAGGCGCCATCACGCGGCCGCCGTTCGCGGGATCGCCGACGTGCAGTCCAATATTTACCCTGGCGGCCGGTTCCTCGCCAGGAGCTTCGGGCTCCATCTTCGGGCCGCCGCGCTGCCGGGCGCCGCCGATGATCTGGCCCAGAGGTGCGGGTGTGCGATCCTGTTTGACTGGCACGCGACCCCAGATGTCCGGGAGCTGGCCTTTCTCATACGGATTGCCACCACGCGGCTCAGCTGGCGCGGGCTCAGCTTTCGGGCCGCCGCGCTGCCGCCCGCCTTGGATCGCCTCGCCTAATGTGGAGGGTTTGCGACCTTCAGCCTGTGCGCGTGCGTTCTCTTCAGCCAAACGATTCGGCACCGTGCGCTCATTACCCCAGGCATCAACGACCTTGGCGCCGCTGTTGTAAGGGTTGCCGGTCTCAGCTTTCGGGCCGCCGCGCTGACGAGCGCCCGCGAGTGATTGACCGAGCGGCGTGACTTCAGGAGCGCCACCGCCGGGACCAGGAGTCGGGGGCGGTTGTTCGCCGCCGAGCTGCGTGATGCGGCCTTCAACATCTTTGAGTCGCGCTCTCTCGGCCGCTTTCTCAGGATTGCCACCGACGAGCTTGCCGATCTTCGCAGCAACGCCAGAGCCTTCAGCGACAATAGGTCCGAGGACCGGCGCCACATGATGGGCCGCTAAATCGACGGTAGCATGAGCGCCCTTGCCGAGCTGTTCTCGAATACCGGCCGCGACGCCAGTGTTGTAGGTCTGCGCTCCAGCACCAGGATAACGGTTGTCCATGCGCAGCATGTTGCTGGCATCGTTCAACGTCTTGTAGTGACCCATCTCCGTGGAGTCAAACACGGCGGGCATCTTCGTGCTGTATTTGTTCAGCTGCTTATAGAAGTTCTGCGGGCTCCACGCACCTTTGCCGCCGCCAGCATCGGCCAGGCGATCAGCCATGTGGCCTTTGAGCGCGCGGATCGCGCCCGCCGCATCTTCGGCCAGCTCACCGTTGCCGAGGTGCGCGGCTGAGCGCAGCACATTCACGACATGGTTGAACTGCTCCGTCGGCAGGTTGGCAATATAATCCGGTATCGCACCAATTGGCACGTCGCGGTTGATGCCGCTACGGTTGTCAAGGAGCTTTGCTATGCCGGTCGGGTTTTCGAGGAGTGCCGCTTTACGAGCACGCAGTGCTCGCGCATCTTTGAAAGTCTTTTCGCCGCCAGCTTCAGCGACATCCGTGTCGAGCGCGTCGCGGAGCTTGCCGATGATAGGCGCTGTTTCGTGGTTCCATTTGCTGCCGAGGAACTTACGCATAGTCTCGGCTTGCTCGACGGTGGCCGGATGGAATGTACCGTTGTCACCCATCAAGCCGAGCTTCTTCGCGAGCGGGATGACGCCCTTCTCAATAAGTGGAGCGCCCGCGAGGCTGCTCTGCCATTCGTGACCCTGGTTGTTGATGTAGTCCGAGAAGCGAGGCAGCTGGGTGATCGGCTGGCCTTTCGCCACCGTCTTCGCATCTTCGTACGTGCCGTGGATCGCATTGTCGAACCAATCCGAGATCTTGCCGACAGTGCTATCGAGGATGCCGCCGCGCTCCTCCATCGCATGCTGATCCACGCCGGACGCAGAATCGCCGACGTTGCTCGCTATCTGGCCGGCGCCTTTCTTCAGTGCATCCTGTTCGTTACCGATGACCGCCTGCATGCGTTTGCCGCCCGCGTCATTGATCTTCGCGTGGTTGGCATCGACGCTGGTGTCGGCATAATCGCCAGTGATGGCGCTCGTGCGAACCTCGCCGAGCGCGCCGTTGGTCATCTGATCGAGCTTGTTCAGCGCATCGAGGCGCGTTTGCTGATCGGCCGCCGGTACGGCGCCGCTCTGGGATCCTTCAGCCGCTGGCGCCGTGAATCGCACCGGAGCCGGTTCGGCAGCGGCGGGCGGCGCGCCAGCGGGAGCAGGCGTCGTCGCGGCCATGGGAACTGATTCAAGGGAACCGGGCTCGCCGGGGGCGGCCGGCGGCGGGACTTCGCGCGGCGGGGGCATGACGTCCGGGCGCGGCGCGCCGGGAGTCTCCAATCGAAGATCCTCAGTCGTGGGAGGGTTGGCTCGAATATCGGCCGCTTTAGCCTGTAGCGCGTCCTGTACGGTCTGCCGGCGATCCGGTATACCGCCCGGAGGCGTTCCCTGGGCGGCTTGTCGGCGCTCCACTGCGGGAGCCGGGGCGGCTTCTTCTGCGGGCGCGGCGGCCGGTGCCAGCGGGTCAGGCTGAGCTTTCAAATCTTCGCCAGTAACCGGCTTGCCACCAGTCTCGGGCGGCGCATTCTGGGCTTGGGGCGGCGTGGCCGTCTTCGCCATGCCGTTCTCGTCGTACTCGGTGCCCGTAGGCACCTTGGGATTCAGCTCCAAAGCCGGACCGCGAGCGCCCGCGCGTGCCAGTCCCTCGGCACCAGGAAGCGCCATGGCGGCTTCACCCGCCATCTGGAGCCCGGACTTCGCATACTCAGTGAAATCATCGCCGAAGATCTGGCGCGCCGCCTTGTCGACGGCAGCCATTGCTTCCGGACCCTTGGCGGCCTGGAATGCGCCCTGGAGCATGCGAGTCGGACCTTCCGTAGCGCGGCGGCCGCTCTCAGAGGTCGGATCGATGGTGAACGAGCTTTCTACCGCGTCGCGCACTGCCTTGGCAGCTTCAGGATCCTGGGTCGCTAGCAGCGCGCCGACATGCGCGAGGAATCCGCCAGTCATCGCGGCCGCGCCGCCGAACGTGTTGTTCCAAGCGCCCACGCCGAGACCCTTCAGCACTGTGCCATAGTCGCCAGCGGTCCAATCAGGATTCGCGGTCTGCGTGCTGCGGTCGGGGAAGGAGTTCGGCTGCGCCATGAAGTTCTGCACTTCGGCTGGGCCTTGCGGATCGCGGCCGACACGCTGTTTAAACAGCGTGGCCGGATCCGGCATCGAGGAGATGTCGGGCGAGGTTGACGCGGGCGCGGGCGCCGATGCCGTGGGATCCATCCACGTAGACGGATCCGGCATCGCTGAAATATCTGGAGCTGCGGCAGCAGACGCCATTACTGGGCTCCGAATTGTTTGCGGACCTGATCCAATGTCAGACTAGGATAGTTGGCTTTGTGCGTGTTGTAATATGATTGGATCTGCGCATCGCTGTACGTCGGCTTCGCAGCTGGCGCGGCCGGTGCGGCGGATTTAGTTGTTGCGGCTGACGCGACTGACGCGGCTGGCTTCGCATTGACTATATCTTCTTGCGGCCAATACTTCTGATTCCACTGAGGAAATTTCGCGGGGTCGTTCCCAATTTTCGTATAAGCGGCTGCGCGCTTAGCAGTATCTATAGTGTACTGCGCGCTACGCATGTTGGTGGAAAGCAGATCTTTGACGGTGTCATCGTTCATTGACACGGACGGGCTAAGTTCATGCAACTGCAGCATGACTTCAGACTGCGTCATCTTAGGACCGTAAATACCCTTGGCGTTGGCGAGAGCAGCATTGCCGAGATACTTCGCCAGTTCCTGATAGTTTGATGTCGCAGGAACCTGCACGCCGGGCAACCATCGCGCGGCTTGTGCGATAACCGACTGCCAAGCGCCGGTCGTGCCACCCTTCGAGTTCATGACATCTTGCGCGGCGCGCAAATAGGTCAACGCCTGTGAAGCGGCTTTAGTTGCGTCACCAGAATCCTTGTTCAGATTATTAGTATTCTCAGTGTAATTGTCGTACACCTTCTGCTCGTCGGGCGAACGTGTTGCGTTGGCTGGCGTCTTCGGACCTTGGAATCGGAAGCTGCTATCCTGCATCGCCTTCGTAGTTTGCGGATCTATAGGCGCGGTATTGCCGGGCGTGTTCGTAACAGCACCAGGTTGAGCAGCGACACCCGTAGCATCGGGCGTATTCTGCGCTTGCACTTTCTGCACAGCTGTAGCGACTTTGGCACGTGTATCAGCTTTTGGCGCACCTGTAATAGTGCTCTGCGCTCCAGGGTGACCTTGATTCGAAAGACCCTGCATGACCATAGCATCCGGTGACGGAAAGCCGTTCGCTTTGTACGCCGGAACCGAAATTACATGACCCTGGCCATCCGGCACAGGTACTAACTTCACAGCTTCTTGCACAAGTTTTGAATATTGCTCGTCACTCATGCCGCTACGTTCACCAGGAACAGTCATCCCAGTAGTCTTGTCAATGTAAGTGCCATCCGGGCGCGCCACAACTTCACGACCAGTGTATTGATGAACGGTCTGCGCCACGTGCTCTGCATATTGACGTGCAGCTTGATCTTCGTCAGCTGAGTCAGGAATCATTGCCCGAATACGTTTCGAGGCGTTTGGTGCCACGGCGTCAAGCTGGGCGAGCGCGTTACCTTCATCAGCGTCCGACACTGTGTGCATGGCTTCGAACAGTTGCTGTGAGCCCTGTTGAGATTGTGCGGACTGAGACTGAATACGCTGCTCTCGGCGCATCTGTTCCAACTGTACGAGGCTAGGATCACCTGTTAATGCGGCGCGTTGCATGCGCTGCATTTCTTGCTGGGTTACCGGAGGAACGAAAAAAGCTGAGCGAAGACCCGCATCAGTTTGATTAGGATCCCACCAGCTGTTCTCTGGTGTAGCTCCAGAAGCATTGCTGTCATCCGCGCCAGAAGTCCTAGTAGAGCCGCCAGCACCGCCGTTAGCAGCGCTGCTAGTGCTAGTAGGAACACCACCAGCTGCAGAAGCATTCGAATCATTAGTATAATCCGCCAATGCGTGCATGATCAGCGGCATCTTCGCGCGCATGATCTGATTAGACATCTGTTTTTGCTGAACGTCTTGTTGAGCGCTCTGGGATTGCTGCTGGGCGAGCCCGGTCTGCGCTTGCGTCAGACCAGTGCCTGCTATCATGTTACCCCAATCAACTACCGGGCCTGGATTGATGTCAGCCACGATTAGCTCCCGTATCCGCTACTGTTAAAAGAATTTCCGGTGCCGCTATCGTCCCAGTTCGGTGGGTTCTGATAACTACCATATGACACTACAGAGCCGTTCGGAATTGTGTTATCGTACGTGGGTCCATTGCCGCCATAGCCGCTGCCGTTGGCGTTGGTAGAACTATTGTTTGAGTTACTACCGCCGCCGAACAGATTGCCTAGCGCACCGGCACCGTAGCTGCCAGCGCCCAGCAGGGATGATGCGAGGCCACCTAATGCGCCTGTCACGCCTGCTGTGCCGCTCGCCGCCGCGTTACCACCGCCAATCTGCGCGTTGCTTATGTTCGCGCTCGTCTTGAGCATGGCGTTGGAAAGGTTTCCGGTAGCGTTCTCACCTATACCAGCTTCACCCATGAGTTGATTTACGTAGTTGTTATAATTTTGGGAAGCAGTGCCTGTGACGTATTGACCAACTGAAGCTAATGTATTTGGTGTGTACGCACTACCGCCAGCTGCGGCCTGCCGATCAATCGCCTGTGTGCCCTGTTGCACGGCGAATTTATAGCCGGGAGTATTATCCAAGTAAGTGCTAGGATTGCTGGTTCCGTTCAACAACCCTTCTAGAGAAGTAAAGGCGGCGTTGCCCGTATTCAACTGATTACCGTAGAGCGCGCTAATGTTGCCCATAGCGGTTTGCTGAGTAGCACCCGCTTCACCGTAACCCGCTTGTTGCTGCTCCGAAGCGTTTTGCGCGCCGTATGCGCCAATACCACCAGATATCAGAGACCCTAACGCGCCGCCGCCCACCAATGAGCCAAGTACGCCATCTATGCCGCCTGAAGATGCGGCACCAGTTGCAAGAGCGCTGCCACCGCCGTTGCTATTGAATGCAAGGGCGCTGCCGCCGCCGTTGTCGCCGTATGCCATATTTGATCCACTATTGTTGCTGAGCGCTGAAGTGATGCCGCCAGTAGCGAGCCCTGAGCCCGCACCAAGAACTGCACCGCCCGCGTTTCCAAACATACTTGAGGCGCCGGATTGAGCTGTTTGTGAACCAACAAGTCCACTAACAGCGCCACCCACTGCGCCACCGATTGCGCCGTTAGCCGCGCCTTCGCCGTTTATCGCGCCCTTAAGCGCGCCTGCACCCGCGCCAGTGACGATATGTCCACCAACATTACCAATGCCTAGTTCACTACCGACAGTGTTGCTGAGCCCGTTCGTGATGCCGCCACCAATAGCTCCAAGTAGTGTGTTCTTGCCGAGACTACCTTGACCTGACAGTTCTGTTTGTACAGCGCCAAGCCCTGCACCTACTGCTGCGCCGCCAGCTACGCCACCAGCTACACCACCACCGAGAGCGGCACCTGCTACTGGAGCTAGCGCGCCACCAGTGAAAGCTATCATGCCTGCTAGACCGATGTCGTTTATGTCCGCGCCCAGGGTCTTATCAGGCTTAGCCTGTATGATGCCGCCACTCTGACTTGAAGCCAGAATATTCGGATCAAACGAAACCGTGGCGCCCGGCAACGGAGACGTGCTGCCTATTCCGTATTGATTCGTCTTGCCGACAGAAGCGTTATACGCTGATGTCGCGTTGCTTGCGTTCTCTTGCGCAGAGTTCTTCGTACCGCTGCCGCCAAACGAACCGCCGTAAGTGGTAGGGGTAGCTTTAGCAGTAGATTCTGCCGCTTGTGCTGCGCGCAATTTCTGATCTGATGCGTATTGCTGATCCGCCAGTTCATTAAGCTGCGCTATAGTCTTCGGGGCACCAAACTGCATGTTCGCATTGCCAGCTTGCGCCTGCGGCACGGTCTTACCAGCAAGCTCACCCTGGTAAGGCGCAAACGCTGCGTAATATTGTTGGAACTGACTCTGCGACATTCCTTTCGGAAAAGCCGTTGCTAGCATCGAGGGCGCATTACCTAAGAAGCTCTCAAGATCACCTTGCTGGTTGGCAAGTTGGAACGCGCCTGCAAAATTACCCTGCGACAAAAGGGTTTGATACGTCGTCGCAGACGTGGCGGTTGGTGCCGAATTCGCCACTAAATTACTCCACGCTAGGGTATTGGCCCGTCAACAGGTAATTCGCGATGCGATCTACACGCGTCGCGTGAATTTCAACTTCCCACTTCGTTGGGATACCGACGACGCCATTCGCAGGATCCGGCACAACGTTCCATAGCAACTGATCATGCGCGCCCTGCCAGTCCTTAACTTGGATAGAAGCGCGGCATTTGGCGAAATACATCCAACGACTACCCATATTAAAGACAAGCTCGACGACTGCATTCTGTCGGCAGTCAGTATCGAGCGCGTTAAATTCTGGTAGCTTCTGCGCATATGCCGTGGCGATGCGCAGATCCGAATCTAGCCAGCCATCAGCGGTAGATTGGATCACTGTAAATCCGGCCCAGCTTTTGCCAGGCGCGAGGGCAGGCAGTTTGTGCCCATATCCACACGTCCAGTTACCGAACGTATCCGGATAGGCGGTTAGGCTGAACCCTTCAGAACCTTTTATATCCGCCACCAACTCTACGTCGAAATCTGTGAGCCCAGCCATATTAACTCCTCGCCCAACGCTCGATTAGATATCCAACACCAGCGCCAACCGCTGTGCCGACGGCGCCCAAAGCGCTGATGAATCCTCTTTGTTTGGCTCCAGCAATACGTAGTGTGTCTACTTTGCTAGATATCTCCTCAAACTGAGTTTTATCATCTAACGCGTGCTGATGCATCCACGCGGATGTGCCGTCTACTTTCTGCTCTATGCGTCCAAGAGACTGTTGAATATCGCCCAGCACGCCAGAAAGTTGAATGTCAATGTCGCCCATTCGTTATTCCGTTGCTGTCAAGGTTGGCCCGGTTGGCACGGCTGGCGACGTTTTCTCAAGTGATTGTATCATGCTTAGCAGCATGGTATGTGCTTCCACGTACGCATATGCCTCGCCGCCTTTCAACTGTGTGCGCTCCAAAAAACCTAGAACGTTCTTCAAAATTCGGATTGTCATAAACCCTCACCTGTTTGTACTTTATGCGAAGCCAATTTCGGCGTTATCTATATTTAAAGTCATGCCGGTAGCACTTGCTCCCCCGCATATCGCCGATGCAGTTGTGGTGCCGTCTAGACGCAACTCACCAACCCAATCGAGATAGCTATTAGCTGGAACGCTGGTAGCGCTCCAAGCGAATTCAGTCCCGGCTACCGCAGAAGCGGCGGCACCTTTGTATAGCGATAAAGTCAATGCGCCAGAAGTGGTGTTAACCGCGCGCATATGACGAACCAAGATATACGCCTTTGTAGCTGTGTACCCTGTATTACCAGACTCAGCGGTGGTGCCTGGTTCCAACAACGTAGTAGCGTTCGTTGTGGTCAACGCGATTGGCGGAATGGAAAGTCGTTTATTTTGCATCATGTTGAAAAACCTCTTATCCTATTTTAGTAGCCGTCATATATGAACCAGCCATGACGTGCAGGGTGCTACCTGAAGATGCTGTGTTCTGCGAGGCTTCGAAAATTAACGTTCCGGTAGCGGTGACCGTAAGATTGCCACGGATCATCAAAGTGCTAGGACCAGTGGATGATGTGCTAACAGTTGCGAACGCAAAGCCGTTAGTCCACGCGGTCGCGACCGCAGATACTATTGTGCCCGATACCGCTTCACCTACGTAAGTGAAAAACCCAGTTTCGGTCGCGGTGCCGCCGAATAGGGTTTTTATTCCGTCTGTGGCTGTAGCCGATTCATAAAACAACACCCACATCTCGACTTCATACGTTCCTGTTTCATTAAACGTTAACGATAGTCCTGTGGCCGCTGGAGTAGCGTTGTTTGTGATCGTGAAATCAGCGGTCAAATGAGAAGAAACTCCAGTCTCTACTTGCGTTAACGTTCCTGTTAACGGACTGGAGGTTGCAATAATGTGTCCGTCACCACGCACGCCGAGATATTCTGCTGTTTCACTATAGTTTTGAACGTATAGCGCATAATCAGACGCGTTAAAACCAGCGTTGATCTGCACGCCGTAGGATTCTCCACCAGCGCTGCTGCCTATGAATTGAGCTGCGTACTGCTCTGCGCCTCCTAGCACTTGTAAACCGAACAGACCACCCGAATCTGAGGCGGTTATGATGACAGCAGTATTACTTGCGTTACCAAAAAAGTTTATGGCGCCAGAAAAAGGTTCGAAAATCCAAGGCGCACTCACTACAACGCCCGTAGCGGGATCCGCGCCTAGCGCGATAGTGGTCGGCGGATCTGGATCATCGCAGTCGTACTGAACGAAACCAGCGCCAGTTGGTGTAGTAGAGCTACCACCGCCACCAGAAGGGACATCCCACGTACCGTCGGCACGCAAAAAGTTGACTGTTCCACCACCGCTAGCGGGCACCATACCCTGCAAGGAGCTGGTGAATAAATTCAGCATCGCAGTCACTTGCGTTTCAGTCAAGTCCTGCGGAACGGCGATAGCTGCCGTGTCGTTCCCTATAATAGTGAACGCCGGAATTGGTGATATGGCGCCGGTTGGCACCGGCACCCACATACCGTCAGCATTCAAGAAGTCAATCGATGTGGCTGCGCCTGATGGCGGCACTGCGCCGGACGTCGTGCTGGTGAACTCCTGAATCATAGCCGTAACCTGAGCTTCGCTCAAGGTTTGCGGCGTAACAGTGAATGCTGTATTGTTCCCTATAATAGTGAACGGAGGGATCGGCGCCAACGACGTCACCGGCACACCTGACGCACTTATGGTGCCAGGGTAAGGCGAAGTGCCCGTAATCGTTATGCCGGGTCCAGCTATCGTATTGCGCGCATCAGCAGCTTTGAGGTGCGCGGATATGAAGTGACGAAACCACTCAGGATCCCAGTTCTTCGGGATGTGTTTGACCGTAGCGGAGGCCAAACCTTGCCTGATCGGCAGCGGCAGCGTCATTAATACTTCCCGCCTGCAAGAGTCGCCTGTATATCTACAGTGAATAGTGGCGTCGCATCCGTGATGCGAAATTTATACACGCGATTGCGACTCTGTCCTAACTGCCACCATACAGCGCGCTGGCCGGTGCCTTCATCCTCACCTTGAGTACCGAGGGTCTGCGGATCCGACCATTCCTCATACGTCTTGCCAGAGTTGTCAGATACGTAAAGCGAAGCCGTGGGTGCAACCGTCTGATTTGAACCGCCACCCATCGTAGTTATCAACTCCAGACGCCGATGTTGTATACGATTGTTTTTGTCGTATACCGGCTGCGTGGTAATTTCAACTATTTGCGTGGCGCCGAATTCCGTACCTACCGTCGCGTCGAGCACACCGACCTGACTGCTCTGACCGTCGCCCATTAGCTGAACGCCAAGGCCGTTGTGATAGGCTTGCGGACGGTAGAACGCCGTCGCCCCGGACGAGGTTAGATTGAACCACTTCTGCGTGAGACAATCGTATGCAATAGTCTGAGCACCTTGCGGCATCACCAGGATCCACATCGGATGTCCGTAGACAGTTGGCGTCAGTGCATAGCATCCTGTCAGATTGGTTGTCTGCAGAAGGTTCTCGATGCCACTATTCGACACGCGTATTGGTGTCTGACCGTTGCGACGCCGCACCGTAAGATCATTTCCAACCCAGAAGATTGATTGATCCTGTAGAGCAATGGCGTACGGGCAGAGCGGATGTGCGCCGATCTGCATGAACGTATCCGGTGCGCTGCTGAAAGGCGTGCCCGTCGGATTGCCGACGTTAAGGTAGCCTTCCGACGTGCGTCGACCAAAGACCATGACTTCTCGATGATCTACCGTGCCGCCGACGAAAAGATCGGTGCCGAATTCACGCGTGAAGCTCGCGGCCGTGGTGAACGTGATCTGGTTGTTACCAGAAATCTGGCGACCATCGTCATTGAAGAACGTCGTGCCGTTCAGCGCCAGGAAGACGATGTATGTGTCGACGAACCAGCAATCTATGGCACCGAGCGCCTGAAAGAACGGCTGCGCGTCCAACGTGTTCCAGGTTGTGCCTGACAGCGGTGTGTACGTCCAGCAATTAACGGTGCCAGGCTCCAGAATCACCATACACGCGCCGTTGTCTGTCATTCGCACGAACTGAAAGCCGGTGATAGGCGTGTTGTTCAGCGGCGCGCTCATGAGCGCGACTTGCGTGATCGGGCTCATCTGTACGGAGTACAGGTTTGGGCCGATCACGACATACTCGATGCCGTTCATCTCCCAAAAGCCGCGCACCGGCAGACCGCTGCCATCATTGAAGCCGGGAATATCGCGGATGCCAGGCATGCGGCGCAGAGTTGCCGGCGGTTGCTGGCCTTTCACATCGGCAGTGGTGTCTTGATCCAGCAGTTCGCTGAAGCAACCGATGAGACGCTTCGAGCTAGCGCGAGGGTCTTGAGAAACGTACGAGCCGAGAGCGAGAGGTATGGTCGTAGCCATTACGGCATAAACCTCGAACCTTTCGAGAGATTGTCTAGTTTTGGTATCACTCTCAGGTTCTCCGCTACGTGTAGTCCGCTGACACGCTTACCTCTTAACGGTATCTCGTGATCAACGTGATGTTCAATCCCCGTCCGCTTCGTCAGCGCCAGAGCGAGCCTGTAAAAAACTACCACCACCCCGGTCCACCCCACGGCGAAGCTTGTGCGCGCGACAGCTCGCCGAGATCACACTCCACGTATTGGAGGGATCGTTTATTCAATCGGCGAAACGCGTCCTTGATCTGATTTGAGAGCGCGGACGTGTCGTTCGGATCCTGCGCCGGCTCGATAGTGACACCATACTTAGCTGCGAGCCACGAAGCCAGGCAAAGTTTGATGTCGCCAATATCCTCGTCGCGCAGCGGCGCGTTTTGAGCAAGATTAGCCACACTTTGCGGATACCAGCCAAGATTCCACCCATCGCGCTGCTGCGTCAGGATGTTGTCGTTCATTACGGTCATAGCCGTAGCGGACTGAGTAGGCGTGGGCGCCTTTCCGTCAGCGACAACACCAATGTTTTGAAACGCTTCAGTGATGATCTGCTGATTGGTAGCGGTCACGCATACTCTCCAAATAAATGTCGTCTCTCCGACTGCCAAGCCTTCTTAAATCCGTGGGCTTTCACGTTGCGCGCGATCAGGGTGAGGGCTGTCGCGCTTTTTCTTTTTCTCTTA
>Ga0302324_100008046_pt1 | contig 22292 bp, 15 predicted proteins | sample Palsa_T0_1_FD_201949 | JGI IMG/M metagenome (GOLD analysis project Ga0302324, IMG submission 201949) | Peat permafrost microbial communities from Stordalen Mire near Abisko, Sweden - Palsa_T0_1 | ecosystem: Environmental > Terrestrial > Soil > Palsa > Peat permafrost | place: Sweden: Abisko...
TGCCACCCGAACCGCCCCTTAATACCGATTCCGTGTAGATCAGGTATTGTTCCGCCAGCCGGAACAGCGGGAAGCTGGTAGTGGCGAAGGTAGCAGCGCCTGCCGGGACCTGGCCGGTGGAGGTTACGTTCTGAAACTTCGTGACGGCAAGACCATCGGTGAAGGTGCTGATGCTGGCAATCGCTTCGGTTTGCCCGTTGGTATAGAACAGCGAACGCTTATCCATCGTGCCGGTAAGGTCCGGGAAGAGACTGGGTATATTGGCCGTGACCCTGTTGCCGGCCCAGCCGCCAGAGGGTACCCCATAGGCTGCGGGATTCATGGAACCGCCGATAGCAGCATTGATGATGAAGGTCGTTCCCCCGTAATTCTGGGTGCTGATGCCGTCATAGGCAATGGAAAGGATCTGTTCGGTATTTGCCGGGGTGTTGTTATCCGCCAGGAATAGGTCCTGGTAGGTAGGAACGAGGGTATACCCGGCGTTGATGACCTTGCTGGAATAGGTGATGGCCTGGGTGAAATGATCATTTCCTGCGCCCAGGTAAACGTCAGCATTGAGGTACAACCGCGCGAGCAGGGCCCAGACGGTGGCCTGATCGGCGCGGGCGTATTCGTTCGTCCTTGCCGGAACCATGGCATTCGCGCTGTCCAGGCTCAGGAGCTCGGATTCGACATAAGAAAATAAGGCCTGCCCTGAGCTTTGGGGCGGCAGAAAGGTGCCGACGCCCAGCGGGCTTTTTTCCGTTACAAAAGGCGCTTTGCCAAAAAGGTCGAGCATTTCCCAGTAGTCGAAAGCTCTGATAAACCGGGCTTCGGCGATATAATACCCCAGGTTGGTCGCGTCCTGACCGGTGAATTTCACGGCGCTGGCCTGCTGAATGAAAGCGTTAGCCACCGTCACCTGGTACATGATCCGGAAATAAAGGCCCAGGAGAATGACATTCCCGGAGTTCCATGACATATTGTGAAAGTCGGGTACGCCGGGGTCGTTCCAGGCGCAAACGGCGTCATCGGTGCTCAATTCGGTCGCGTCCCAAAGCAACCGGACAAAATCGGAGGTTCCCGCATCGATACCGGCGAGGTCGGTATTGCCGGGGCCGGTGCTGCTGGTGAGCGCATAGGCGCCATATACTTGCGCCAGGGCTTCTTTGGCGCCGGTCGGGGTGCTAAAGGCTTCTGCAGCCGTTACGGTATTAGGCGGCTCCCGGTCCAGTTTCTTCGAGCAGGAAACCAGTGTTCCCGCCGCCAGGACTGTCGTTACTGCTATGGTGAGAATATTTTGTTTCATATATCAAGCTTTATATTATTATATACGTAAAATTAGAACCCAAGGCTGGCTCCGATGGTAAAATTTCGGGGCCGGGGGTAAATATTATTGTCGATGCCGGGGGTCGTTCCACCCATGGTTGCTTCCGGATCCTGGCCGGAGTATTTGGTAATGACGAATACGTTCTGGCAATTGGCGCTCAGCTTTAGGGTGACGGAACGTGATATTTTGCCCAGATTATAGCCTACGCCGATATTATCCAGCCGCACGAAGGAGGCATTCTCAACATAATAGTCTGAGTAGTATTGCGGCGCATAGAAATGCGATTTGTAGATATCTGTGGACGCGTTGGAAAGATAATTGAGCGGGTTCAGAATGTATTCGGTGACACCCAGATCGGCGGCAACGTTGTTATACACATAGTTGCCGATATTGGCCCGCGCCACGACGGTGAGACTCCATTTCTGGTAACCTAAGGTCGAACTGAGGCCCATGATGACCGGAGCGAAGGGCGAATGGTCGTGATAGCCATCTCCGGATGGCGGCGGTGTGATCTGTCCATCCCGGTTGCGATCTACGTAAATGCCTTCCAGGGGAAGTCCGTTCTTCCCATAAACCTGCTGCAGGACAAAAAAGGAATTAGGTGCATAACCCACCGTTTGAATTTCGATCTGATTCCCGGTACCGCCGCCAATAGGACCCGTCTGATTGCCGTAAAAATTGCTGCCTGATCCGCCCGCGGTCAGCTTCGTAATGGTGTTTTTATTGTAGGCAATGTTGTAATTCAGATCCCAGGTAAAATTCCGGCTCTTAATAATATTAGCCGTCAGGTTCAATTCTACCCCATGGTCGGTCATATCTCCTACGTTGGAAGTCAGGATATTTGTAAAATTGGTACCGCCCGGGACAGCCACCGGACTGAATAAATTGCTGATCTTCTTATTATAGTAGTCCACGCTACCGGTGATCCGGTTCTTGAAAAGGCCGAAATCCAGGCCTATATTGGTGGATGCGGTTTGTTCCCACCGGAAATTGGCGTCAAATGGAGCGGGCGCATACGTATTGTAAAAGGTATTTCCGAATTCATATAGCGAATTATTGATGCTAAGGGCGTAGCTGGGGATATATTCGTAATCCGCCAGGCCGTCCTGGTTACCCGTTACACCATAGCTGGCGCGCACTTTCAGGTCGCTGAGCCAATCGGCCTGACTGAGGAAATTCTCCTGCTTGATCCGCCAGGCGACCGCAACAGCAGGAAACAAGCCCCAACGATTGGCCCGGGAGAACCGGGAACTGCCGTCATCGCGGAGGGAGGCCGTCAGGATATATTTTTGATCGAAGGTATAAATAAGGCGGCCTACATAAGAGATCAGCGTGTTGTCAGCGGGAGTGGTTGGATAGAGTGGAGCGGAACCGCTGATGGTATCGTGTGCCGCATCAAAGGATACATAATTGTACTGCGTTGTCGCCGTATTCGTGTAGCTGTATAGCCCGACCAGGTTGATATTGCTCTTGATGGATTTGATATCCTTGATATAATTCAGCTCGTAGGTGGCAGTAACATAGGTGTTGTTGGTCTTGTATTTACTATTGAGACCAGGCCCCGGCGAGTTGGTAGCCTGCTGGGCCGCGTCGGCGGGCACTTTGGTGGTGCCAAAGCCGGTACTGACAGCATAGCCCAGATCGGCAATGGCATGCAAGCCGTCCACATGGGGGATCTGGTAGTCGATATGCACGTTCCCGACGCTGCCGGATGCGTTGCCGAGATTATGGTCTTGTTCAAGCAGTGCCAGGGGATTGCGGCCGGCCAGTGCATCCAATGCTCCGGTGGACTTGTTGACCCATTCAAAATATCCACCCCAGGGGCTGCCTTTCTGGTAGGGCGATTGGGTGGGGTCGAAGGCGGTGGCCGCGCCGACCGCTTCGGTATTGGCGAACCGCGATGCGGTAAGGGTTCCGTTGAGGTTCAGGTCGATCTTCAGATGATCATCCAGCAGGCGGGGAGCCAGGTGAATCCCGACGGAGCCGCGTTGCAGGTTATCCGTTTTCAGGATCCCCTGTTCGTCGTGATACCCTAAGGATACCCGGTAAGGGATATGGTTTATTGCGCCTGACATGCTCAGGTTATCATTATTCGTTATGGCGTTCTGATAGATAAGCTTTTGCCAGTTGGTATTGGCGGCGCCCATCATGTCTGCATAGGTGGAATCGGCGGGGTTTATCGCTACCTGACCATTGACATAAGACCTGAACTCGCCTGCGCTCAGAACGGGCAAGTATTTGGCGACGGTACCCACGGTCAGGGAGGTGTTGAAATTATAGACCGGGTGGCCTCCCCTGCCTTTTTTGGTCGTGATAAGGATGACCCCGGCGGATGCCCGGGAGCCATAAATGGCGGCGGCCGATGCATCTTTCAGGACCGTGACATTCTCGATATCGTCGGGATTGAGGAAGTCCAGCGGATTGGAGATCCCTGCATAGGTATTTAATGTAGTCCCTGGTGTAGGATTATTGGTACTCGCCGGTAGTTCCACGCCATCCAGCACGATCAGGGGATCATTGTTGGCACTGATGGAGGAAAGGCCGCGGATGCGGATCGTACTTGAGCTGCCGGGCGCTCCGCCGTTGGAGGTGACCGAGACACCCGCCACCTTGCCGGCGATCAACTGATCCGGGCTGGTAATGGCCCCACCCTGGAAGTCTTTGGCGTTGACCGAGGTGACGGAACCCGTCAGGTCTTTCTTTAGCTGGGTGCCGTAGCCGATCACAACGACTTCATTCAAATTGGAATTGAGGGCGCTCAGGAGGATAAGACCCGATCCATCGATGGGGACTCGCCGTGTAGCATAGCCGATGGCGGAGATCACCATCGTTTTGTCTCCCGGCCCCACGTTCAGGTGGAAAACGCCGGCGGCATCGGTGACCGTTCCTCTGACAGAGCCTGCGACGACAACGGATACACCCACTATCGGGGCGCCGCTCGAGTCGGTAATTTTTCCGGAAACCAGCTTATTCTGGGTAAAAGCCGGCATTCCCAGGAGCACCAGAAGGCAGAGGACTCCTGCTCTCACAAGCAATCGTTTTTTTCTCATATTTGCAAGCGTTATTTGGGTTAACGTGTAATATTTACACATTAAGCTGTGTAAATATTACACAATGATGGAGAATATTTTTTAATTCTCCAATTTTCGGTAAAGATTTCCTTAATTTTTTTTGTTAACGTGGTCATTTTGTTTGTTAACGACGTCAAAAGTCGATTCCAAACCATTTTTTACGCTCCTTTTTCTGGTATTTTTCGTAGTTGAAGCGATATAGTTTCCCCGGCCGGTGGGGTACGTCGGTCTCCAGTTCGCCGGTATCTTCCAGCAATTCCATGGAAAAAAATTTCTTCCGGAAATTACGCCGGTCCAGCTTGACATCCAGGATGGCTTCATAGAGGTTCTGCAATTCCCGCAGGGAAAATTTTTTTGGCAGGAGGCTAAACCCAAGCGGATGTTCCTGTATTCTTTTTTGAAGCCATTCATAGCAGGCGTCCAGTATCTGCCGGTGGTCGAAGGCCATCTCTGAAAGGGTCGTCACGCGATGCCAATGCAGTTCATTGGCCAGGATCTTCAGCTGATGATGCTCGATATTGATCAGCGAGCAATAGGCGATGGTCACGACACGGGCGGCGGGATGCCGGACCGTCTCACCAAAGGCCTTGACCTGTTCGAGATATACATCGTCCATACCCGTCCGTTCCTGAAGGACGCGGTAGGCGGCCTGGTCGAGGTCTTCGTGGTTATTGACCAGATCACCCAGCAAGCTCCATTTATTCTCATATTTCTGAAAATCCGATTTGATCAAAAGAACTTTCAGCTCATTATCATCAAAACCGAAAATGACGCAGTCGACTGAAATACCGATAATCCCATCACTCTCCAATTCTTTCAGGATGGTCTTGATATCTTTCTGCGCGGCGGCAGCGGAGTCCCTTGACTGGGGACCTTTATTTTGGATAATTTCAGGGCTCATGGAAATACGAATTTAGGCAATTTAGCATGCGATTCACTTAATTTTACAGGACAAAATTGACCTATGTACTCTTCCGACCAGACGCATCGCCTGCAAAAACTGTCCGCAACCCTGCTGTCCGCGGCAAGGGAAAACGCTCCGGGCAAGGCCCGGGTGGAGGAGTTGAGGGAGGTTTTGCGTTTTCATGAATACCGTTATGCCATCCTCAATGAGCCGCTGATCTCGGATTTCGAGTATGATACTTTATATAAGGCGTTGGAAAAAATGGAGCGGGAGTATCCGGAGCTGGTCAGTCCCGATTCACCGACCCAGCGGGTGGCCAGCGGGTTAACCAAAGAATTTCCGACCATGCAGCATTTGGTTCCGATGCTGTCGCTGGAAAACTCCTACAACGAGGCAGATCTGCTGGACTGGGACCGGAAGGCCCGCGAACTCACCGGTCTTGACGTATTGGACTATTGTATCGAACCAAAATTCGACGGCGCCAGTATTTCCCTGATCTACGAGAACGACCGGCTGTTACGCGGCGTTACCCGCGGGGATGGTGTTGCCGGTGACGAGATCACGACCAATATCCGGCAGATCCGGTCCGTACCGCTGACGGCTGCTTTCTCCAGGTATGGGATAGAGCTGATCGAGATCCGGGGTGAAATCCTGATGAATAAAAACAATTTTGCGAAGTACAATGAGCAGCTTGCCGAACAGCATCTTCCGCCGCTGGCCAACCCGCGTAATGCAGCGGCGGGATCGCTGCGGATAAAAGACCCGAAAGAAGTGAGCCGCCGAAAGCTGGAAGCCTTTCTCTATCATGTCAGCTATTTTACGCCGGCAACCGATGACCCGGCCCTGGCGACGCATAGCGGCAGTCTGAAGATGTTATGGGATCTGGGTTTTCGGAGTCCGCAAAAGGAGCTGAAGACCGTGCAGGGTATTCAGGCTGTTGTGGAATATTGTCATGCATTCGAACAGCAGCGGGATGGTCTCCCTTATGAGATCGACGGGATGGTGATCAAGGTCGATTCTATTGCGCTCCAGGAACGGATGGGGATGACGACCCACCATCCCCGCTGGGCGATTGCCTTTAAATTCAAAGCCCGTCAGGCGACTTCTATCCTTCGAAAAGTAGAGTTCCAGGTGGGCCGCACCGGGAGCATTACCCCTGTTGCCAAGATCGATCCTGTCCCTCTTAGCGGAGTTACCGTCGGCTCCGTCTCTCTGTTCAATGAGGACGTGGTCCGGGAAAAAGACCTGCGCATCGGGGACCAGGTGCTGGTCGAACGGGCGGGAGACGTTATCCCCTATATTGTCAAGCCCCTGACGGAAGTACGCACCGGCAAGGAGACGCCCATTGTTTTCCCTACCCACTGCCCGGTCTGCGGGGACAAGCTGGTGAAGCCGGAAGGGGAGGCCGTCTGGCGTTGTGTCAATATCACCTGCCCGGCGCAGGTAGTAGAGCGCATTATCCACTTTTCGAGTAAAGATGCAATGGATATCCGAAGTTTTGGCGAAGCCAATGTCCGGAAGTTTTACGAACTGGGTTTCCTCCAGGATATCCCGGGGATCTATCGCCTGCCTTATGATAAGATCCGGGAACTGGAAGGATATGGTGAAAAGAGCGTCAGCAACCTTCAGGCAGCGGTTGAGGCCTCCCGGCAGCAGCCGCTGCACCGGCTGATCTTCGGATTGGGTATCCGTTATGTCGGTGAAACCACGGCCAAGGTCCTCGCTGCAGCCATCGCTCACCTGACGGATCTTGCCGGTTACTCTTCCGAGGACCTGCAGAACCTGGAAGACGTGGGCCCCAAGGTCGCCACCAGTGTCTATCAGTTCTTTCACAATCCTGACAACCTGCATCTGATAAAGGAGCTGGAATCCCTGGGGCTGACCCTGGAAAGCAAGAAATCCAAAGCCAGTGCGGGGGGCAACCTGGATGGCCAAACGTTCTTGTTCACCGGCATCCTGACCCGGCTCAAACGCTCGGAGGCCGAGGAAGCGGTTGAAAAAAACGGCGGCAAATTGCTGAGCGGAGTCAGCAGCAAGCTGAATTACCTGGTCGTTGGGGATGACGCCGGCAGTAAGCTGGAGAAGGCTAAAAAAATCCCTGCCATCCATATACTCACGGAAGACGAATTCATCAAGCTCATAACGGGACAGGGAAAATACGAAGCGTGAAAAACATATAATAATATTTTCTTACGTTACTGGTAATTCGAAATTCTTTTCCGTAACTTTAAGAAAATTGCTAGGCATGATTAGAAAACTTACCGGCGAAGTGTGGAAACCTTTACAGTTTCCCGGCTGGAAACAACTCCGAAAAAAATACGCACTTTCTTCTCTGGGTCGCGTTGCCAGCTACTCGGAAGATGTGCTTGCCGACGGCAAATTGCTGAACGGCAGCCTGACTACCGGTTACAAGACCCTTAATCTGCACCGGCCAGGCAACAACGGCACTCTCTATATCCATCGGGAGATTGCCCGCCTTTTTCTGTCCAAAGCGTCACCAAAGCACAAGTATGTGATCCATCTGAATCACAACAAGCTGGAAAACGCAGCTAAAAATCTTAAATGGGCAACCCTGGAAGAGATGATCGACCATCAGCAAAAGAGCCCTGCGAAAATTGCCTACAAAAAAGTTCAGGCGAATCGCACGGTGGGACTGAAGCTCACCGCTTCTCAGGTGAAGACCATTAAGAAAACCTTATCCAGTAAAAACCGCCAACTGACCATTAAAAAACTGGCAGAGAAGTACCGCGTAAGCGAAATGACCATGTACCGTATCAAGAGCGGGGAGAACTGGGGAAGGATCAAATAGAACGAATAACCGACTATGCTTAGAGCTTCTACTCTCAAATTCCTGAAAGACCTCAAAAAGAATAACAACAAGCCCTGGTTCGAAAAGAATAAGTCGGTATATCTTGATGCAAAGGAAGATGCCGAACATTTTGTGGAGCAATTGATCGAAGGCTTTGGAAAAAGCGATGCCGATATAGCACCCTTACTGATAAAGGACTGTACCTACCGCATCTATCGTGACGTTCGATTCTCCGGTGATAAGACGCCTTATAAAACCCATATGGGCGCCTATTTGAATAAAGGCGGCAAAAAAATGCCAACAGCAGGTTACTATTTTCATTTAGAACCGGGGCGCCACATGGCGGGCGGCGGCCTGTGGATGCCGATGCCTCCGGACCTGGGAAAGGTCAGGCAGGAGATCGACTATAACTATGCCGCATGGACGAAGATCGTCGGTGACCGCCGGTTTAAAAAATTCTTTCCGGACGGTCTGGATCAGGGGGAGATACTTTCCAGGCCGCCCAAAGGATATGATGCAGAGAATCCGGCCATCGGTTTTCTCAAATTGAAAAGCTTCGTGGTTTTACGCAAGCTCACCGACGAGCAGATACTGTCCCGTTCCTCGTTGAAGGAAGTCCTGAATACTTTCGAGACGATGAAGGGATTTGTCTATTTCCTCAACCGCGCGCTCGAATAAAGGGACCCGGGCACTGCCGGGGCCAGGCATGGTCGGGCCAGGCAAGGCAGGGGCCAGACATGGTCGGGCCGCCGGACCTACAATAAACCTTTTTCGAGCAAATACTCCGCAATCTGGATGGCGTTGGTAGCGGCGCCCTTCCGGAGGTTGTCGCTGACGACCCACAAATTCAGTGTGTTTGGCTGCGACTCGTCCCGGCGCAATCTTCCTACGAATACGTCGTCCTTTTCATGCGAATCCCTGGGCATGGGGTATTGCTGGGCAGCGGGATCGTCTACCACGACCACACCCGGCGCCTGACGCAGCAACGATCTTACTTCCGCGAGGTCGAAATCGTTTTCGAATTCCACATTTATCGCCTCGCTGTGACCGCCCATGACCGGGATACGGACGGTTGTAGCCGTTACCCGGATCGTATCGTCCCGCATGATCTTCCTTGTCTCGTTGACCATCTTCATTTCCTCTTTTGTATACCCGTTCTCCAGGAAGACATCGATCTGGGGAATGGCATTCAGGTCGATCGGGTATTTATAGGCCATTTCGCCGTGGATTCCTTTTCGTTCGTTGTTTAGCTGTGTGACCGCTTTTACCCCGGTACCGGTGACGCTCTGGTAGGTGGATACGACGATCCTTCGCACCCGGTATTGCTTGTGCAGGGGATTTAGCGCGACCACCATCTGGATGGTCGAGCAATTGGGGTTGGCAATGATCTTATCTTCCCTCGTCAGCACGTCGGCATTGAGTTCCGGCACGATCAGCTTCTTCCCGGGGTCCATCCGCCAGGCGGAAGAATTATCGATCACCGTGATACCTGCTGCCGCGAATTTGGGCGCCCATTCAAGGGAGGTGCTGCCCCCGGCCGAGAAGAGGGCTACCGCCGGCTTTGCTGCAATGGCGTCTGCAGCGCTCACCACCTTGTATTTCTTTCCCTTGAATTCTACTTCCTTCCCGACCGATTTTTCGGATGCGACCGGGAATAGTTCGGTAACCGGAAAATCCCTTTCTGCCAATACCTGTAACATTTTGGTGCCTACCAGGCCGGTGGCGCCGACGACTGCAAGTTTCATTTTTATTGCTTGGTTTACTTTTAACAAAAAAGCCCTCCGTTACGGGAAGGCTCTTGATATGTTGTTATACAAAACGATCAGACCCTTTCCCGCTTCGGGATGCCCTTCTTGATCTGCTTTGTATTTTTCATTGTCTGCATAGCGGGGCAAATATAGAGACGAACTTTTAATAAAACAAATCAAAATGGGTCGCGCGGCGGTGGGGCCGTGGTCGCGGGGCTCGCGCGGCGGTCGCGGGGCTCGCGCGGCGCAGGCGCGAACTCAGACCAGTTCAATATCAAAATTGACCAGATCGACGAACTGCCGGATCCTCGCATCGATATCGGCGCGGGTGATCTCTTTCAGCCGGGTAGGGCCAAACTTTTCCACGCAGAAGGAGGCCATGGCCGAGCCGACGATGATGGCTGTCTTCATGTTTTCGAAAGAAATGTCTTTTGTCCGGGCGATATGGCCGATAAACCCTCCCGCAAAGGTATCGCCGGCGCCGGTCGGATCGAATACTTCTTCCAGGGGCAGGGCAGGCGCGACAAAAACCTTGTCCTCGTGGAAGAGCAGGGCGCCATGCTCGCCTTTCTTGATGATAAGATAACGGGGTCCCATTTTCAGGATGGTCCGGGCTGCCTTTACCAACGAAAGCTCAGCACTGAGCTGACGGGCTTCGCTGTCATTAATCATCAGCACATCCACCATCGTCAGCAGCTCCTTCAATTCCGGCAAGGCGATATCCATCCAGAAGTTCATTGTATCCATCGCGATCAGCCTGGGACGCTGCTTCATTTGCCGGATCACGCTGATCTGTACGGCAGGAGCCAGGTTACCCAGCATCAGGAACTCGCTGCCCTGATAGCTGTCAGGCACTACGGGCTTAAAATCGCCCAACACGTTTAGTTCCGTTACCAGGGTGTCGCGGGTATTCATATCGAGATGATATCTACCGCTCCAGAAAAAGGATTTTTTATCTTTTACGACCTCCACCCCTTCGAGACTGACTCCCCTCTTTGTCAGCTCGTCCATTTCTTCTTTGGCGAAATCATACCCAACAATAGAGACCAGGTTGATAGGCTTGACAAAATTGCTGGCTGCATACGCCACATAGGTGGCCGCGCCGCCGACTATCCAATCTGTCTTTCCAAAGGGCGTCTCGATGGCATCATAGGCCATGGACCCGACAACAATTAGTGACATGCTTAGGTTTTTAAGGCTGCAACCTACATAATTTCTTCTTAACTTGTGTCGCTAACAGTCGTTAGTCACGCTGCCATGGCTAAAATTCAAAGTAAAAAGAACAGTACCAAAAAAGAGGTGATCATTGAAAAAGCCTCCCGGCTTTTTCGGGAAAAAGGTTTTGGCGCCGCCTCTATGCGGGACCTTGCCGAGCATGTCGGTGTGGAAGCCGCCAGTCTGTACAACCATATCCAATCGAAATCGGAGATCCTGCAGACGATCTGTTTTAAGGTGGCCAACGAATTTCTGACCAATCTCGATGCCGTCGAGTCCAGCCATCAGTCCACGCTCAAAAAAATGGAGACCATTATCCGGCTGCACATCCGGATGATGCTGGATCAATACGAATTCGTCTATATCGCGGATCATGAATGGAGGCATTTGCCGGAGCCTTATCTTTCCAATTTTCTCAACCAGCGGCGTAACTACCGCAAAAGGCTGGGCGATATTATCGAGGAAGGCATTGCCAAAGGCGAAATGAAGGTCATCGAATCCTATACGGCGGTCCTGGTCATCCTGTCGGCCATCAGCGGCATAGATTCCTGGCAGCGGTCCCGGAAGAGCACCAGCGCCGAAGCCCTCGAATCGAATATGGTAAAATACCTTATTGAAGGGCTGAAAAAATAGAAAGGGCCCTTCGAATGGAAGGGTTCATCGAATGGAAGGTTCATCGAATGGAAAGGCCTTTCGAAAAGAAACAAAAATATAACGTGGCCAGTCATTTCAGAACATTGCGAATTGAAGACATCCGCCGGGAGACGGCCGACTGCGTATCCGTAGCTTTTGCCATCCCGCTTTCTTATCAGGAAGAATTCCGTTACCGGCAGGGACAGAATATCACCCTAAAGCTGAAAATGGAGGGCGAAGAGATCCGCCGGTCTTATTCCATCTGCAGCAGCCCGCTCGAAAACGAACTGAGGATCGCCATAAAGAAAGTGCCGGGGGGGCTTTTTTCCACCTATGCCAACGAGCAGCTGCAAAAAGGGCAGGAGCTCGAAGTGTTGCCACCCAGCGGGAAATTCTATACAGAATTGCATCCGGGCAACCGCAAACATTACCTGGCCTTTGCAGCGGGCAGTGGTATTACCCCGGTCCTGTCGCTGATCAAAACCTCCCTGGCCATCGAGCCAGGCAGTCATTTTACGCTGGTGTACGGCAACCGCCATCGTCTTTCCATTCTTTTCAGAGAAGAGCTGGAAGCCCTGAAGAATCGCTATATGGACCGGCTCTCCCTGCATCATATCCTCAGCCGGGAGCAAATGGATATCCCTTTGTACCAGGGGCGCATCGATGTACAGAAATGTGGGGAGCTTTGCGCCCGGCTGATCGATGTACCGTCGGTGGATGAGGTCTTTTTGTGCGGGCCGGAGCAAATGATATTTTCCATCAAAGAATGGGTGGAAGGTCAGGGGGTGGAAAGAAAAAAGATTCATTTTGAGCTATTCCATTCGCTGGATGGGAGCGCAGCCGTTCAGCGCCGCCCGATGGCGGAGAGTCGTTCACAGCAGGCCGATCGGGTGAGCCGCGTGACGGTAAGGTTGGATGGGATAAGCCATGCGTTCGATCTGCCTTTTGAGGGGTCATCCGTGCTGGAAGCGGCATTGATGGAAGGGGTCGATCTCCCCTTTGCGTGTAAAGGGGGGGTATGCAGCACCTGCCGGGCCAGGCTGGTGGATGGCAAGGTAGAGATGGATCAAAACTATGCGTTGGAAGCGGATGAGCTGGAGGCGGGGTTTATCCTTACCTGCCAATCCCATCCGCGTTCTGAAAAGGTGGTAGTGGATTTTGATTCAAAATAGCGACCGGGCGTTCCGGGTTACCAGGTTTTTTCTCCTTTCTTCATTTTGTCGAGGGTTTCCTGAAAGGACGCTTTATCCGAGTCGCCGGCGAGGGTCAGGGCTTTTGTTTCGAGCGCAATAGCATCGTCTTTCTTACCCAGTTTATAAAGGATATTCGCGTATGTGTCCACATAGGCGATGTTCGTGTTATCTTTCAGCCGTTTGCTCCAGTCCAGCACTTCGGACACGCAGGTCATATCGGAACAGCCCTGGAAAACGCTCCAGGCGATATTGTTGAGCTCGTCGTCGGGCATTTTGCTGCCGTAGGTCTTCATGTAGGCGACCATGGATTTTTCGAAGCCGGGATAGTCTTTTTTGCTCAAATAATAAGTAATCCGGATGCGTGCGGTGAGCTCGTCGGCGTCGGCGGGAAGCTTCGCGGCAATCTTCTTACGGATGGCGTCCCAATCGGGGGGACGGTTATCGCCAGCTTTTGAGTCGGTAGCTTCCACGAGGAAAACGTTGCGAACTTTGCCCTCTGCATACCCGGGTCCCAAGACCTTGTCTACCTCATTCACGTGGTCGGTGAAGGTCGAAAAGTATTTATCTGTACTTTTCCTGGTGTACACATCCTGCAGGTAAAGTGCGTCGCGGGAAAAAAGATCCGACTGGGTTGCCAGCCAGTCATTTGCGACTCCTTCACCGTTGACGAGGTCGTAGGCGCTGAAGCAGGACATGGCCACTTTATGGAGGAATGCGGTATCGCGGCGGCCGCTCTTGTATTGGTCCAGCAGCGTATAATATTGTTTCGTGCTGTCGAAGCAGTCGGAGATATCGGCAATAAAATCCTTTGCGGTCAGGCGGGATCCGACTGTACGATGAACGACGTGACCGTCGGGAGCAAAAATCAGGTAGGTGGGATATGCGCGCACGCCATACCTGGTCGAGATATCGTGTCCGTCGGCGTACCAGGCCTTGATATTATCCGCATCTTTGGACGTGGTGTCTAACTGTACGGCCACGCTGATAAATTTATCGTTGAAATAGTTCCCGGTCTCTTCCTGCGGGAAAATCTTTGTACTCATATATTTACAGGGGCCGCACCAGGTCGTAAAACAATCCATAAAAATGTATTTGTTTTCCGCCTTTGCCTTTGCCTGGATAGCCGCCCAGCTCAACCCATGTTCGAAATGTACGCCCTTATCGTCCTGTGCCTGTGACAGGAAGGGAAGCAGAAAGATTAGCCAGAGTATTTTTTTCATAGGTTTAAAGTTAGCCCAAACTTTTTCTCCGGTGATAAAAAAAGAGGTTGCTCAATGTTAAATTGTAGAGCAACCTTTTTTCTACCCAGTTTCGGGGACGGAGGAACCGGTCCCTAAAACCCCGGATTCTGGGCCAGGTTGGCATCCAGCTGGATTTCCGACAGCGGAATGGGATATAGCAGCAAATTCTGTGTCACGTTGTAATTTAACGGATTCCCCGAAGGATCGACCTGGCCGTTCATCAGGGTGATCGTGTATTGTGCTCCCGCACGCAACAGATCATTCCACCGATGCCCTTCCAGCGACAATTCCAGCCTTCTCTCTAACAGGATGGCCGCCGCCACGTCGGTCTGGGTGGAGGCTGTTGTCGGCGCCAGGTTGACCCGGGCGCGGATAGCATTGATCAACGGAATGGCCTGCGCCGTCTGACCCAGCTGATTCAGGGCTTCGGCCTTTAATAAAATGACATCGGCGAGGCGTATCAGGATCTCGTTGTCGGTGCTGGCCCAGCCATCCGCATGCCGCCATTTATAGGCGTATGGAACGCCGATGGTGCCGGCCAGATATGGCGGGGGCACCGCTATCGTATCGGCGGCAAGGCCGAAATAAAAGGTGGAATGCAGGCGAACGCTGTCGCCTGCGTTGCGGAATGCCGCCACCAGGTCATTGGTACCGACATTGTACTTGGGCCAGTTATCGTTGGTCAGGCTGAAGGGCAGCAGCAGCTCCGGTCCATAGGTGACCAGGCCGGTATTGTGCTGGATCTCAAAAAGAGATTCGATGCTGTTCTTGTGATTATTGTCGAAAAGGTTGTCATAGACGGGCAACAGGTCATATCCGCCCAGACCGGTACCGCCGAATTTAGCGGGCAATACAAGGTTGCAGTAGACCAGACATTGCTGATAATTGCCTTGCTGCGCGTAGAACATCGCCAGCAGGGCGTCTGCCGTCCCTTTTGTAACACGGCCGGCTTCCGCTGAGCTTACCGTGGCCGGCAGAACGCTGTCGGCATACTGCAGGTCCTGCTCCATCTGGGCATAGACGGTAGCGGCCGCAGTGCGTGACGGGTACAAAGGGTCCGTTGAAGAAAGTACCAGGGGAACATCGCCCCAGGTAGTCACCAGCCAGTAATAATGAAAAGCACGAAGCACCCTGGCTTCTCCCAGGATCTGCGCCTTCCGGTTAGTTCCGTCCCAGGCCGGGTCATTAATAGCGGGTACGTTATCCAGTACCGCGTTCGCCGTTCCGACCCCGTTGTAAAGGTCCTGCCAGTTTCTTTGCACGTTGGTATTGGCCGAGTTGAAGGTGAAATTGTCCAGGGTGAAGTTGACGGGGTTGTTGCCGCCCGCATAACAGTTGTCGGACCGCACCTCCCCATTCGTCATATAATCCCAGACATAGAACTGGAGGCTGGCATAGCTATTATACGCTCCCACCAATCCCGCTTCCGCATCGGCAGCTGTCTTGTAGAAATTGGCGGTCGTAAGGGTCGAGATAGGAGACTTATTCGTAAAGTCTTTGCTGCACGATCCCGCCGTCATGGCCAGCACGGCCATCAGGAACGGGAATATTTTGCGATGCTTATTTTTCATCTTGTAAGTTTGAATAAGATTATAATTGAACGTTTACTCCGACTGTATAGGTCCGGGTCTGCGGGTAGATACCGTCGTCGATGCCCAGCACCGTAGAACTGATGGCTCCGTTCGGCGCCGTGTAGTTGCCATTGACTTCCGGATTGTAGCCTTTATACCCGGTGATCGTGAACAGGTTCTGAGCCGTTATGTAAAAACGCAACCCATAGATGCCGATGCTCTTCAGGTTATCCGAGTGCAGGTTGTAGCTGAGCGTAGCCGCCTTGAACCGTAAGAAAGCGCCGTTTTCCACAAACCTTGAGGACACCCGTGCATTCTGGGCGGAGTCGCCAAACCGCGCTATGGGCATATCGGTGTTCTGACCCGGATGCGTCCATCTCCTGAGCACTGCCGTGCTGGCATTCCCCGAACTATATGCGCCCATGCCTTCGGTCTCGGCCCTTGCAGCGTTGAAGATCTTATCGCCCTCTACTCCGTCGATCAGCACGTCCAGACCAAAGTCCTTATAGGTAAAGTTGTTGATGAACCCAAAGATGAATGTCGGCAAACCGCTGCCCAGGTAGGTCTGGTTGGCGCTGAAATTGATATTGCCGGTGGTGGGGTTGATCCCCTCGTCCACATAGCCCCAGAAGGCGCCCAGCGGCAGGCCATTCTTGATGACAGCGATATTGGTATTGGTGCCGGAAGCGCCGAACTCAACCCCGCCTTGCTGGTAGATGCTCGAATCCGGAAGCCCGGTCACCTTATTCTTGTTGAATGAAAGGTTAAGGGTACTCGACCAGGATAAGTCCCTGCCCACGACCGGCTTACCGGACAGCGCAAATTCAATGCCCCTGTTCTGCACATAGCCCGGGAGATTCACATAGGTATTGCCATCGCCGTTACCGGAGGTGGCAGGCGTAATTTCCTCGAAGATGAGATCCTTCGTTTGCTTGTCATAATAATCCGCGGAAAGAGAGATCCGGCCTTTCAATACCGAGATGTCGAAACCCGCATTGAGCTGCCGGGTGGCCTCCCATTGCAGGTTGGGGTTCCCATTGGGGTTGGTGGGCGCAACGCCTGCTTCGTTCACGCCGTTGAAGGCATACAGTGCGCCGGCGTTGAGGGTGTTGTAGTTGTTGTAGTTGGTAGGCGGAAGGTTACCCGTTTCGCCCCAGCCGACTCTTACCTTCAGGTCTTCGATAAAGGTATTGTTTGCCAGGAAGTCTTCTTTAGACAACCGCCAGCCTGCGGATGCTGCGGGGAAGACGCCGGAATGGTGATCGGCACCCAGCCTGGAAGACGCATCGTGACGCAGGGTACCGGTAATAAGGTATTTATCGTCGTAGGAATAGTTCACCCGGCCGAAATAGGAGGCCAGCGACCAGTCGGACTCGGTCGTGGAGACGGCGAAATTGGACGAGGCTGCATTCAGCGTGGGCACTGCGGCAGTGGCAAAGCCGGTACCCGACTGACTGTTGTTATAATATTTCTCGTCTACGGCGGAAGTACCGATCACGGCATTGACCGAGTTCTTGCCAAACGATTTGGCGTAAGTGGCCGTATTTTCCCAGGTCCAGCGGAAGGCTTCCCAGGTCGTATTGGTGGCTGACCCCTGCTTGTTGATGCCCTGCGCCGTATTATACGGGTTCAGGAAATAGTTGTAGTTGGAATTTTCCAGGGAGACTCCCAATTGGGAGCGGTATTTGATCCCCAGCGGCAGCTTGACCTCCAGATGCACATCACCCAAAAGGTTATTGAGGACGTTGCTATTGGTGCTGCCATAAATATCCGCATAGGGGTTGTTGTTGCCATCCAGCGGGTTGTCTGCGTAAATGCCCTGCGCTGACTGAACGCTTGCCGGATTTTTGATAGGGATCAGGGAGGGTGTCAGCAGCGCCGCCAGGATCACCCCGCCGTGATTGGCGGAGGCATTGTCGGTCACCGTCACCTGGTTGGCGCGGTTGTAGCTTATATGTGTACCTACGCTCAGCCAGTTGTTCATCGTCTCCTCGAGACTAAACTTCACCGAATAGCGGGTATAGTTGGATGTATGGATAATACCCTGCTGGTTGAGGTAGCCTGCACCCAGATAAAAGGTGCTCTTGTCGGAACCGCCTGCAAAACCTGCATTGGCGCCGGTCTGGACGGCATTGCGATAGACCAGGTTCTGCCAGTTGTTGTTCACCGTATCCTGGACCGACGGAACAGGCGTGTATGCATTGTCGTATTCATCATTCAGCAGGCTCAGATACTGAGCGTTGTTTAGCAACGGCAGCTTCCTGCCGACCTGCTGGACGCCGGTATAAGCGCTGAGATCCGTTCTGTATCTTCCTTTCGTTCCCTGTTTGGTAGTGATCAGCACGACCCCGTTGGTAGAACCTGCTGCGCCGTAAATACCGGCGGCAGAGGCGTCCTTCAGCACGCTGATCGATTCGATGGTATTGGGATCCAGGCTTTTTGCATCGTTGGCGATCACCCCGTCGATGACGTAGATGGGTTCGGCGCCATTGGGTGATGAAATACCCCGCACCCTGATGCTCAGATCGGCGCCGGGCTGTCCGGAGGGTTGGTAGACCTGTACGCCGGGGGCTTTGCCTGTCAGCACTTCGGACGTGCTGACGATCGGCCGTTCGCCAACGTCTTTCGTGCTGATGACCGAGATAGCGGAGGTAATGTCTTTTTGTTTTTGCGTACCGTAACCGATGACCACTACCTGCTCGAGCGGTTTATTAGCGACCTGCAGCTGAGTATTCACCACGGGCTGACCGCTGACGGGTACCTCCTTATTCTCGAATCCTATGCCCGAGAAGACCAGTACGGCATTGTCCGGAACAGTGATCGTGTATGACCCGTTATTGTCCGTCACGGTCCCGTGGCTGGTGCCTTTTACCTGGACGGATACGCCCGCCAGGGATTCCCCGTTGCTGCCGGTGACTTTTCCGGTGATGCGGATGTCCTGGTCTTTTGCGGTGGCCGAAATGACGACGACGAGGTTGTTTTGCAGGATCTTAAAGGTGAGATCCGTATTGGAGAAAAGCCGGGTCAGCGCATCCTTAAGATCGGAGTTTTGTAAATTGATATCTACTTTCTTTTTCAGGGACGGCAGATCGTAATTGTAAAGGAATCGAAATTCTCCTTTCTTTTCGATCTTATTCAGCACCTTGGCGATCTCCACCTGCTGCATGGTTAAGGTAATGGAGCCCTGGGCGCGAACATTCGCTTTCGCCTGCAGGATGCCTAACAGGATTAAGAGCATGGAAAGCTTCATAATGGCAATAAATTTAAAGAGCAATCGCAGCCGACCCTTCCTGATGAAGGGTTGAGAATTTTTCATACATTTATGATTAAGGATTAACAAATGGGAAACCCCTGACCGCCCTCCCAGTTGGTTTGCAGGTTTCCGTTTCAATCTGAACGGGGAATGTTCATCCATTTCCCGTTTTTTATTTTGGCTGGCCTGAGCTAACCGCTATTATTTTGCATACAATTCGATTTCGTTGCCGCTTATTTTATAGGAAAATTTTGTCGTCAGCTGCAGGGCGTTCAGCGCTTCTTCAACGGTCTCATTGGCAAATGCCCCTCCGAACCGGTATTTATACAACGCCTCATCTTTAAAACTGATCTTCACGTTGTACCAGCGCTCCATTTTTTCTGCCAGTTCTTTAAAAGTATCTCCATTGAATACCAATCGGTTATATAACCAAGCCGTTTCCACCTTATCACTATCGGGTAAGTTGACCGAGATCGTGTTGACCGAAATATCCGGCGGCGGCGGTTGCGCGGTCCGCGAATCGGCTAAAGGGGTCGAACCGGCGGCCGGCATAATCGGGGGACGCTTACTAAAAACGAGCTTTTCGTCGGGTTTCAGCAGGATCCTTGGCGTATTGGGATGACCCTTCCGGGAAACTTCGATCGCACCTTTCAGCAGCGTCGCTTCTACCGTCTCGTCCTGGGGATAGGATTTAACGGTGAATGCCGTCCCCAGTACCTTCACATCAAGATCGGAGACATGCACGATAAAAGGCCGCTGCTTATCCTTTACGACATCAAAATAGGCCTCTCCTTCCAGCCCCACTTCCCGGGAGCTGGTATTAAAGTCTTCGGTATAGGTCAGCTTACTGTTGGAATTCAGCCATACCTGGGTACCGTCCGGCAACAGTAGTTTTGTCCGGGTACCTGCCCTGGCCAGCACTTCTTCAGGGTGTCCGTTCCGGGCGGGCGGGATAGCTGTCGTAGTGGAGGCCAGATGATAAATTCCCCATCCCAGCAGGAGGCAGGCCGCAGCGGCAGCGGCTACAATCCATTTTTTGCGGAACCCGATGGGCATCCTTCGGGGCATCGGGGAAACGGGAAGGGGCGTTCCGGCAGGCAGGGCGGCGTCGGCCCACAGGGGTGTTTCCGCCGGCTGAAGCGCCTGGGCTGGCTGGTCAATAATTTTCTGAAATCTTTCTTCGAATCCCGGATCATCGGCAGACCGGACGGAAGCAGTTGCGGGGGAGTCTGTAAAGTAAGAATGAAGAATATCGAATAAATATTGCCTTCCGGGGGACCGCTCCAATAAAACCTGCAGCTCTTCTGACTCTTCCGGGCTCGCTTCGCCGGAAAGCTGACGCGAAAGTAATACCCATATGCGGTTGTCCTGAGTCATATAGCAGCTGTCTTTATTGCGCCCCGTGGCGTCTTCTGTCTAAGGACAAGAAAACAAAGACCATCTACTAAAGGAGGTCCAGGAAAAAATTAATTTTCGAGGGGATTGACTAATATATAATTGATAATCAATTATTTGTATTTTTTAGTTTTTTTGAAGGAAAAATCGAATTGGGTCTCTATGGCCACGGTGATCCGCTTTACGGCAATGGCCATCTGCGCATCGATGGTATTGATGGAAATATTGAGTATTTCGGCGATCTCCTTGTATTTCAGACCGTCTTCACGCACCAGCTTGAAGATCATCTTGCACCGGGGAGGAAGGGCTTCCACGGCCTTCTGAATTTTTTGGTGGATCTCGGCTGTTATAAGGATCTGCTCGGGGGTAAGGGTCGATTCGCTCAGTTCGACGTGGATGTGATCGAAAGGTTCAGTGATGCTTTCCTTTGCTTTCCGGGATAAATAGTTCAGCGAGGAATTTTTGATGGCGGTATACAGGTATACCCGGAGATTTTGAATGGCGGGAAGGGTTCCCCTTTTCTGCCAGATCCGGACGAATACATCCTCTGTTATTTCTTCCGCCGATTCGCGGGTTTTGACGATGGCCAGCGCGAAGGTGTAAAGACGTTTATAAAAATAGACATACACCTGTCTGAAGGCGGCCTGATCTCCTGCCGCTATTTGCTTCAGCAGTTCGTTTGGGTAAGCATCGATTAAGAAGGATGGATCTTTTCCCACGATCACAAAATTATCTAAACCATTTTAAAATCCGGCAAGCTTATTTCAAACGGGGCCGGAGATACCCGCTAATCTGCCGGGATGCCGAACTAACAGTTGTTAGCTTCTCTGAAAAAAAGTACCTTTACACGACAAATAATAACGCCATGCCGCTGCCCGACAGTGAAAAAAATGAAAAATTATTTCAGGATACGGTCGATCAGGATATCCGGATCGAGCCGAAGGATTGGATGCCCGATGCCTATCGGAAGACGCTTATCCGGCAGATATCCCAGCATGCGCATAGCGAAATCGTGGGGATGCTGCCCGAGGCCAACTGGATCACGCGCGCACCGACGCTGCGGCGGAAGGCTACGCTGATTGCAAAGGTCCAGGATGAAGCGGGGCATGGGCTGTACCTTTATTCGGCTGCCGAGACACTGGGTATCAGCCGTGAGGAGATGGTCGATCAGCTGTTGAGCGGGAAGGCGAAGTATTCTTCCATATTTAATTATCCGACCCTTACCTGGGCGGATATGGGCGCCATCGGCTGGCTGGTCGACGGTGCGGCCATTATGAACCAGGTACCTTTATGCCGCGCCTCTTATGGGCCCTATGCCCGGGCGATGGTCCGCATCTGCAAAGAGGAAAGCTTTCATCAGCGGCAGGGATTCGAGATCCTGCTGGTGCTGAGCAAGGGAAGTGAAGCCCAGCGAAGGATGTGCCAGGATGCGATCGATCGCTGGTGGTGGCCTTCGGTGATGATGTTCGGGCCGAATGACGAAGCCTCTCCGCATACGGCGCAAAGCATGAAATGGAAGATCAAGCGTTTTTCCAATGATGAGCTACGTCAACGCTTTATCGACGTTTGCATGGAGCAGGTCAAGCTGCTGGGGATGCATCTGCCGGACCCGGATCTGAAATGGAATAAAGAAAGACAGCATTATGATTTTGGGGAGATTGACTGGGAGGAGTTCCGTAATGTCATCAATGGCAATGGCCCTTGTAATAAAGAGCGCCTGGCGGCGCGGGTCCGGGCGCATGAAGATGGCGCCTGGGTGCGGGAGGCAGCGCTGGCGCATGCCGAAAAAAGAAGGAGGTGTTATGCCTGAACAGCAGTGGCCCCTATGGGAGGTGTTTATCCGAAGCAAGCAGGGTCTGGATCATAAGCATGCGGGCAGTATTCATGCCGCCGATGCGGCCATGGCCATGGAAAATGCCCGGGATGTGTATACCCGCCGGATGGAAGGGG
>Ga0302324_100008047_pt1 | contig 22290 bp, 22 predicted proteins | sample Palsa_T0_1_FD_201949 | JGI IMG/M metagenome (GOLD analysis project Ga0302324, IMG submission 201949) | Peat permafrost microbial communities from Stordalen Mire near Abisko, Sweden - Palsa_T0_1 | ecosystem: Environmental > Terrestrial > Soil > Palsa > Peat permafrost | place: Sweden: Abisko...
CGGTCAACCATTCGGCGACGCCGCCGTGACTCGAGCAGGTCCCGGAGTGGTGCTGCGACTTGGAATAAGTCCCATCCTTGCACTTGGCGGTCGCCCCGGTCGGGTCGGTATTGCCGGCCGTTGTCGTGGGCGCTGATTTCGAAGCCGTCGATGACTTCGCGGCCGTCGTCGCCGTGGCAGCCGGAGGCGCCGTTGCTGCGACGGCCGGGGCCGCGGGGGCGGAAGCCGCCGCAGGAGCGCTCGTCCCCGCGGCAGATTTGGCGCTCGAGGCCTTCTGCACACCGCCGTGGCCGCTGCACGCGCCGCGCCCGGTGGCCGTAGAGGTCGTGCCATCCTTACAGGGAGTAGGTGTACCCGAGGTCGCGGGCGCGGCGGGGGCGGCAGCAGGAGCCGCGGCGGCCGGTGCTGCAGCCGCAGCCTTTTGCACCCCTCCGTGACCGCTGCACGCACCGCGGCCGGTGGCCGTGGAGGTCGTGCCGTCAGTACAGGTGGTGGTGGCTGCGGGGGCTGCGGTATCCGCCGCACCCGCGGGCATCCCCAGTGTGAATACCATCAAGAGCACTGCCGGAAGTCCGGCAAGATTCGTGTTTTTCATGAAAACTCCCTGGTTTGTTTCTACTCCGGCGTTGAATTAAATCTCTTCGCGTCAGGTCTCCTTCGTGCCTGCCCCATCGAAAGGGGCTCAGTGAGAGTCGGCGAGGGGCAATAGAGTGGTCACATCCATTACAAACGGCGTGTGCTGCCGGCCGGTCCCCGACTGAAACAGTACGCCATACACGGTGACATGTGAATTCTCCGTGATGTTCTGCGGAAATTCGTACACTCCGGTCAACTGTATATCGTTCGCCGGCAGGCAGCGAATGCTCTGCGCCGGAGCATAGATATAGGCCGTTTTGTCCACGGTCAAGATCGGCACATTATCCACCCCATCGGCGGTCGGGTAGTCGCGAAAGTGCACGTGGCCCGTCAGCGTGTTCTTCAACGGGGTCTGGAACAGGCAGGGACCGTAGCCAACGACGCAGCCGGACAGCCCCAGGTACGCCCCAATGAATATCAATCGCCAAATTCTCATCAATCGGAGCTCCTGCACATAATTGGGATGGATGCCGGGACAATCGCGTCTGTCTGATGGGACATGGGCGCTAGTTTACTCCCGCGGAACCCCGTCATTGCTGGCATCGCGAGCGGATGCTATACACCCGGAACAAAAAGCGAGGAGTGTGGGCGTGGATCGAAATTGGCTGAATCAATACCCGCCGGGCGTGCCCGCGGACATCGACCCCGACCGCTATGCCTCGCTGAGGGATATTTTCGATGAGGCGTGTGCCGCCCATGGGCACGCGCCGGCCTTCACCAACATGGGCGCCACCCTGAGCTACGCCCAGCTCGATGCGCTCAGCGGCGCGTTTGCCGCCTGGCTGCAGAAGAAGTCCGGCCTGGCGTCGGGCGACCGCGTGGCGCTCATGATGCCCAATACCCTGCAATACCCGATTGCGCTGTTCGGCGTCCTGCGTGCCGGCATGGTGGTCGTCAACACCAATCCGCTCTACACGGCGCGCGAACTCGAACATCAGCTCAAGGACTCCGGCGCCAAGGCCATCGTCATCGTCGAGAATTTCATGCACGTGCTGCAGCAGGTGCTGCCGCGCACGGACTTGAAAAAAGTGCTGGTCACCCGCGTCGGCGACCTATTGGGAATTCCGCGCGGCTTCATCGTGAATTTCGTGCTGAAGTACGTGCGCAAGCAGATCCCGGAATGGAAGATGCCGGGCACGGCGACCTTCAAGAGCGCGTTGGGCGGCGGCCTCGGGCTCAAGCTCGATCCCGTTCCCCTGGGTCCCGACGACATCGCCTTCCTGCAATACACAGGAGGTACCACCGGCGTGGCGAAGGCTGCGATTCTGACCCATCGCAACATGGTGGCCAATGTGTTGCAAGCCTCCGCCTGGATCAATCCGTCGTTGAATACCAACGAGGCGCGCGTCGTCATCACGGCGCTGCCGCTGTATCACATCTTCGCGCTCACGACCAATTGCCTGGCCTTTCTCTCACTGGGCGCCCGCAATGTGTTGATCACGAACCCGCGCGATTTCAAGTCCTTCATCGCCGAATTGAAAAAGTACAGGTTCAACTTCATCAGCGGCGTGAATACGCTCTTCAACGCGCTGCTGCACACGCCCGGCTTCGAGACCGTGGATTTCAGCGCGCTGCGCGTGACCTTTGCGGGCGGCATGGCATTGCAAGGCGTGGTGGCCGCCCGTTGGAAAGAAGTAACGGGTTGTATCGTGACGCAAGGGTGGGGACTGACCGAAACCGCGCCGATCGCCACCGCGAACCCCATAGGCCTGGATTTCAACGGTTCCATCGGTCTGCCGATTTCTTCCACCGACGTCTCGATCCGCGACGACGCCGGCAAGGAGGTGCCCGTGGACGGCATCGGAGAAATCTGCGTGTTCGGGCCGCAGGTGATGCGCGGCTACTGGAACCGTCCGGATGAGACCGAGCTGGTGATGTTCGGCGATTGGCTGCGCACCGGCGACATCGGCCGCATCAACGCTCTGGGTTTCGTATTCATCGAGGACAGGAAGAAGGACATGATTCTCGTGTCCGGCTTCAACGTGTATCCGAATGAAATTGAAAGTGTCGTTGCCGCACACCCCGGGGTACTGGAAGTCGCCGCCGTCGCACAGGCGGATGAGCATTCCGGCGAAGTAGTCGCTCTGTTCGTCGTCAAGAAAGATCCGGCACTCACCGCCGAAGCCCTGATTGCGTATTGCCGCACCGAATTGACCGGCTACAAGGTGCCGAGGCATGTGTACTTCCGCACCGAGCTGCCCAAGACCAACGTCGGCAAGATCCTGCGGCGCGCGCTGCGAGACGAGTTGAAGCAAGCCTCTTGACCGCGCCGCCATCCGTTTGCGCCATGTCGATCGCCGGCAGCACATCCTCCCCCAGGATCGCACTGGGCTGCGTCTTCCCATGGGACACGGCAGCTCTAGAGTTTCCGATAGGGCAGTGTGAACAGATTTACAACGCCTTACCAAGTCATGAAATTGATTTGGCAATAGCCGTTGCTCTGCTGGGTCCAGTTCAGTGACACCTGAGTCCCTGATGTCCTAGCCGCAAGAGCGTTTGCCACTATCGCCGCATAATTGGCGTCGTTTATATTAATGTATGCCCACGGCTGGCCATTGCAAATAACGGGACTCCCCACAAAGTAAACTCTGAAATCATAGTTTCCGGGAGCACCACCAGCAGACGCCACTATGAAAAAGCTGCCAATTTGGCCCGAAGAGTAACCTGAAGACTGCGCGAGAACCGCACTGAACAACCCAAACGTGCCTATCAGCGCACCTACAATTTTTACGCAACCTTTTAAAAAAGAATTCGCGAGCAACTTCATTACTGCCACTCCTTTGTTTTATCAAACAACATATGGTGCCCAACGCTGAAACCAGACCTACTTTCCGCACATCTGTAAGCCACTTATCCGGTAGTTTTAAATGGCGGAACCCGCTCCGACCACATGCGCAGCTTCACCCTTGCTGCATCACGCTCTCGTTCAAGAACAGTATCTCTTCGATGACTCCATCGCCGATGATAGACAAATGGGATACGATTCGACATCAGTTCAGTCCCTGTAGGTGGTCAGCGCGTTCCCGAGGCCATCCTTGAGCGGGCCCAGCCAGGGTTCGTAATTCCTCCACTGGTCGAGGCCTTCTCGGCTGATGGGCCGTCGCACCTGCTCGGAACTGGCCGTGCGCACGTTCCGCTCGGTCTTGTGAAACTCCAGGCAGGCCGGCTCGAAGCGCAGGCCGCAGAAGTCCAGGATGCGGTGCACATTGCCCTCCAGATCCTCCACCATGTCCTCGTGGTGTACCGTCAGGATCCGCCCCGGCAACGCCTCGTTCCAGTGCCGCATGAGCTCGAGATAGTTGCGGTAGTAGTGCGCCATGTCAGCGATGCTGTAACTGAACTCCTGACCGCCCGAGAACAGCTGCTTGAGATTGCCGAAGCAGCAGGCCATAGGTTCGCGCCGGGCGTCGATGATTTTCGCATTCGGCAGCATCAAGCGGATGAGGCCGATGTCGCGGAAGTTGTCCGGCAGCTTGTCGATGAAGTACGGGCGCCGCGTGCGGCGGTAGATCCGGGTGTCGGCCATGAAGCCTTCGCCGAAGCTGCGGAAGTCTTGCGGCCCCAACTCGGCCAGCACTTTCGGGTAGCGCGGGTTCTCAAGGTCCATGTCACGGCCGCGTAACGCCCTTACGATGCGTTGGATGTCCGGGAGTTCCTGGGTGCCTTCGACCTCCGAATGCGAAGCCAGGATCTGTTCGACGAGTGTCGAGCCGGAGCGCGTCAGCCCCAGGATGAAGATGGTATCCGAATCCGCGACGCCCCAGCCGCTTCGTGTCTCGAAGAACTCTCGAGTGCACACTTGCTTCGAGAGCCGGACGTGGGTCTCGGCGAGTCTCGGCGGGTAACGAACCTCCGCGTGCTTGAGCGCATTGCCGCGCTCGTAGTAGACCCAAGAGTCGGCGTAGTCCTTCTGGTCTTCCAGGGCCTTGCCCAGCGCGAAGCACAGGTGGTAGCGGTCCACAAGGGATGTGGCGGGTGCCGCTTCCGCCGAGCGCATGCCAGCGATGTCGTCGAGCGAAAAGTAATAGGTCTTGAGGTTTGCCAGGCCCCACCAGGCCTCGCCCGATTCCGGCCACGCAGCGATGGCCGCACGGTAGCCCTGGATCGCCTCCGTCCGGTGCCCCTGGGCTCTCAGGGAGAACGCGATCCATAAGTGCAGCTCTGCGGATTCCCGTCCCGATTGGGCATCGCCCAAGAGCCGACGGTACAGGCTGATCCCGGGCTCATAGTCCCCCAACCGGATGCAGGCCTCTCCGTATTGCCGGAGGTATGCGCGGTTGCCCGGATCGAGCTCGAGCAACTGTTGGATCTCCTCGCGAGACCGCACGTACCTGTGTTGATCGAGCAGCGCGCGGGCGTAGTCGGCACGCGCGGCGCGGTAGCCGGGGGCCCGTTGTACGACTGCTTCCAGCAGTAGCTCGGCATCGTCCCGCAACCCGCGTGCGGTGCAGATGCGCCCCAACAGGCGCATGGCCTCGATGTGCTCGCCGTGACGCGCCAGGTATACCCGCAGGACGCGCTCGGCATGGATAAGCTCCCCGTCGGCGAACAGGCTGGCGGCCTCGATGATCTCAGGGGGCAGGTTGCGCAGCGTGGCGAGGCGATCCGCGATCCTGGCGGCGTTCTCTTCATCCCCCGTCTTGAGATACAGGGTGTGCAGCATCTGCCAGCTGGCAGGCAGGGCGGCGTTGAGGTTCACGGCCTGCCAGAAGGCGTCGATGGCTTTCGGGGCATTGCGCAGAGCGGCGTAACAGTGGCCACGCTCCTCGTACAAGCGACTGTAGTGGGGATGCAGCTGCTGCAGCCGCTCCAGCACACCCAGCGCCTCATCGAATTGGTTGAGCAAGCGCAAGTTCATGGCCTGCAGGTAAAGCTCGCCGCGGTTCTGCTGTGATCGCGTCACAAATCCGTCACTACAATTTAACAATTGGGCCTCAGTTTAGCGACCGAGCCGCGTGTCCGCACGCAGCTACAACCTTGAGACATTCAACGCCTGGATTTCTATCCGGGCAGGGGAGATTTTGTGGCAAATGATCGAAAGCTGACCGATCGTCGTGAATTTTTGCAGTTGATGGGCCTGGGCTCCGCCGGTGCCATGCTGAACTCGTCGATAGCCAAGGCGCTGTCCATTCCGGCACACTTCAAGACCGGCACCATCAATGACGTCGAGCACATCGTCATCCTGATGCAGGAGAACAACTCGTTCGACGAGGTATTCGGTACCCTGCGCGGCGTGCGCGGCTTCTCCGACCCGCGCGCGGTCAAGCAGAGGAACGGTAACTCCGTGTTCCTGCAGCCGGCCCAGCAGAAGTTCGGCGGTCCCGCCAACGGCTTTGTGGAAAACGGCGTGACCTATGGCTGGCCCGCCAATCAGTTCGGCGGTGTGACCGCCGATCTGGTAGTTCCGCCATTCCAGATCAATGCGTCGGCCGCGACCGCGACGAACGCGCCCACCGCCGTCATTCCGACCGACAGCTTGAATCTGGTGTACCGTCCGGGACTGGACCACGGCTGGCCTCTCGGTCTCGAAGCTCGAGACGTCGGTGAGTGGGATGGCTGGGTCCCGGCCAAGAACCCGCTGACCATGGCGTTCCGCGAGCGTGTGGACGTTCCGTATCACAGCGCATTGGCGGATGCCTTCACGGTCGGCGACAACTACTACTGCTCGTTCCGTGGTCCGACCAACGTGAACCGCTGCTACCTGTGGACGGGTTGCAACGGCAACATCGCAGGCAACATTCTGCCCAACGGTACCCCAACCGCCCAGGGCACTAACGGCCATGGCGGCGGCATCGTGCTCGGCAACGGATTTGTAAATGGCTTTCCGCTGTCGTGGCCGACCTACCCGGAGATGCTGCAGGCCGGCGGCATCAGCTGGCGCATCTACCAGGATATCGTGGGCGACTCAGTGACGACCCCGACGGTCGTGGCCCACGACCAGGGCAGCGGGCCGATTCCGAAGAACTCCGCTGGTGAAGCTGTCTGCAATGGCAGTTTCGTCGGTACTTTCACCGACAACCCCGTGCTGTACTTCCAGCAGTACATCGACGCGCCCACGAGCTCACCGCTGTTCCAGAAGGCCGCGACGGGCACCGCCCTCGCCTACAACACCCCCGAGCTCACGGCGCCCCGCGCTGCGTGGGAGACCTGGGCCGAGGGACTGTTCGCTCAGTTCCAGAACGACGTAAAGAGCGGCACACTGCCGCAGGTGTCCTGGTTGGTCGCCCCGTCCGGCTATAGCGAGCACCCGGCCGCCCCGAACGGCTACGGTGCCTGGTACATCTCCCAGGTCCTGGACATCCTGACGTCCAACCCGGAGGTGTTCAGCAAGACCGTGTTCATCGTCAACTACGACGAGAACGATGGTTCTTTCGACCACCTGCCAGCGCCAGTCCCGGCGATCAGCACGGACGGCTCGGACGGTGCCACGACGGTCGCCGCCGACTTCGAGCAGGTGCCGGCGGGTTCAGTGCCGGGTATCCCCGCGCAGACGATCGGTTTCGGCTTCCGTGTACCGTTCCTGGCAATCTCGCCCTGGAGCAAGGGCGGCTACGTGAACTCTGAACTGTCGGATCACACCTCGGTCATCAAGTTCATCGAGAAGCGCTTCGGGGTGCACAACCCGAACATCACGCCCTGGCGCCGTGCGGTGACCAGTGATTTGACCTCCTTCTTCAACTTCGCCGACCCCAACGGCAGGATCCCGTCGCTGCCGAACACGTCCGCGTTTCTGCCGCAGGAGCTGCATTCGGCGAGCGGTTCCAGCCTGACGCCGTCTTCGACTTCGCAGATCACCTTGGGCATCCCGAAGCAGGAGCAGGGCGTGCGCCCGGCGCGCGCGCTGCCGTACGACCTGGAGGTCACCGCCGCGGTGAACGCCTCCGCCGGCACCGTGACCCTGACTTTCATCAATACCGGCCGCAAGGCCGCGGTGTTCACGGTGCGCTCGGTCAACGCCGCGGACATTGTGCGTGCCTACACCGTAGAATCGGGCAAGTCGCTGGCGGGCACCTGGGACATTTCGACGGTCTACGGTCTGTCGGTGTACGGTCCGAACGGCTTCTTGCGGCAGTTCAGCGGCAGCAACGACAGCGCCTCCGCGGTGCTGGGCGTTACCCCGACGCACGGATTCGCGGGCTTCGGCGCGCTGGTGCTGCAGATCGCCAACCAGTCCAAGAACCAGGCAAACGTCAAGGTGACCGACGCCTACACGGGCAAGGTCGTCCCGGCGATCTTTGCCCGCCACGGCGAGGAAATTGTGTTCGACTGGTCGTTCGAAGAGTTCCAGGGTTGGTATGACCTGGTCATTACGGTCGAGCAGGACCCGACCTTCCAGTATCGCTTCGCGGGTCACATCGAGACCGGCCGCGAGAGCATCTCGGATCCGGCGATGGGTGGTCTCGTCACCCTGAAGGTTCCTGTCTGATCTGAGGCGATGAGCGAGGTGTGCCGTCGCGGCCGCTGGTCCAGCCGCGGCGGCACACCTCCATCGGGGGCCTTGATGAAGCCTGCTGGGTTCCGGTGGGCTTGACCTTCCCGTCATTGGAAGGTGCATGATTCATACCACCATGAATTCATCCACAACGGCGGAAACGACGCTGCTGGAGCAGGAAGTACCTCGCCTGCAAGAGCTCACCCGAACACGTCATTACGTTGCGGCGCTGGCCGGCATCGACCCGCTGCTGGCTCGACACCCCGAAGACCGTGACCTGTTGTACCTGGCGGCGACGAACCTGCGCTGTTTGAATCGGGTTTCGGACGCGTTAGAACTCCTTCGGCGCTTGGAGCAGCATCACCCGCGGTACAGCCGGCTGCACCAGGAGCGCGGCCACTGTTACGTCGCACTGAGGGATGCCCCCAGGGCCCTCGAGGCATTCCGGCGCGGCGTCAACATCAACCAGGCGTTGCCCGACAGCTGGCAAATGCTGCACGACCTATACCGTATGACCGGAGACCAGCACAACGCCGCCACCGCAGCCGAGCACATCGCGGATCTACGGAGGCTGCCACCGCCCATCATCCAGGCAGGCAGTCTGTTCTGCGACGGCGATTTGACGCCGGCAGAAAGCATCATCCGCGCCTACTTGCTTCAGCACGGTGATCATGTCGAAGCCACGCGTCTGCTGGCCCGCATCGGCATCCAGCGCGACGCGCTGGATGACGCCGAACTGCTGCTGGAATCCGTCTTGAAGCTGGCACCGGACTACGGGGCGGCACGAGCCGACTACGCCGGTGTGCTGAACAAGCGGCAAAAGCACCTGCAGGCGCGGCAGGAGATCGACACGCTACTGCAGCTGGAGCCCAGTAACCGGCATTATCTGAAGCTATACGCGACGGCCTGCGTGGGACTCGGCGTTTACGAACCCATCATTCGCCTGTACCGCCAGATGCTGGCGGAAGGCGCTGCAACCAGAACCGAGACCGCGGACTTGCACCGTTGGCTGGCAGACTTGCTGAGAACCGTCGGTCGGCAGCCGGAAGCCATTCAGGAATATCACGCAGCCATCGCCGCCTTGCCGGACTCGGGCGAAGCCTGGTGGAGCTTGGCCAACCTCAAGACCTACCGCTTCGCTGAAGATGAGATCGCGCGCATGCGCACAGTGGAAGCGGTGCCCGCCACCTGCCTGATAGACCGATACCACCTGTGCTTCGCGCTGGGCAAGGCGCTGGAGGATCAGGGTCGATATGAGGAATCTTGGGCGTTCTATCAGCGCGGCAACGCCCTCAAGCACGCCGAGATTCGCTACCTGCCCCAGATCACAGAGACCCAGGCCCGGCTGTCGACACAGGTGTGCACGAAGGAATTCTTCGAGGCACGGCAAGAGTGGGGCGTGGCGGATCCAGATCCCATTTTCATCCTCGGCTTGCCTCGCTCCGGCTCCACTCTCATCGAACAGATCCTGGCTTCTCACCCCCAAGTCGAGGGCACCCAGGAACTCGCTCATGTCCAACGCATTGTCATGGAGCTGCGGGGTCGCGGCACGGACTTGAACAACCCGCGCTATCCAGGTGTGCTGACGGAGCTAACCGCGGAGGACTTCCTGAGCTTAGGCGAACGCTTCTTAACTGAAACTCGGGTGTACCGTCAAACGGGGCGGCCGTTCTTCATCGACAAAATGCCGAACAACTTTCGCGACATCGGCCTCATCCACTTGATGCTACCGAACGCAAAGATCATCGATGCCCGGCGCGAACCCATGGCCTGTTGCTTCGGCAATCTCAAGCAACTGTTCGCCAGCGGGCAGGAGTTCAGCTACAACATCACTGACATCGCACGCTACTACCGCATCTACCTTGAAATCATGCAGCACTGGAACATGGCGCTGCCCGGGCGAATCCTGACCGTGCATCACGAAGACGTGGTCGCCGACCTGGAGGGCAGCGTGCGCCGCATACTCGACTTCTGCGGGCTGCCCTTGGAGCCGGCCTGTCTGGAGTTCCACAAAACCCCGCGCAACGTGCGTACGGCGAGTTCCGAGCAGGTGCGGCAGCCCATTAGCCGCGAAGGCCTCGACCAGTGGCGAAACTACGAGCCCTGGCTTGCTCCTCTGCGGGCCGCTCTGGGCGATGCGGTGACGTCCTACCGAGACTAATTCAAATCGATAGTATCTCAGCGACGGGCCGATTGCAGCGGATCTCTTGATGGCGCTTGCAATGTAGAAATGCCACTTCTAAATTGCATATACGATGCCTTGAGCTGCCGCCACACAGATTCTGTCGGGCAAGCTGGATTGACAATGTCCGTTGTGTACCATGGAATACAGCCAGTGATCGCGTTCCGCCTACGCGCGCTTCCTAGGCTCCGGTTATTCGGATAAGGCGCAGGGCAATCCTGCGGAACTCCCTGCGTAATTTGGACGGTCGCCTGCGATGAACTCAGTGTTGCTCATAATCGCAGTCCTTACATTCCTCGCGATGCTCGTCGGCGGTCTGGTGCTCTTCGCCATTTTTTTATTCGCCGGCACATCGAGGCTACGGTCCCACCCTGAGGCAGGTTCGTGTAGATAAGCGATACCCGCATGCATATCATGCCAATCGTAGATGGGTCGAGCCGGCGCATCCTCTGACCGTTTCTTTAGGCCTTATACACGAGCGCGCGTTAGTTCGACTACAGCAGCAGTATTGATTCTGTGTCTCCCCAACATCGCCAAGCATGGCGTCACGTTCGCCGAGGCCGCCACCGTGCTGCTTGATCCCTTGACGGTCACCGTATTCGACGCGGCGCACAGCCAAGAGGAAGAGCGCTGGTTTACACTGAGCACCTCGAGCGATGATAAGCTTCTCGCCGTCGCTCATACCTTTGAGGAGCAGAGCGATTCGGCACCGACCACGGTGCGCATCATCTCCGCGCGCCCAGCCACGCGCCGTGAACGTGAGCAGTATGAGAACGAACCCCGATAGGTCCACACCATGAGTACCCCACAGACCCCACCCGATGATGACCTGCCGCCCGAGATCGATTTCTCCGGCGGCACGCGCGGCAAGTTCTACCGGCCGGACGCGACCTTGAACTTGCCGGTGTATCTGGACGCCGAAGTGCAAAGCCGTCTCGCCCGGCTCGCCAATGCCAAGGGCATCGATTTCTCAGCCCTCGTCAACGCCATGCTGCGCAAGGATATCGAGATCATCGAGATGGCTCAGTAATCCCCAGGCTCATCGACAGTGAGTAGTTGAGTCCCTGGCAGCCATTGGCTGCCACGGTGGCTGCCATCGCATGGCTTTGTGGGATAAGGGGAAACGACAAATCAGGGCTGCTCTTGGCTGCCAACGAAGGATGCGTCGGGTGTGCCCCTCCCCACGCCGCCCCAAGTGCCCAGAGAGCGACTAAAAAGGGAGCGGCACTGTCGGCGACCACGACCACCGAAGCCACCACCGCCGGCCGCCGCCACGATCCCAACCCTGCGGCACCCGGACACCGACCGTCACCGCGCCGCTTCACGCCTCCGCAGAGCGGCGAGTCCGGGCCAGGCAGGCTGACCCGGCAGCGCACAGGGTGGGCGCTACAACCGCTCGATTCTACGCCCGGCTAACAGGGGACTCGGGATATACCCATCGTACAGAACGTCCAGGTCCACCAACGACCGCTTGAGCAGATCGCACGCCACCTCTGCTATGTCCGGATAGTAGGGCGACTCAGGGTCGTCCGAGGACTGATACTCCATCGAATGCGCCAGGCAGCGCAGGACCGATTCCAGTCTGCCCAGATTGCCGAGTTCCGCTTGGATCATCTCCTGCAAGCGCCCCCGCACGCGGATGCGCACGCCACGGACGGCCGCCGCCGACTCGGGTTTGCAGGTTGTAGTGGGGCCTTGAGCGGGAGAGGTAGGCGCGGATGCGGTCTTGCGGCGTTGGACGGCGGCTTTGGCACGGTTCGCGGCCTTGGGCGCTCCCGTTTTCAGGGGAGGATTTCGGCCCGAACCGGCCTTCAACGTAGAATGGGCGGCAGCCATGATTGCTCCTTGTAGCAGTGATGGTTAGGCGCTCGGTGGCGGTGCAAACGCCGCCGGGTGCCGATTGATTTGACGCTGACTATGTTACTATCAAATTACTATTATTATCAATGGCAGGAACATGCCCCCAGCACGGTTAAAACGCATACTCGTCTCCTGCTATCTAGATCGCGAGCAATTAGATCAGCTCAAAGAGCTGAGCCATAGGAAGGGCGAGCCGATGACGTATTACATGCGCGAAGGTATCGCGCTCGTGCTCGACAAGTACGCCGAGAAGAAGCCCAAAGGGCGCAAGACTAAATCGTAGCGCAATCGCTGCCTACCGCCGGCACTGTCACTTTTGATTAAAACAGCGGCCGCGTGCCTATCCTGCACGTCCCTCCATACGGCCTCTTTTGTTTTCATTTCGCGGAGGTAGATGGTTTGGTTGGCACGTTGGACACCTGTCGCTGTCGGCGTGTGATTGGTTCGCTTTTTCAACTATGCAATTTGCCGACGTGGTGTATAGCCATCATAGCTTTGACCTCACGGACTACGAACTCGGCGCACGCAAGCTCCGGCTCCGCAATGTTCAATATATCCCCGTTCGGGCGGAACCCCACTACATACTTGCCGGATTGGCGCATAAAGTACCAGCCTGATGTAACACGCTTGTTTTCTGACCACCGCAACCACTGCTCAATAAGCTCTGAGTGGTTCGTTAGATATGTCAAGATGCTTGCCACGGCAAGCGCTGCGGGATTCGTATTAATCCCGGACTCGGCAACAAGCTGGACCATTGATTTGGAGCCACTATAAAAATCGGCTGGTAGTCTGCAGAGGCGTTCCACGACCAAGTCATTTTTCATATTAATTCCTCAGTTAGCACCCAAAGCAACACCGATTAGCTCGAGGTACAGCAATTCCCTCTGATAGAAACTACCTGCCACTGCAAATTCGTTGGAAAATACGAAGCTGTCGCCTCTGGCGACTGCCGAATCTATAAATGCCTGGTTAGCAGCCCATTGCTCGTCCGCTGTCATTTGAGCCCACTGCTCCATTGGCACGTTGAAATAATTTGCTCCCAATTGCTCAGCCAAATTGACATAGTCGGGATAGCTGCCGAGGACAGTCACTCCTGAGCCATTGCCCGCTGCCAGCGTCGAAGCCCTTGCTACACCACCGAGCGGCGGTAAAAAGACGCCATAATTGTAGGGACCTCTATAATTTGTCGGCGAAGGGTTTGAGAATGTGAATCCATTGAGAAATGCACTCCACGCATTGAAGGATGTTGGTGCCGTACTTTGCGCACTAACCGTAATTGGTGTGTCGATTTGGTAGTCGGCCGGTCCAGCGGCTTGAGGACTGGATGCAGAGTCCTGACTTTGCGCCAACACCGGCATCCGACGCGTCATCGTACTGGAGAGGCGGATTTCCCCTGATGCGATCAGGACTTGCCGGCGTATTGACCGTGATGCGGTTATTCGCCGTCCTCGCGAACCCCGATATGCGTTTTTTCGCCCAAAGGATCGTGATCCCCGACGCGGGATAGGGATCCAGCGGGTGCGCAGGGATTGCGGTCTGGCAGCGGTGCGAGGCATAGGACAGGAGTGTGCGGCGGCTCCGCTGTCTCGGCAAGAGTTCGCCTTTTAGCCGCTCCGCGCTCGTGATGAACGGAACAAGACGGCGGCTAAGAGAGCCGGCGCGAGCCGGCCCTCTGTTTGCCCCCGCCTATCGTGGCGCGTAACCTTGATCGGCCAGCGCGCGGCGGATGTGCTCGCCGGCGTCCCGCATGTGATACGCCTCAGCCTCGCTCGTGGCGCAGCCTCGGTAGTCACTGAAGCAGACGCGTTTGAAGAACTGAGCAAGTTCCCACGCTTGCGTTTCGGTCAGCGTGATGGTGATCTCGACGGTGTTCATGATCGGCTCCTGGTTTGCTGTGGACCAGGCCTTGCCAGCACCGCGCGCAGCCGTGTCAAGGTCTGCCCTTGACACGGCGAGCACGGTGCTACCCTGACCGTCCACAGCGAACCACCTCTTTCTGGGGCAGTACGGAGCATGGGTCGGCACGAGCGTGGCTCATTGCGCACCGTTTCCCGTTGCACGATCACGATCAAAGAACCCGCGGAGCGGCAACCGCGCGGGGCGCAAGCCCCGTGCGGCGGGCATTGAACATGAACGCCCATTATGCGGGGCCTTTGGCCCGGACAGTCGGCCGTCCGGCCGACTGCGCATAATGTCGGGGCGTTATGTTCGATGCCCGCTCCGGCGATCCACTCGCCCTGGGTGCGGGTGAGTAGCGAGGTCCACTCACACCGCATCGTCACTCTCTTAGTCTTCCTCGGCGGCTTCCGCGGCTAAGAGAGCGAGGATGTCATCCGCCGTGGGCGCCGGCGCCGCAACGACGGCGGCAGATTCATCGACAGCGATCGATGCCGTCACTCGGGCGCTGCGCACTTTCGCCGGATGTGTGACGGAGTGGATTTCCTTGAGCTTGCGGATAGACACCTGCGTGTAGATTTGCGTGGTCGAGAGTTCGGCGTGGCCGAGCATCGCTTGGATGTAGCGGATGTCCGCGCCGTTCTCGAGCATCAAGGTCGCCATCGTGTGACGAAGCAGATGACAGGAGCCATGCTTGCCGGTGTTCGCCGCCTCGACGTACCCGCGCACGAGCTGCGTCAGTCGATCCGGCGTGAAGGCCTCGCCGGCTTGGGTGAGGAACAACGTGGTGTTTCCCCTCTCGATGACGAGTTCCGGCCGCACCCGGGTTTGATATCGATCGATCCATCGAAGCGCGCGCTCGCCGATCGGGATCATCCGATCTTTTTTGCCTTTGCCCTGGCGGATCATCACCGTGCCGCGTTCACGATCGAGGTCGAACAACCCCAAGCCCATCAGCTCCGATCGGCGCATGCCGGTCGAGTAGAAGGTCTCCAGGATCGCCCGGTCCCGAAGGCCCATCGCCTCGCTCGTGTCCGGCTGGGCTAACACCTGCTCGACCTCCGTCGTCGTCAGCACATGTTTCGGCAGCCGATGCTCGAGGCGCGGCAGCTCGAGCTCCGAGGCCGGGTTGTAGAGCAGATAATTCTGCTTGGCGCACCACTTGAAGAACGCCCGCACCGGGACGAGCCGCGCGTGCTGGGCACGGAACGTCAAGGGGTCGCCATTGCCCTTGCGGTGGATGTATAAACTCCGCTGGTAGCGCTCCAAGATCGGTTTGGTGATCTCCCGAGGGCTGACGATGCCCCGCTCGGTACACCAGGCGACGAACACCCCGAGATACGATTGTCGGTTCTGCACCGTGGGCGCGGCGTAGTTATGGACCTGCAACCATTCGAGATACTTGAGTACGTAGGCGGCGAGCCCGGCGGGATCGTGCGGCGCGCGCAGCGCCGCTTGGCCGACCGATGAGGCGCGCGGCACGCCCTTACCCTACGCTCGCCGCCGCAGTGACGGAGTCTCGATCAGCGGCTAAAAGGGAAGATAAAATAGGCGCGCGCGAGGCACTACGACTATGACCGTTCATCGAGGCCGACCCATTGCGTGCGGTTTCAGGCTCGATGCCATCGACCTTGCCGCCGGCAGCTATTTTACCAAGGTTTGCAGCAGATTCATCGCTCTGCGAGGTCCCCGCAAGCTCGGTGCGAGCCCCCTGCAAGCTGGGTGCGAGGTGGGGTATCTGACCCTGCGAGGTCGGCGTCATAGAGGAGGATTTCGGGTGCGCCGACCGAAGCGCCTCGACCTCGATCAGCCCCATCATCTGCGGCGCTGATTGGCTGAGCTCCCCATCGAACAGAAGCTCATACTCGAAGCGCTGGCCGTTTTTTCCAGCTACCAGCCGCACGTACTCCATTGCCACCAACCGCTCCAAGTGCACCCGGATCGCCGCATCGCTCATTCCGCAGCGGTTTCTTAACTCGCGGCGGGTAAAGCGGACATCGGCGCGTAAGATCGCGCTTTGCTGCATGCGTTCAGCAACAAAGGTCTCGATCATTCCGAGCACCCGGCGGGTCTGCGGCGGCAGTTCATCGAGGCTACGTCCGAGCACTTCATGCGCCAACCGATTGGCGAGCGCAATGTCGGCAAGTTCCACTTCGATGTACTCGACCACCGCTCCCGCCTGGCGCAGCGTCTTGACTTCACGCTGGTGCTGGCGCAGCAGCGTGATCGCCTCGATCAGCGTCAGATACTTCGCATGGTCCCGCCGCATCCGCGTGCGATCATCCAGGAACGTCAAGTCCTCCGCGTAAGGGTTCACCACGGCAAGAGGCCGCAGCAGCCGCTGCGCATTCTGGTGCAGCGTTCGGATCGATTCCGCTTGGCTCGTCGCTTCAAGTCCCGCGAGCGTGCGCGCAGATCTCTGCCGTGCGAGGATTCGCCGCGTCTGCTCGCGGCTCTCGTTGATCGTGAGCACCAGACAGCGGTTCACCAGCTCCTCGTCCACATCGATCGCGGTCGTGGTCAGGAACAACATCACCGGGCCTTCCACCCGGTACTGCTGGGTCACCAGCATGCCGGTGGCCGGGTCCTTCCCCGTGCTCGCGATGGTCAGCTCCCCTTGGGATTGCAGGACTTTGAGCGCATACGCGGCTTGCCGCACGCCTTCTTCCTCGGCGATGGCGAGGATCCGGTGCTTCAAGTCCGTCTCGCCGAGGTAGAACAGCGATTGTCCGGTCATCGCCGAGTAGTGCACCCGGTCCTGCGCCGGCGCCAGCGCAAGCACGGTGTCCATCAACAGCGATTTTCCTGCTGCGCTCGTCGATTGGATCAGCACCGCCAAGGGGCTGCCAAGTTTTCTGCTGATACAAGCCAGATACGCAACCAGCGCGTTACTCGGCTCACCGACCAAGCCCACCCGCTCGACATCGGCCATGATGCGCTCGATCAGATTCTCATCGCGCAGGAACGCAAGCGCCTCTTGGGTCTGCGCCGCCGTCATCGCCGGCATTGCTGCCACCGGCGACTCGACCGCCTTGGCCCGCTCCTCGATGACCTGCTCCAGCTTGAGCAGCAGACGGCCGAGATCGCGCTGGATGATTTGTTCCTCCACCCGCATCTCCGCGGCGGCGCTCTTGGCGAACACCTGGCGCTGCTTCGCCTGATAGAGATCCAGCGTATCGACGTGAAGCGCCGAGCCCTCCGGCGCCGCGGATTTCTCATCCGCAGACGCATCGATCAACGTCACCAGCACGTTGACCTTGAGCGCTTCGGTCAACTGCGTCGGCAACCCCCGCACCCGATAGCGACGCTCACCGAAGGTGAGATTCACCTGACGCGCATCGGCTTGGGGCTGGGTCTCAGGCTCCGGCGGCTCCGGCATCGCAGCGGCGGGCAGCTCCGGTAAGGGTGAAGTGGATTCTGCCTCGACGTCCGCATCAAGGACCGCGCACGAAGAGGCGGCTAAGGGAAGAACGGTTTCAGCGGCGACGCGCTGCTTGGCGGGGTCGGTGGGCGTGGCATCGCGGCTCGGATTCACGGCGCCGACGACGCTCACCGCATGCGTGCTCGGCGGCTTTACCCCCTGGCCCAACCACTGCGCGCTGCGGATCACCACACCCAACGACTTCTCGGCCGGCTTCACCGCACAGGCATACGCGTTCGCATCCATCCCCTTCGGGAACAGAAGCCGGAAGCAGTCGAGGCCTTCGGCAGTGAGCCGCTTCGCCACGGCCTCGGCCCCGCGATCACCCGCCTCATCCCGATCGAAGGCGATCAAGATACGCTGAGCCCCGCAGGATTTCAGCGCACCCAGCAACTCATCCGTCATGCCGTTGACGCCGTAGCAGCTCGTCACGTTCCGATACCCCGCCGCCCAGAACGTCATCGCATCAATCAGCGCCTCGCAGAGGATGATTTCCGATTGACCCTCGAGACCTTCACGATTCAACACACCGCGATGCGGACCCGGCAGATACAGATGTTTCGGCGTGCCGGCGCGCAGGTTGTCGAGTAATTTTCTCGCATAGGCACCTACCACGGCGCGCGGCGCGTCGGCACTCGCACCGAACAGCGGCACCACGATTGAACCGTTAAAATGCTCGTGCCCCGAGTCACGCAGGATGCCGACCCGCTGCAACGCCGTTCGCATTTCTGCGCCGGCTTTGTACTGCTTCGGGGCGAGCCGATACGCGAGCGTGCGATTCGCATAGCCCAACCGGAAGCGCTCGATCAGCTCAGGGTTCCCCAAGCCGCGCCGTTCCAGATACTCCAGCGCCTCCGGGCTCGCTTTCAGAGTCGTGTGATAAAAGTCGATCACCTGATCGAGTAATTCCTGATCGCCGGCCGCGAGCGAGAAGGATTGCGCCGTTCGCAGTTTGCCGGCAGAGAGTTTGACGGCCGCCGCCAGCGTGTCCGTCGAAGCGACAGCGGCTAAGGCGGGATGCTGCTTCGCCAAGAGCTCGCACGCGTGCCGAAAGGAGACCCGATGCGCCCGCATCACCCAGTCGATCACGCTGCCGCCTGCATCGCAGCCAAAGCAGTGCCAGAGATTGGTTTTCGGGGAGACAATGCAGCTCGGCGTATCGTCCCCCTCATGCCACGGGCAGCGGCAGGCCAGGTCTTTTCCCTGCACGATGAGCTTCAGGCCCTGCGCCTCGATCAGGCGCTTAAGGCTCACCTCACGCTTCAAGCGCTCCAGCGCCTCGTCCGGGATGCGTGCCATCGGGATTCTCCCAAAAACCTGTCAAGAGGGTTTTGCAAAAAATGTGGGTTGATTCTTGGTACGCCTAAATGTACATTCTTTGTACATGTACAGTCAAGCACTCCCCCAAACCGGCTTTACCATCTCAGGCGTCTCCACTGCCCCGGAACGTCCGATGCCCAAGCGCAAAGCCCCAGAAGCCGCCACCTTCGGCCAACGCCTCGTGGCGCTGCGCAAAGCCGCCGCCATGACCCAGCAGGAACTCGCCGATGAAGTCGGCGTCTCGCGCCGCATGCTCGCGTACTACGAAGGCCAGAGTGAGCATCCGCCCACGACGCTCCTGCCCGCACTCGCGCAAGCATTGCACGTCAGCACCGATGAGTTGCTGGGGTTGGCACCGACGCCGAAGCCCAATGGGCGGGTGCGCGATAACCGCATGCAGCGCCGCTTACAACAGATTGCCACCTTGCCGCCCGAAGAACGCCGACAGATCATGCAACTCGTCGATGCGTTCATCGAACGCGGCCAACTCAAGCGCCGCAGCGGCAGTCAAGCCACCAGCGGCTAAGGGTAAGAAGCCATGAGCATGACAGATGACGTATTGATCGAGACCGTGAAGTCCTTGCCCGCCCAGCAGCGGGCGGAAGTCGAAGACTTCGTGGAGTTCCTGGCCGCCAAAGCCAAAAAGCGCGCGGCATGGGACCGGCTGCTGGCCATTGCACCGGCATTGGAAGCAGCAGGCGTTGAACCGATGAGCGAAGAAGAAGTCGCCGCCGAGGTCAAGGCGGCTCGCGCCGAGCGGCGCGCACGGATGCAAGCGCGGGAACCGGGTGCGGATCGTTCTTGATACCAACGTGGTGTTCTCCGCGCTGTTATGGCGCGGCACCCCGTATCGGCTGCTCGAGGCGATTGGGCAGCGTTCAAGCTCCCAGCTCTACAGCAGTACCGCGCTGCTCGAAGAGCTGACCGACGTGCTCACCCGGCCATCCGCCATCAAGCGCCTCGCACTCATCGAGAAGACGGCCGCCACGGTGCTCGCCGATTACGTCGAGCTCATCGAACTGGTCGCGCCCACCACCGTGCCGCGAGTCGTGCCCGGCGATGTCGATGATGACCAGGTCATCGCCGCCGCCGTGGCCGCACAGGCCAACCTGATCGTCTCCGGGGATCGTAAGCACCTGTTGCCGCTCGGCAGCCATGCCGGCATCGCCATCGTCGATGTGGCGCAGGCGCTGCGGCGCATCGACAGCGAGTAATTGAGCCCTGACGAGGCTTGGCAGCCAACGGCTGCCATTGGCTGCCGCTGTGACTGTCAGCATACCGCGTTGTTCGACAAGGGAAAGCGCCCATATCCAGACCGACTTTAGCAGCCATCAAAGGATGCGTCAGGTGTGCCACTCCCCACGCCGCCCCAAGAGCCCACAGAGCGGCTATAAAGGGGAGCAGCGCGGCCGGCGGGCACCTTCTGCCGGCCGCCGCGCCGCGACCCCCAATGCCGCGGTGCTGGCCTCTTTACCGCTCGATATGGCGCGCAGCCATCAAGGGATCCCGGATGTAGCCATCGTACAAAACGTCCAGGTCCACCAGTGACCGCTTGATCAGATCGCCGGCCACTTCCACAATATCCGGATAGCACGGAGGCTCGGCGTCCACGGGCCGGGTGTCCATGGACAGCACCAAGCAGCGCAAGATCGCCTCCGCTTTCTCCAGATTGAACATCTGCGCTCGGATCATCTCCTGCAAGCGCCCCCGCACACGGATGCGCACGCCACGGACGGTTACCTCCGACCCGGGTTCGCGGGTTGTCATGGGGCCTTGAGCGGGAGGGGTCGGCGTGGAGGGGGGCTTGCGGCCTTTGGCGGCAGTTTTGGAGCGGTTCGTGGACTTCGGCGTCTGCGGTCTTTTCAGGGGAGGATTTCGGCCCGAACCGGCCTTCAACGTAGAATGAGCGGCAGCCATGATTGCTCCTTGTAGCAGTGATGGTTAGGCGCTCGGCGGTGGTACTAACACCGTCGGGTGCCGATTGATTCGACGCTCACTATGCTACTATTGGCTACTATCAATATCAACCGCAGAACTTATGTCTCCAGTACGGCTAAAAAAAATCCTCGTTTCCTGCTACCTGGATCGCGAACAGTTGGATCGACTTAAAGACTTGAGCGACAAAACTGGCGCGCCGATGACGCATTACCTGCGCGAAGGGGTGGCACTCGTGCTCGACAAATATGCGGGTAACACCAAGTCCCGCAAGCCTAAGCCCTGACATCACAGACGCCTGCACGGCGACTTTGATTCAAACAGCTGCCGCGAGACTATCCTCGCCACCGCGCTGGGCCATAGGCAGAGTAGACCGATGCAAACGGCCACAAAGGGATTCGGGATACCTATCGCCGACATGTGGTGAATTACGCACGCCCCCACCAGTGGCCAGGTTATCCGCGAACTGGTACGTTATCGATCATGAGACGGACGGACAGGTCGAGTTAGAAGAAGTATCAGTCATGGAGCACCTATCGGCGAAAAAAACCACAATCCTCGGTCGATGCGTCGTTGTCTTGGCCGCGATATTGTGGGGCTGTTTCTTCGAACTATACATTTATCTATGCCACACGCGGCCGCACGTTGTCGACGTCGCCGCTGGGCGGGTCTACCCCGTAAACAATCATGGGGCAATTGCTTTCCTAACTCGCGGCGAACATATATTCCTCTACTCTTTTGAATACGCAGCGTTCGGTCTTTTCATTGTTGCCGCGGTTTTGCAGTACCGATTAACGCTATCGAGGAAATGAATAAGTGTTGAGATCAAAAAAAGTTTGACCGGTACTAAGCCGCGCCATCTGCATCAAGCAATCTCTACGGGGTTTCGTGTCAAAGGTTGACGTGGCCGTCGGCAGCATATTGCCGACGGCCCACGGCGTGGTGGTCGAACATTTTCCAGCCATGTTTTGTTGCTTCGATTTAAAAGCCACAGATGGCCCACGTACACAGCCAATTTAAGAATGACCCTACAGCATTAACCGATGGGGTCACGACAGTATTAGTGATTGTCGCCGACGCTCCGCCACCTGCCCCGACGCCAACAGTAAACCCGCCACCCAAAACGTTGGGAGTCATACCGTAAAAGCCGTCTCCAGTAGCATGCGCGCCCCACCCACCACCCGAACTTACATTGGTGAAGATTCCACTCAAATCCTGGACTGTAGCCGCATTGGACGCGTGGCCGACTAGACCTATAGCGAGATCCGGGCTCGTGGCGGCACCTAAGCCGTACTCCGCGTAACCTGCCACATCACCATTGCCGTCCAACGCAATGCCGAATGTCAAGGTGCCGTCCAGTCCGAACACCTTGCCAGCCAAGTTTATCCCGAGCTGCACTGTCCCACCGCTACTCTGCCCCGTCGCGTCTCCTGCAGCCCCCGTAAAGTAATTCGGGTCGTTCAACACTGGATAGGGATCGGACGTCTGACTTTGCGCCTACTATGCTGGTGGAAGCTTCCAGGCGATTGAGCCGGTCCATTCGGCAGCCGCAACAATAAGGATAAGGCTCAACCATACTGCGATGCCGGTAATAATTCGGTTCATCTT
>Ga0302324_100008048_pt1 | contig 22289 bp, 16 predicted proteins | sample Palsa_T0_1_FD_201949 | JGI IMG/M metagenome (GOLD analysis project Ga0302324, IMG submission 201949) | Peat permafrost microbial communities from Stordalen Mire near Abisko, Sweden - Palsa_T0_1 | ecosystem: Environmental > Terrestrial > Soil > Palsa > Peat permafrost | place: Sweden: Abisko...
CCTGATCTCGGCCTCACCCCGGCGTGATCGCCGCTCAGCCCCTGGTGAGCTTCCGGTAGGTGACCCGGTGCGGCCTGGCCGCTTCGGCGCCCAGCCGGTCGATCTTGTTCTTCTCGTACGCCTCGAAGTTTCCCTCGAACCAGAACCAGCTGGCCGCGCCTTCCCATGCCAGGATGTGGGTCGCGATCCTGTCCAGGAACCAGCGGTCGTGGCTGGTGATGACGGCGCAGCCGGGAAAATCAAGCAGCGCGTTCTCCAGTGACGAGAGAGTCTCCACGTCGAGGTCATTGGTCGGCTCGTCCAGCAGCAGGAGATTGCCGCCCTTCTTGAGCGTGAGCGCCAGATTCACCCTGTTACGCTCCCCGCCGGACAGGATGCCTGCTGGTTTCTGCTGGTCGGTGCCCTTGAAGCCGAACGCGGCGACATACGCGCGGCTCGGGATCTCAGTGCGGCCAGCCTTGATGGAACTCTCTCCGTCGGAGATTACCTGCCAGACGTTCTTGTCCGGGTCGATCCGCTCCCGAGACTGGTCGACATAGGCGATCTGAACAGTCTCGCCGATCCTGATCCAGCCGGCATCGGGCTGTTCCTCCCCGACGATCATCTTGAACAGCGTGGTCTTGCCTACCCCGTTGGGCCCGATCACGCCGACGATGCCGTTGGGTGGCAGCTTGAAGCTCAGGTTCTCGATCAGCATCCGGTCGTCGAAGCCCTTGGCGAGGCCGATCACCTCGACGACCAGGCTTCCCAGCCTCGGACCCGGCGGGATCTGGATCTCCTCGAAGTCCAGTTTCCTGGTCTGGTCGGCTGCGGCCGCCATCTCCTCGTACCGATCCAGTCTTGACCGGCTCTTCGCCTGCCGTGCCCGGGGGCTGGATCGCACCCATTCGAGTTCGTCTTCCAGCCGCTTACGGCGCTTGACGTCCTTCTGGCCCTCCACCTTGAGCCGCGATGCCTTGGTCTCCAGGTACGTCGAGTAGTTGCCCTCGTAGGGATAGGCATGCCCGCGGTCGAGCTCGAGAATCCAGCCGGCCACGTTGTCGAGGAAGTAGCGGTCGTGGGTGACCGCGACCACCGTGCCCTGGTACTTCTCCAGGTGCTGCTCGAGCCAGAGCACGCTCTCCGCGTCCAGGTGGTTTGTCGGCTCGTCCAGCAGCAACAGGTCGGGCTGCTGCAACAGCAGCTTGCAGAGCGCGACCCGTCTGCGCTCCCCGCCGGATAGCGTGCTCACCTTCGTGTCAGGCGGCGGGCAGCGCAGCGCGTCCATGGCTTGCTCGAGCTGGCTATCGAGATCCCAGGCGCCTCGGTAGTCCAGCTGCTCCTGCAACCTGCCCATCTCCTGGAGCAGCTCAGCGTAGTAGTCGGTGGCCATCTTCTCGGCGACCTCGTTGTACTGCTCGAGTAGCGCCTTCGTATCAGCGACGCCATCCTCGACGTTTCCAAGGACCGTCTTGCTGTCATCCAGCACGGGCTCCTGGTCAAGGATGCCGACCGTGAAACCCGGCATCAGCTGGGCTTCGCCGTTCGACGCCTGTTCGGCGCCTGCCATCATCCGCAGCAGCGTGGACTTGCCGGCGCCGTTGGGACCGACGACGCCGATCTTCGCTCCTGGCAGGAACGCGAGAGTCACGTCATCGAGGATGACCTTGTCGCCGTGCGCCTTCCGGACAGCGCGCATCTGGTAGATGTACTCGGGCATGCCTTCAAGGGTAGGGGCTGCGAGTGCCCGGTTCGAACGGCCAGTGCCTCCGGGGCCGCCCGGCGGCTGATCCTCCGGGGCGCCCGGCGGCTGATCCTCCGGGGCGCCCGGCGGCTGATCCGCCAGCCAGGGCAGGCGGATCAGCCGGAATCAGGCCGGCCTGCTCAGAAAGGAACCGAAACCGGACCCTGCTCCGCCGCGAGCGCCGCGATCGCGCTGTCGTCGAAGATGTCCGCGCCGGGCTGCCCGGCCGTTCCGTCGGCGCCGCCGGAACCCGCGGACCTGCCGCCACCGCCGACCATCACGGCCTCGTCGGCACTCCTGCCAGGGCTGGCGTCCGGCATGATGTCGCCGCGCTGCATGCCCTCGTCACCCGGCAGGTCGCCCACGGCGAACCCGGTCGCCATCTGATCGGCCGCGGTCTCCCCAGGCGCCCGCTTGGTCCGCAGGAAGTGAGCCGCGCCGCGGGACAGGTCATGCCCGACGGAGCTGGCGTCCACCACGACCTCGATCCTCGGCATGCCGTCCTTCTCGTAGTCCCGCACGGACAGTCGGCCCTTCACCACCACGGGATCGCCCTTGCGGAGGCACAGGGCCACGTTGTCGGCCAGCTTGCGCCAGCAGCTCACCGTGAGGTAGGAGGTGTTGCCATCGACCCACTCACCTGTTCCGCGGTCGATGTGGCGGGGGGTCCACGCCACCCGCATCGAGACCACCGACGCGCCATTGCCTACCTTCCGGTAAAGGGGCTGAGTGGCCACGTAGCCGGTCATGCTCACCTGTGCCTCGTTGGACATCGCTATCCTCCTGTAATCCGCCGGCCCGGGACCGCCGTCCGTGCCCGCGCCCTAGCGCCGGCGGCACGGCGCCGCCTGGCTGCTCACCAAGCTCGCTGACCGGGCCCGATCCTGCAGGAGCCGGCCGCTTGCTGTGGACGAGAACGAGGCAGGCCCGGACCTGTGGATAACGGATTCCCTCAGAGCCGGTGACATGAGACACTGCGCGGCGCGCCGGGACACGGGCCAGGAAGCGCTCAGATCAGGCAGCGACGAGTTCCGAGGGTTCGGCGATGACGTCCACCAGCGCGCCGTTGCGCATCACGGTGATGGACATCGGCCGGCCGATCGCCTCGCCGAACATCAGCCGCTGCAGGTCCTGCGCGGCGCTCACCGGCTTGTCGGCCGCGGCGAGAAGCAGGTCGCCGGCCCGTACGCCCGCCACGGCGGCCGGGCCGCCCGGAACCACCTCCGCGACCCGCAGCGCGCTCGTGCGACCGAAGCGCTCCTGCAACTGCGTGCCGAGTGGCGCGGGCATGGTGACTAGTCCCAGGTAGGCGCGCCTGACCCGGCCGTCCCGCATGAGCGCGCTGATGATCCGCCTGGTCGTTGCGTTGACCGGCACGGCCAGGCCGAGCCCGACTCCGGCCACTGCCGTGTTGATCCCGACCACATGGGAATGTGCGTCCGCCAGCGCTCCGCCGGAATTTCCCGGGTTGAGCGCAGCATCGGTCTGGATCACGTCTTCGACCAGCCGAGCTGCGGCGCCGCTGCGGGTCGGTAGCGAGCGCCCCAGTGCGCTGACCACGCCCGCGGTGACCGAGCCCGCCAGCCCGAGCGGGCTCCCGACGGCCACCACCAGCTGGCCGACGACGAGCTGATCAGCCTCGCCGAGCTCAGCGGGCGGTGGCACCGGCCCGGCGGCGCGGACCACGGCAAGGTCGGAAAGCGCGTCGGCGCCCACGACCGTGAACGAGGCGCTCGTTCCGTCGGAAAACATCGCCGTCCCGCCGTGCGCCCGTCCTACGACGTGCGCGTTGGTCAGCAAGAACCCGTCACCGGTGTAGACGACGGCCGATCCCAGGCTGTCGGCGCTGCCGCCTCCGCCGCCGCGCGTCCCTGCCCTCGGCACCCGCAGGCTGGCGACCTTCGGCGTCAGCGCGGCTGCCACCGCTGTAACGATCTGTGAATAGCCGTCGAGTGGCGAGTCAGCTGCCATGCCGTCCTCCAGTGTCCCTGGATTACAACATTACAACTGAATCCGCAGGACCGCACAGGGTCAGGAGCGGCCGGCCGCGACGCGCAACTCGGCCAGGAACCGGTCGTATTCGTGAAGTTCCTGGTTGATGGGCGTCACGACCATCTCGCTGACCACCTTGGCCAGCCGGGAGCGTGTCGCCGCCTCGACGCGCTGGATTTCTCTTTCGGCAGCCACCCGCACCAGGTTCATGCAACCCGACGCGGTCAGCCAGCCCAGCAGGAGAATCGCCGCGATCATGAGGCCGATCCAGGGCATCAGGGAGACGTCGTCGAACAACCGGGACGGAACGTGCCGGGCGCCGTGGAACACGCCGAAAACCACGATCACCCCGAGCCAGGCCACGCCGACGATGACGCAGCCGAGCAGCAGGCCCTGCCATGCGCCGACGATCCGCCACCAGCCAGTGACCTCGTTCTCGGCCGGAAGCGACTCCCCCATCGCCGTGCCAAGCGCCGCGGGAATCTCCTTCGCCGCCGAACGCGCCGCGGACCGGACTGTCCGCGACCAGGGTCTCGGGAGCGGCGCGGCGACCTGGTCTGCCACCGCGGTGAGGGCGTTGTCGATCTCTGCCTGCTGCGCGCCGGACGGCCCGTCGGTCACGCTCCGCAGCTCCTCCCAGAGCTTGCCAAGCCGTACCTTACGTGCGGGGTCGTGGCCGGTGACGCGCTCGGCCAGCCAGCCGATCGGCCAGCCGACGTAGTCGAGCGCCCGGAGCTCGCGCGCACTCTGCAGTGACTCGCCCACCGCGGACACGCCTGCCGCCTGGGAGAACGCCTCTACCAGGCGATTCACCGCGTCCTGCGGGACCACGCGGGCAGCGCCGGCCTGCTGGCTGCCAGCGGACTCAGCCGGATCCGCTGCGTAGTGGCTGAACCTGCCGACGATGGCGTCGGCGTCGGCGGAAAGCCGGGCGCCCGCGGCTCGTCGCGCCGACACCGTCTGGATGAGCAGCTTGCGGAGATCATCGATGCCGCCGCCGGTGAGGGCGGACGTCGAGAGCACCCGGACATCGTTCAGGTCTTCGGAGTCGAGCAGCCGGCGAAGGTCGGTGACGCAGTCCTCGGCCTGTCCAGACGTCAGTCGATCGGCCTGGTTCAGTACCACTGCGATGACCTCGGAGTGACCAGCCAGCGGCACCAGGTACCGCCGGTGCACGGCGGCGTCAGCGTATTTCTGCGGATCGAGTACCCACACCATCAGATCCGCGAGCCCCACCAGCCGGTCGACCTGGCCCGAGTCACCGGATACCACCGAATCGTGGTCTGGCAGGTCCAGCAGGATCAGGCCGGACATTGCATCCTCGCCCCGGTCCAGCGCGCTGGACCGGGCATAACGATGCCTGCGCTGGACGCCCAGCCAGTCAAGCAGCGGTCCCGAGCCCGCCACTCCCCACACGCAGGCGTGCGGATCTCTGGTGACCGGGCGGGTGACGCCGACGGCAGAGAAATCCGCCCCCGCTAGCCGGTTGAAAAGCGAGGACTTGCCGCTGCCGGTACCGCCGGCCAGCGCCACGACGGTATGTGCTGAGGACATCCGGAGCCGCTGGCCTGCTTGAGCGAGCAACTGCTCTGCGTCGTTCAGCAGCTTCTCGCTGAACCCGTCGGGACCGGTCCTGGCGAGGCCGATCTGGACCAGCCGTTCCATCGCGGTCAGCCGACCCGACAGGCCCGGTTCCGGTGGCTCAGCGGGAGCCTTGTCCGCCGTCAGCGCGGCTCCAAGCTGGCTTGTCATCGTGCCTTCTCGAGCGTGAGCGCGGCCTGGCGGAGCTGCGCTGCCGAGGTGTCGCCGGGAACACCGGCTGATTCGATAGCCAGGGTGAAGCGGAGCATCTCCTCGTCGAAAAGGAGCCTGATTCTGTCGTGCAGGTCGGCCCGGGCCTTAGCCGCTATCTCGCGCAGCGGTCCCGCGCCGAAGAGGGAGGTCAGCAGGTGCTGCGGGACCACGCTATTGCCCTCGTTGACCGCGTCGCCGCCGGCGTCGTAGCCCAGCAGGCCGATCGTCAGCACCAGCGCGAGTGACTCCTCGTCGAACGACACGACACGTGCGGCCGAGCGCTTGGTCACGTTCTCCGCCTTGACCAGGTGCATGACGTGATCTTGCCACGCGCTGATGGCCTGGGCCGTCCGCATGGCCAGGTCAGGCGCTGATCGGCCGAGGGCAGCCGCGCCCTCCAGCCTGATCGCGTCAATGCCGGTAAGGCTCGTCCCGGATGCGCCGCCATGTCCGTCGTCGAGCGCCGCAGCCTCGCCGAAGGTCAGCTCGGCTTCGGCGGCGAAGTCCGAGCTATAGCTACGATCCTCGGTCTTGGCGGACAGCCCGGTGACCAGCGGGCCGCCTGCCGGGTGCTGCCGCCAGCGGGTGATCGAAGCCTCAGCGGCCCGATTAGCGACCGAGGCGACGAGCGACTCAAGTCCCGCTCGCAATGCCGTCTTCAGCGCGCTGGCGCGGGCCGGGATGCGCCGCTTGCGAGGACGGCCGACGGCCGCGCCGCCGCGCCGTACCTGCAGCATGCGCAGCATGTCTCCCGTTCCGGTGAAGTCCTGCCAGCGGGCGAGTATCTCGCCACGGAGCAGCGAGCCGTTCCTGGTGGCCTCGTCGATCTCGGCAATCCCCGCCGCGTAGGCATCCTCGGCCGCGGCCCGCAATTCGGCGCGGAAGGTCAGCTGAGCCTCGACTTGGTCGGCCATGGCGGGAATCCTGGTGCGGAAGGTATCGAGGACGCCAGACATCGTCTGGGTGAGAACCGCGACCCGCCGGTCCTCGCGGGCGGCGGTGTCTTCCAGCCACTCCCGGATCGGGCCGAAAGCCTCGGCCGGGAGCCTGCCCTCGGTCAGCACGGTCTCCGCGATGACGAAACGCCGGGCATCGCCAAGCCCGTTGGCTTCGAGCATCGCGTGGAAATGGGCGGTGAGCTGGTCGGCGGAGCGGGGCGGCACCCGCGAGAGCACGATCCCGAGGGAGGCGCCCCGATCCCGTGCGTACTGCAGCAGCTCCCAGACGGCGGCGTCGGCGTACCGCGTCGCCGTGGTCATGAACAACCAGAGATCAGACGCGTCGAGGAACTGGTGCGCGAACTCCCGGTGGGCCTGCACGACGGAGTCGATGTCGGGCGTGTCGAGCAGCGCAACTCCCTTGGGCATGCCCTCGCTTGACGCCAAGACGAGCAGCCCGTCACGGCCGGGCATAGCCAGCCCCTGCTGGCGGACACGTGGCATGGTCGGCAGGAAGACGTTCTCGGCAAACCAGTCGGTCTCACTGGGATGGCTGGCGAGCACCGGGCTGTTCGTCGTCGGACGGCGGATGCCCGTCTTGCTGACCGGCTTTCCGACCAGGCTGTTCACCAGGGTCGACTTGCCCGCACCGGTGGATCCGACCAGTGCCACCAGGATCGGGGACCCGGACTCGCGCAACCTCGGGAGCAGGTAGTCGTCGATCTGGCTCAGCAGCTTGCGCCGCTCGGCACGGGACTCGTCGACTCCTGGCGCCTGGAGAAATATCGGGGCGTCCAGGATGCAGCGCCGAACTTCGAGCAGCACAGACTCCAGCCGGCGCGCATCGACGCGCCGGTGCGCTCCGTCCTCCGCCGCGGCGGGCTTCGCCGGTGGCGCCCCGCCGTGGGCAGCGGCGGCTGCCACTGCCGCCGACCCGTCAGTCCCGTCCGGCCCCGTTGTCCCGTCCGGGCCCGCTGTGCCGTCCGGCCCCGTTGTCCCGTCCGGGCCCGCTGTGCCGTCCGGGCCCGCTGTGCCATCCGTTCCCGCGGCAGCGGGGGTGGCGGGAGGCTCGGCGGGGGAAGCAGGAGGCTCGGCGGGGGAAGCGGCGTCCAGAAGATCGGAGTCCCCGGCCGCAGGCTTGCCAGCAGGCACCGCAGCGCCGCCGCGGGGGGCTGATGCGGCCGTCCGGCCCGGTCCTTCCGTCATGCTGCCCGGCCTCCACCCACCGGCAAGCTGCCGATCACTGTGCCGGCCTCCATACCAGATCATTACCCTGCACAGGATCCTCAACCTGCACGTGGCTCACTCCGGGCAAAAACGTACCGCCCGGCGCCCCATCCTCCGGGCTGTTACAGAGTTCGGCAATCTGCGCCGCGATCCTCACGACCTCACCCACTACCACGACCGCCGGGGGGCGGATGCCCGCCTCGGCAGCATCGTGGGCGACCGTATCCAGTGTTGCGGTTATTTTGCGCTGCGTGGGCAGGGTACCGTCGGCGACAACCGATACGGGGCTCTTCGGGTCACGACCGTGACGCATTAGCGCATCGGTGATGACCTTCAGGTGCTCGATCGCCATGAGCAGCACGAGAGTAGCCCGAGACGAGCCAAGCACTGCCCAGTCGACCGTAGAGCGCTCGTCACCGGGCGGTACGTGCGCCGAGATGACGTGAAACTCCTGGACGACCCCCCGGTGGGTAAGCGGCACCCCGGCGACTGCTGGCACGGCGGTGGCGCTGGACACTCCCGGGACCACGGTGACTGGTATCCCGGCCCGCAGGCAGGCCAGCACCTCTTCACCGCCGCGGCCGAACACGAACGGGTCGCCGCCCTTCAGCCGGACGACGAAACGGCCGGCCCGCGCGTTCGAGACGAGCACGGAGTTGATGTACTCCTGGGCCATCGCCCGGCCGCGCGGGATCTTCGCGGCATCGACGATCTCGACGTCGGCCTGCAGCTCCGCGAGCAGCGGTCGCGGCGCCAGCCGGTCGGCCACGACCACGTCCGCCTCGGCGAGCAACTCGCGGCCGCGCACGGTGATCAGCCCAGGGTCCCCAGGGCCGCCGCCGACCAGCGCGACCCCGCCGCCTCGGCGGCGCCTGCTGCGTGCGCCGATGGCGCCCGAACTCAGCCCGGCGACCATCGCGTCCCTGATCCCGGCGCTACGGCGGGGATCACCGCTCAGCACGCCGACCCGGACGTCACCGGCCTGCCCCGAGGCCGGGGTCCAGGCCCGGGAGGCGGCGGCGTCATCAGCCCGGACGCACCAGACGCCCGTCGCGTCGGCTTCGGCGGCCACGGCGGCATTCACCGCGGGATCGTCGGTGCAGGCGCAGACCAACCAGGCACCTGCGCAATCACCTCCGGCGTAGTCACGGACGTCCCAGCGGATCTGGCCAGCGACGGCGAGCTCGTGCAGCGCCGGGCTGAGCTCGGGAGAAATGACGGCCACGTCGGCGCCAGCATCGAGCAGCGCCGGGACGCGCCGGGCGGCGACGGTGCCGCCTCCCGCGACGACGACGCGGCGGCCCGCCAGGCGCAGCCCAAGAAGGTAGGGCGCCCGATCGGTGGCGACCACGACAGTCCGCGCTCCTTCACCTCATGCCATGCACTTCCCTGACCCCGGGGGCTGCGCCGCCCGCCCGGGGCTTGCGCCGCCCGGACGGTCTGCGCCGCCCGGTAGCCGCACTCCCAGCGCCCCGGGCACTCCCAGCGCCCCGGGCCTCCCGGCGGCCTGGCCGCGCAGGCATCCGCGCAGCGCAGCGAGCCCGGCTACCCGGCCAGCCAGGACGCGGCTTGGCAGACCGACTGCACTGACCACCGACCGCGCTGTCGGCCCGCGCGCCCACCCGCCAAGCGGCTTCCGTCCTAATCTGAACAAGCTAATGGGCCTTGTCCGTTACACCGCCCTTCTCGAACGTCGCGACGTCCCGCAGTGCGCGGGCCGCGCTTTGCACGATCGGAGGAGCAAGTCGCGCCCCGGTTCCCTCGCCAAGCCTAAGCTCCAGATCGACGAGTGGCCGCAGGCCCAGGTGATCGAGGGTAGCGGCATGTCCGGGTTCGACCGAACGGTGCCCGCCAATGCAGCACTGCACGGAGCCGGGCGCCGGCGCCGCTGCCGCCAGCACCCCGGCCCCGGCGATCACTCCGTCCAGGACCACCGGGATGCGCCGGGCCGCAGCAGGTCGGGCAGCACCGGGTGCGGGCCAAGCGGTCGCCCGTAGCTGCACTCCAGGCCAGGATGCCGGGCACGCTCCCTGGCCAGCGCGGCCGGGATGTCGCTCTTAGCGTGGCTGGCCGCCGACAGGACAAGTGGCACGGCCACGACACGCCGGTAGCCCCGGGTGGCGTGGCAGACCAGCAGCAGCGAGGGGCGGTTCATGGCACTACCTCGTCGGTATCAGCGGGCGCGACCGAGCCTTCTGGCCAGGCCCCGCCCACGGCGGGCTGGCCCTTTGCCGCCCTGAGCAGCGCGTTCAGCGCGGCCGCGGCCACCGCCGAGCCGCCCTTCTCCGAAACGTTGGTCAGCGCCCGCAGCCCGCTGGCCCGGAGCGCGTCCTTCGCCTCCGCCGCGCCCACGAACCCGACCGGCAGGCCGATGACAAAGGCCGGCTCGACCCCCCTGGCGAGGATCTCCCGCAGCGCCGTCGGCGCGCAGCCCACCACCCACACGGCGCCAGGGCCCACCTCGCCGAACGCCAGCCTCACCGCGGCGGCCGACCTGGTGATCTTCGCCGTGCGGGCGAGCCGCTGGGTAAGCGGCTCGCGGATCTTGCAGACGACCGGGCAGCCGGTGATCCCGGCCGCGACCATCGCGACGTCGGCAACCACGGCGGCGCCCCCGGCCAGCGCGGCTACCGCAGCGGTCAGCGCCTCTTCATCGCAGACCAGGTCCGTGGCGTAGTCGAAGTCCGCGCTGGCATGGATGATCCGCTCGGTAACGTCACGGCTGAACCTTGGCAGCCGGGAAAGATTTATACGAGAACGCAGTATCCGGTACGACTCTGCTTCGATGAGTTGCCCGCCGTCCGGCGATGCCGCGGGCCACGTCACCACGTGGACACCCGCGGCGTGACCATCCGTCCGGCCACGACCGTGGTCCTGGACGAGCCGACCACGACCAGCGTGTGCATGTCTACCGCCGCCGGATCGAACGTGGCCAGGGTGGCGATCCCGGCGCGCTGGCCGGGCCGGGAGGCGTCCCGCACCCAGCCGATCGGTGTTCCCGGCGGCCGGTACTCGGCAAGGATGGCGAGTGCCCGTCCGAGCTGCCAGGTCCTTGACCGGCTTGACGGGTTGTAGAAGCAGGTGACGAGATCGGCCTGCGCTACCGCGCGGATGCTGCGCTCGATGACTTCCCACGGCGTGTGCAGGTCCGACAGGGAGATCGTGGCGTGGTCGTGCCCCAGCGGCGCGCCCAGCACCGACCCGGCCGCGAGCGCCGCCGTGACGCCGGGAACGCCGACCACCTCGACCCGCTCGTCGGCGAGCTGCAGTGCCGGGCTGGCCATCGCGTAGATGCCCGCGTCGCCTGAGCCGATCAGCGCGACCGCCCGGCCGGCCAGCGCCTCGGCGACCGCAGCGGCGGCGCGCTCACGTTCCTCGCCCAGGACGCTGGCCATGACCCGGGTGCCCGGCGGGATGAGATCGGCGACCTGCTTGACGTACTGGTCGAGTCCGACGACCACGCTGGCCCGGCGCAGCTCGGCGACGGCACGGGGGGTCATCAGGTCACGGGCACCGGGGCCGAGGCCGATCAGCGCGAGCCGGCCGCGCGGCCGGCGGCGGGCGACGGCCACCGCGGCGCGGGCACTGGCCCGATTGGTGACGACGAGCCAGGCGCCGCCAGCATCCGCAGGCGCTCCGCTTGCGGAGCCGCCCTCGCGGTTCACGCCGCCCGCCGCCACGAGCAACGCTGCCGCCTCGGCGACGCTCGGCGTCCGCACCGCGGCGCGCACGATCTCGCTCGGCGTCGGCGCCGGCCCTCTGGCCAGTTCCGCGGCGGGCGCGCTGACGACCTGCCAGCCACGTTGTCTGGCGACAGCGAGCAGCCCTGGCTCGTTCGCCGTGATGTCCGCGGTGGCGAGCCATCGCACAGACCTCGGCGACAGGCCCGCGGCTGCCAGCACCTCGTCGATCAGCCGGCCCGCCTCGTCGGCACTGACGCCGGTGCTCGCCCCGACGCCGACGACGAGCGAAGGCGGCCGGTAGGTGACGCGCGGGCCCGGCGGCGCAGCCCGCGGTGGCTCCGCCGCCACCGGCGGCGGCAGTTCGTCACCGACCACGATCGCCGGGACGCCTGGCTCGGGATGCACCGTCCGCACGACGTTCGGCGGCAGCGGCGGGACCGGCCACTGATGCTCCATCGTCAGCGTGACCCGCTCACCGGAGAGGATGGCGGCACCGACCGGGGCCGTGTGGCTGCCCGGTTCCACCACGAATCCGAGGTCCGCCCCGAACTCGTCGAGGCCCACCGATCCAGCGGCCTCCGCAGCGGTGGTGATGACGGCAGTCGCCCCGAGTATGCCGGCAACGCGCCGGGCCAGCACGTTTGCGCCGCCGGCGTGGCCACCGAGGACCGGGATCGCGAAACGCAACGCCTCGTCCACGCACACCACGCCTGGATCCTCGTACTTCCCCGTGATCAGCGGCGCGGCGATCCGGACGGTCGCGCCGACCGCGAGAAAGGAGATGATCGCGTCGCACTCGGCAAATGCCAGCGGGATGGCGCTGGCCGCGGGCCCGTCGTAAATGTGCGCGTAGGGCAGCACGGCCGCCAGGCGCTCGGCCGCCGAGCGGCCCCCTGCGGTGACCGCGATCAGGCCGATCATCGGGCCCCCCGCTCCGGACATCGAGCCCCCAGCTGACGGTAGCTCCCCGGTCACAGTTGCGCGACAGCCCCGGATTTCCACCGGTTCCTCCGCAGGTGCCATCGGCCTACCAGCATGACACAACCGCCGGCTTTCGGGCTGGCGCATGCCCGTCCGCCGATACACTGGCGACGCGCAACCGGGATAGGGGCACCCGTCTCTGCTGGTCGCGCACGACGCAGCGCAGCCAGGCGCCCGCGCCGCGGGCTCGTCTGGCGGTCTCACCGCCCCGGCCGGCGGCGGGCGTCGGCCCGCAGGCGCCGCCTTGAGAAAAGCTCGGTGATCCCATGACGCACTCCGGCGCGACCGGAGGGCGAAATATGGCTAAACTGGCTATAAATAATATATATGTAACAAACAGCGTGAATGGAGCATCGATGGGGAATGGCAGTCGTTCCCGCGTACTCGTGACCGGCGGATCCGGATTCATCGGACGGCGGCTTGTCCGCGCACTGCTGGAGACCGGCGCCGACGTCACGGTGGCGGACCTGCGGGCGTTTCCCGACGACTCCGTGCGGTCGGTCGTCGGCGACCTCTGCGATCCGTCGGTCGTCGCCAGCGCGGTGAGCCAGGGAACGGAAGTGATCATCCACCTGGCGGCCGTGACCCGGGTGCTGCTGTCGATCGAGGATCCTGCCGGGACGCACGCGCTCAACGTGACCGCGACGGCCGGCCTGCTGGAGCAGGCACGCATCAAGGAGGTCGCCAGCTTCGTGCTCGCCTCGACCAATGCCGTCACCGGCGACGTGGGAAGCGCGACCATCAGCGAGCAGATCCCGCTCCGGCCGCTGACCCCGTACGGGGCGACCAAGGCCGCGGGCGAGATGCTGCTCGGCAGCTACGCGGCTTGTTATGGGATGACCGGCCCCGCGCTCCGGTTCTCTAACGTCTACGGCCCGGGGATGGCGGAGAAGGACAGTTTCGTACCGCGCCTGATGCGGGCAGCCAGAGACGGCAAGGGAGTGCAGGTCTACGGTGACGGCACCCAGGTCCGCGATCTTGTGCACGTCGACGACATCGTGGCCGGAATCTTCACCGCCCTGCGGTCAGGATTCACCGGGCCGCTCATTCTCGGCGCGGGCGAATCGGTCACCGTGAACGAGATCGTCGCGGCCGCCCGCAGCGTCACCGGCGCGGAAATACCGGTCGAGAACGTCCCGGCCAAGCCCGGTGAGATGCCCGCCGTCATCATCGACATCTCCGCGGCGAAGGCGCTCGGGTACAAGCCCGCGCACGACCTTAAATCGGGCATGGCCACGGTCTGGCCGGAGTTCTCGGAGGCAGCGAAGTGACGGCTCCGCAGGCGGATGACGCGGTGGTGGACGCCGCCGCTGTCCGGGCCTTCACCGGTCAGTACGGGTCGCGGGCGACTCAGCTGCCGCCGGTGGCGGTCGTGGTCGCCGCCTACAACGAGGAGGGCGCGATCGGCCCGGTGGTCGAGGCGCTGCCGGCGTCGGTGTGCGGGCTGGCGGTGGCCAAGATCGTGGTGTCGGACGGTGCGGTGGACGGCACCGTGAAGGACGCGGCGGCGGCCGGGGCGCTGGTCTGCGACGTGCCGGTGAACCGGGGTCAGGGGGCGGCGCTGCGGCTGGGTTACCGGCTGGCCCGCGAGGGCGGCGCGCAGTACATCGTCACCACGGACGCGGACGGCCAGTACGACCCGGCCGAGATCGAGCGGCTGATGCAGCCGATCCTGGCCGGGGAGGCCGACTTCGTCACCGGGTCGCGCAGGCTCGGCAGCGAGGAGACCAGGGACCCGGTGCGCCGGCTGGGTGTCCGGGTCTTCGCGCTGGCCATCAGCGCGCTGACCGGCCAGCGGATCAGCGACACGACGTTCGGGCTGCGGGCGATGCGGGCCGAGGTCACCGCGGCGGTCCTGCTGGAGCAGCCGCAGTACCAGGCCGCCGAGTTGCTGATCGGCGTCATCACGCACGGCTACCGGGTAGCCGAGCGGCCGGCCACCATCCGCCGGCGCCAGGTCGGCAAGAGCAAGAAGGGCAACAACATCTTCTACGGCCTGCGTTTCGCCGGCGTGATCGGCAGAACCTGGCTGCGCGAGCGTCAGCGCCGCGCGCCCGGTTCCGTCGGCCGGTCCGCGGCAAGGACCAACGGGCCCGAATCGTCCTGACCAGCGGGCTGGCTGCCGGCTCCGGCCAGGTCCGGCCGGCCAGCCGCGCCCGCGGGCTCCGGGGCGGCGCCCGCAGCCGCGGGCTTCGCGCCACGGTTCGCGAACAGCACGTAATGGAAGATCACGAACCTGGCCACGAACGTCAGGCAGTTGGCCGCCAGGTACAGGCCCTGGGCGAACAGAGCCCGCTCCGCGCCGTGCAGGCCAAGCACCCTGATCTCGTGGCTGGCGAACTTGCTGGTCAGCGTCAGGACCACCCCGACGCACAGGGAGATGGCCCAGAACGGCAGGGTCTCCTTCAGCAGCTGCGGCCTGCCCTTGCGCTCCCAGGCCCAGCGGCTGACCACGTAGCTGACCGCAGCGCCGGCGAACCAGCCCGTGGCCCCGGCGACTCCCGCCGTCAGCCCGGCCGGGCCGAAGCAGATGAAGTACGTGATCTGGGTAGCCGCCAGCGCCAGCACCGCCGCCGGCGCGAAACGGATAAGCCGGTTACCAGTATCACTGCGGATCTTGCGCCGCAGCGGCGCGGGAAGCCGCCGCCACGCAGCAGTCGCGATCCTCGGCCGTACCAGACTCATAGGTGTCCTAAGTTGACGCAGGCTGAATAAGAATAAGAGAGACAGGTACACAGTACGGACTTGCGCCGACCTCAAGGACAGAAATCTGCCAGGTCGCCGCCCGGCCGAGGCGCTGGAACCCGCCAAGGCGCTGGACCAGCCAGCACCGCACCAGCACCGCGTCTACTGGCCTGGGCCACCCGTAAGGATTGCGCAGGCTGACCACCATCCTAGCCTCGTGCCGATCGGGCCGCGCTGGTGACGTCCGGTTGTGGTCCGCGACCAGCTAACCCACACTGCCGCCGAGGTCGCGCGGCCCGGTTCCGCTGCGACCCCCGGCCCGCATGGTGAACCACAGATGGCCGTCCTTGCCTCGCCAGAACACCATGCTGTTCCCGTCGCGGCCGATGGCGCCGAAAGGCCCGCCGCGAAGACGTCCCACGTGCAGGCTGTAGGGGCGCCCCCAGCCCGTCCCGGCCGCGCGGGAGAGCTGCCAGAGCTGGCGGTTCGTGCCCTTCCAGAAGACCCGCACCCGGCCGCCCGCCGACATCAGCGGGAACGGAGCCGAGGCCAGATGCCCGCCCAGGTCGCGCGGACCGGCCCATCGGTGGCCGGGCGTGAATGCGGCTGACCACAGCCCGTTGCTGCCCGAACCGCGCCAGAAGACGTCGACCTCACCGTCGCGACGGGCGCTGGCCTGCGGCGCGCCGCCGAGCGGCGCCATGCCGATCCTGATGGGCCTGGTCCAGGCGCGGCCGGGGTGGCGGATCACATGCCAGAGCGCGCCGTCCTTGCCCTTCCAGAACACCTGCACCGTGCCCGGTGACGATTCGACCGGCGACGGATCCGACGCGAGGCTGCCGCGCAGATCCTGCGGGCCCTTCCAGCCCTTCCCGGGGCTGAACTGGCCATGCCACAGATGGTCGCCATCGGATCCCTTCCAGAAAACGTCGATCACGCCATTGGGCTGCGCGACGGCCGCCGGCGGACTGCCGAGCGCGCCCATCCGGCTGATCTTCCTTGGCGCCGACCACCTGCCGCCTGCTCTGCGCGATACCTCCCACAGCAACCGGCCTGGCCCTTGATAGAAGACGTCGAGCGCGCCAGGGACCGGCGAGACCGCTATCGGCTGCGCGGCGATCTTTCCGCGCAGATCCGCCCGTGCCACCCAGCCAGCGGCTGCGCCGGACAACGGCCCCACGTGCCACAGCCGGTGGTCGGTTCCCCGGTAGAAGGCATCGACCCTTCCGTCTGGCTGGGCCACGGCAGCCGACGACTGGTGCGTGCCGCCGGGCGCGGGCAGGCGCACGTTGAGAAAGTCCTGATCGATATTGAGCGTGTCCCTGCCGAATGTCTGCGTGACATCGCCGCTGTACTGGTGAATCCGCCGGTGCCCGCGCCACTCCCCCGCGCGCAACCGCCCGTCCCACGTGTTCGTTGATCCGTTCCACAGCGCGTCGTAGATCACGTCCGGCATCGTGTAGCGGTGGCTCCTGTACTCCTGCGCTAGATCCGCGATCCCTGACGCAGAGCTGCTATACACGCCCGACTTGTATCCCAGCCTGTGCAGCCGCCGCGTCCACGCCGAGAAGAAGCGGAGCGCCTCCCTGGTCTGCCTCGGCCGGTATGCCTCCATGTCGTAATAGAGAGGAGTTCGCGGGCCGAAGCCAAGCCTCCGCGCCTGGACCACGGCGTCATCGGCCGCCCGCCTGGCATCGCGCACCGGCGTGGCAAGCTCATGGAATTCGGCCTGCGGGCCGACGTACAAGGGGAAGAAACGCCATCCGGCGGCGACCTCGGTCCTGATCCAGCCGGGAGAAAGGTTCCGCTGGGCGCAAGCCCGGTTCGAGCCGCCGATGTAGATGCCGATCGCACGGTATCGGGAATGTCTCCGCCACGCGCGCATGTACGACTTGCTCGGCGCCGTGCACGTGTCAAAGCCACGTCCCCTGAAATTCGCGACGTTGGCCGGCAGCTCTGGCGAGGCGACCCGCGGGAAGCGCGGCCCGTCCGCTCCGGTCGATACTCGCGGATTCCCGTCGGCGCCGGCCGTGCTCCCGGCCGGATTCGGGACGCTGATAAGTGGGGTGGGCAGCGATGCGCTGGCCAAGATCTGGTAAATCAGGGTCGGATCGGTATGAAACGTGGCTGTTATCTGGATTCGCGCCGCGGTTACGGTGACTTCCTGGGCAACCGGGTCCTCCACCGACGAAGGAGCGCTCTTCCCGGCCGCGGGCGCTACCAGCAGTGCCTCCGTCGTGCCGATCAGCGAGCTCGGGCAGTCCTCGTTGGAGCCTGCTACCCCCAGGTAGACGACGTGCCTATCGAACCGCACGCAGGTATTCGGCTGATCCGCGAGGTTGATCACCGGCCAGAGGCGCGGAACGTCGAACCGGTACCCCTCATACGACACCCACTTCAAGCCTGGTGCTGGGCTGACGGCCGCGGACGGGCTCACCGCCGCGGACGGGCTCACGGCCGGGGACGGGCTCACGGCCGGGGACGGGCTCACGGCCGGGGACGGGCTCACGGCCGGGGACGGGCTCACATCCGGGGACGGGCTCACATCCGGGGACGGGCTGACGGCCGGGGACGGGCTCACATCCGCGCCTGCTCCCGCCTTCGCTCCCGCCTTCGCTCCCGCACTCGCGGCCGCCTGGCTGCTGGTCACCGGCGCCACCAGCGCCGCGACGAACGCGCCGATGGCGAGCGTCCGCCCGTGCCGTCTTATCCACGGCAGCTGACCTGCGTGCATGCTCGATACCGCCTTCTTGTCTGGCTCAGAGCCGAGGCCCCGCAGTGCCCGCCAATCCGGCAAAGTGGCGCGGCCGACTGTGCTCCGGCCACGCCAGCGATCGTCGGCGGGCATGCTGCGGCCGCCTGCGGGCGCGCTGCGGCGGAACTGCGCCGCGGTCGACCTGCTGCGAGCGGTTGATGGCGGCCACGACGGTGGCCGCTGATGGCGGCCAAGACGACGGTGGCCGCGGGAACTGCGGTTACTGTGTGTTATCCGGGCGGCTGGCCCGGCGATAGCACGCGCCAGCTATCTCCATCGCATCTGCGTGGGCGCCATAAACGCATGACTATTCCCCGATTAACGTAATCAGCGGTATTTTCTCCCATATAAGGCGTATCTCCCCCACCTACCATCTTCCGGGTTTCTGCCCGGACACTCGCATATTTTCTCTGATCTGACGCAAGTGCTAGTGGAAGTAACATGATTTTCTTCTTACCCCACTCTACGCTAGTTATCGCCGTTAGGACAGAGTGTTACGACTTGCAAAACTAGCGGCATATCTGTCTAGCGAACCTGGTAACAATAGCTATATACGATGATAGTTTAATAAAAATTAACTATCCTGATATGGTCTGCCGAGCGATAATAAGTCAGACTCCTACGGGCGCGCGCAACGGCCACCGAGCCACATTTCGACCGGCAGCTTTAGCGGATTCCCTTCCCAGCCTCCATCGCCTTTCTGGACTGGGAAATCATCCGCGTGAATCAGCGCAGGATCACTCCGGCAGACGGCCGGCGGACAGGCCGGCAGACGGCGGGCGGACAGGCCGGCAGACGGCGGGCGGCCGGGCCGGGAGGCAGACGGCGGGCGGGCGGGCCGGCGGACGGGCCGGCGGCGGAGCCGGTTAGCCGAGGGCTGCGGCGATGATCCCTTGTGCCTCTTCCTGGATCTCGGCGAGGTGGCCGGGGCCGCGGAAGGACTCGGCGTAGAGCTTGTAGACGTCCTCGGTGCCGGACGGGCGGGCGGCGAACCAGCCGGATGCGCTGATGACCTTGAGCCCGCCGATCGGGGCGCCGTTGCCGGGTGCGGTGGTCAGTGCTGCAGTGATCTTCTCGCCGGCCAGCTGGTCGGCGGTCACCTGCTGGGGGGTGAGCCTGGCTAGCGCCGCCTTCTGCTCCCGACTGGCCGCCGTGTCGATGCGGGCATAGGCGGGGGTTCCGTAGCGAGCGGTGAGGTCGCCGTACAGCTCCGATGGCGAGCGCCCGGTAACGGCCGTGATCTCCGAGGCGAGCAGGGCGAGGATGATCCCGTCCTTGTCGGTCGTCCATACCGATCCGTCGCGCTGCAGGAACGAGGCCCCGGCGCTCTCCTCACCGCCGAAGCCGACGGATCCGTCCAGCAGCCCAGGCACGAACCATTTGAACCCGACCGGCACCTCCAGCAGCGCGCGGCCCAGGCCGTCGGCCACCCGGTCGATCATCGACGAGCTGACCAGCGTCTTGCCGACCGCCGCCGACGCTGGCCAGCCGTCCCGGCGGGAGTACAGGTATTCGATGGCGACGGCGAGGTAATGGTTAGGGTTGAGCAGCCCGCCGTCGGGCGTGACGATGCCATGCCGGTCTGCGTCGGTGTCGTTGCCGGTCGCGATCGTGAACTCGTGCTGGCGGGCGATCAGGCTGGCCATGGCGTACGGCGACGAGCAGTCCATGCGGATCTTGCCGTCCCAGTCCAGGGTCATGAACCGGAACGTGGCGTCCACGCCGGGGTTGACGACGTTGAGGTCCAGGCCGTACCGCTCGCCGATCTCGCCCCAGTAGCCGACGCTCGCCCCGCCGAGCGGGTCGGCGCCGATGCGGACCCCGGCGGCCCTGATCGCGGCGAGGTCGACTACCTGCCCCAGGGCCGACGCGTAGGCGTCGAGAAAGTCGAAACGCCCGGTACTGTCCGCCGCGATCGCGTGGGCGTAAGGGATCCGGCGCACGCCCGTCAGCCCGTCGGCGAGCAGGTCATTCGCCCGGTCCTGGATCTGCCGGGTGATGTCGGTGCCGGCCGGCCCGCCATCCGGCGGGTTGTACTTAAATCCGCCGTCCGACGGCGGGTTGTGCGATGGCGTGACCACGATCCCGTCGGCGCGCGGCGGCTGCCCGGACGCGTTGTGCGCCAGGATCGCCCTGGACACCGCGGGTGTCGGCGTATAACCGCCGCGGGCGTCCACCAACACCCGGACTTCGTTGGCCGCGAGCACCTCAAGGGCGCTGACCTGGGCCGGCTCGGAGAGCGCGTGCGTGTCAGCGCCCAGGTAGAGCGGCCCCTCGATGCCGGCAGCGGCCCGGTACTCGCAGATAGCCTGAGTGGCGGCGACGATGTGGTCTTCGTTGAACGTCGCTGTCAGCGCGGACCCGCGGTGGCCGGAGGTACCGAACGACACCCGCTGGGCGGCCTCGCCGGGGTCGGGATGCAGCGCGTAATAGGCGGTGACCAGCTTCGCGACATCCACGAGATCCTCAGTGCCAGCGGGCTGACCCGCACGCGGACTCATCATGGCGTCATCCTGGCACGCGCGGGGCGCGGCGACGGACACTACCGGGGCGGCGTGCCCGGCGGCGTTAGGCCCAGCCGGGCATCGGGAAGCCGGCCAGGAGTTCGCGGACCTCGCCGGCGACCCGCTCGATCGAGGGCTCGTCGTCCTTCAGCGCGGCGGTGATCGCCTCGTCCATCCAGTCGGCGATCCGCGGCATGTGCTCCTGGGTCAGGCCGCGGGTGGTGACCGACGGCGTGCCGATCCTGATGCCGGACGGGTCGAACGGCTTGCGCGGGTCGAACGGCACCGTGTTGTAGTTCACCTCGATGCCCGCACGGTCGAGCGCCTTCGCGGCGGGCTTGCCTGCGATGCCCTGCGGCGTGAGGTCCATCAGGATCAGGTGGTTGTCCGTCCCGCCGGAAACCAGGCTGTAGCCGCGGTCAAGCAGCGCGGCAGCAAGAGCCTTGGCGTTCGCCACCACCTGATGCGCGTAACTGCGGAACGCGGGCTGCCCGGCCTCGTGCAGCGCGACCGCGATCCCGGCGGTGGTGTGGTTGTGCGGACCGCCCTGCAAGCCGGGGAAGACCGCCTTGTCCACCGCCTTGGCGTGCTCGGCCGTGGACATGATCATCGCGCCGCGCGGGCCGCGGAGCGTCTTGTGCGTCGTCGTGGTGATGACGGGGGCGTACCCGACCGGGCTGGGGTGCGCGTCCCCGGCCACCAGCCCGGCAATGTGCGCGATGTCCGCCACCAGCACAGCGCCGACCTCGGCCGCGATCTCGGCGAACGCGGGGAAGTCGATCGTCCGGGGGATCGCCGTCCCGCCGCAGAAGATCAGCTTCGGCCGCTCGCGGCGGGCCAGGTCCCGCACCTCGTCCAAGTCCACCCGGCCGGTGTCGGCACGTACCCCGTACTGGACGGACCGGAACCACGTGCCGGTGGCCGACACCGGCCAGCCGTGCGTCAGGTGACCGCCCATCGGCAGGGCCATGCCCATCACCGTCTCACCCGGCTGCAGGAACGCCAGGTACACGGCGAGGTTGGCCGGTGACCCCGAATACGGCTGGACGTTGGCGTGGTCGACGCCGAAGATCGCCTCGGCCCGCTGCGCCGCGAGCCGCTCGATCGGGTCGATGAACTGCTGGCCCTCGTAGTACCGCCGGCCTGGGTACCCTTCGGAGTACTTGTTGGTCAGCACGGTGCCCACGGCCTCAAGCACCGCGAGCGAGACGTAGTTCTCCGACGGGATCAGCCTGATCTTCTCGAACTGACGCTGCGCCTCGGCCTCGATCAACTCGGCGATCTGCGGGTCTGCGCTGGCGACATGCGGAATGGGCGGCAGGTGCATGGCGGCCTCCTCGGGCACGGCGCTCGGTGCGGGCACGGCGGGCGCGCGGCGGCGGCCCCAGCTCGCGTCCGCGCCCGGTTACTGTCCTCATCATGCCGAACGGGGCCTGCTGCGTACACCACCACCGCCGGGCGGCTGCCGCCCGCCGCCGGCCGATACCACGCCACGGGTGCGGGTAGGCATCATTATCCTCCCCGACCTGCGGTCGCAACACGCTGCGCGGCGCTGGCGCCTCGCCGGGAGCACCTCGATGACCCGCGCACGCTGGTCATGCCGCACCTGCTCTTCCTGGCCTGGGGCCGCAAGCCGGTGCTCTGAGCTCACCCTGCGGGCGCGAGCGTGATGAGCGTGGAGGATCCGGCCTGTCCCAGCGTGCGGATCCTCCACGCTGATCAGTAAGTTGCGCGAACAGAGTTGCGTGCCCAAGACCGTGCACGCCCAACCGCCAAGTTGTTGACATAGACAAGGACGCGGCGGACGATGAGCCGGCGGCGGTTCGCCAATAATGGCGGCGGAGACCGCGCTGGAGTGGCCTGATGAGCCTTTGGAGGTGACGTTTGCCGGGCGACGTCAAGAGGCAATGCCGCTAAGTTAAGCCGCTGTGGGGATGCCGTCGAGCTTGATCGTGGGCGGCCTGGGGTGGGTGATGCTGGTGTCGGTGGGGCGTTTGACGCGGTAGG
>Ga0302324_100008053_pt1 | contig 22285 bp, 21 predicted proteins | sample Palsa_T0_1_FD_201949 | JGI IMG/M metagenome (GOLD analysis project Ga0302324, IMG submission 201949) | Peat permafrost microbial communities from Stordalen Mire near Abisko, Sweden - Palsa_T0_1 | ecosystem: Environmental > Terrestrial > Soil > Palsa > Peat permafrost | place: Sweden: Abisko...
AGCTTGCTGCGCGTGGGCCGGGCATCGGCGTCGGCGAGGAAATTAGCGATCTGGTCATCGAGGTTCATATCCCGGTGGATGCGTCAACCGTTCGGCTTTGTTCGGACTTATTCGGCGGATATTCGGGCATGTTCGGCGCCCTTTTGCCGCGCGGGCCGAATGGACCCGAATTTACCCGAACAGCGTTCGGCTTTGTTCGGGTTTGTTCGGCGCCGCGCAAGCGGCGTTAGACATATTGCGTCTCGAATCAAAAAAATGGAGCTACGAAAAATCAGGACGTAAGAAAAAAGCACCACGCTCAGCGAAACCGCAGACTGCGGCTTGACGGCGAACTCCGCGTAGGAGGATTCACGCATGTTCACGATGGCAAAGATCAAGGACGGAGGGACGTATTTGAGCCGGCATCTGACGGCGAATGACTATTACTCTGAAAAGGAGACGGTGATCGGCCAATGGGTCGGCAGGGGTGCCGAGCACTTGGGCCTTCGCGGCGAAATTGCGGCGGGCGATCCGGCGTTTGAGGCGCTGAGAAAGAACCGCCGCCCGGGTTCCTCAGAAAAACTGACCCCGAGGGACGGAGAGGGCCGGGTGAGGTTTTTCGACTTCCAGTGCAGCGCCCAAAAGTCGGTTTCGATCATGGCGGTCACGATGGGCGACACCGGCCTCCTGGCCGCGCATGATGCGGCCGCCGCGCTCGCCTTTGGCGAATTGGAGCGGTTCGCGGCCCGGCAGGCGAACACCTATGCCGGGCGGGCGAACCAGCGGACCTCCAACGTGGTCGCGGGGGCCTTCCGGCATACGGCATCGCGGGCGCTCGATCCGCAGGTGCACACTCATTTTGTGACCGCGAACGCGACCTGGGACTTGGGGACCAAGTCCTGGCTGGCGCTGACCGAGTTCGAGATGGTTTCGGCGATCCGGTATGCCGGGAAGGTCTATCAAAACGAGATGGCGCGGTCGTGCCTGGCCTTGGGCTATGACATCGAGCACATCCGCGACCAGAAGGGTGCGGTGACGGGTTTCGAGATCGCGGGCGTTTCCGCCGACATTCGGGAGCGGTTTTCCAAGCGCCGGGCCGAAGTCGAGGCCGGGATCGCGGAATTCCGCGCGGAATATGGCCGGGAGCCGACGCCAGCGGAGATTCATACGATCACAACAGAGACGCGCAACGCCAAGCTCGCCGAAGTCACCACCCCCGAGGTTTTGGCCGCCCAGCGGTCCCAGCTTTCTTCGGTCGAATTGGCGCATCTTGAGGCCGTCAGGACCCAGGCCAGCGCCCAAGCCGGCCAGCGCGTGCCGGCGCCGGGCCGCGAAACCCAAAGCCTCGCCGCTTCGATCTCCCATTTGTACGAACGGCAATCGGTCGTCCCCGGCCATGCCATCCTGGCCGAAGCGTTGAACCAAAACCTGGGCGAGATCGAATTGCGGCGGCTGCACGCCAAGGCCAACGAAACCGGCCTTGTGGGGCTGACGGATGAGCCGTGGGTGCATCAGAAGTTCGCAACGGTCGAGGGCCTTGCCTTGGAAAAGTGGGCGGTCGATTTCGTGGACCGGACACGCGGGCAATGCGAACCGTTGGGCGGGGAGAACGTCCAGCTATCGCCCCGCTTGAGCGCCGAGCAGCGGCACGCGGCCGAGGCGGTCCTGGTCTCGCAGGATCAGGTGGTTTGCCTGCGGGGCGCGGCCGGCGTCGGGAAATCCACCGTTCTCCGGGAAATCTACGGGGAACTGGCGAACGCGGGCGTCTCCGTCTTTTGCTGCGCGCCGACCAGTTCGGCCGCCGATACGCTCCGCAAGGACGGCCTTGCTGCGACCACCCTGAGCGCCTTTCTGAGCGGCAGCCTCAACCATGAACAGGAAAACCTGCGGGGCGCAGTCATCATCTGCGATGAGGCCGGGCTGACCTCCAACCGCCAGGGCGCGGAACTGCTCGCCATAGCCGAGCAGCACGAGGCCAGGGTCCTTTTCTTGGGCGACAGCCGGCAGCATACCGCCGTCGAAGCCGGGGACTTCCTCCGGGTGTTGGAAAGCCATTCCAAGCTGCACCGGGTCCAACTGACGGCGATCCGCCGGCAGGAGAACAAAGCCTATCGGGCCGCCGTGCGCTGTTTGGCGGGCGGCGCGGCCCGTGTGGGGCTCGAACGGCTCGATGACCTGGGCTGGGTCAAGGAAGGGCGCGCAGGCTACCTGCGCGGCGCTGTGGACGATTTTATGCGCCTATCAGGCGATGGGCGCAGCCCGGGCCAAGTCCTGGCGGTAACGCCCACCTGGGCCGAGCATGAAGCCTTTACCGGCGAGCTGCGGGCTCGGCTCAAGGCCAAGGGCGTTCTCGGCCCCGGCGAGACAATCGCAGCCCATGAGCCCTTGAAATGGACTGCGGTTCAAACCCGGAACGCTCGGAATTACGAGCCGGGCATGATCGTCACGTTCAACCAGCCGGCGAAGGGCTTCAAGGCCGGGGAAAGGTCCGAAGTGAGCCGGATCGCGGACGGCAGCGTGTTCGTCGCGGGTCCCGGCGCTGAACGACGGCTGCCGCTTCGTAGCGGCGCCTTTTCCGTCGCCCGGACGAGGGAATTGGAAGTCGCGGCCGGCGACCGGCTGCTCATCCGAGCCAACGACCGGGGCTCGGGCGTTCTCAACGGGGAAGTCGTGACGGTGGCCGGCGTCAAGGCTGGCATGATCGAGACGGCCGATGGCCGCAGGATCGACACCGGCCGGTTCGGGGAATTTTCCCACGGCTTCGCGGTGACGAGCCATGCTTCGCAAAGCAAGACGGTCGAGCACGTCGTTGTCGTGGCCGAGCGTCTGACCGCCAAGGCTGCCTACGTTGCGTGCTCGCGCGGCCGAGCGTCCTGCGTCGTCCATACGCCCGACAAGGCTGCCTTGCTCGACCGGCTGCCGAACGGAAATCGGGAGGCCGCCCTGGATTTCCTCGGCGCGGAGCATTCGCTTGCCAAAACCGCTCTCGACCGGACCCTCGCCTGGGCCAAGGCCCTTGGCGGCCGGGCCACGATGCTCCCGAAGGCCGTGCGCGAAGTCGCCGAGCGCATGTGGCGCCGAAAGAATGTCAGCCTCGAAGCCAAATGGGCGCAAACGCCGCACCAGGGGTGGGACCATCATATCGGCCATTCGACCAACATCGACCGTGGCCCCTCCCTGGGCCTTTGAAAAGCAAACGCCGCGCCGGCAAAAAACCGGGCGCGGCGTGAATGATGCGAAAAAGCCGGCGTCAGCCTCGGGCGGGAACCTTCAGCTTCGTGCGGATATGCAAGGCGACCTCGGCTGGGTCGAAAAGAACGAAGTGGCCGACTTTGTGATAGGGGATGCGCCGGAGCTTGGTCCACGAGCGGAGCGTTCGGATCGACGGCTCCTTGCCGGCGGGAAATATCCCGCATTGGCGAAGGCCGATGATGTCGGTGAGCTGACTTTCAAGAACGGGAGATGAGGGTGTTTCCATGCCCTTGCCTGCACGTCAACGGCGGCTCTGGCTTTGATTGCCCTCCCCCGGGCACAACCGGGCCGCAGCCGCAGCTTCCATTCGGAATCTTGCTATCGGCTCCCGGCGACTTACAGTGAGGTCGTGACTCGGTTGCAAAATAGGCTACGCGAAGAGGCGGCAAATGCGCCCACCAATCCGTATCGGATGCGGATTGAGGAGTTGCTGCGTCTTCCCGCCCGTGAGCGAATCCCGGCGATAGAGTCGGAAATGAAGCATCTATCGCCACAGGTTTCCGACGATACGGTCTATTTCCACAAGTCCCTCCTTCGCCTGTGGGATGCCGCCCGGATCGAGGCCGGGGTCGTGACTGCGGCCCAGGTCCAGCGGGAAAATTCTCCGGTCACCTACGAACAGATGGCGAATGCCAGGCTGGTTTTCGAGCCCCGCCTTCGTGTCTGACGCGACGACACCGGCGGAATTTGACCCAATATTCCGGCAGGGTGTGCCGATCATCGGCGGCCATGCGGTGAATCTGTGGGCCACGTACTATTCCGCTCGCGGCGACCGCGAGCTGCGGGAATTCGAGCCCTTCATCTCCAAGGACGGGGATATTTATCTGAAAGACCCGGAGATGGCTCAGGCGGTTGCGACGGCGGCGGGCTGGCGTTTCGACAGAAACCCGGAGCCCCGGTCTGCGGTGCTCGGCCGCATCGTCTTGGAAAGAGGCAACGTGCAATTGTTCGTGCATGTCATGCGATCCGTTACCGGCTTAACCGAGGCGGACATGTGCCGGACGGAAACCTTGGTTCTGAAAGAGGGGGCCACTTATCGCGTCCCGGCGCCCGAGATCATGTTGAAAGCGAAGCTCGAAAATCTGGCGACCATCGCGCAAGCCGACCGGCAGGATGAACGTCATGTCCGCATCCTCGTGCCCTGCCTTCGGCATTATCTCACGGATACGGTTCTGGCCGTCCGGTCGGGGCACGTGCCCGAGCGCGAGGCGGTGGATCGCTTCATGGAAGCGCTGCGGGTGACGACTTCGCCGACGGCTCGTCGGTTGGACCTGGACCACCGGCTCAACTTGCCGGTCGCGTTGCCCGCTCGCGTGAGTCTCGGAGAACTCTCGCCGCTGCCGAAAATTTTAGCCGTTTACGAACATCAGATCGAAGGGCCGAAGCAGCGGCAACGGCTCTGAGTCGGCTGCCGCCTTTCTTCGGCTCGTTATTCCGGAGCCGCCGGATTATGCGGCGGTCTCGGCGCAGTCGGCCGCCGGGTGGGTTTCAATCTCGCACGGCAGGCGGTTTCGCGTCGGCAAGATGTTCCAGAATTCCTCCGCCTCGGCCGAACTCTTGATGTCGAGGTAATGCTTGCGGATGATGCTCTCGGAATTGCCCGCCTGGATCGCCGCCTCGCCGAGCGAACGGAACTTGGCGACGAACATCGAAATAAACGAGTGCCGAAGGACATCGCTCGAAAGCCCGAACTGCTTGGTGATGCGCGCCCGGAGATTGCGGACATGCTTCGATGGGACGAGCGGATATTTGTCGAGCGGATAGGCCTTCAACCAGGCGGCGAGATTCGGCTGAATCGTGATGATCCGCTTTTCGTGCACCTTGGAGACTTCCGGCGGAATGAGGATCGTGCCCCCGTCGAGGCGGATGTGCTCGGGCTTGAGCTTGATGATTTCCCCATTGCGAAGGCACGGCCGGATGCCGGCGAAGAGGCAGAGGGCGTAGAAGGGCACCAGTTCGCCGTCCCGGAACCCTTCGACAAAGGCCATCAATTCGCGCGCCTTCTCCGCCGTCAGCGCGTCGGGCGAAGTGCTCCGCCGGGGTGTCCGCGAGCGCGGGATTTTCTCGACCGGGTTCGACGCGATCCAGTCGCGTTGGTAGGCGAACTTGAAGAACGTGCCGATCAGTCCGCGCCGCAGGCTGACCGTCTTGAGCGAAGGGTTTCTGCGCTCGCAGTAGGCCGCAAGCCGCTGCGTCGTCAGTTCCGCAAGCTTCGCTTCCTTGAACTCATCCCCGAGCGTTTTCAGCTCCTTCCGGATGTTCCGGAGCTGGGCGTTGCTGAGGGCGTGCTGGTCGCGCTCGCGCTCCTTGGCGGCGTAATAAGCTTTCGCCGCGTCGGCGAGCGCCATGTCGCCCGCCGGCTTGGAGTAATTCGCCAGCGTGAAGTCGGCGCAGAAAAGAAGCGAGATACCGGCCGCTTGCAGCCGGCGGAACGCCGCCTCGGCATCGCGCACCTGCTCCAGCGTGAGAAAGGTCACGATCTGGTTCGGGCGGCCGGACTCGATTTGCGCCGCCTTGATTTCGAGGGTCGCCTTCTCGGCGGAGGCCTCTTCCTGGGTTTTGAAGTTGCGGCGAATCCGGACGCCAGAGAGGCGGCCATCGACGCGCCACGAGAATGAGCCGTTCCGGTTCTGGAAGCGGCTGACGACGAATGGGGACTGGTTCATGTCTAGGTTGCCCACGTCAACTGGCAACCTAGCTTCGCCGAAAACACTAACCTGCTGGTAACAGGTTAGTTAAATTGGGTGCAGGGGCTGGATTTGAACCAGCGACCTTCAGGTTATGAGCCTGACTCACCAATTGGTGCTTTACGAGGGAAACAGCGCCGGTCACTTCTTACCCGTGCCATCAATTTATGGCACGGGTACATTGAACAAACTCAAAATCAAAGAGATCATCGTGAGGGATGGCGGCTACACCTACCGCACGTTCATGGTCGAGGGTAAGGGAAAGTTCGGAGAGAGGATTCGTAAGAAATTCAAAAACCGTGAGTTAGCATTGGCCTTCATGAACGAAAAGGAGATGGAGATCGCCAACTCCGATTTCCAAGTCCGCAAGATCGTGAGCCGGCTGCCGAGTGAAAGTATCGTCGATGCCGAGCTAGCGATGGCAAAGCTGGGAGGCCGGGCGACGCTCAGCCGGGCTGCTGAGTTTTTCGATGAAAACTATCGCGAACCCTCTGTAACCAAATTGCTGTCTGAAGTGGTCGATGCGTTTCTGATCGAGCGCGAGAAGGCTAGCTCCAGGTTTTATGTGCGTCCGAGGTCGATGAAACAATGTCGCTCCGTTTGGGGGCAATTTAAGGCGTTTATCTCCACGTACCACGGTGGCGACATTCTGGTCCACAAACTGAACCGCTCGATGATCATCGGATTCCTTGAGAGAACGGACAACCCAAAAACATTCTGTAATTGGCATTCCGAGCTGAACCAATTTTTCCTCTACTGCTTAGATGCTGATAGAATGTGGGTAACCTCAAACCCTATTCCTTCCATCAGTCGGCCGCGAGTGGACCTCAACAAGGTCCCCGTAGTTCTGCCTGTTCAGAAGGTGGAGGAAATCATGCGATACATTTCCACTTTTGCAGGCACAGGCAAGAGGCATCCAGGTGTGCCTGGACAACTGGTGCCGTATTTTGCTTTGGCATTCTTCGCAGGCATTCGAACCGACGATTACGGCGAACTCGTGAAGATCGGGAAGGCTCCGGACGCATTTCCGAAGATCATTGATCTAAAAAGGAAGGTGATCCGAATCCCGCCAGATATAAGCAAGACGAGGCAACCAAGACCGGTAAAAATCCGTGAGAACCTAGCGGCATGGTTAAGGGCTTTTCGGGGCCCTATCCTCCCGCCAAATCGCCATAAGGACATCGCACACGTCAGAAGGAAGTTTGGCATTGGCCGCGATGTCATGCGGCACACATGGTACTCTGCGCATGTGATTGCCTTCCGCTCAGTTAGTGATGCAGCCCTCGAAGGGGGAAGCTCCGAATGGGTCGTTAAGCGGCATTACCTAAACATGGCCCACCACACCGAGGCAGAGGCACGCCGGTTTTGGCGTATTGCGCCGGCTGGCCGGCGTGGCGTTACCAAGGTAGGGTAGGATGAACCGCTTGGTCTTCTCGAGCTTTGAACCGAAATAATGAGCAGCGAGTTTATGCGCCTCGTCAAAAACAACGAGGTCCCAGGTAGTCGCTAGCAATTTCTCCTGAAGCTCAAGATTGTTGGCCAACTGGTCGAGCCTTACGATCAGATGCTCCAGATCCTCGAAGGGATTCCCGGTTGGCGTCGCGGCCTCGAGGGCCGAAGAGAACACATGAAACTGAAGGCCGAATTTGTCGAATAGTTCGTCGCGCCATTGCTCAACCAAGCTTCCGGGTGCAACGACCAAAATTCTTCTAGAATCTGCGCGCATGATTAGCTCCCGCATGTAAAGACCGGCCATGATGGTCTTTCCTGCGCCCGGATCGTCCGCCAGCACAAACCGGAGGGGCTGCCTGGGAAGCATAGACTCGTAGACGGCAGTAATCTGGTGGGGCAGCGGCTCCACATTTGACGTATGGACCGCCATCATCGGGTCGAAGAGGAAGGCTAAGTCGATGCGCTTGGCCTCAACGGTAAGTTTAAAGGTTTCACCGTCTCCCTCGAACGACCATGGGCGCTCAGTCGTGGCTACGCTCAGTGTGGGTTCATCAGCACGATTGAGTAAACGCTCCTTGAGACTTCCATCCGGCGTCCGGTAAATAACCTGTACTGCCCCGTCAGCTATTCGGACTGCGGAAACGACATTCCCGATGACGGAAGGTTCGAGGCCAACGAGGGCTAGACCTGGGGTGATGTCGTCGATTCGAATCATCGGGGCATCTACAACAGCCTGATGGAGCGAATCCTGCAAGCGCTCGCCGGCACCACGAACACTTATTTTGGCAATTTCGTTACTGAAAGCTTGCCATCTTGGTTTGAACCAATTTTCGCAGCATACCAAGCAGGTTAGGGAAACAGTTCCTGGCAAAAAATGGGCGGCGAGCGGCTTTGCACCGCCGCCGCCGTTGGCACTCGGCAATCTTTAAGATAACTAGGAAATGGAGCCTGGGTGCGGTCTTAGCAGGTATCCCGTAAAACGGGAGAGGGTCGACACGACCAAGCATCAAATTTCCGGACTCTCTAGAAAAATCCGCGCCTGCTCATACTAGAAATCATGAATTCGCATTTGTCTAGCTCTCGCCAAGGCGGCTAGTGTCCTAATTTGAATTATCAGCACACTTTTCCAACGATTGGAGGAGTCTAACTTTATTAACGGCTTATAAAGTCCAATTGGCCAAACGAGTTCAGGTTCTGAACTGTACCGAATCACCAAAGGATTAGCGAGTGTGGTCCCCGAAAAGGACGAGACCGAACCACAAGACTTCTTTGCAGATATACCTTAAAAACCGCCACGGTTTTTAAGGTTCGTTTGTAAAAAAGCAATTGCGAAGCCGGCCGGTCTAAGCGGGCGCAGGGACAATCGCTGGGGCACCGCCGGGGTTTCGCCACGGCCCCGGGCATTGGATGACTTTGCCTGTCCTTTTTCCGACATACGGCTCGGGCAAGCGGTGTCGTTCCAGATGTGAGACCGCAATCGTTGCATTTTCGTCGCACGCAATTTTCAGATCCTCTGCCCTGCGGAAAGGCGGAATCACCACCTTGATAAGCATGTCGGGATTTATAATTTTTGCGTAACGTACCGAAGGTAGTTGGTCGCTGTCTCCCGTAACCAGGATAATCTTCTCGGCCATTTTTTCGTGGGCAATACGAGCCATCGCCAACGCTATGTTGATGTCTGTTTCCTTTTCTCCATAATTTTGGAACGTCTTTTTGCAGTCAGCCCCGCAGCGATGGTCCTGTAATTTAAATATCCCCTTAACCACGGTTACACCCTGATCTTGGTAAACGTCCATTAACGCCTGCTGGCGGGCCCTTTTTTCGTTATTCCAAGGGTTAAGTGCCGTGTAAAAGAACGCCATCCGTAGTTTCTCACCGGGGGACAGGAATGCAGAGGTCAGACTTATAATATCCACCCATTTAAGTTCGTTACGCTTAACGTAGTCGTCGATAGCATGGTAGAGGTTAAAACCGTCCACGAGGGCAATGACGCGCTTATGGCTTAGAGGGGCAGCTTGAGACATAAAAAAACCCGGGGCCGAAAGACCCCGGGGCCTGCACTGACTAATTACTTAGCCACCGCAGGGATGATGCACTTACAATCGGCTTAATGCTCCGTGGGTCAATTTGTGAAGCAGATGCATTAATTGGTTTAATTGATTATCAATTAGTTACGAAATAACCGTAGGGGAAATCAGATATCGCGAAAGTCAGGCTCGCAGTGATTGGGAAAAATGATTACAGATAACTTAAGTAACATATTGATATTAAATAGGTTCAAGTTGCGTAATCATATATCATGAAAGAAATCATTGAAAAAGATCAGCAAATGCTGTCCTATCCTACAATGGCAACACAGGAATCAGAGTCCAGCGGATCGAAATATCCGTATTACAATATCCAAGCGGCACTTAGGATGGCTGAGGCTGTTAAGGATCTTGGTGGTGCGAAGTCCCCGGTTAAGAAGAGCATGATTGCGAAACAGCTTGGGGCAGAGGAAAACGCCTCTTCATTTGCGCAAGGTCTAGCGTCTGCGCGGTCCTTCGGCCTTCTCGGGGGGCGGGGCGACTATGGTCTCACCGAGATCTCAAAGAGGTACTACTTTCCGACGACGGATTTAGACAGGATGGGTGCGCTGCTTGATGCGTTCGCTTCACCATCGTCTTTTTCTGACTTACTGAAGCGTTTCGATGGAGACAAACTTCCGACCAGAGAGATATTGAGTAATATCCTTCACCGCGATTTTGGGGTTCCTGAAAGCTGGAAAGATAGGGTCGCGAGCCTTTTCTCAAGTTCCGCTCAGTTTATAGGGATTATCGACTCACAGGGGATTATCCGCTTTGACGCGAATCGACATTCGACGGGTACCGAGCCCCCTGTGCCTATTTCGAGTCAACCCGTGCATTCCCAAACGCCAAGCGCTCCTATAGTCGAGCGGAGACCGACCGTGGTGGGGAAAGTCAACTGGCATTATAAGTCGATCGAGGTTATAACCCCGGAGGACCTTGATTATCCGCTTTGGAAGAAACTAGAGGGATACGTTAAACTACTGGAGCCCCCAGAGTCATAAATTTCCCCTGCCGTGTATAAGACGGCAGGGGCAGACTTTAGCGACCGAAGGCTGGGATTCCAACCTCCAGCCGGGCCGGGTCCAAACCGACCGATCAGGCGCTAGAGCAACCCCTTAGGGACGTAGGCTAAACTGGAAAACCGCGGCCCTTTACAAGCACGAATTGCGGGTCCGAAGCCCATCGTTTCCAAAGAACTTTACCTATCATACTGTCCTTCAACCTGAAGCCTTAGTCAAGGTTGATCTAAGTCATCCTGGAAGAGCTTATCTTCAAGCGTTCGTGGCATCACAAACGGTTAGCTCATAGTTATCGGGATGAATCTTGGCCTGCCGGATTCGGACGTGACCCAACTCGGGGCGCGCACAGGTCGTGAATATGCGCTCTTTGACAGAATGCGAAGCGTTTACGCCAAATGTGACGGATCGAAGCGCTAGCGGCGGAAATGAAACAAGGGAATCGACAACACTTGCATCGAGTCCGGGTGTGTCGGCAAATCTAAGCAGGCGAAACTCCTTCTCGTATCTCCAATGTGTGGACTTCGTAAATACTAGTTCTCTCCTCGGCCTGGGCAATCCGTGTTCGTCCGCGTCCCATCCGGGTCTGCTCTCGGAGTAGTCCACGGGCCCGCTGTCATGCGGTTGTCCCAGCACTGGTTCGTGGCCTTTGATCCACGTATTCTCCGAGTCGAATTCAATTACCAGCCCCCGATGATTTTCAGTGTAATGTCCCCAAAGTAAAAACGCGTCGGCAGATTCGGGTGACACTTGCGACAAACAAAGAATGCGAAGGAGGGCTCGGGCCGATATCAACGCTTCCATCGCTAGATTTTTTAGTTCCGGGACGCGCATTGCATACCTTTCGCGGTGATATTGCCGGACCCGGTCCTCCGTCCAGCGACGCGGGCGGCGATGGATTGCAGCCTGCACGGCGTCGTCTGCGAGGATCTCGCGGACGCAATCGTCCTCGTTCTGGCGCTGCCATTTTGGATCCTCGACCAGATGTGAGTCAGGCAAACACTCAAAGGGATCATTAAATCCATTGGCTGGCGCGAAGCGGATTCGCAAATGCTCGACGATATCTGCGCGATCCGGCTCAAGGTATTTAAAAAGCGCCATAAATTGGAGCGGGCGGGGAAATATTTACTAGCGGTTCGACAGGAGCCGGAGTGCGGTAACCTCCATCATCCATGGTCGATAGACCGCCCGGCCGCTCATTCGTAAAACTCGCTAATGTCGATCTGGATTTGGTCGCGTTCTACCTTTACCGAGGTGGGATCATTTGTGGGGGCTTGGCCAGCGAATGTGAAGGGAAAGGACATGCTTCCCTCGGCTCCGTCACCCTTACTAACGTCGGAATCTGATCCCCACTGGAGATCACAATTTACGGATCCAGTACCGGTAAAATGAATCCATTCGTCGTCCACCGATTCTATCTTTACTTCGACATCGTCTACATCCTGAGGCCGGGTGTGGCTAGAAAGCGTGTCCAGGTCGTCGAAGATGCCCTCGGTGAAAAGCCTATCGAGACTCTCATGAATCAGCAGGGTCAATTTCTCAAATGCCAACTGCTTTCCCTTTTCAATTGCCTCGATCAATTGAATGAACCGTTGCAGAACGGCCGCAAGGATTGGGGCTGCATCGGTTTCGTCCTTTTCCAAAATACCGGCCGTTACATGTGTGAACTTCGATAACCGGTTGATATCGGCGGAGAGTTCTTCGGCCATTGCGTCAGCATCATCTACAAATTGTTCAGGGAACAACGCTCTGGGAAGTGCCCCATAGATCGCGTAGCTGATTCGATGCTTCCTGGTCACGCCGCCCATATGCGATGTGGGATCAGGTTCGAAGTCGTAACGAAGTTTGGTCTCCTCGTCCGGCGCAACTTTCGCTAAGAACTCGCGCATAAGCTCGCGGAGGTTGGTCGCCGCATTGGCGTACCGAAGTGGATTAGTCGCATCCATGTACGACTCAAGCGCGCCTGCCAGCATCCTGTTCAAATGGTCTCCATATCGCCTCAGCTTCTGCGCGAGGGTTCCCTCTGCGCTCAGCAGCTCCTCCCTATAGCTGTAGAGTTGGGCCGCGATTGGCTCCGCAACGATGAGGTCCTTCCCCGATAGGGTAACGATGTAGGCAGAAAGGCCGTTCGACAGAGTCGATTGTATCTGGCTTGCATAGAATGCGCGCTGGGCAGGATTACCTGAAGCCTCGAAAAGGTTGGAGGCCATGGTCGCCATGCTGCCAGAAACCCCAAAGTTCGCGTCGAGGAGGGAGAGGCCCACTGGCGACATCGCTCCAATGGAGACGACTTTGATCACCTCGTGAACCACGTTCGTTGAATACTGGAGGGCTGCTACCTGCTCCTTAGCCTGCCTAGCGTCCAATTCCGCAGCAGCCAAGTTAGCCCTCAGGCCCGATTGCAAGGATTCGAGTACCTTCAGGGATTCTGGAGCTTGGCCCATAATGGACATGATTCAACCGTGTGCTAGCCGAGGTTAGTATGGCGAAGTGTCAGCGCAAGGATTGGCCTCGCTGTCGTGGCCCCATCTTGGAAGGTGATTACCCACTCATTTGGTAGACGGCTCCGGCAATGGTCACAGCGATTACAGAGACGAGCGGTCTAATTTGATTGGGTCTTGCCGGTAGTGACAAGAGTCCGAGCCAAATCCGGTCGCTACCCGTGCCAAACCCGTGCCAAAAACGCTTCATTTCATTGCACTTGCCTGCACTTGGCTGCCATTTCGGAAAACTAAAAGGTCCGCTTGGAAGTGGTTATCCTAGCGGGCCTTAGACTGTCTTAAATTGGGTGCAGGGGTTGGATTCGAACCAACGACCTTCAGGTTATGAGCCTGACGAGCTACCAGGCTGCTCCACCCTGCAACAAGGGGAGGGGCAACGTGCGTCCGACCCCCGGGCCTGTCAACGAATATTGCTATTGTAGGCGCACCCTGACCTCGGCCTTTCCCGCGCTGGAACCTTCGAGGTCCAGCGTGACCGTGTAAGTCGAAAGGCTCTTGATCTTGATCAGCACCAGCCTGTTCGAGACCTTGGCCGCAAAGACGTCGCCTTCCCTGTGAAGCCTGCCGTCCACGATGAGCTGGGTAATACCGTCCTTTGTCACGACACCGCCGATCTGCACCTCGCCAAGGGCCAGATTCAGGAGATGATCCGCGGACATGGGGGTCGCCGGCCCCGAGTCCTTGGCCCCGCCTGAATTCGAAGCACTCTTGGCCGCAATGATCCGAAACGGGTCGCCGCTCGGATCGAACGGCACCGGCTTGGTCCTGTAATGGTAGAGCGCGTCCATTCTCGCGCGGATCCTGTGAAACCTCGCCATGAGTACGGTGTCACCTGCCGACTTCGCGGCCTTTGTCTTGATTACCGAGGGCGGCGGAGGGGGCAGCTTGTTGTAATGCGCGCTTATCGCCCAGAGGACACAAAGGATGACAAGGGCGGCTACCTGCTTTTGCTGCTTCTTCATTTCTTGCCCAGCAGCTCCAGATTGACCTCGAGTCTAAGCGATGGGCTGTCCGGTTCGGTCCGCCTGAAATTCACGGATGCAATGTTGGCCAGCCGCGGACCCGTCTCGATGGCATAAAGAAACGCCCCGGTCTGCTCATAGGTGCCCGTGACCGTGAGCGAATAGGGGATGCGCCTGTAGAGCGATCGGGAATCGGGCATCAGCGGATTAAGCTGATGGAGCTCGCTCAGGTGAGCCTTGGACAACTGCTCAATCTTGTAGAAATACCAAAGATTCTCGGCAAGGTTGTCCTCCACGACCAGGTTGTCGTCTAGCCTGCGGGTGACCTCGCGAATCGTCTCAAGCTCAGTCCGGACCGAGGGCCCAGTGATCAGCGTGGCGACCATCAGGTCGCCGTCCTGCGACAGCTGGTTTCGCTCGAGTTCGAGGCCCTTCATGTCGTCGTAGGTGAGCCATGAGATTATCCCGCAAACGACGAAAATGATACCGCAGAGAACGCTCAGCGGATGGCGGCGCACCACGGCGATCCACTCCATGATATCGGCCGCGTTCATGAGCCCTTGGGTTTCGCGCGCATGGTGATCTCGAATATCATCTCCTGATCATCCTCGGTTGAACGCTCCGCCCCGGTCAGGTTGATTGAGCTGAAGCGCGGGCCGATTTCCGGGTCGGCGCGCAGTTTGTCCACATAGTCCCCGAGGATCCTGCTCGCTTGTTCGGACGTGTCGCGGAGGTCTCCCCGGAACACAACGGTGCCCTCGCTCCAGTCTATCGAATTGACGACCATCTGATCGGGAAGCGTTCGGCCCAATTCGGAAATGAACCCGGAGACAAACACCGGGTTTTTCATCTCCGCATAGGCGCTCTCGATCTTCTTGGATTCCGCTTCGTAATTGTGTTGTCGTATCTTGATCGCCAACTCCTCCCACTTGTCCTCCTCGATCCTCTGGTTCCAGTCGGCAATCTGGTGGCGGATATTGAGGTCCAGGTAGGCGAGGTATCCGGTGAAGAGCGCCGCCGAGAACGCGATCACGGAGGATACCGCGTAGATGGTGAACCGTACGCCGACGATGCTGTCCTCCGGCAGCTCGACCACGAGCCGGCAATCGACGTGCCAGTTGGGGCCCAGCAAAAGTCGGTCGTGCGAGGCCATCAGGGGGCGGCCACGGCGGCGTCCGGCGCGAGCTGTGCGACCAGGGAAAGCGGCTGGATCCAGGAGGGGCCTAGCAAAGCGTGGCCCGGGACATCGAGCCCGACGGACGGCAGCCATTTCTCGAAGCTTGGAGAGAAATACTCGAGGTCGACTGCATCGGCGAGGGCCTGCTCAAGCCAGCCCAGGCGTTCGGGCAGGTGGGCGCAAAACAGGGCCCCAATTCGCTGTCCGGTCTGCATCTCGAAATAATCGACGGCCGGCCTCAGGTGACGCGACAGCATCCTTATTAGGCGGCGGCCATGGCTTTTCAGCTCGTCTGTCGGCTGCTCAAGGAGCTTTCGGGCGGCTATCGCATCCGGGGCGGAAAGCTCCTTCATGGCGGCCTCCTCAATCGACAGTAGCCCGTGGGGCAGGGGCGGCGGTGTATGGACGCCGTCCTTTCCGATGAGATATAGATGCGTCTGGTTGCGGTAGATCTCGCAGGCGGCGATCAGGTGTGGGTACCCGGTAAGGCTGGCATAGCGGCTAAGCCCGCCCAGCATGACGGGTGTGCCCAGTTCGAGCCGGCGTGGGCGGACGCCCCAGTCGCTGAGGCGCACCTGCGCCTCCCTGGCCGCGGCCCAAGGGACACCGAAGAACAGCGCTGTCCGGGTGTTCGAATCAGTCGTGAGCGGCATGCCGTCCATTGGATTCAGGGCGGCGACGTGCCAAGCCTTTGCGGAAGTGATCTTTGCGAGGTCGGCAACGGTCGTGAAAAGGAATTCCCTGTTGGCTAGCTGCCTCACGTTTATTGCGTCCCTCTGGAATATCCGCTCGGACGGATGAAACCCGCAAAAGGCGGTGATGTACCTGCCGGCGCGGTCGCCGAAGTTCACATCGAGCCAGCGTGCAACCGAGCCCGCATCTGTCACCGATATCTCTGCAAATGTGTCAATTTCGAGCGGACGGCCGTCCAAACGCCCCAAGCGGGCCAGTTGCACACAATGGTCCGTGAGATTTATCAGAACACCGTGGCGTTCCTTACGCTTAAACATGCGAAGGCCATTAGGCAAAAGCCTCCCCTGCCTGTCAATCGGTGTCAGGCCTTCGGGATCAAGCCTAGGGGACCGATGCAACTAGGCTACTCACGGCCAGCGGCGTAGTTAAGTAATCGAAGGCTGCGTCCCCGACCGTTGAGTCGGGATTTCGCAGGGCCAGGTCATAGTGCAGGGTGGGGGACGTTCCCGAGAACGTTACGAACGACCCGACGATCGCGCCGCAGATGGTGACGTTCGAGCTGACGGTGACGCCCATGTACGGGCAATAGATCACGCCGTAAAAGGGGCTGGTCGTTGAAATTGTCACTGTGCCCGTAGAGTTGTTTGTGTCGAGTAGGGCGACCCTTTTCGGAAGCGGCGGAACCCCGGTCGTGCCAAGCGTGTTCAGATTCTGAATTCCCCTGCCGCCGAGGGTTATGTTGCCGTACTCCTCGAAGATCTGCAGGGAAGCCGACGACGTCGTCAGCTTTATCTCTCCCCCGGTGGTTGCGCTGCCCGATAGGGCGATGTCTCCGTACGAAATGATGATCACCGGGCCGACTACGCTGATCGTTGAGTTAGTGCCCAGCGCAATACCCACGCCCGCCTGGTAGATCTTCGGCGTCGTCGCACCCGTGGTTCCGAGCGTTGTCTGGTTCGTGTAATTGGTCGTATTCGTGAGTGAGGAGATGTTCTCGGGAAACACGGGCAGATAGGGTATGGGACTTGTCAGAACTCTGCTTGTGTCGATATAGGTCGCGAGCGGCGTGTTGGGCCCGATGACCTTGCCCGCATTGGACACGTAGGAAAACCAGTTCGTGCTGGATGGGGAGCTGTAATTATATCCCGTCACGTACCCGTGGATGACCGCGCTCTTGATCGTAACGGTGGCGGCCGTAGCAGCCACATTCTGTGCAGCGAGGACTGCCGAATAGCCTGAGTAGCCTGCGGTCGCCCCAGGGTAGTCATAATAACTGCCGGCACTAGGATTGGAATTGTAGCTGTCAACCAGCCCACCGGTGCTGAACTTGATCTTGCCCGACGCAGTCGTTGTACCCCTTATCGCCGCCACTGCATTGACAAAGACGGGAGCCGAAGCCGTTCCGCTCGCGCCCGGCCCAGTGTAGGTAAGAGTGCTCGATATGATTGGCGTCGCCGCGCTGACCAAGCTCCCCTTGGGAATCGATACGACCCCCTGCGATTTAATCGACTCGATAGACTGGGGCGACCCCGCGGGAAACGTCATCGTGATGTTGACGACTCCCGTCGCTCCATTCCCAAAATTGAAGGCAGTTGGACTCGAACTCGTAGCCACGAGGCCGGAGGAGGTCATTGTCATGGCAGCGGACATTGTCGTGGTGCCCCCAACGGTGGCCACGCTCCAGCCTGTTGTGTCACCAGTGTTGCTCGCATAGATGGCCTGCTCTATGCCGGCCTCGGCCAGCTCTCGGCTGTGTACGGAAACGACGTTGCGTGTGCTCATGGCGAGCGACGTGAAGCAGAGCCCGAGGTAGCTTGCCAGTGCGATCGTGAGCACAATCGCCATGCAAAGCGCAGCCAGCATGGCCGATCCCCGCTCGCTTCGCGGGATGGGTTGCCTGGGAAGCGTTTTCACGGGCTGTTTGGATCCTGCAGCATGGCCTTATTCTTCAATACCACCAACGGGGACACCATCGTAAAATGGGAAAGGTTCCCGCTTGGGCCATAGCCCGCGATCGTGGTGAAGGACATGCAGACTTGCTTGATGTCGACCTGCGGGCTTGATGGCGCGCTCGAAGGCGCCGTGATGGAATTGTCTGCGGCGTCGAAAAATTGCAGACTGAAGCTCGATATATTGTTGAGAAGCACGAGGTAGGGGCCTGAGTTCACGCTCCGTTCCAGGATCCCGTTCGATGCGCCCAGGGACCAATCGCAGTGGTAGGTCACGCTGTTTGGCGTGGTCGATGTCGGAATCGTGAGCGTCATTTGGTCCCCGGTAACCTGGGTCCCGGGATTTTGAGCCGTGATGCTTGATGCGCTCGAGACGTCCTGGGTAAAATAGAATAGGGTGAGGCGGGTTCTAGATTCCAAACCCTCGGCATTCAGCTGGCGGGACAGGCCGCGGCCGAGGAAAATATAGGCAGAGAGCACCCCCGCAAAGACAAACGAGGAGATTACCGTGGCCAGCATCACCTCGAAGAGCGTGAAGGCACGCTCCCCGCGGGCTTTCTGACTAAGACTTTTGATAGGAAACAGAGAGACCATTCTTCCCAACGAGAGTGGTGGTTGATCGGCTATAGCTGCGGCCGGTTATTCCCGTCCACTTGATGGTAAACGTCACCTGCAAAAGATTGGGTGTACTTGCGTACGCCGTGGGATTCTGGTTTGCCTGAGCCGGATCGAGGCACGACACCGTTCGCGTCAGCGTGAAGAGGGTGGCAACCTGGGGATAGTTGGCCGCAAATTGTGCGAATGAGGGGTCGTTTGACGCTGTAAGAGCCGTGGGTCCTGCGGGATACCCGTTGCCGGGAGTAACGAGGCTTCCAGGGGTGCCGCTATAGCCAACCTGGGTCGACGAATAGAACGTCGTGGGCACCGATCCGGTGCCCCCGATCGATTCCCCTGCGATCACGAGCCAGCTCTGCAGACGGAGTTGGTCGATCTCGCTGTGAAGGATCTGCGTCGCAAGCGTTTGCTTGCGCGAGAGGTCGAGCATCTGGCTTCCGGACTCCACGACCCCGATCATGCCGGTTAGAGTCAAGGCCAGCACCGTAGCGGCCAAGGCCACCTCCATTATGGTAAAACCCCCGGATGACTTCAATTTGTGGTCGTTTGGCAACGTCTGAAAGGACGACGATTCGTGGCTTAGGAGCCGAAAAATCAGGCTGCTTTGCTTCGAAATTGATGCCAACCGAAATGTTTCCAGGCCGGTCTTGGCGTCGATTTTCGAGGGTTGACGCGGCCTGGCGACGGAGCCGGGCCTCGCAGAACGACCGGATGGAAAGGGGTTTCCGGGCCCCCGCCGGAATCGAGCACTTAGCGCTTGCCAGCAGCGGCCCGGCCCCCTGTTTTGGACCTTCCGTCAGTCAAAGCCAACCAACAACAACGTCAGTTCCAACCACGATCGCAAGGCGGCCCTCTCTGGCCGGCCTGTGTACCGTTCAGATACATAGATCATTATGAGCATAAGCATCACTCCTAAGGACCTGCTCGACGCAGGCGTCCACTTCGGGCACCAGACCAAGCGCTGGAACCCGCGCTCGAAGCCCTTCATCTTCGACCATCGGCAGGGGGTCACGATCATCGACCTCGCCAAGACCCACGAGGCCCTTGAGAAGGCGTGCGCGTTCATCGAGAACGTGGTCGCAAACGGGGGCACCATCCTCTTCGTCGGCACCAAGCGCCAGGCCAAGGACATTGTCCGCGAGGCCGCTGCGGCGACCGGAATGCCTTTCTCCGTGGACCGCTGGCTGGGCGGCACCCTCACCAACTACGAGACGGTCAAAAAGTCGGTCGCCAAATTTAAGAAGTACCAGCAGATGGAGACGAGCGGCGAGCTCTCCAAGCTTCCCCGCAAGGAGGAATCCGCCATCAAGCGCGAGATGAGCCGGATGCAGCGCAACTTCAACGGGATCGTCGAGATGAACGGCCTGCCGTCGGCGCTCTTCATCGTCGACGTGGGCCACGAGAAGATCGCGGTTGCCGAGGCGGCGCGGTGCGCGATCCCCTCGATAGCGCTGGTCGACACGAATTCGGATCCGTCGCTTGTCACGTACCCGGTTCCCGGCAATGACGACGCGGTGAAGTCCGTGCGCATCATCGTGGAGACAATCGTCGCCGCGATCCAGTCCGGCCTTGCCCAGCGCGACACGCGGCGTGCGCAGCGCGGCGTCGACGCAAAGGCCGCGGCCCAGGCCGCCGCCGAGCCGGCACCCGCTCCGGTCACCGGGGAGATCGATCTGTCGAAGATCGACATCCCGATCGACCTAGCCCTGGTGGACCCGGAGCTCGGGGCCAAGAGGAAGCTCGCGCGCCCCCGCAAGACCCCCGTCAAGGCGGAATAACATGAGCGAGCCCATCAATGCCAAAATGGTGAATTCCCTGCGTCTCCTGACCGGCGCGGGACTGCTCGATTGCAAGAAGGCGCTCATGGAGGCCAACGGAAACGTGGAGGAGGCGATCACGATCCTGCGCAAGAAGGGCGCCGCCTCCGCCGCGAAGAAGGCCGATCGGACGACGAAGGAGGGCCTGATCGAAAGCTACATCCACCACAGCGGAAAGGTCGGCGTCCTGATCGAGGTCAATTGCGAGACGGATTTCGTCGCCCGAAACGACGGCTTCAAGGCCTTTGTGAAGGACCTCTGCCTGCAGATCTCGGCGACGAGCCCGCTCTATGTCTCCCGGGACCAGGTGCCGGAGGACGAGATCGCCAAGGAGCGGGACATCGCCGCGGCGCAAGTCCAGGGAAAGCCGCCCGCGGCCGCGCAGAAGATCGTCGATGGGAAGCTCGAGAAGCACTATTCGACCGTGTGCCTCCTGGACCAGCCGTTCGTCAAGGAGCCGGAGAAGACCGTCAAGGAGCTCCTCACCGAGGCAATCGCGAAGACCGGCGAGAACATCCAGGTCCGCCGGTTTGTCCGCTATCAGCTCGGTTCCTGAGGCGGGTCCCGGTGCGCTTCCGTGAAGGTTTCCCGCCTCATGGTGGTGGCTCGCGGGCTTCGCAACCGGTGCCCCAACTGCGGCGGGGCGACGCTCTTTCGCGAGGGCACCTGGTTCGAGGTCAACAAGGCGTGTCCCACGTGCGGCCTTCAAATTGAGCGCGACGAGGGGTTCTTCATCGGGTCGATGTCGCTCAACTACGGCGTCACCCTGGTGTGCTTCCTCCTGCCCATCCTCCTCCTGGCTTATAAGGGCGTGATCGGGACCACGGTGGCGATCGTGCTCGCTGGCGTCGGGTCCATCGGCTTTCCCTTCGCGTTCTACCGGTCGTCCCGAAGCTGGTGGCTCATGCAGTACTACCTTCTCTTTCCGCTTCACCTGCCGGCAAACAAACAGCAGGCCGATCGCGGCCGCGGCGACGACAACGTCTGAGCGGGAAAAGCATCCCTCTTGACCTCCCCCCTTTTAGGGGGCATTCAGGTCAACTTTCCGCCGCAAATTGACCTCACGGAGAGGTGGCAGAGTGGTCGAATGCGCCTGACTCGAAATCAGGTGAGCCCGCAAGGGTTCCGGGGGTTCGAATCCCTCCCTCTCCGCCAATTTCTCGTTCTAAACCAACGAGTTATTTTCCCCGACAACCGATTTGGCCGTTGACCGGCCAAATCGGTCATGAAGCACATAAGTCCATTCGTCATTTCAGAATTCACGAATCCCTCCGGGAATATCGTTTTCCAGCTCTACGCCCGCCTCGACGGCATACGCTTCCGTAAGAATTTCCCGACACGCGAAGAAGCGGAGGCAGAGCGTCAGGTTCAAGAAGTGAAGCTGCTCCAACGTGAGACGGGCATTCGCGCCGCCGCCACGCGTTTGACCGATGAGCAATTGCATGAAGCCGAGTCCATGTTTCGCCGGGTCGCCGGACACGCGCACCCGCTCTCCTTCTACGTCGAGTTCGCGCTAGCGAATTACCGCGAGCCCGTGACCCAGAAGCTCCTTGCGGAGGCCGTGACCGAATTTCTCCTCATCAAGGATCACGAGCGCGAGCAAGACCTACTTTCCGAGCCGTATCTGACTCGGGTGAAGCGCGACCTCAAACGGCTGCAAAAGCACTTCCCCGCTTCCACCGTGGCCGATCTGACCGGTGCGAAGCTCATGGAGTATTTCGAAGCCCGCCGGGCGGCCCATAAGACGTTCAACAACCGGCGCGGCGTGGTCTCGGCCTTTCTCAAGTTCGCGCTGCAACGGGACTGGATTGCGGACAACCCGCTCACAAAAATCTCTCCGCGCCGCATTCGGCGCCGGCGCGGTTGCGCTATTACTTTCGCCGCCTCACAGACGGCGGGACTCATGGCCCACGTCGAGAAGCACTATCCCACCGCCGTGCCCTTCTTCGCCCTCTGCCTCTTTGCCGGCATTCGGCCGTGCCTGCGCACTGGCGAAATCCTCCGGCTCCAACCCGCGAGCGTCAAACTCGATGCCAACATGATCCGCATCGACGGCGAGGTCTCCAAAGTCCGCGAACCGCGCAACGTCGCGATTCAGCCGAATCTCGCGGCGTGG
>Ga0302324_100008055_pt1 | contig 22278 bp, 22 predicted proteins | sample Palsa_T0_1_FD_201949 | JGI IMG/M metagenome (GOLD analysis project Ga0302324, IMG submission 201949) | Peat permafrost microbial communities from Stordalen Mire near Abisko, Sweden - Palsa_T0_1 | ecosystem: Environmental > Terrestrial > Soil > Palsa > Peat permafrost | place: Sweden: Abisko...
GCGATAGGCTTTTCGTCCGCAAGCAACGCGGGGCCGATCACCTATCCGGAGTGGGTCGATCCCGCAACCACTCTCTCGGATACGCTCCTTCCGCTGGCGCTCGCGTATGCCATTCTCCGCCACCGCGTGCTGGATCTCGGCTTCGTTCTGAACCGAACCCTTATTTATGCGCTCATCACATTGGCGCTGGTGGTGGTCGTCAGCTTCATCGATTGGTTGAGCTCGCGCTTTATTCTTGGCGGGCGCTTCTCGCTCGAGCTTGAAGCGATCGTGGCAGTTGCCTTCGGCGTCGCGTTGAATTGGATGCACCGGCGGGTGGATACTTTCGTCGATCGTGTCTTCTTTTGGGAACGCCACCAGGCGGAACGCCGTCTCGAGGAACGCATGCACGCGCTGGACTATGCAAAGCACAGCGCTACCGTCGACGAAACGCTCGTCGACGAGACGGTCGCGATTTTGCGGCTTACTTCGGCCGCCGTCTATCGCCGTGACGCCGACGGCACGTACGCGTGCGCGGCGAAATGGGCCTGGCCGCAGGCCGCCCCGTTCGAAGAGGACGATTTGCTGGTGCGCACGTTGCGGGCGCGAGAGGCGACGGTGCGGCTGCAGGAAAGCGGGATCGCCGACGCCCGCTTTCCGAGTGGCGAGGCGCGCCCCGAGATCGCGATTCCGCTCGCGATCCGTCACGACTTGAGAGGATTCGTCCTGTACGGTCATCGCAGCGGTGACGTCGCGCTCGATCCCGAGGAACGCCGACTGCTCGAAGCGGCCGCGCGACAGGCCGCGATCGCTTACGACGCGATCGAAGCAGACGCATACCGCCGCGAAGCGCTCTCGATGCGCCCGCTAAGCGCGGCCGAAATTGCGCCTGATCTGACCCAGCGGTTGCTGGACGGCGGGTGAGGTTATCTCGGCCTCCTGGCGTTCGCGTTAGACAGGGTTCCGATTTTAGAACCGCCGGGCGGCGTTGTAAGAAATTGACCAGAAGAGCGGGTTGTGCGCGGGCCTAGACGCAAGAAAAACCCCGTCACTAAGGGTTTTTCTCGGTTCAAAAATTTAGCCCCAACGGGAGTCGAACCCGTGTTACCGCCGTGAGAGGGCGGCGTCCTAGGCCTCTAGACGATAGGGCCGTGGCTCCCGGTCATGGACTCGAACCACGATAGGCAACTTCAGAGGCTGCTGTCCTACCATTAGACGAACCGGGATCGTTTCGCTTCTTGAGCTGGATATTCTTAGCAGCGAATGTCTCTGTTTGGCTATGACAGTTTGGGCATAGCATCCGCAGATTTTCGATCCGATGATCGTCGCGGACGCCGTTGCGATGGTCGATTTGGATGGAGAGGGGTCGACCCCTCCACTGCGTCAACCCGCATTCCTCGCAGCGGTTTTCGAGCAGGCCGGCCCGGAGCAGGGTGCGCTTGATCGTCAGCCGGCTTTTCGATTGCGCTAGGACTCTTTCGACGGCCCATTCGCGCGGGCGTGTCTTCAGATCGCCGCGGTTTATCGCCTTTTGCCAAGCGCCCGAAGAAAACCTAAAGCGATCGCGGCATTCGCGATAGGTGTTTCCTTCGTCGTAAAAGCGCTGAATCAGCGCCCAATCATACACGTTCTCTGCGCGACGTCCGCGGCGGACGCCACGATCGCGTTCAGGGACGCGGAGATGCCCTGCTTGCCAAGCCCTACGCCAGGCTCCGCGAGTAAAGCCAAAGCGTAGGGCGCACTCTAGCGGCGAGTGACCGGCGTCGTAAAACGCCTGGACCTCAGGCCAGAAGATCCTGCAAAAAGACATCGAACATACGTTCGATTGCTCCCCGCCAAAACCCTCCGCGCATCACCGCAAATCCAGCGTTTCGCGCTGAGCCGGAGCCCGTCGAAAGCCGGCGATTCTCGCGCTGGTGGTGCTAGCAAAGTTTACATTCCTCTGGGACGGGGCACGCGAAAACTGACGAGGTGGAGCGTGCCGTTCGAAGCGCCCATGGATGCGGAAAGGTTCTTTGCGGATTGGCGCCGCGTCGCCGACGCATTGCCCGCGATGCACTTCACCGCGGCTCCGGATGGCAGCCTCGAGTTTCTGAACCGGTGCCTGCGCGAGTTTACCGGGTACGCTCCGGGCGCCGCCCTCGGTGACGCTTGGAAAGCGCTCGTGCACCCGCACGACCTGGAAGGCGTCCTCGCCGCCTGGCATCGCGCCGCGAGCACCGCCGAAGACGTAGCGATCGAAGCGCGGATCCGCAAAGCCGACGGCAGCTTTGCCTGGCTTTCGGCCAACGCCTCTGCAATGCGCGACCCCAACGGCTCGATCGTGCGCTGGCACGGAACGTCCACCACATGCGACGCACCAAAACGCGCGAACGCCTTGCTCGCCGGCCCCGAGGAACGATCTCGCGCCTTTGCCGAGGCGCTGCCCCTCATCTGTTGGACGGCGGATGCATCGGGCTGGAAAGATTGGTACAACCGCCGCTGGTATGAGTTCACCGGCTTGACGCCCGAGCAATCTGTCGGCTGGGGCTGGCAGAGCGCATTCCATCCCGACGACATCGTCGACGTCATGCAATCCTGGCCACATTCGATAGCGACCGGCGAGCCGTTCGAAATGGAAGCCCGATTGCGCCGGCACGACGGCCGTTTCCATTGGTTCCTGTCGCGCGCCGAACCGCTGCGCGACGCGGCCGGTAAGGTCACGCACTGGTACGGCAGCAACATCGACATCAACGCGCAGAAAACGGCCCTCGATCGCACCAAGCGTATCTCCGAGACCCTGCAGGACGTCTTCTTGCCCAAGGCACTTCCGCAACGCGCCAACCTTCGGCTCGACGCGACGTACATCGCGGCCGAGCGCGACGCGCTGATCGGCGGCGACTGGTACGACGCCTTCGACCTGCCCGACGGCCGGCTCGTCGTTTCGATCGGCGACGTCACCGGCCACGGACTCGAAGCATCGGTCATCGTCGGGCGCCTGCGCCAGTCGATCAGCGTACTCGCGTTTCAATCGGACGACCCGGCGAGCATTCTGGTCGAGACCGACCGCATTCTGCGCTATCAAGACCCGGGCGTGATCGTTACCGCGCTGGTCGGGATCGTCGACGTCGAAGCGATGACGCTGACGTATGCGAGCGCCGGGCATCCCCCGCCGTTGCTTGCGGTCCGCAGCGATGAGCCGGCCCGGCTTCTCCCCACCGGCGGCCCGCCGCTTGGGATCGGCCTTGGGAGCGGTTTTGTGGCGCATCAGGTGCGCCTCGAGCAGGATGCGGTCCTCGCGCTCTACACCGACGGCATCACGGAGTTCGCACACGACGTTGCCGGCGGCGAACGCGCGCTCGGCGCTGCGCTGGCGCTGATCGTGGGCAATACGAACATCCCGCGGCCGGCCCTGACGGTCAAGGACATCGTCCTGGGCGGCGTTCCAACCCGCGACGACGTGGCGCTCTTGTTGCTGCAGTTCTCCGCGGTCCGAACCCCCGGCCTTCGCTTCCAGCCGGTGGTGCTCGAGAAGACCTGGCGTTTTCACTCGAGCGACGCGTACGCGGCGCACAACACGCGCCGGGAACTGATGGTCTACATGCGCGGGCTTGCCGCGGACGCCGACCAGGTCTTTCTCGGCGAGTTGGTCCTGGGCGAAATCCTCGCGAACACCGTCGAGCACGCTCCTGGGCTCGTCGAGGTGCGCATCGATTGGACCGGGCCGAAGCCGATCGTGCTCGTGCGCGACACGGGGCCGGGCCTCGACAACTTCGTGAGCCGGCTGCCGGAGCCGCTGGCCGAAGGCGGCCGCGGTCTGTTCCTGATCAGCGCGCTGGCTGAGAAGCTCATGGTCACGCGTTCGCCGGGCTACGGGACGGAAGTGCACGCCGTCCTGCCGATCGCCCGCAAGGCGCTCTTGGAGGGCTAGATCGCTTCTAGACCGCGCCGCGGCGTGGAGGCCGCGAAGTACGTCTTTGCGCTTTCGAGGATCGTGTCGGCGTAGCGCGGATACTCGCGCCGCAGCCAAAGTATCGCCGCCTCGGCGCTGGGAACGACGCCCCACGCAGCGCCGCCGGCATCCTGGATGCAGTTGCGCAGTTCGTCCGGGCCCAGGCCGAGCAATTCCTGAATGGCGCGCGCCAGCGCGCGCTCCAGATGATCGTCGATCGCGGTCGGCAGCAAGTGCGTGTGGGCGCAAAGCAGCGCGTTGACGACGTGGCCGTCGAACTCTTTGCCGAACACGTCGATGCGATAGCTGCAGAAGAGCGAGAACGAATTCTCCCGCTGCAGCTGGTCCCAGAGCTGTTCGATGCGGATGGCTGCGGCAAATTGCTCGGCCCGCCAGAGCGTGCCCACCAATTCGCCGTAGACGCGCGGGCGATTTTCGCCCTCGCTTGGCGACGCTTGCCGGACGAGAGCGCCGACGATCTCATCGAACCGATCGGCGTCGGGGTAGCCGTCGACCATCAGCCGCTCGAGCGTTCGGTCGGCATCTAGCAGGATCAGCCGGCCGCCCGCGATCTCACGGGCCGTGGAGCAACCGTAGCGCTGCAGTTCAGACGTAAGGGCGGCGCGGCGCGACTCGCTCACGATCGCGATCGCGGCCTGTCCGCGGCGCAATCCCTCTCCCAAATAGCCTGCGAGCTTGGCGACGAGCGCCGTGTCGTCGGCTTCGTACAACTGTAAGAGGTGAGGGAGCGTTCCTGACCGCTCTAGGATGGCCTCGACGGACATCCCGGGCTTCCGCCGCGGACGATACGGTCCTCGACGACGGGCGGGCCGCTGGGCATCCTCTCCCATAGATGCGGAAAGCATAGCATGCCGGAGGGGGCCTGTCTGCCCCGAGCGCTGGCTAAGCGGCCGACGGGCAAGGCGGTTTGGAGCGGGAAAGTCGCCGAGCGACGAAGACAAGGCTTCCTGGAATTCGTTCGTATCTCCGAAAGGCCAGCTTTTGCAGGCAGTCATCCTCGTTGGCGGCGAGGGCACGCGTCTACGCCCCCTCACGTACGAGACCCCGAAGCCGATGGTCCCCCTGTTCGGTCTCCCGTTTCTCGAACGCACGCTGGCGCGGCTGCGCGCGGCCGGTGTCGCGGAGGTGGTCCTGGCGTCCGGCTACCTGCCCGAGGCGATTCACAACTACTTCGGCGACGGCTCGCAAATCGGGATGCGCCTCATCTATGTCGTTGAAGAGAAGCCGCTCGGTACGGCGGGTGCGATCCGCAACGTCGCCGAGTACATCAACGGCACGTTCTTCGTCCTCAACGGCGACGTGCTGACGAGCCTCGACCTCGGAGCGATGCTCGCATTTCATCGCCGGCAGGGCGGGCTCGGCACGCTGCACGCGATTGCGGTCGAGGATCCGTCGCCGTTCGGCTGCGTCGTGCGAGACGCTGCGGAGCGCGTGACCAGGTTCGTCGAAAAGCCGCCGCGCGACGAAGCTCCGACCAATGAGATCAATGCCGGAACGTATCTGCTGGAAGCCGCGGTCATCGACGCGATTCCGGCCGGCCGAGCCGTTTCGATCGAACGCGAGACGTTTCCGCAGCTGCTCGCGCGCGGCGAGCAACTGAACTCCTACGTCACGGCCGATTATTGGCTCGACGTCGGGCGGCCCTCGCAGTATCTGCAGGCGCACGCAGACGTGCTCGACGGCAAGCTGTCCCTCAGCGTGCCGGGCGGCGGAATCCTCGAACGGGGCCGTTTCGTGCTGGCGGGTGACCCGTACGATGGGCGTGGGACCGTTCGGCCGCCGTCGTTCATCGGCAGCGAGGTCGCGATCGCTTCGTCGGCGGTCGTGGGGCCGTATGCGGTCCTGGGGTCGGGCTGCCGCGTCGGTCCCGACGCGACCGTGCGCCGCGCCGTGCTCTGGGACGACGTGCGCGTCGAGGCCGGCGCTACGATCGAAGACGCGATTTTGGCCACCGGGGCGTACGTTGGAAAGGGTGCGGTCGTCGCGTCCGGCGCGGTGGTGGGCCATGCGGCTAAAATTGCGCCCGGTACGGTCCTAAGTCCCGAAGCGCGGATTGCCGCCGCGACGCTTGAAGACGGCGCGCCGACCCTAAAGAGCTAATCTTTTCGCCGCGCGCGGCACTGATACGACGAATGTCGCGCTGTTCGGCGGCGAGCCGGCGCGCCCGCCGAGGCGCGGGACGGCCCGATGTCGAATAAGAGTGGGTGATGATAGTCCAATCCGACGCTCTTAGTGACGTACAACGCGCTGCTGTAAACCACACCGATGGCCCCGTCCTCATCTTCGCCGGCGCCGGTAGCGGCAAGACCAGAGTCCTTACCCACCGGATCGCCTACCTCCTCAACGAGAAGAGCGTCTTTCCGGACCGCATCCTCGCCGTAACCTTCACCAACAAGGCGGCCGGCGAGATGAAATCCCGCCTCGAGCGGATGGTCGGTTCGGTCGCGAAAGATCTTTGGGTCGGCACCTTTCACGCCACTTGCGTGCGCATGTTGCGCCGCGACGGCAAGAAGATCGGGATCGCCGCCAACTTTGCGATCATGGACGAGACCGATCAGCGCTCGATCGTGCGCGACGTCCTGCACGATCTCGATTTCGACGAGCGTCAGATATCGCCGGGCGCCGCGCTCGACGAGATCAGCAAGGCGAAAAACGCCCTGCTCGGGCCGGACCAGTACGAAAGCAAGAACACCTCGTTCTTCGGCGAGCGGGTCGCGCAAGTGTACCGCGAGTACGACCGGCGCCTGCGCGAATCGAACGGTCTCGACTTCGACGACCTGATCGCCAAGACGATCGAGTTGCTCGAGAACGACGTGGACGTCCGCACCCGCTATCAAAACAAGTTCCGCTACATCCTGGTCGACGAGTACCAGGACGTCAACTACGCCCAGTACCGTCTGTGCGCCATCCTGGCCGGCGAACACAAGAACCTCACCGTCGTCGGCGACGACGATCAGTCGATCTATTCGTGGCGCGGCAGCGACTACAAGAACATCCTGCGCTTCGAGAAGGACTTCCCTGGGGCGAAGGTCTTCAAGCTCGAGGAGAACTTCCGCTCGACGCAGACGATCCTCGACGTCGGCAACGAAGTGATCTCGCAGAACCAAACCCGCGCCGCCAAGAAGCTGCACACCAACCGCTCCGGCGGTGAACTGGTTACCGTATACGGCGCGGAGACCGAACGCGCCGAAGCGCGCTACGTCATCGAAAAGATCAAAGAACTCGTGCGCGAGGGCGCGGCCTATCGCGACTTCATGGTGCTCTACCGCACCAACGCGCAGTCGCGCGTCTTTGAAGAGGGCTTCCTCGGCGAAGGCATCCCCTACCGCGTCGTGGGCGGCGTCGGGTTCTATGCCCGCTCCGAAGTCAAAGACATGATGGCGTACTTGCGCTACATCGTGAACCCGTCGGATGCCGTCGCCTTCCGCCGCATCGTCAACGTCCCGCGCCGTTCGATCGGCCAGCAGACGCTTGCCAGCCTCGTCGACGCGGCCAACGCCGCCGGCGTCTCGGTCGGCCAGACCGTCTTCGACAAAGAGATGCTGCGCCGCGCGGTTCCCAAGAAGCAAAAGGAACTCGAACGCTTCGCCGACCTGATCACCTCGCTGCGCGAGCGCGCCGGCGACCTCTCGATCAGCGACCTGCTGGTCGCGGTCATGGAAGAGTCGGGCTACATCCGCGAGCTGCAGGGTGAGGACACGTCGGACGCTCGCGGGCGGCTCGAAAACCTGCAAGAACTGGTCGGCGTCGCGAAGGAATTCGAGAACCAAGAGAACGCGGGTTCGCTCGACGATTTCCTCGCCAACGTGGCGCTGGTCAGCGACCTCGACACCCTCGATCAGACGACCTCGTTCGTGACCCTGATGACGCTGCACGCGGCCAAGGGCCTCGAGTTCCCCGTCGTCTTCCTCACCGGCCTCGAAGAGGGCGTCTTCCCACACAACCGCGCCTTGACCGATCTGACCGAACTCGAAGAGGAACGGCGCCTGGCCTACGTCGGCATCACGCGCGCGATGGATCGCCTGTACCTCTCGTACGCGATGCGCCGCACGCTCTTCGGCAACACCTTCGCGCACCCGAAATCGCGCTTCTTGGAAGAGATGCCGAGCGTCGAGGTAATCGGCAACGTCGTTCCAATGCCGCGTCCGGCCGGTGGCCGCTGGCGCGAGGTCGCGATTCACGAAACGGCCGGCGCCGGCGTCGGCCTCGACCTGCAAGTCGGCGATCGCGTGCGCCATCCCAAGTGGGGCGAAGGCACCGTTTCGGCAACCGCCGGCGCGGGCGGCGACGGCCTGCTCACCATCATGTTCCCGAACGTGGGCGAAAAGATGGTGATGCTCAAGTACGCTCCGCTCGAGAAGGTCGTCTAGGCGCGATGAACCGGGAGACCCGCAGGCCGTGGCCATAAGGGTCGCGGTCGCGGGCGCGCTCGGCCGAATGGGTCGCGAAGTCTGTGGCGCGGTCGAGGGCGCTTCCGACCTAGAACTGGTTGGCGGCTTCGGCCGCGCCGAAGTCGGCCGGGCCCTCGGCAGCGGGCGCGTGTACGACGACGTCACGGCGCTGTACGACGAGACCAAACCAGAAGTGGTCGTCGACTTTACCGTCTACCCGGTCTCCGTCGACGTAGCACGGGAGGCGGTCGAGCGGCGCATCTCGCCCGTGATCGGTGCCAGCGGGTGGACCGACGAGGACCGCATCAGCTTCGAATCGATGTGCGACGAGTACGCCGTCGGGGCCGCGCTCGTGCCGAATTTCGCCTTGGGTGCCGCGCTTGCGATGCGCTTCGCGTCCCAAGCGGCGCCCTATTTTCCAACGGCCGAGATCGTCGAGTTGCACCACGACGGCAAGCTCGACAAGCCCAGCGCCACCGCGAAGGCGACCGCGGCTCGGATCGCGACCGCGCGCGGCGGCGGCGAGGTCCCCATTCACAGCGTTCGTCTGCGAGGGCTGGTTGCCCATCAGGAGATCCTGTTCGGCGGCGAGGGCGAGCTGCTGACCATCCGCCACGACTCGCTCGCCCGCTCGTCGTTCATGCCGGGCGTGTTGCTGGCAGTGCGCGCGGTGCGCGCCCACCGCTCGCTGGTTCTCGGGCTCGACGCTTTTTTGGGGGATGCGGTAGCGTGAAGATTGCGATCGTCGGGGTGACCGGCGTCGTCGGGGAGACGATCCTGCGCGTGCTCGACGAGCGCCGCGTGGCGGTCGAGGAGCTAGGGGCCTTCGCGTCGCGCGACCGGCGCGAGCCGCTGATCTGGCAGGGGCGCGTTTGGCCGATCTTTGCGGCCACGCCCGAGGCCTTGCGGAACGGTGGCTTCGACGTGGTGTTTTTCGCCTCGAGCGACGATGCCAGCGCCGAGCTAGCCGAACACGCCCTCGCAAGCGGAGCGGTCGTGATCGACAATTCGGCAACCTTTCGAATGAAGACCGGCGTGCCGCTGATCATTCCCGAAGTCAACCCGGACGCCGTCTCCAAGGAACATCGAATCTTTCCGGTGGCGAACTGCACGGCGATCGTGCTCTGCATGGCCCTCGCACCGGTCGCGCGCGCGTTCGGTCTGCGCAGCGTGCGCGTCGCGACCTATCAAGCCGTCAGCGGCGCCGGACGCGCCGGTCTCGACGCGCTCGAGCGGGAGGAGAAAGCCGCCTACGACCTGGAGCCGAACCTCGAAGCGTCCCCCTTCGTGCGCCAGATCTTCCACAACGTCATTCCCCAGGTGGGATCGATCGACGAGTTCGGCGACAGCGGCGAAGAGAAGAAGATCGCCGCCGAAATCCGCAAGATGCTGGGGCTGCCGAACTTGCACGTGGCCGCGACCGCGGTGCGCGTGCCGGTCCGCTACGCGCACAGCGTTGCCGCCTTCATTGAAACCGAGCGCGGCACCGACGTCGTCGCGCTCGGCGACGCCCTGGGCCTCTCGCCGGGCGTGGTGTTCTTTCCCGACGGCAGCGTCACGCCGCGCGACGTCGAAGGTCAAGATCGCGTGTTCGTTTCACGCCTGCGCGCCGAAGAGGGGCGCTCGCGCCGGCACTTCCAGCTCTGGGTCGTTGGCGACCAAATCCGCAAGGGCGCGGCCACCAACGCCGTTCAAATCCTGGAGTTGCTCGTCGAACGCGGGCTGGTCGGAAAGTCCAAGCAACGTGTCTAGAGGCGGCCACGATTAAGACGATCGTTCAAAAATTCGGCGGTTCGTCGCTCGCATCGGCCGAGCTGCGGGAGATCGCGGCATCGCGCGTGCTCGAGGCGCGCGCGCGCGGCAGCTCGCCGGTCGTCGTCTGCTCGGCGCTGGGGCGGGCGCCCGATCATTACGCCACCGATTCGCTGCTCGCGCTGCTCGGGCCGTCGCGCGGCGGCCCCAACCGCGACCTGCTGCTATCCTGCGGCGAGTCGATCGCCTGCGCGGTGTTCGCCGAACTCCTCAGTTCCTGGGGCGCGGACGCGCAAGCGATGACCGGCGGCCAAGCCGGCATCGTGACTGACGCCGGCTTCGGCGAGGCCCGCATCGTGCGCGTCGAGCCGCGCAACGTTCTGGCCGCGCTCGAGCGCGGCATCATTCCGGTCGTGGCGGGCTATCAGGGCGTGACCGAGACGGGCGCCGTGACGACCCTCGGTCGCGGCGGCAGCGACCTGTCGGCGATCGCGCTCGGCGACGCGCTGGGCTCGGACGAGGTTCAGATCTTCACCGACGTCAGCGGCGTGATGACGGGCGACCCGCGGCGGATCGCCGGCGCGCACACGATCGATCGCGTCGGCTACGCCGAGATGGTCGAACTGGCGGCGGACGGTGCCAAGGTGATGCACGCGAAGGCGGCCGAACTCGCGCGCGTGACGCAAACGCCGTATGTGGTCAAGGGGCTGCGTTCGAACTTCGGCACGACGATCGACGAGGGCCACAAGCCCGAGCGCATCCGGCCGGTCACCGGTATCACCGCGCTGCGCGACGTCGTCTTCGTTCGCGTGATCCAGGGCGAGATCGACGACCTCGACGCGCGCCGCGAACTCGAGCTGGAACTCTTCCGGCGGGTAGCCGAACGCGACGTGTCGGTCGACATGATCAATATCAACAACGCCGGCATTTTCTTCATCGTCGATAGTGACAGGCTCGAAATCGTGCGCTCCGAACTCGCCGGGATGAATCTGGCGCTACGCGTGCGCGCGAATTGCGCGAAGATCTCCATCGTGGGCGCGGGCATGCGCGGCACGTCAGGCGTCATGTACCGAGTCGTGCAAGCGCTGTCGGCGGCGGGCATCGAGATCATCCATTCGACCGACTCCAACATCACGATCTCCGTGCTCGTGCCCGAGGAGGACGTCGCGCGCGGCGAGCAGGCGATCCACGACTACTTCCGCTTGGGCCGCGGTCAAGACGCGATCCCGCCCGAGATGGCGGCGGGCGCGACCCGATGAGTGCCTTCGCGCGGTCTCCCAAACTCGGTCCGCTGATGACGGCGATGCTAACGCCGTTCGATGCGGCCGATCGCGTCGACCTCGCCGAGGCTCGCCGGCTCGCGCGCTTCTTGGTCGACGAGGGGAACCACGGGCTGGTCGTCTGCGGCACGACCGGCGAAACGCCCGCCCTGACCGAGCGCGAGCAGTTGGCTCTCCTCGAGGCCGTCAAAGACGAAGTCGGCGACCGTGCCGGCGTGATGGCGGGTACCGGCAGCAACAGCACCGCGCACACGATCGCGTTCACGAAGGAAGCCGAAGCGGCCGGCGCCGATGCGGCGCTGGTCGTCGTTCCATACTACAGCAAGCCGACCCAGGACGGTATGCTGGCTCACTTCGGTGCCGTCGCACAGGCCACGGCCCTGCCGATCGTCGTGTACAATATCCCGTCCCGAACCGGCGCCAACATGCTGCCGGTCACGCTGCTCGAACTCGCGCGGCGCCATCCCAACATCGCGGGCGTGAAGGAATCGACCGCCGACTGCGCTCAGTTCAGCGCGATCCTGCACGAACGGCCGCCGGGCTTCGCTTTTTGGGTTGGCGACGACCACATGTTCTTGCCGTCGCTGGCGCTCGGCGGGGACGGCCTCGTCGGCGTCGCCTCGCACCTCTGCGCGCGCGAGCTGCGCGCGCTGCTCGCTGCCTTCCAGAGCGGCGATCCGGCGCGCGCCGGCTCGATCCATCGCGGGCTGTCCGGGCTGTTCGCCGCGTTGTTTGCGACGACGTCGCCGATTCCAATCAAGTGGGCGATGAACGAGCTGGGCTTCTCGCTCGGCCCCTGCCGCACGCCGCTCGGGGCGATGCCGGCGGATCTGGCGGAGCGCCTGCGGCCGCTGCTCGAACCATATCGCGAACGCTGCGCGGCGATCGCCGCCGTTCGCTAGCGTGCAGCGGGTCACGATTCTGGGTTGCCGCGTCGACGTGATCGGCAGCGCTGACGCCGTCGCGCGCATTGCGGAGCTGGCGAACGGCAACGAGCCGTCGATCGTCGTCACGCTCGGTACGGAGATGGCCGTTTACGCGCGCCGCAATCCGCGTTTCCGCGACATCGTGAACTCGAGCGCCCTGTCGCTGTGCGATACGGTCGGCATCAAGTATGCCGCCCGCTTGCATGGAGCGGACGTGCGCGAGCGTGTCGCGGGAATCGACATCATCGATCCCCTCTGCGCCGTACTCGCCGAGCGCAGCGTTCCGATCTACTTGCTCGGCTCCAAAGGAGACACCGCGCGGCGTGCGGCCACGGGCTTGCAATCCCGCCATCCCGGCTTGGTCGTCGCGGGCGCGCGCGACGGATACTTTGCAGCCTCGGAAGAGGGCGCCATCAGCGCCGCGATCGCGGCCAGCGGCGCGCGCGTCGTTTTCGTCGGCCTCGGGTCGCCGCGCCAGGAAATTTTTCTCGCCGATCATTTAAAGGAGACGGGCTGCGCCGTGGGAATCGGTGTCGGCGGTTCCTTCGACGTACTTGCCGGAAACGTCGAGCGTGCTCCGGCGCTCTGGCAGAGACTCAACCTCGAGTGGTTGTACCGGCTGGTGCGCGAACCCAAGCGCTGGCGTAGACAACTGGCTTTGCCGCGATTCGTTTGGCTGGCGCTGCGCGAACGAGCGGTCTCGCCACCGACTCGGAGGTGTTCTTGAAGGCGATGATCCTGGCCGGCGGGATGAGCACGCGGCTCTATCCGCTGACGAAAGAGGTGCCGAAGCCGCTCGTTCCGATCGCGGGCGAACCGAACAGCGGTCATCTGATGCGCTACCTGCGCTCGTTCGGCATCGAGGACATCGCGATCAACGTCCACTATCTCGCCGAACGCATCGTCGAACGGTTCGGCGACGGATCGGAGTACGGCGTAAAGCTGCACTATCTGCACGAACCGGTGCTACTCGGCAGCGCGGGCGGCGTCAAGCAGATGGAAGACTTCCTGCGCGACGGGACCTTCGTCGTGATCGGTTGTGACGAGGTCACCGACATGCGGCTCGACGCGCTGCTTGCGTTTCACAAGAAACGCGGGGCACTGGCCACGATCGGGCTCGTGCACGCGGAGGACGTCACGCAATACGGTGTCGTCGTCGTCGACGAGGACGGCCGCATCGTCGAGTTTCAAGAGAAGCCGGCGGCGGGAACCGAACGCTCGCACCTGGTGAACACGGGCGTCTACATCTTCGAGCCGGCGATCCTCGAGCGCATTCCGGCCGGCGCCTTTTGGGATTTCGGCAACAACGTGTTTCCCGAATTGAAGCGCGATCGGGCTCCTTTCTACGGGCTGCGCATGCACGGAGCATATTGGCGCGACATCGGAACGCCCGGTGAGTACCGCCAGGCAACGCGCGACGTGCTCGAAGGCCGCGTGCGCCTGCTCGGCAACCCTCGTACGCGCGGATACCCGCCCGACGCGGTGCTGGGCAATGATGTGCGCGTCGAAGGCGACGTGCGGATCGGTTCGCGGGCGCGGCTCGGCGACCGCGCGCGCATCGTCGGGCCGAGCGTCATCGGCGACGGGGTCGACGTCGGCAGCGGCGCGACGATCGAAAACTCGATCATCTGGGACGGCACGACGATCGGGCCGAACGCGAACGTCAGCGACAGCGTGATCGGCGTGAACTACCACATTCCGGCCGGCGCGGTCGTCGAAGCCGTTGTCGTCGCGAACGAACCGGAGGCAGTCGGCTAAGATCGTTCGCGACGCCAGACCGGGGTACTAACCTCGGGGTGGAGGAGCGCGCGCTCGACTTCTCGATTGGAGCGGCAGCCGGAATGCTCGGAGTCGTGTTGCTGGCTGCGGCCGCGCTGCGCCTTTCCGAACCTGTGGCGTCGCCGGTCGCGGCGTTGCCGCTCCTCGCGGCGCGTTCGCACGCGGTACGGCCGCCGCAAAGCGTGGGAAGCCCGCGGCACGTCGCTCGAGCAACGCGCGACCACGCTCCCGCCCGTCTGGTACAGCGCTCCCTGCCGGTGCAACGCGCGCCGATCATCGTGAACCGCCGCCCAGTGCCGATCATCGTGGTCCGCCGTCCGCTGCCGGTCGTCATCGCGCGAGCACTGGTGCGCGCGCCGAGGGTAAGTGCGGTCTCCTCGCGGCTCGTTCCAAAGGCGCGCGCTCGGCTTCCGGCGGCGACGCGGCACCTCGCCCCGCGCCCGAACGCGCATCCACAGCTGCGCGCGCGAAGCGTCGACCGCGAGGCGACGCCCGAGCCGCCGATTGGGTACGACCCGGAGCCCGCGATCGCCGAAGCCGAGCTGGCGGGGTGGCTTCCTAGCGACGCTGCGACGGCGCTGCCGGGCTTGGCCCCATCCCGGCATCGCCGCTGAGGAGCTTGCTCGATCAGCTCTTCCCATCTGCGTGCGTTGGCTGCCGCGCGGCCGGCTCGCCCCTTTGTGCTCGTTGCCGCCCGTCCGCGGCCCAAGTTCGACGTCTGCCGCTCTCGACGCTGGACGTCTGGGCGGTGGGGCCTTACGCCGGCCCGCTCCGCGCCGCGATCCTGGCCCTCAAACGCGGGCGCCGCGATGCCGGCGACGCGCTGGCCGAGCTGCTCGCGGAACGCCTGCGAGCACGCTTTCCGCCGAACCGCCTGATCGTGCCGGTTCCTACCGCTGCGGCCCGTCGCCGCGAGCGCGGCTTCGATCAGGGCGTGCGGCTGGCGGAACTCGTCGGCGCGCGCTTGCAGCGGCCCGTGCTGGTGGCGCTGCGCCGCCGGGCCGGCGACACGCAACGCGGGCGTTCGCGCACGGCGCGCCTGGCGGCGCACGGCCGGTATGCGTGCGCGGCGCCGGAGCTGGTCGCCGGAGTTCGGATCGTGCTGCTCGACGACGTCGTCACGACCGGCGCGACCTTGCGCGATTGCGCGACGGCCCTGCAAGCAGCGGGCGCCCTCGTGCGCGAAGCGGTCGTGCTAGCCTACGCTTGACCGAGGGTCACGTTGGGCGGCGGTGCATCGTCGCGGCCGGGCGGCGTGTTCTGGCGAGAGCTACGAGGAGAAACTACATGGCAACAGCCGTTTGGAACGGCGCAACCCTGGCTCAGAGCGACGACACCGAGGTGGTCGAGGGCAACCATTATTTTCCGGCCGGCTCGATCGACCGCAGCCACTTAAAGGAGAGCCCGACGCACTCGTTCTGCCCCTGGAAGGGGACGGCGAGCTATTACACCGTCGTCGTCGACGGCAAAGAGAACCGTGATGCGGCTTGGTATTACCCCGAACCAAAAGAGGCGGCCAAGCAGATCAAGGATCGGGTCGCGTTCTGGAAGGGCGTCGAGGTAAAGCCGTAGCTCCGGGAAGCCTCTCCGCCCTCGACCGCGTCTACCTGCGCCGGGCGTGCGAACTCGCCGAACGCGGGCGCGGTAGCACGTCGCCAAACCCCGCGGTCGGCGCCGTGCTCGCGCTCGGTGCGACAACTCTCGGCGAGGGCTTTCACCGGATGCGCGGCGAGCCGCACGCTGAAGTTGAAGCGCTGCGGGACGCCGCGGCGCGCCGCAACGACGTCTCTGGTGCGACGCTGTACGTGACGCTCGAGCCCTGCAATCACAGCGGCGCTACGCCGCCCTGCGCGCAGGCGCTGCTCGACGCCCAGCTCGCGCGCGTCGTGGTCGGCGTGCTCGACCCGAACCCGACCGCTGCTGGCGGCGCCGCGCGCCTGCGCGCCGCCGGCGTGGCCGTCGTCGTGGCGGACGATCCCTGGGCGCGCTCGATCGTCGAAGAGTTCTCGCTGGCGCTCGGCAGCGCGCGGCCCTATCTGCGCCTGAAGCTCGCGGCCTCGATCGATGCCTGCGCCGCTCCCGCTCCCGGTCAGCGGCATTGGTTGACGGGTGGCGAGGCGCGCGAGTACGTGCGCGAACTTCGCTGCATTCACGATGCGGTGCTCGTCGGAGCGAAGACGGTGCGCATCGACGATCCTGCGCTTACGGTTCGTCCCCCGCGCGCCCGCCGGCGTCCCTACGTGCGCGCGATCGCCTGCGAAGACGCACCGGTGTCAGCGGAGCACGCGATCTTTCAAACCGAAGCCGGCTACGCTCCGACGATCGTGCTCGCGCCGGCCGGCGCGCGCGAGGCGTTCTCCGCACTCGAAGACGTTGCCGACGTGCTGTACGTCGGTTCCCCAGAGGCGCTCAAGCTCGATCTTCAACTCGCCCTCGAGGCGCTGCGTGCGCGCGGAATCGCGAGCGTTCTGTGCGAAGGCGGCCCGGTACTCGGCGCGCGGCTCATCGAACGCGACTTGGTCGACCGGCTCGATTGGCTGGTGGCGCCGGTGCTGCTCGGCGGGCCGCAGGCGGTCCCGGCGTTGCCCGTTTCGGCGCAAGGGCGGACGCTGAGGTTCGACCGGGTCGAGCGCCTCGGGCCCGACGTGCTCCTGTCCGCGGCGTTTGTTGCGAGGGAGAACGGTGTTTAGCGGATTGATCGCGCACCTCGGAAGCATAGCGAGCGCCGAGCTAGACCGGCTCGGCGGTATGCGCTTGCGGGTCGAGGCGCCGGATGCGCTAGCCGAAGGCGTCGCGGCGAAGGATTCGGTAGCGATCGACGGCGTCTGCCTCACCGTGGTCGAGCGCGATGCGACATCGATGACGTTCGACGTCGTGCCCGAGACGCTCGCTCGCAGTTCGCTCGGCACGCTCGCAGCCGGCGCGCGCGTCAACCTCGAGCTGTCGCTGCGGCTCGGCGATCGTTTGGGCGGTCATTTCGTCTACGGCCACGTCGACGCGACGGCGCGCATTCGTGCGAAAGAGCGCGAGGGCCAGGGCCATCGGCTGACGATCGACTTGCCGCCGTCGCTCGAGCCGTTCGTGGTCGAAAAAGGCTACATCGCCGTCGACGGCGTCAGCCTGACGGTGGCGGCCGTTCGGAACGGCAGCTTCGAGATCGCGCTGATCCCGGAAACCTCGGTCCGTACGACCATGGGCAGGAAGGGAGCCGGCGACCCGGTCAACCTCGAGATCGACCCGATCGCGCGCTACGCGCTGGCCGCCGCGGCGGCGTATCAACGTGGGGCTGGGCCGACCGACGAAGAACTGTCCTGGGCCTATGAGATCTGAACGAACGGCAAGTCCGCCCGTCGAGAGTGGTGGCTTCGAAGTCCTCGAGCGCGTGCGCTGGTCGGATGTCGACAACGCCGGGATCATCTACTTCGGAGCCTATTCGCGTCTGCTCGACATCGCCGAGAGCGAGTTCTACCGCAGCTTGGGCTTTACGTACGCTGCCTTCGACCAGATGGGTCTGTTGCTGCCCCGCGTCCACGTCGAGTTCGATTTCTTCAAACCGGCGCTGCTCGACGATGAACTCGTGTTGCGGCCGCGCGTCACGGGTCTAGGCGTGCACTCGGTGCGGATGAAGGTCAACGTCCACCGCCTCGAGGACGAGGCGTTGCTAGCGGAGGCGTCGCTGGTGCTGGCCTGCGTCGACAAAGCGCGCAAACCCACGCCGCTGCCGGCCGCGTTCGCGGCCGCGCTGCGCACGGCGATGCCGCAGTCCACTTGATGCGAGCCGGCTACCTGGTCGAGCCGGGACGGGTGGAAGTCCGCGACGCGGAGGTTCCGCAAGCCCAAGCCGGGGGACTCGTCGTGCGCGTCCGGGTCGCGCTCACGGACGGAACCGACCTCAAAGCGTTTCGGCGCGGCCACCCGCTGATGCCGATGCCGACTCGCTTCGGCCACGAGTTCTGCGGTGACGTCGCGGCCGTCGGCGAGGGTGTCAGCTCGTTTGCGGCCGGCGACCCGATCATGATGGTGCAGTCCGCGCCGGACGGCACCTGCTACTGGTGCCGGCGCGGGCAAGAAGAACTGTGCGAAACGCTGACCACGACGATGATCTTCGGTGCCTACGCCGAGTACATCGCGCTGCCGCCGAACCTGGTGGCGCGGAACGCCTATCGCAAGCCCGACGGCGTGACGTATGAAGCGGGTGCCTTTCTCGAGCCGGTTTCGTGCGTCGTGCACTCGCTCGGGTCGCTTGCACCCAAACGCGGCGACGTCGTCGCGATCGTCGGCGACGGCGGTTTCGGCATCTTGCACGCGCTGGTCGCGCTCGCGCAGGGAGCGCGGCCGATCCTGGTCGGCCGGCGTGCGGCCCGGCTCGAGCTGGCGCGCTCGCTCGGCGTCAGCGCGATCGTCAACGCCAAGGAATGCGATCCGGTCGCGGCCGTGCGCGAGCGCACGCAGGGCCGCGGTGCGGATGCGGTGATCGAGACGACCGGCACGCTCGAGGTCTGGGAGGCCGCGCCGCAATACGTGCGCCGCGGCGGTACCGTCGTGCTGTTCGGCGGTTTGCGCGGCGGTTCGCGCGTGAGCTACGAAGCCGCGCGGCTGCACTACGACGAGGTCACGCTGATCAGTCCTTTCCACTTCACGCCGCGCGACGTGCGGGCGGCGTTCGATTTGATCGCAGCCGGCGCGATCGATGTGGTGCCCCTCATCAGCGAGCGCTTTTCGCTCGGCGATTTAGCCGGTGCGTTCCAACGTTTGGACGAGGGTCGCGGCGTCAACCTGAAATTCGCGATCCTGCCGTGACGACGCTGGGGCCGCTGCCGCGGACGATGCGCGCCGCCGTGATGTACTCCGTCGACGACATCCGCATCGAAGAGCGCCCGTTGCCGCAGCTCGAACAAGGCGACGCCCTGGTGCGCATGGCTGCGTGCGGCGTGTGCGGCAGCGACATGATGCCGTGGTACGTGCAGAAGAAGGCGCCGTTCGTCTTCGGCCACGAACCGGCCGGGACGGTCGTCGCGCTGGCGAACGGCACGGGCGGTGCAGCGGGCGGGCCGCGCCTCGGCGAGCGGGTCTTTCCGCACCACCACGTGCCGTGCATGCAGTGCGAGCAGTGCGCGGCCGGACGCTTCGTTCACTGCGCGACCTGGCGCGCGACGTTCCTCGACCCCGGCGGCATGGCCGAGTACGTGCGGATTCCGCGCGCGAACCTCGGCGACACGCTCGCGATTCCGGCGTCGCTGTCGTTTTCGGACGGATCGCTGATCGAACCGCTTGCCTGCGTGGTGAAGTCGCTGCGCCGTGCGTTTCCATTCGAGCTGCGCGACGGCGTCGTGCCCGAGGCGCCGGCCGCGCGCCGGCCGCTGCGCGATCGCACTCTGTACGTGATCGGGACGGGGGTGACGGGCCTCATGCATGTGGCGCTCGCGTCGTCGCTCGGCGCGACCGTGATCGCGAGCGACTTCAACCAGCAGCGGCTGGGCGTCGCGCGACGTTTGGGGGCGGCGGCCACGCTTCAGGCCGGGAGCGCACTCGAGGAGTTGCGGGCAGCAACGGACGGGCGCTTCGCCGACGCCGTGATCTGCGGGCCCGGAAAGGTCGCCGCGCTCGCGCACGCGGTCGACGCGGCCCGCTCGGACGGTACCGTCATCATGTTTACCCCGATCGCGCCCGAGGAACGCTTCGCGTTCGATCAGAGCCCGGCATACTTTCGCGACCTGCGGCTCGTCGCATCGTACTCGTGCGGCCCCGACGATACGCGCGAATCCTTCCGAGCGATCGAGCGTGGCCTGGTCAACGCCGCTCGCTTGGAGGCGACGGAGTTCGCGTTTCCCGCGGTTGCCGAAGCGTTCGCCGCGATGGCGGCGGCAGAGGTCGTCAAAGCGATCGTGACTTTCGCGGACGCGTAGCGCCGGGCAAAGAGGGCGGCCGCCGTGGCTTGCGAAGCTGCGCTCATGAAACAGATACGCACGTCACTCATGCTGCTGCTGGCGTTCGCCGCCGGTGCATTCGTTGCGAGGCTTCCCGAAACGGCGCGCGCGGCAGCGCCTCCAGTTGTCGCAACATCGATCGATCTGAACGCCCTTACGCCGTCGGACTTTCCGCCGCCGAACCCGCTGCTCCCGAACCTTCGCACCAAGACCCTGGCGCAAGTCGATTCCACGGTGGTCGCATACGCGGTCGGAACCGCGCCCAAGCACATCCACGCGGGGACGACCGAACTGCAGCTGTTCTTGGCTGGAACCGGCACGGAATGGCTTGGCGACAAGCAGATTCCGATTGGGCCGGGAACGTTCGTCATCGTTCCGCCCAACACGCCTCACGGCGGCTTCACCGGCGGCCCGTTCCACATCTATACGGTTAAGACGCCGCCGCAGGATCCGACCGACTACCACATGGTTCCGTAGCGATCTGAACCGAGCGGCCGTGAAGGATGCCTGAAGGTCCGCCGGCGCACGCGCTTACCGTGCAGATGCTGGTTTGGCTGGCCGCGCGCCCGCGGACCTATTACGAGACGATGGATGCGTGGCGTACGTCGTGTCCGCGGTTCTCGATCTGGGAGGACGCCGTGATCGAACGTCTGGTTGAAATGTGCCCGCTCGCCGGCGCGGGCTTGAACGGTTCGCACGTGGGCTTGACGCTGGCCGGGCAAGCGATGCTCGACCGCGCGCGTGCCATGGGATCCCCCTGGTGACGGAGGCCTGGCCGCCCCTGCCTCTGCCGGAGTGGTCGGCGACGCGCGATACGCTGCACGGCTACGTGCAGGTCGTCGGTAAGATTCGGCTCGCGCTGACGCCGCTCGAGCGCGAATGGGCGAACGTTCCCCTCTACGTGACCGCGCGCGGCTTGACGACAGGCCCGATGTGGTCGGGCGAACGCGCCGTCCAGATCGACTTCGATTTCGTCGCGCACGTACTCGAGATCGACGCGAGCGACGGCCGCGGCCGCTCGATCTCCCTCGTACCGGATCTCAGCGTCGCCGATTTCTACCAGCAGGTGGTGGCGGCGTTGTCCGCGCTCGGCGTCCCGGTCCGCATCTGGCCGATGCTGGTCGAGGTGCCGAATCCGGTGCGCTGCGACGAAGATCGCGCCAATTGTACCTACGACGCGGAGGCCGCGCGCCGATTCTGGCAAGGACTCGTGCACGTCGCCGGCGCGTTCGCACAATTTCGCGCACCGTTCCGCGGTCGCCATACCCAGATCGCGTTCTTCTGGGGCACCTTCGACCTCGCGTACGCTCGCTTTTCCGGGCGCCCGGCGGATCCACCGCCGAATTCCGGCCTCATCTACCGTGGCGCAATGGACGCCGAGCAGATCGAAGCCGGCTTCTGGCCGGGCGATCAGCGCTTCGAGGAACCCGCGTTCTACTGCTTCGGATATCCGAAACCGCCCCAGATCGAAACGGCCACGCTGCGCCCGCCGCAAGCGCTCTGGCACCCGGACCTGGGCGAGTTTCTCCTGCGATATGAAGACGTGAGGAGCGCCCCCTCGCCGCGCGCCGCGCTGCTCGATTTTCTCGAGAGCACCTACGCCGCTTGCGCCAGCGCCGCCGGCTGGGACCGCGCCGTCCTCGACGCAACGCCGAGCTAGCACGGCAGAAACTATCCGGCGTCCGCGCGGCGCATGGTGCGCGTCTGAGCGGAATTCTACATCCTTCGCGCCGTGAGGGTTCCAACGCCCGGCCGAGCTGAGTCCGTCCACGTTCCTGTGTCCGCCTGCAGGGTCGATCGTTCGGGGGAGGCAACGTTCGTTTCCGATGGCAAAGATCGATGCCTCACGGGTCGAGACGTTGCGCCGAAGCCGCGGCCTCTCTCAGCGTGCCCTTGCGGACGGTGCGGGTATCACGCGTCAGGCCGTTGGCGCGATCGAGAGCGGTCGCATGCAGCCGGGCGTGGCAATCGCGCTTGGGCTCGCGCGGACGCTGGGGACGACGGTCGAGGAGCTGTTCGGCTCGGGGGAATCGGCGCCGCCTCCCGCGCGAGTCGCGAGTGCGACGATCGGCGGCCGGACGGTCAGCCATGCGCTCGACGAGGATTACCTTGCGATCGAGCCCGCGGAAAGCGCCGTTCCGAATGTTTTCGTCGCGGGCTGCGACCTTGCAGTGGGCCTGCTCTCGCGGCATGCGATGGCGCGCTCGCGCGACGTGCGCGTTCTCTGGCTGCCGCTGACCAATCGCGCGGCGCTCCTCGCGCTCTCGCGCGGTGAGGCGCATGCGGCCGTCG
>Ga0302324_100008056_pt1 | contig 22275 bp, 14 predicted proteins | sample Palsa_T0_1_FD_201949 | JGI IMG/M metagenome (GOLD analysis project Ga0302324, IMG submission 201949) | Peat permafrost microbial communities from Stordalen Mire near Abisko, Sweden - Palsa_T0_1 | ecosystem: Environmental > Terrestrial > Soil > Palsa > Peat permafrost | place: Sweden: Abisko...
GCAACGCGTCCAGGCCGTCCTTGCCGAAATACTTTGAACTGGTGAGCGCGCCGCCGCCATGCGCAGTCAACTCGGGCAACATGCGGCCGGAGTTCCACTCGCCATCGACACTGCTGGCGTCCGTGAGAACGGCCAGGCGCGATATTTTGTTGCCGAATCCGAGGGTTACGTACCGGTAGTTATCGTGCCCATCGCGGTTCAACCAACTGGCGACCGAGTTTACGGTGAAGTCTTCGGCGTCGGCAGGTTTATAGGTTGACCAGGCCACGGCAAGCGCGCAAGTCGCGGTTGTTGCAATGGTCAGACCCACGATCGCCCGCAAACGGTAACGATCGATGAGTTCGGAAGCCAGAAGCCCGACGAAGGGCAGCGCGAGGAGAGTGGCCCAGTAGCTGAATCGCTCGAAGGTGAGGACATCAAAAGCCCGGCCCAGCAGAAGATGACCAACAGGGGTCGTTCCGCCGAGTCCAACCAGGAATGCCACCCAGAATCCGAGAAGCAGTGGACGGAGGCGGGCTACTGTCGAACCTCGAACGAAGATGAAAGGCAGCGCCAGAACCAGCGCACCGTAAGGGACGACGAAGTAGTTCATCCCCCATTGCGGGCTCAGGATGTAGTTGGCGCGGCTCGGGTGTGGGATCGGAGTCTGCGTGACCGGGTAATGAATCAGCGCAATCCAGAAGGGCAGAAGTACCACAGCCACTGCGGCCCCTACTACCACGGTCATAACGACCGTACGAGTGAGAAACGCCGGGGTCGAGACTCGCTCGCCGTCATCCTGGCGATCGATGAGGACAAGCGCCAGAACCGGAATAGCAAAGAACATGGATCCAAAGAGAAGCGTCGCGTGATGGGCGGCAGCTGCCGCCGTGAACAAGACAGTGCCCTTGATGAACGAGCGCCAATTCCCTTTCCTGATCCAGTCAAACATGTACGGCAACGCGTTCAGATAAAGAGGCGCGGCCGTTGTGGTTGACAACTGGCCGGCAGAATAAATGAGAAAGCTTTCCGAACCGAGAAAGACGCTGGCCAGCGCGGCGAATGAGGCGGCACGCGGATTGACCCACAGCAGAGCAAATCGGTAGACACCCACGACAAGAAGCAAAAGAGCGGCGAACTGCACGGCCATGTAGGCCAAATCCAGCCCGATCAATCTGGAAACGACCGCAATCCATTGTTGTGGAAGAGGCGGATAGGTGGTTTGGGAAAATCCCGCATACCACTTAGCGTTCCAGGGATTGAACCAGTGGTGGAGGTAATGAGATGCGAAAAAAATATGGAAATTCGTGTCGTACGACTTTAGTGGCAGTTCCATCAAAAGGAGCGGCAAATGGACAGCAAAGGCTGCCAGGACGATGAAGCTGATGGGGATGGGCCGAGTTGACGGTGCAACTGCTTCAAGTCGCTGCAAAGAAATGCCTCACGAACGACCATTGGATTCTGAAAGGACCCGCGTCGGTTGCCTCGCAAACATCCAACACAACGCGCGGGGAAGCCAACGCTCAACTCGCCCACGGCATCCAAGGCGTGTATTCCGTGCGAACGACTGGTGACACTTTGATTGCTCGACCTGGCTGCCTAAGATTTGCAGTTGTTTTCTTCCTTATTGTTCCCTTTGCGGGCCATGCGTCTGCGCAGACCTACAAGGTCGGGTCCAACGGGTCGACAACGACACAGCAGACCACTCCGGCTCAGACACAGCCATCGGGACAATCGCTCGGATGGGGGTCCAATATTCAGAACGCTCGTTTGGCCGGAGCAGCGGAGGCGGCGCTGAAGCGCGGCGATCACGAACAAGCCGTGACGTATGCGCAGCGAGCGGCGCAGGCCGCCCCCAATGACGCACAACTGTGGTTCCTTCTCGGCTATGCGGCTCGGCTCGATTCAAAGCCGGGGCTTTCGGTGGACGCATACAATCACGGCCTTCGATTGAATCCGTCGTCGATGGAAGGCCTCTCAGGCCTCGCACAGACCTACGGCGTGATGGGCCGGACGAAAGAAGCGCAGGATCTGCTGAAGAAAGTATTGTCGTCCGATCCGAAGCAGATCGATGCCGCGCTGTTGCTGGGCGATCTGCAGATGCGATCCGGAGATTATCAGGATGCGCAGGACACGTTGAACGCAGCAGAACGTCTCCAGCCTAACGGACGGGCGGAATTGCTGTTGGCCATTTCCTATCAGCACACGAAGCAGTTGGATCTCGCCCGGCACTATCTTGATTTGGCGAAAGCGCGCACACCGAACAATCCCGACGTGCAGCGCTCACTGGCCGGGTATTACCGAGAGACGGGCAACTACGGCGATGCGATTGCCGCGTTGAAGTCCATCCGGTCACCACGGCCCGATGTCAAAGCGGAGCTTGCGTACACCTATCAACTGGATGGGAAACAGGATCTGGCTGCGAAGCTTTATACAGAGGTGGCGAACGCTCTCCCGAAAGATCTGGGTCTCCAGCTCTCTGCCGCGCAGGCTGAAGTTGCAGCCGGCTCGCTGCAACATGCGGATCAATTCCTGCAGCGTGCGGCGACACTCGATCCGGATCACTATCGCCTGCATGCCATTCGCGGAGAGATAGCTCGCATCGAGGAGCGCAATGCAGATGCGGTTCAGGAATATGAGGCAGCTCTTGCGCACATGCCGGCGGAACCCGCTGACGGTCCGCTGTACGGTATTCAGCTGCACATGGACTTGATGGAACTTCATCAAAGTCTGCACCAGACCGATGCCGCACAGGAGCAGCTTGCAACAGCGCAGGCCGCAATCAATGCGCTTGACGAACATGGCGCTGATCGAGCTCAGTTTCTTCGTCTTCGGGCGCTCATCAAGATCAACACGGGCGATCTCAATGGCGCTCGTACGGATATGAACGAGGCGCTCGCGATCAATGCGACCGATCCGAACAGCCTGCAGCTGGATGGCGACCTGCTGATGAAGCTCGGCCATACCGAAGAAGCCATCGACATCTACAGGAAGATTCTCGCGATGGATCCGAATAACCGGTTTGCCCTGACCTCAATGGGCTATGCTTCGCGCGCGGCCGGCCGGGATCAGGATGCAGAGAAGTACTTCCAACGTCTGGCGCAGGCCTACCCGACGTTGTATGTGCCTTGGCTCGCGCTGGGTGACATGTATACATCGCGTCACGATTACGCCAGGGCCGAAAGCGCCTATAGCAAGGGATACTCGATGGCTCCCGGCAATGCTCTGATCGTTGCCGGAGGAATCAATGCTGACATTGAGGCGCACAAACTGGATGCCGCGGGAGTATGGTTCCATCGCGTAACCAAAGACATACAGGGTGAACCTCAGGTCCTCCGCGAAAGAGAAAGGTATTTGAGTTTTCGGGGCGACTATCAGCAATCGGAAGATGTGGCGTCGCAGGCCATCCTCGCTTTGCCGAACGACAGAGATGTCGTCGTTTATCTCGGCTACGATTACCTTCACCTCAACCAATACGATGAGTTGCTGAAACTGACAACGAAGTACGAGCAGACCTTGTCGAAGGAACCGGATATTCCGCTGCTTGCCGGTTACGTGCACAAACACAACGGCCAGCTGAGCGAAGCTCGCGCAGATTTCACTGAAGCACTCCAGCGCGATCCTGAAATCGTAACGGCGTATGTGAACCGCGGATATGTGCTCCACGATCTCCATCAGCCTCGAGAAGCAAACGCCGACTTTGAGGCAGCACTCAAACGGGAGCCAAAGAACGGCGAAGCTCATTTGGGGCTTGCCTACACCAGCCTTGACCTCCGCAAGCCCCAAATGGCCCTACGCCAGGCTGCGCTCGCGGAAAGCAGTCTGGGCGATAGCCAGCCGATTCATCTGATCCGCGCTACAGCGTACGGGCAGCAAGGTGCGTTGGCAAAGGCCGTAAGCGAATATCACGCGGCGATCAACTTCACACCGAATGACGGGTCGTTGCATCTTGCACTCGCCAGCACCTTATACACAGAGCGGCAGTATCACGAGGCCATCGACGAGTTGAACGTGGCTCAGAAACTAATGCCTGATGATGACATGGTTTACGCCTGGCTCGCACGCTCCTGGTCGCAGTTAGACGATCGGCAGCAGACCTTGCGCTACGTGCAACTGGCGGAACAGCATGCCATTTTAAAGCCGGCTGCTGCGAATCATCCTCACTCCGATCCTGCTGAGATATTCCTCTTCACTGGCGAGGCATTGAACCACCTTGGAGATCAGAATGCCGCTATGGACCGCTATCGAAGGGCGCTGACTATGCCGGGCAGCGATCGGGTAGGGGTACGGCTGGCTATCGCGCAGACCATGGCTCAGAAAGATCACACCGAAGATGCCAGCCGGCAAATCGCGCTGGCGCTCATGGAGGCGGAAGCGGGAGACACACCTCCACCCACGGGTCAGCAAATGATTGAGGCTGCCGATCTGTTCCGCCAGATGCATGAATACCAATTATCCGAAACCTATCTCCAACGTGCAGAGGCCGCAGGCGCATCCGATACTGCTGTGCACGTAGGTCTGGCCAATACGTACCTTGCACTTGGAGATACAGCCCGAGCCCAGGGCGAGCTTTCGGCCGTCAATAGTTCGTCGGACGATGAACCGGACTATCAGTACTTGCTTGCCGAGGCGAACATATATCGCCAGCAGCACCAGAGCACGCAGGCGTTGACTGCTTTTGCGCAGGCCTCGGATGCCGCGGGCGAAGATCAGACTGCAGAACAGAATCTACTGCAGGCCGGAGCCGACGAGGGATTGAGAGTTAACCGCCGCTTCAGCGTGCTGTCCGATGTCTCGGTTGATCCGATCTTCGAAGATACGACCGTCTATGTCCTCGACTCGAAGCTCGATGCGGTGTTCCCCGTGCCACCTACTGACACTTCTCTGCTGCCTCCGCCACGCTCCTCCCTGGAAACACAATGGACCAGCGCTTTCCATCTGCATATGAACTACCTTCCGACAGCTAGTGGCTTCTTTGAACTTCGCAACGCGCGCGGCGCCATCTCGGTCCCGGCGACCAATTCTATTGCCAACCGCAACACCACGGACTACTCCCTTAACTTTGGAGTCAATCCGACGATTCACCTTGGAACGAATGTTCTTACCTTCAACAGCGGTGTTCAGGCTACAGCTCGGCGTGATTCTGAAACACCCATCGAACTGGACCAGAATCTCTTTCGCCTCTTCACTTACATGTCGACCAGTTCGTTCTTCAATGCGGTATCGATGGATGGCTATGTTCTTCGCGAGACTGGCCCTTTCACCGAAACCAATATGCATTCGGCGGCTTTCGCCGCTGCGGTGGATTTCCGTGTTGGAGCCCCGTGGGGCAAGACAGCTCTGGTGACAGGATGGGGAGAAAATGACCAGAAGTTCACGCCGGTCAGCATCGAGGATTACTACACCTCGTCCTACATCGGACTGGACCGTCGCTTTGGAGACAGGGTAGACGTCAGAGCCATCGTAGAGGACCTGCGTGCCTGGCGAACGGTGGGGACGCGCTCGGGGATCTCCCAGGCGCTTCGCCCTGCTGGGACGGTTCAGTACACCCCGGCGCATAACTGGAGCGTGCAGGCGTCGGCAGCCGACTCGAATACACGAGGCTTTCACGTCTATGACGTAATCCAGAGTGGTCTTACAGTTTCATACGGAATCCCCTTCCACCGGGAGTTCCGGGATGAAACCGGAGACGTAGTCCTGCAGTATCCGATTCGCTTTTCAGCCGGAGTGCAACAGGAAACCTTCTTCAATTTCACAGGTGGACAAAATCAGCAGTTCAGACCGTTCGTAAGCATCACCTTATTCTGAAGGCAGAATCCTGATGAAGATTTGTCTTGTTGCGACTTTCCCCCCGAGTGGACGGCAGCTAAATGAGTACGCCTTCCATATCGCGCGCGAGTTACAACGTAACCCCGATGTCGAATTGACGATATTGGCGGATGAACTGTCGAACTATGATTTCGCAACGGATGAGAACGGAACCCCGCTGAACGCACCGCGGCAGACGGAATTACCCGACTTTAATGTAATTCGTTGCTGGAATTTCAACAGCGTGCGAACCCCCATCCGTCTTGTCAATGCGATTCGGCGCCTGAAGCCAGACGTCGTGTGGTTCAATCTTGTATTTTCCAGCTTCGCAACACCGGAAAACCCGGTTGCTGCGATGATCGGACTATCTGCTCCGGCACTCATACGGGCTTGCGGCTTCTTCACACATATTACGCTGCACCATATCCTGGAACATGTCGACTTTGCCGCAGCAGGAGTTCGGCGGGAAAGACTCTTCCGTTTGGGCACCGATCTTGCCACTCGCGCGCTGCTCAGGGCAGACTCCGTCTCCGTCCTTCTTCCAGGCTATCAGCGCACGCTTATTTCGAAGTACGGAGCGAATAATGTCCTGCTCGGCACCCACGGGACATTCGCCTCCAATCCCAGTCCTCCCGACTTTACGAAACGCGGAAACCCTGACTTACGCATTCTGGCCATCGGCCACTGGGGAACTTACAAACGGCTTGAAACGTTGATGGAAGCATTTCCGCTGGTCCTGAAGAAGGTTCCGAATGCGAAATTAGTCGTAGCGGGCGCCAACCACCATACGAAAGCTGGATATTGGGAAGCCACCCGCGCAGCACAACCCGATCACCTGCCAATTGAGTTCCGCGGGTATGTTCCGGAAGAGGACATTCCTGAGCTGTATCAGTCCACTTCGGTTCTTGTCATGCCCTACGATTCGGCAACCGGTTCAAGTGGCCCCGCGCATCAGGCATGTGAGTACGGCGTTCCCATCGTCTGCGCCGATATTGCCGACCTTCGCGAAATGGCGGTGGACGAAGATATGGCCGTTAGCTTCTACCGAACCGGCGATGCGCAGGATATGGCGGAGCAGTTGGTCACGATACTCACCTCTCCGGAGCTGCAGCGTCGGATGGCGGAACATAACTACGCGGCCGGCGTGCGGATGACCATGAATTGTGTTATCCGTAGCTACCTGCGTTGGTTTGAACTGCAACAATGCAAGAAAGCCATTTGCATCCCAAGGCCCCTTACCGCAAAAGGCTTGTTGTCGACAGAGGTGACCCAGCCAAACACCAGCGACAGGCCGCCCGACTGGCCTTCGCCATCAGGGGTTTCCGATCGGGACGGAGATCGAGCGGATTTCCGTGGTCCGCGTCATACCGCCGGCGACAGCGATTGTATTTCTGATCTCGCCGAGTCACGGGAATGGAATATGCCCGACGTTTCAAAGGATGGCTCGCCGATCGATAGCTATCCTTCCAGCCCCACCTTCGAAGGCGAGTGCTGACAGTGAACGCCGAAACGCCACCGACAGAGTCATCGGTCTATGAAGCAGAGACCAGAAGGACGACTACATGAAACAGCTCATTCCCACGCACCGCTTAGGCGGAACTGCCTTCTGTTCGTTCGCCTTTACCGTTGCATTGCTATTCATCGGGGTCACCGGCTGCGGAGTCAACAACGGAGCCACGAAGGTCGTGAGTATTCCGCCCGCGACGGTCAGCATTTCCGCGAATCCGACCTCGGTCGCCGCCGGGGTATCTTCTACGCTGACCGTGACGGCTGCCAACGCAACGCAGGTTGCTGTAACTGGGTCTGACGGAACCAGCTACACCTTGCAGTCGACTGGCGGAACACAGCTGGTCACACCCACAGCGACAGCGACCTACACTGCAACTGCAACAGGGACTGGCGGCAATGCAAAAGCCGCGACCACAGTCACGGTGTCGGCATCGACAGGTACGGTGCCGACGGTCAGCATCGTTGCGAATCCTACGTCGATCACGGCCGGAAATTCATCGACCCTCACCGTGACGGTTGTCAACGCCACGCAGGTTGCTGTAACTGGGTCTGATGGTTCCAGCTACACCTTGCAGCCAACCGGTGGAACGCAGATAGTCACGCCTACAGCGACCGCGACCTATACTGCAACTGCAACAGGCACTGGCGGGAATGCCACAGCCGCGGCCACTGTCACGGTGTCAGCGTCGACCGGTACGACGCCGACGGTCAGCATCGTTGCGAATCCTACGTCGATCACGGCTGGAAATTCATCGACCATCACCGTGACGGCTACCAATGCGACACAGGTCACTATCACTGGCTCCGACGGTAGCTCGGATGCACTACAGGCGACCGGCGGTACCGACGTCGTTAGCCCGACCGCGACGACGACCTACACGGCTACCGCGACCGGAACTGGAGGAAGCGCGACTGCGACGGCGACAGTTACCGTTGCGCCTGCGGGCAGCCTCCAGTCCGTTGACCACGTGATCTTCATGCTTCAGGAGAACCATACCTTCGACAACTATTTCGGGATGCTGAACCCTTACCGTCAGGCAAACGGCTATAACGTCGGCGACGACGGCAATACCTATAACGTGGACGGCATTGACGACAAGCTGGGTACGATCAGCAACCAGGACGATGAAGGCGCGACGTTCCCGCTGTTCAAATTCAAGACGACGTGCATTGACGACGAGACTTCCGACTGGCTGGCCAGCTACGGCGAAGTGAATCGTTACGATTTCCTCGCGAATCGCACTTACCCGATGGACGGTTTCGTGCATAACGCGGAGGGCTACGCCAAGAGCTGTCAAAGTGGAGGAGGCTCCTGCTCCGGCGTGTTTACCGATACGACGGGGCAACGGTCGATGGGCTATTACGATCAGGGGTTTCTGAATTACTACTACTACATGGCATCGCAGTTTGCCGTATCCGACCGGTGGTTTTCGCCCGTCTCCAGCAAGAGCATCGGAAACCGTATCGCCACCTTCACCGGAGGAACAACCCAGGGGTTAACCAAGGATCCCGAAGGCGACGATCATCTGAATACACAGCTTGACATTGAACCTATCTTCGCGGAACTGGACCAGGCAAATGTATCGTGGAAGATCTACTACACGGTGACGGAGGGCTTTTGCCTGGATGAAGACGACTGCACTGGCGGCTCCAATGCGCAATACCCGGCTACAGATTTCTCTAACCTGAGCTATTCCTTTCAATATTTGTACGAAGATCCTTCGGGCGCTCCGTGTACCGGAACCACACAGCCGTCCAGCGCCGTCGGTGATTCGTCTAACTCTTTCTGCATTGATACGAATCACATCGCTCCCCTGTCGCAGTACTTCACAGACTTGAACAATGGCACATTGCCGAGTTTTGCGTTTATCGAAGCTGGGTATGGGAATAACGACGAACACCCCGGATCGGGCCAGTCTATATTACTGGGGCAGGCTCAGGTAGCGAACATTGTGAACTCACTGATGGCGAGCACCTCGTGGAAGGACTCAATTTTCTTTCTCAGCTACGACGAGGGTGGAGGACCTTATGACCATGTGCCGCCGGTTCCGGGACACTCGAATCAAAACACGGATGCGTCGCTGGGATCCATCCCGGATATCTCGCAGATTGCGGTCAACGCTGACACCTACAATCCGTGCCTGCCATCAGGCGGAACTCCAACGATCCATTGCGATCTCGTGTCAACGGATCCCGGAGCTAACCCGGGTGACGCGGCGGCCCAGCAGGGATTCGCGGCGCAGCTGGGTTTCCGGTTGCCAAACATCGTCATCTCGCCGTTCGCTCGCCGGCATTATGTATCCCACATACCGATGGATCACACAGCCGTCATCAAGTTCGTAGAGAATCGATTTATCAACGCATCCACGAGTTTGACGAACCGCGATGCTGCGCAGCCGAATCTTCTGGACTTCTTCGACTTCGCCCGGATTCCGTGGTCCACGCCGCCGACGCCGCCGAGCCCGGTGACAGCAACTTCGCTTGGCTACGATCCCTGCACGCCCACGAGTATGGGCCCGTAAGTCAAACGCCCCGCCTGAGGGAAGACCTCGGCGGGGCTCCTAATTATGAACAATGCCGGTGCAGAAGACAGAGTGAACCAGCTACCAAATTCCTTTGTCGCTACCGGTGATTTTCTGGCCCACGGCCGCCGCTGTGGCGAGCCAGGGCAACAATCCCAGACGAACGCTGCTTTCTAACTCCCGTCTGCGCAATAGACCTGTGATTTGCGATCCATAAAGACTGGCCGAATTGGGCAGGATTGGAACGCGGAGAAACTCGCGAGCGTAGTAAACCTTCTCGCCACCAAACCTTGCCGTAGCTGTGACCGATTCCGGCAAAGCAAAGCCTGTTCCGCGATACAGATTCACGTAGTCCGATACGATGACCAGGTAAGTCGCCATCCCTTCCCAAATGCCGGCCGCCGCCGCTGCACGCTGAAGGTCGTCATAGTCGATGACGCCGCTTTCAATCAATGCTGCGCTGTCGACGATGTCGCACAGGCGGAAGTAGAAATGGCGATACATCCGTTGGAGCGCAGAAATCATGAGGCGATCTGAGATAGCGGGTACGCGGAAAGTGTAGCCACCAACCTCCACCTGCCGCGCGCGCCGCGCCACGGAGGAAGCAAGAACCATCTGCTCTCCCGTTTGCCCCAGGCGCCCAACATGGATCTCGACCGCTTCCGGCAATCCGGGAATGAGGAAGTTCCACTTATGCGCGAGGCGATCGCCCCAGCTGCGCGAAGCCAGGGTCGCCTTGAATCGGCGCTCCATGAGATCGATGACCTTTGCAGAGGCAGCGTTCGTATACAAATCCAGATCGCTTCCCAAGTCGGGCCAATGATCCAGCGACTTGATCACAGTAGCATCGTGCCCCTCTTCCTCAAGCGCCGCGCAGATGGAATGGAGAAACGGTATCGCGTTCTGAATGCGTGCGCGTTCGGTTGCCAGCGCTTCGTTGGCCCAATTTGCGCGAACCTGATCACCTCTGGCTTCCATCATGGCGGCGAAGATCTCCATGCCACGGACGATGACATGGTTGGAATTGGCGAGGGCGACCAACAGATCGAAATCCTGCTCGCCGATGTTAGCTATCTCCAAATCGAGAAGGCCGGTCCGGTTCGTGGAAGCAGAGGAGGGGCTGGACGACAGCAACAATCGCGAGAGCAAGAGCATCGACTTCTTCGACGGAGAGTGCGTGTTCGGCATGGATGGCAGAATCCCTGAGGTAAGTGAATTACTGTTGCGTTTGGGGCGTCGTTGTGGAATCTGGTGTCACGCCATTGGGTGGTGTGGGTTGGGCAGGCTTCGGAGGTACGACGGGGGTCCCGTCGCGATGCAATAGCTCAATTGGCCCTGTCTGCCGGTGCCGAGCTTCGCGCTCCTGTTCCAGCTTGTTTTCTGTTTCCTGATCGTTGTTCGTCGCGACGGCCACGAGCGGGTTTCCTTCGGCGCCATGCTGAGTCGCCGATCCCACCGCAGTATGTGCGTCGTCGGCTTGCTGAGCCTTCGCATAGAAAAACTGCGCCGTTTCGATGTCGCCATCATGTTCCGCGACATAGCCCGCGTTATTCAGAGAGAAGGCGCTGTAAGGATTGAGCGTGTAGGCCTGGACGAAATCCTGCCGGGCGGTGTGCCAGTCGTTGCGATTAATCGCGGCCACACCACGCGATGCCAGTAACGCAGCTTTTGCCTGGTTATTGTCGAGATCCTGCATGCGCTCCCGGAGCCGCTGCTCGTTTGCGGCGGCCATCTGGCTAACCGGACGGCCGCGCCATGAACCCGTCAGCGTCACGACTGCTGGTTCGTTGGAGCGAGCCGCGGAGGCTTCCTGGTAATAGATCAAGGCCTGGTCGTAATCGCCAACCGCTTCGCTGGCGACGCCAAGGTTGTTCATCGTGAAGGCATTCTGTGGGTCTAGCTTCAGCGCCGTCTGCAATAGCGTCAAGGCCTCAAGGCCGCGATTCTGCGACAAAAGATTCATCCCGTCGAAGTTCATGCGGTTGACGCGCATCGGCACATCTTTGAGGTTGTCGAGAGCGGAACTCATCCGCTTGCCCTGCAATTCCTTTTCGTTGCTGAGGTCTATGAAGGCGTTGGCACCCTGCTCCAATGCGAGTTTGTAAAAATGCTGCGCGCGATCGAGCTGCCCCTGCAACTCGGCGATATAGCCGAGATTGTTGAGGGTGAAGGGGTCAGAGGGATCGTAGAGATAAGCTTTGTAAAAGATCGCTTCGGCGCGCTGGTACTGTTGCTTACGCACGGCCTCCACACCCTCGCGATTGAGGCGCTGGACGGGGGTGAGCTGGCTGTGCTTCGGAATGGAGATTTTGAGGTCCTGCGCCTCGAGATGCGGCAATCCGAACCACAAAACAACCACCATGAGGACGAGCCGTGTGAGTTTCTTGCCAATCATCTGATATTCCACCCTGCCCAAACTCGGCCCTTGGTCAGGCCTTTTGGAACATAGGACTTAGATGCGCACCAGACCAATGTGTTTGCCGGAACAAGTTCTAAACACCTGGAAGAGCTGCGGCCGGCCAACCGGCGACCACGCAAAGTCATCCAACTGTCACTGAATTTTCTTTGAGGACCAGGAGTGCACCGACATGCGGCGTTTTCTTATTCCAGTTTTGCTCGGCAGCCTGGCGTTTACGCCATGGTCGTTCGCGAACTCGGATCCTGAGCATGGACCAGGTACGCCTCCTCCAGCGTCCAACGCCACAGCATCGGCGGTGGAAGGAGCGGATCTGGGTGCGATGGCCGGTACCGCGAGCTTTCTCCCAGCTCTGCCCAAAACTCCTCTCGGCAAGACCACAGTTATCGGCGGAGTGATCCGGAACGTCGATCCCGTGCGCGATCAACTGACGCTGGGCATCTACGGCGGCGGTAAGCCGATGAAGGTTCTATTCGATGAGCGAACGCAGTTTTTCCGCGATGGAGTGAAGACGCCGCTGGATGATATGCGTCCCGAAGATCATGCTTCCGTGGAGACCATCCTCGATGGGGACAATGTTTTCGCAGTCAGCGTGCACATGCTGTCGCGCTCTCCGCAGGGCGAGTGCGAGGGCCAGGTGCTGGCTTTCGATCCACGCAATGGCGAAGTGACCGTGCGCAATACGCTCTCCGGCCAGCCGATCAAGCTGCGCGTTGAGCCGCGGACAACGATCGCGCGTATGGGCCAGCCTGCGTTTGCCTCGACGGTCACGGGCACGTCGGACCTGATGAGGGGCGCACTGATCACGGTGAAGTTCGAAGGCGATAACAAGGGCGGCGGGGTCGCCGACGCGATTGCCATTCTCGCGACACCGGGCTCGGGCTTCTATTTCAGCGGCAACGTGACCTGGCTGGATCTGAACGCAGGGCTGATGGCCTTGACCGATCCGCGAGACGAGAAGAGTTACACAGTCGCCTTCGATCCGGGGCGCTTCCCCATGAGCAATGACCTTCACGAAGGCTCTCGCATCAGCGTGACCGCGAGCTTCGATGGTAAGCACTACGTCGCCAGCAAACTCGACATCTACTGAACCGCGGGGTTTGAAGTTCGGGATGTCAGCTTCCGTCCGGATAGCCGCCGCGGTGCAGAACCATCGGATAGTGCGGCAGCGTCTTTGGTTTGCTCAGGCGGGCGCGCCAGCTTTCGGGGTACGGGTCGAGGCCGCCGAAAAGCGGAGAGGCTTCTCTGGTTCCATCGCCAACCATCGGCTCCAGCGCGCTTCGCAGAGCCGCCACAACCTTCTCGCCATAGCGCTCGATCCAGTGGCTTTCAATTGAGCGCTGCAGCTTTGGGTAATCCGCACGAGCCTGGACGCCTCGTGGCGTCAAAAGCACGATCTTTGTCCTGGCAGGGCTCGGCGCGGGCAGAACTTTGGCGAAGCCACGCTTAGTGAGGAGCGTCAGCGCCATCGCAATCCCCTCTTTGGAGACGCCGCTCAAGGCTGGAATTTCTCGGACCGCCGTGCCTTCTTCGTCGACGACGCGCAGCACGTTGGCACAGATGGCCAGCGAAACCTCAGACTCCCGCTCGAATTCCAGCGCAAAGGCCAGAAGGACGCGCGCCGGCAGCCCCGGGAAGGGCAGATCGGCGACGCCGTTCTGGTTCGGCTCGACCTTTTGAGGTTTTGGCCCCTCGTTGACCAGCCCGTATTTCAGGATCGGCAGGCAGTCCGGCAATTGGGGATCGAGCTGACTCACGAAGGAGGCCAGCGCCCCGCGAAGTTTGTCGACCGCGTCGGCGCCGAATCGCTCGCGCCATCTTTGCTCGATCTCCCGAAGCAGATCAGTCCATATTTTTTGAGCCATACGGCCTTTGCTGGTAGCGCGCACGATAATTGCGGACTGTGGCGGCTTTGGCCGGTTGTCGTCTGGGCTCGGTTCCAGGTAGACGTAGCCCCAGCGCTGCATGCCATGCCAATTGGTTCCGGTCCGCGCCAGACGTTCCAGTTCGCGTACGGCGATTCCCTGCTCTGGTACCCAGCGCATGCAATTGAAGAACATCGCCATGGAAACCAGCCACGGGCCAGCGGCTGAGCCGGGGCTCGAACCGTGGTTCGGGTTGTGGTTCGTGGTGCGATGCGGGAGGCGATGCTCGGCCTCGTTGTCGAACTCAATTGTGAAGGCAACCAGCGCAAAGGAGAGGAGGGTCGGGAGGGGAAGGTGGCGGGCCATCGACCGCATCATGCCACGAAGACGAATTGCTCGGCAAAGGCTGGGAAGGCCGGTCGAGCGAATCGGCCCCCAAAACAGCGACGCCGCCCGAAGGCGGCGCCCGATACTGCTCGGTACCGATCGAATCTAAAGTGTGGATTCGATCTCGAAGCCCCACGCCTCTAACAGCGATTCGGGAATGTACTTCGAGTTGCGGTTTCGGCGAGCCCACTCGCGCAGGCGGGTGGAGCGAACATACTGATCCGGGGTGAGCTTAAACTCCTTGACCACCTGCTCAAAGGAAGTCACGGTGGGCACTACCGGTCCAATTGGCTCCGGCTTGCCCCAGTTTGGATTGCCACGACGCTTTGCCATGTATGATTTACCCTCTGCTATTGAAAGTGACGTACGGAAAGTCCGGAGGCCCAGTACAGACCTGCTCGGGAAGTCACAAACTTTATTATTCTAGGGATTTTTTCTATGAAAATCAAGAGAAAAATGCCCTTGTGCCAAAAAGAGCCTCAAATCTAACTGGCTCACTATCAGTTAGATGTCCACCCCCTTGAAATGGTTCACCTCCGGAACCGCTCTTGATACTGGCCGTCGCCAGGAACCAATCCGGCCGGAGATTCTGACCGCCATCGCTCAGGTATTCTCGAAAAAGTGATTGGAGGATCAGAATTTGTTGACAAGTTTTGAGCGGATGCGATCGGCGATTTCCCTGCTGGGACGCCTGATTTTGGGGGCCATCCTGTTCGTCCACGGGTGGGGCAAGGTGATTCCTCGTGGATCCCTCTACAACTTCGCTCATACGGTCGCCCATATGGGACTTCCGTACTGGTTGGGTTATGTCGCGGCTTTCACTGAGTTCTTCGGCGGGGCGGCCCTCATCCTTGGGCTGCTCACCCCGATTGCGGCGCTCGGAGTCGCGATCGAGATGGTGGTGGCCATTGTCAAGGTGCATCTGAGGCACGGTCTCACGGGTCCTCAGAGTTGCGAGTTCCCGTTGACCGTGCTGGCGGTGGCGCTGTTTTTGCTGGCGGACGGGCCGGGCTACCTGGCGGTCGATCGAGCGCTCTTTCGCGGCCGTTAGGCTGGGAGTTCAGCCGGGCAAGCTCCCAACGAAATCAGCAGCGGTCACCGCAGTACCTCGATGCGGAAAGAACTTCTCCACGAGAACGCCGTGCACCTCCGCGTCCCGATCGGCGCAGCAATCCGTTATTACGATGGCGCGGTAGTCGGCGTCGACAGCGTCGAGCAACGTGGAGAGAACGACACCGCTAGTCGCGATGCCAAACATCACCAGGGTGTCGACTTCATTGGCACGCAGGATCATGTCCAGGTCAGTTCCGGTGAAGGCGCTGATCCGGTGCTTGGTGATGACGATGTCCTCGCCCACCGGGGCGACGGCGGGGTGGATTTTGCCGGCGTCTCCCTGAAACAACTTCTGATGCTCGGGCGAGTTCTTGACAGCGGCGAAGAGCGCATTCCGTGGGCTGACCTCGGGCAGGCCGGGCCGGAAGCCCACTTGCACATGGATGGTCGTGATCTCGCGCTCACGGCAATGGCGCAGAACGTCGGCGGCGCGTCCGGTGAACGCATCCTGGTCCCCGGTGTAGATGGAGACAATGGCCGTCTGCATATCCATGCTGAGGACGGCGGTGTGCGCCGGATCGAGTGCCGGTTCGATTGCCATAGTGGCTCCTGTTTTCTGTTGTTGGTTATTTGTCCATTGCGAACTGGTATTCGATGATGGTCTTCAACTGATCGTAAGAAACGGCGAGCATGGGCACGGCGCGGCCATCGATGAAGAGCATCGGCGTTTCATTGACGTTCAGCTCCTGCCCCAGTCGCAGCGAAGCATCGACTGCATTCTTGCCGGCTGGCGAGGTGGCGCACGCTGCGATCTTATCCGGATCCGCACCAGCCGCGGTTACAGCATTGCGCAAAGCCTGCTCCGCGCCCTGGCCGGCCAGATCGTTCTGCGCGCCGAAAACGGAGCTGGCGTACTTGAAGAAAGGCTCGCTGCTGCCTTGCTGCGCGACGCAGGCTCCCCAGGACGCTGCCGTGTATGCCTCAGGATGGATATTCACCAGGGGGAAATTCTCGAAGACGAAATGTGCCTGGGGGAAATCCTGCACCAGCCGTTCCGCCACGGCCTGCGCTTCCTTGCAGTGCGGGCACTGGAAATCGGCGAACTCCACCAGCTCAAACTGCTTCACCGCTGCGCCGCGCGACGGGCCATCGGCTCGCTGCTGCAGGATGCGGTAGTTATTCGTGTACGGATTCGCGCCGAAATCGAGAACCGTGTCCTGCGCGATAAGGTGCTTGCCGTCGGGAGTGACAAAGAAGATCAGGGTCGCGATCTGCTGCGGGGTCTGCTTCTCGGCTACGAGGACGGTGACCTTGCTGAGCCCGGGAGCCGAGGTCTTCTGAATCGCATACACGTCCCAAACGCGGTTGACGTCGTAGCCCCAGGAGGTTTTCAGGAATGACTGAACATCGGCCTTCGCGGGCGACGGAGCGTCAAAATTGGCTTCGTTGGTCGGCGGGAATTGCGGCTCGGCTGAAGCTCCGGGCGCCTGCGGCATGGGCGCAGAGGGTGGTTCGGATTGAGCGATGCACAGAGTTGAAGCAAATGTGAGCGCAAGCATTGCGCAGGAGACGGAACGAAGCTGCATTAGAGTCCTTTCGGCGTGATTCTTAAACTTGTACTTTAGCTGCGATGGGGAACCGCCGGCCCATTCCAAAGGCCTTCGGCGTCACCTTCAGCACGAGCGCGGCCTGCTGCCGTTTGTATTCGCTGCGCTCGACCATTTTGACGACCGCGCGCACGGTTTCGAGATCAAGCCCGCGCTCAGCGGCGATGTTTTCCGGCGTTTCGTAGTGCTCGACGTAAGCTTCGAGGATTGGATCCAGAACCTCGTACGGAGGCAGCGAATCTGTATCCTTCTGGCCCGGCCGCAACTCCGCTGAGGGGGGCTTCTCAAGGATCGCCAGAGGGATCACTTCCCTGTCGCGATTCACACAGCGGCACAAATCGTACACACGCGTCTTGAAAACGTCGCCGATGACCGCCAGCGCGCCGACCATATCTCCGTAGAGCGTGCAGTAGCCCGTGGACATCTCGCTCTTGTTGCCGGTAGTCAACACCAGGGCGTTGAACTTGTTTGAGAAGGCCATCAGCAGCGTGCCGCGAATGCGCGACTGCAGATTTTCCTCGGTGATGTCGGGTTGCCGTCCCACAAACAGCGGGTTGAGCGCCTGGTTGAATTTGTCGAAAATCTCATTAATCTGAACGACCTCGTAGCGAATACCCAGGTTTTCTGCAAGTTGGCGGCTGTCGTCAATCGACCCTTGCGAGGAATACGGACTCGGCATGCCCAGCGTGGTCACGTTTTCCGCGCCCAGCGCGCGGACGGTGATCGCGGCCACCAGCGCAGAGTCAATCCCACCGCTCAGCGCGATGACAGCTTTCGAGAATCCGCACTTGCGCACATAGTCGCGTGTGCCCAGCGTTAACGCCTCCAGCATGGCCTCATCTTCATCGCCCGGCTGCTCACGGAGGTCGCCGGTGAGCGTATCGAGATCCGCGAAGATCAGGTCTTCCTCAAAACTCTTTCCCTGCGCAATCACCTCGCCGCTGGGCGCGATCACAAGGCTCGAGCCATCGAAGACCAGGCTGTCGTCGCCGCCCACCTGATTCACCATCACTACCGGCGCGCGATGCCTCTTGGCAATGGCCTCCAACATTTCGCGGCGCAGCGCGCGTTTGTCGTGCCACCAGGGCGACGCGGAAATATTCAGGATGAGCGACGCGCCCTGCTTCATCAGATCTTCGACTGGGTCGACGTTGTAGAGCCGGTTCTCCCAGAAGCTCTTGTCGTTCCAGGCGTCCTCGCAAATGGTCAGCGCCACGGCCTGTCCATCGAGGTGGCAGATGCCCTGTCGAGCCGCCGGCGCGAAGTAGCGCTGCTCGTCGAAGACGTCGTAATACGGCAGCAGCATCTTCGACTGCACGAACTCCACATGCCCGTGCCGGACCAGGGCAGCGGAGTTCCTTACATGCTTCCCTGCTCCGTGTTCGGCAGCGGTGACGTATCCGGCGATGACAGCAATCGGATCCTTCGCCGTGGCTCGGGCAATTTCGCAAAGGGCCTCGCCGCACCGCGCCACAAACGCGGGCTTCTCCAGCAGATCGGCAGGCGGGTAGCCGCAGATCGCAAGCTCTGGAAAAAGCACCAGGTCCGCGCCGCCCTGCTGGGCCCGGCGTGTAAATTCGAGGATTTTTGCGGTATTGCCGCTGAAATCGCCAACAGTGGGATCGATCTGCGCCAGCGCGATCTTCACCCCTTTAGTGTAGCAATGGCTCCGGGGCGGAGCGGCTCGCAGTTCCATGGTCCAGCTCCGCATTCATGCTTCGCGCGGGAGGTTCGCCGTCCTCGCGCAGATGGAATTCATCGACGAGTGACTGCAGCTTCATCGCGAGAAGCGAGAGATCCTGGCAGCTTTCCGCGCTTTGCCGGGCCTCGCCGGCTGTCGTCTTCTCCGCCTCCGCCATGCGGTCCACGTTTTCTCTGATCATCTGCATACTGGCGGTCTGTTCCGTTGCGGCCGACGCAATCTGAACGATCATATCCCCCACCTGGCGCGCCATCTCGGTGATGCGATCCAGGTGTTCGCCAGTTTCGCCCGACCGGCGGCTCTCCACGGCCGCCGCATCGCGATTCTGAGCAATTCCCTGCACGGTACGCTGCGTTTCAGCCTGTATGGCGCCCACCATTTGTCCAATTTCCCGAGTCGCGGCGGTTGTGCGTTCGGCGAGCCGTCGCACCTCTCCGGCAACCACGGCGAACCCGCGTCCTGCCTCACCGGCGCGCGCAGCCTCGATCGCGGCATTCAGAGCCAGCAGATTGGTTTGCTCCGCGATCTCATTGATCAGCACGATGGCGCCGCCAATTTGGGCGGAGTGCGTTTCCAACTGAGCGACCTGCTTCGCCGAACCTTCGACCGCCGCAGCAAGGTTTTTCATACTGCCGGTGCTCTGAGCGGCTGCTTTGCTGCCTGTCAGAGCGTGTTCTGTCGTCTCCTGTGCGGCCCGGGCGGCGTGGCTGGATTTCTCGGAGACCTGCCCGATGGTGGCCGACACGCCTTCGATCTCCTCCACCACCTGGCCGGCCTGGGCCGAGCCATCTGCCGACGCCTCCGCCTGGATTGCCGCTGAAGCCGCGATGGCCGCGGCGCTTTCATTCAGATGAGAAGAGACGCGAGAGACTTCTAACAGCGTCGTTCGCACCTGGAGCACGAAGTGGTCAAACGATGCTGCCAGTCGGCCGATCTCATCCTCGCGCGGCTCCCGCAGGATGGTATTCAGGTCGGCGTTCTCCAGACGCGTCGCCAGATCGAGAACCGGCGCCAGCACCAGAGTGCGCAGAATCCAGACGATGACCAGCACCACCAGCACCGAGATTGCCACGGTACAGACGGCCAGCAGGGCTTTCATATGGAGAAGCCGCGCGGATATGTCGGACTCCGGCCATGCAAGCACGAGCCGATAGTTCCACGGCTCGAAATTGTTCGATGTCGAAGTCCAGCCCCTGGCCCGTCCGGCGAGGACTGACTGCATCTGCGCATCGTCGATGCCTGCCGGCCGAAACACCGGGGTGCCGTCGTTGCGCTGCAGCACCATGAAGCCGTGGTCGAGAATGCGCGCGTGAGCCAGATAGGCGCCCAGATCGCCCAGCGACGACAGAGGATAGCCTGTGTACCAGATTCCCACAATGGCTCGGTTGCGATCGCGCATGGGCTCGTACGCCGTCATGTACGGCTTGCCGAGAATATCCACGACGCCGTAAAAGGCGTGGCCATCGCGAATCGCCGCATAGGCCTTCCCTTTCGGATCGAGCACAGTGCCCACCGCTCTGCCGCCGTCGGGACGAACAACGTTCGTTGAGACGCGAATGAAGCTGTCGCCGCTAGCGACGAAAAGTGTTGCCGTGCCGCCCATCAAGTCTTTGACGTGGTCTACAAGCTCAAACGAACCTGTCTGGGAGCTCTTGCCAAAGCGCAGGTCCGGCAGCTTCTTACCATTCAGCGAGACTTCCGGGCCCGTCGAAGCGTCCCCTCCGCGCTGGCCCTCCTGCATCAGCACCTTCACGGCGGAGTGTGCGCTCGCCGCGCTCAGGGTATCGATGGTCTTCAAAGTGTTGAGCACACGCCCCGTTTGCTCCCCAACCTGATGGGCCGCGCGTTCGCGAATCTCCGACTCCAGGATATGTGCAGCGAATCCGCCGAGCAACGCCATCATGACCACAACGACGGCAACCGTGGGCAACAGAAGGCGCAGGACAAGACTCTTCTTTATCCAAAACATGACTGATTCGGCAATCGGCAGCCGAAGCAATTTCTTCATTGGGCTGCGGGATAGCGAGGGCGCCGCTGGAAGGGCTCAGACGCCGATGCACGGCCGGTCACCCGGGGGTTCTCGCCAGCCGGAGGTTGCCGTCCGGAACTAGACGTCCGGCAACACGAGCGCGTCCAGCTCCAGAAACTGCCGCAGAACTTCGTCGTCCGTCCGCTTCATCTCCTCCAGCGTGCCGAAGAACCGCGCGCGTCCCTGATGCAGGAAGAGCACCCGATCCGCCAGGCGCTCCGCAAAACGCATATCGTGCGTGACGACGACGCTGGTGAGGTGCAGCTGCTTCTTGAGCTTCTGGATGAGGTTGCCGAGCAGCCGGGCGATCAGCGGGTCGACCATCGTCGTCGGCTCGTCGTAGAGGATGGCTTCGGGCTCCGCGGCCAGGGCGCGCGCGATCGCCACGGAACGCTTCATGCCGGTCGAGAGATCCGAGGGCAGCAGATCGATCATCTCCGCGACACCCACCATCTCCAGAAGACCGCGAACGATCTGCTGAATCTGATCCTCGGAGAGCCCGCGCCCTTCGCGCAACGGAAACGCGACGTTCTCGCCGACGGTGAGCGAATCGAAGAGCGCCCCATTCTGGAAGACCATCGTGACCTTGTGTCGCACCGCCTGCATTTGCTCTTCGCTGTAGTCCGTAATGTCCTCACCGGCAACGAGGATGCGTCCGGCGTCCGGCTTGAGGAAGCCCATGATGTTCTGCAGCGAAACCGACTTGCCCACGCCGGAGCGGCCGAGGATGCACAGCGTCTCGCCGGGCATGACGTAAAAGCTGATGTCCTTGAGGACATCCAGGCTTCCGAACGACTTCGAGACATTTTCGAAGGCGATGTAGGGCGGGCGGTCGCCGTGACCGTTGCTCTCCGCCACTACCTCAATAGGAACGTCCGGGGAAATGCCCAACTTGTCGATGCCCTCTCGAGTACGCCTGCCCTCAGCTTATTGGATGACGGCCTTTTGCGACAGACATTGCTTGCAGAGCCTGATAATCCGCAGGGGTATTCACATTGCTAAACCACACAGCGGGCCGAGAATGCGGAGGCCACTCCGCGGGGCTCGTGGCCGCAACCGACTCGACGTCAAACTCGTCCATGGATTCCCCCAGCTTGTGAGCCGATTCTCGAATCGCAACCATCACCTTGAGATTTCCGGACGCCAAAAACCCGCGCAGGCCCTCGAGGAGACGCCGACTATAGACGGCGCAAAGGGGCTGGGGGCGATCGGCGTAGTGGGGGATGGTGCCGACAGCATGACTTCTCTCGGAGCGCGCCGTCATCCATCGCAGGAATCCAAAGGGGATGCCAGGCAAATCGACGGGCACGAAGAGATTCAGGTCTGAATCGGACGCCGTCAGGGCCGCTTCAACTCCGGCCAACGGTCCACATTGCGGAAAGTTATCGGGAATAACAT
>Ga0302324_100008057_pt1 | contig 22275 bp, 22 predicted proteins | sample Palsa_T0_1_FD_201949 | JGI IMG/M metagenome (GOLD analysis project Ga0302324, IMG submission 201949) | Peat permafrost microbial communities from Stordalen Mire near Abisko, Sweden - Palsa_T0_1 | ecosystem: Environmental > Terrestrial > Soil > Palsa > Peat permafrost | place: Sweden: Abisko...
GAAATAGCGGTTTAACGGGAGTTCCTATGGCTGACATTTTGACCAAACAAGACGGACCGATTCTGAATATCACTTTGAATCAGCCGGATCGCGGCAACGCCGTCTCCGATGAGATGGTCGCGGAGCTGACCGGAATCATTGAAAGCGCGGACAAGAACTCGAGCATCGTGGTGTTACGCGGCGCCGGCAAAGATTTCTGTGTTGGCCGCGCTGTGATGGGCTCGACGCCCAAACAGGATCCTGATGCGCTCGAGCGCCGAAACTTCAGCGATGTGGTGTTCAATTGCTATGGCGCCATGCGCAACGCGAAGATTCCGATCATCGCCGTCGTTCAAGGCCGCGCGCTCGGCTTCGGTTGCGCGATGGCAGCCGCCTGCGATATCACCCTGGCGAGTGATGAGGCCATATTTCAGGTCCCTGAGATGGCGCACAATATCCTGCCAACCATGGTGATGTCGTCCTTTGTCGATCGCGTACCGCGCAAGGCGATAAGCTATCTGGTTTATTCGCAGGCCGAGATCTCACCGGAACGCGCGCTCTCCTTCGGCATTGTCAGCGACGTCGTGCCGGCCGCAAAGCTTGAAGCTGCAGTGGATACGCTGTGCGCCGCGATCCTGAAGGCGCCCCGGCCGGCCATCGTTGGCGTCAAGGAATACGTCAAAACCGCACCGGACATGGCAGTGTTTGGCGCTGTCGAGTTTGCCCGCAATCTGCACGCCACAGTCAACTCATCGCACGAGATGCGGCGCAAGCATTAGCGTTGCGAGCGTTGCGTTTTGCGTAAAAGCCCATAGTGTGCCGGCCCCATGATAACGGTTGCGATCGACATCGGAGGAACGTTCACCGACCTCGTCGGCTTTGACGACAAGGTCGGCAAGTTCGTCGAGGCCAAAAGCCTCACCACGCCGCACGAGCTGACACAGGGCATCCTCGACTGCATCCGCAAAAGCGGACTTTCGGCCAGCGCCATTGATGAACTGATTCACGGCTCCACAACCGCCATCAACACGCTGATCGAGCGCAAGGGCGCAAAAACGGGATTGATCGTTACCCGTGGCACACGCGACGTCTACATTATCGGCCGCGGCAATCGCCCGGAAGCTTACAATCTGTTTTTCCATCGCCACGAGCCGCTGGTGCCGCGCCACCTCACGCGCGAAGTGGAAGAGCGCGTCCTGGGCTCGGGCGATACTTTCAGGCCGTTGAACAAGGCAAGCGTATCAGAGGCCTGTCGCGCACTCGCCGCCGAAGGCGTCGAGGCGGTCGCAGTGTGCTTGCTGCACGCTTACGCCAATCCCGAGCACGAGCGCGTCGTCGGCCAGATGGTGAGCGAGGCGCTGCCGAACGCGTATCTCTCGCTCTCGCACGACATCCTGCGCGAGTATCGCGAGTTCGAGCGCATGTCGACCACGGTGGTGAATGCCTATATCGGGCCAAAGGTCGGCGGCTATGTAAAAGGCTTGAGCGCGGCGCTCAACGGCGTCGGCTTCCACGGCAACCTCTCCATCATGCGTTCGAATGGGGGCGTCATGACGCCGGAGGTCGCGACGGAACGACCGGTTGCGATGATGGAATCCGGCCCCGTCGGCGGCATCATCGCCTCAGCGCGCATCGGGCAAGCCCTCGGCTTCGACAATGTGATCTCATTCGACATGGGCGGCACTACCGCCAAGGCCAGCCTGGTACGCGACGGCGAGCCCACGCTGGCGCCCGGCTATTACGTCGGCGGTTACGCCAGCGGGCATCCGGTGATGCTGCCGATGATCGATGTGGTCGAAGTCGGCGCCGGCGGCGGAAGCATCGCCTGGATCGACGACGTCGGTGCGCTCAAAGTCGGCCCGCAGAGTGCGGGCGCCGATCCCGGCCCGATCTGCTATCGCGGCGGCGGCACCGAACCGACCATCACCGACGCCAATGTCGTGCTCGGCCGGCTCGACCCGAAGAACTTCCTAGGCGGCCAGATGGAGCTTGATGCCGCGGGCGCGCGTTCCGGTATCGAGCAAAAGATCGCAAAGTCGTTAAAGCTCGATACGGTCGCTGCAGCGCAGGCCATTGTCGAAATCGCCATCTCAAAGATGTCGCTCGCGGTACGCGAAGTATCGGTGGAAAAAGGCTACGACCCGCGCGACTTCGTACTGGTTGCCTCTGGTGGCGCCGGTCCGCTGCATGTCTGCGCCATCGCCCGTGAACTGCACATTCCGAAAGTCATCGTGCCGTTGTTTCCATCGCACTTCTCCGCGCTCGGCATGCTGCTCGCGGATGAACGGCACGATTTTACCCGCACCTTCTACTATGATCTCGCCAGTCTCGATTTCGCCCGGCTGCTCAAAGTACACGATGAGATGGCGGCCGAAGCGAAGAAAAGCCTTCGGCACGCCCGTAATGCCGAGTTCAAGACCGAGCTCGACCTGCGTTATGTCGGCCAGGAGTTCACGTTATCTGTTCCGGTGTCGCGCGAACTGCTCGCTCGCGGCGATCGGCAAAAAATTCGCAAAGCATTCGATGCACTCTACGAGCACCGATACGCCCACCACTCTCCGGACGAGCCAGTGGAGATGGTCAACATCCGTCTTGCCGGCGTTGGCAAGCGGCAGAAGCTGAAATTTCCTAAGCTGTCAGGCCGCGCGACGAAAAAAACGGCGCCCGGGCGCGACGCTTTTCTCAGCGACGCGCGCAAGGCTGTGTCCTGTCCGATCTATCAACGCAGCGATCTCGGCGCCGGAGCGCGTATCAAGGGACCCGCGCTGATCGAAGAACATGGCACGACGACAGTGCTGTTCGAACGGGATAGCTGCACGGTGGCGCGGTCGGGCGAACTTCTGATCGAGGTCGGAGGCGCAAAATGAGCAAGAGAGCCAAGAAGGCCGCAAAAAAGAAGCCGGCTAAGAAAGTACTCGATGCCGTCACGCTGGAAGTGATCCGTAACGCCTTGCCGGCGATCGCCAACGAGATGTCGGCCGACCTGCAGCGTACTTCCTACAACATGATGATCTACGAGGTGCGCGATTTCTGCACGTCGCTGGTCGATACCGAGGGCCAGCTGATTTCGCAGAACGTCGGCGGCGTGTCGCATTTCGTCGCCGATCTCGGAGTGATCATCACCGACGCCATGAAGCGCTATGGCGCGAAAGGCTTCAAACCGGGCGACGTGATCATCACCAACCATCAGGCGGTAGCCGGCCAGCACCTCAACAACATCGTCATTTACATGCCCTACTTCCACAAGGGCGAGCTGTTGATGTTTGCGATGGTGCGCGCGCACTGGATCGACGTCGGCGGCATGAGCACCGGCTTCGGCGCCGGCCCGAGCGTCAGCGATCCGTGGCTGGAGGGGCTGCAGCTCGACCAACTCAAGATCTACGAAGCCGGCAAAGTGAATGAGACGCTGTATCGCGTACTCAAGGACAACATCCGTTTCCCGGAATCGTCGCTCGGCGACATGAAATCGCAGATGGCAGCCTGTAGGCTTGCCGTGCGCCGCCTCGACGAACTATTCGGCAAGTACGGCAAAACAACCATCCTCGACGCCATCGCGCAGATTTTCGATGAGACCGAGCGCAAGTGCCGCAACGTTGTCGAGAAGCTGAAGGACGGCGTCTATGAAGCGGGCTCGTTTCTCGACCATGACGGCGTCAAGCGCGACGAGCCGGTACCGATCCACGCCAAGGTCACGATCGACCGCGGCAGTATGACGATCGACCTGTCGAAATGCTCAGGCGAACGTAAAGCAGGGGTCAACTCGCGGACCTATGCCGCCGCGCGGGTGGCCTACAAAGCGCTGACCGGTCCTCTGGAACCGGTCAACGAAGGCTCATTCCGCGCGCTCAAGGTCATCATACCCGAAGGCAGCATCATGATGGCGCGTTTTCCGGCCCCGATGGCGGGCTGGAGCGTCATCGTCCCGACTGTGGTCGACACGATAATCCGTGCGCTCGGCGACGCCATGCGCGACCGCGTGCCCGCAGGTCATCATGGGCTGCTCGGTGGATCGATCGTGTTCTTCGGCGTGCATCCGAAAACCAAGCGCCGTTTTGTCGTGCAAAGCATCGAGGGCGGCGGTTGGGGCGGCCGTCCGTTCGAGGACGGCGCATCCGGCAGCGTTTCGGTCTGCCAGGGCGACGTGCGCAATGCCTCTATCGAGGGCATCGAGCTGAAGTGCCCCGTCGTGGTGGAAAGCCGCGGGCTGCGTACTGACTCCGGCGGCGCCGGCAAATATCGCGGCGGCCTCGGCCTCGATACCTGCGTGCGCAATCTGGTCGACGGCCGCTGGAATTTCGATCATCCGCGGCGCGAGCATTGCCCGCCTTGGGGCATCTGGGGCGGCAAGCCCGGCAGCCACGGCGATTTCCTGCTGCGTCTGCCGGGCGAGAACGATTATCGCTCGATGGATGCCCCGCACTATCCGGTACCGGTCGATGCCGAGGTTATCGTTCGCACCGGCGGAGGCGGCGGCTGGGGCGATCCGCTTGAACGCGACACTAACCACGTACGCACCGATGTCATCGAAGAATTCATCTCCCGCGATGCTGCGAACGAGCATTATGGCGTCGTGCTTCGGGACGATTTGACGCTCGATCAGGCCGCGACCGAACAGCGGCGAAGTGCGCTAAGATCGGCCCGCGGATAAAACGCAAAATAGCATCGGGAGGAAATAGTGATGAGGTCGCCGCTGACCTTCATCGCAGTGGCGGCGATTGGCCTCTCGGCATCAATTGCCTCGGCAAACGAGCTGCTCCGGGTCGGTAATGCCGGCCGTGAATCATTTTCCTTCACGCCTGCGAATATCGGGCAAGCAACCGGCATCTTCGCCAAACACGGCCTCGATCTCGAAATCGCCGGCTTCGGCGGCGACGCCAAGCTGCAGCAGGCGATGGCCGCCGATGCGGTCGATATTGGGCTCGGCTCGGGGCCCGGATTGGCGTTTATCGTCAAGGGTGCGCCGGTCAAAGCCATTGCCGCCATGGCTGGTCCGCCGTTGCTCTTTGCCGTCGTTGTCCGCGCGGATGGCTCGGTAAAGTCCGTCGATGACCTCAAAGGCCGCAAGGTCGCCATCTCCACAGTCGGTTCGGCGACCAATTGGCTGATGAACGAGGTGTCGCGCCAGCACGGCTGGGGCTACGACGGCTTCGTGCAAGTACCCATCGGCGAAAACAGCACACGCATTGCGGCGCTGAAGTCCGGCGCCGTCGATGCCTGTGTTGTTGAAATCGGCTCGGCGCTCAATTTCGCCGACCGCGGCGACGGCCGCATCCTGTTGCGCTTCGGCGATGTGGCGAAAGACTTCATCATGCACGTCATCTTTGCGACCAATAAGGCAATCGTGCAAAAGCCCGATGCGTTGAAAGCGTTTCTGAAAGGCTGGTTCGAAACCATCGACTTTATGCGCAACAACAAGGCGAAGTCGGTCGCGATCGCCATGCAGGTCACCGGCACGGACGAGAAAACCACAAGCGGCATCTATGACGAACTGATGCCGATGTTCAGCGACGATGGCCGCTTCGATCAAAAGGCGCTTGCGGTATTGAGCCGATCATTTGTGGAGATGAAAACACTTCCGGATCAGCCCGACATGAGCAAGCTCTACACCGAAGCATTCCTGCCCGGGAAATAGAGGAACGGCCCGTAAGCCCCCATGAGTTTCCGCCACGCGATAGCTGCTCTCCTTGCTGCTGCACTCATCGGCGTCTGTGCGACAGAGTCGTCGAGCGCCGACGAAACGCTTCGCGTCGGTAAGGCGGTGCCGGAGTCGTTTGCATTCGTGCCGCTCGACATCGGCATGCACGAGGGTTTGTTCAAGCGCAACGGCATTGGCATTGACGAGATCGCTTTCGCCGGCGACGCCAAACTACAACAGGCAATGGCGGCGGACAGCCTCGACATCGCTCTTGGCTCGGGCCCGGCGATGGCCTTTATCGCCAAGGGCGCGCCGACCAAGGCCGTTGCCGCCATGGGCGGCCCGCCGCTCGACCTCACCATCGTGGTCCGGCCGGATGGTCCGAAATCCGCGGTCGAATTGAAGGGTAAAAAGATCAGCGTTTCCACCGTTGGCGGCCTGACCTATTGGCTGGTCAGTGAAACGTCGCGCCAGCAAGGCTGGGGACCGGACGGCATTACGATCGCGCCGATGGGCAGCATGGCGCCGCAGATCGCGGCGCTGGAACGCGGCGATATCGACGGCGTGGTCACCGATATCTCAACCGCGCTCGAACTGGAAAAGCTCGGCAAGGCGCGGATCCTGACGCGATTCGGCCAGATCGTGAAGGACTTTCACGTCCACATCATCTACGCGACCGACAAAGTGATCGCTAACAAGCCGGATACGGTCCGTGCTTTTCTCAAAGACTGGTTTGAGGCGATCGCGTTCATGCGTCACAACAAGGCCGGCGCGGTTTCAATCGCCACACAAGTGATCGGCAAGGACGACGATATCAACGGCAAGACCTACGACGAGCTGATGCCGATGTTCTCCGACGACGGCAGGTTCGATGCGAAAGCACTGGACACGCTCGCCAATTCCTACGTCGAATTGAGGGTGCTGCCGACGGCGCCCGACATGAGCAAGCTCTATACCGAAACGTTCCTGCCACCGAAGTGAGACGAAGTGCGTCAATGAAGGTTCAACAACTGGTTTTTTGCGCAGCCGTGCTGCTTGGCCTTGTGTTCGCCAGCGCGGCAAATGCACAAACGACGCTGCGTCTCGGCAAGGCGCAGGCCAATCAATTCGCTTTTGTGCCGGCCGATGTCGGCGTCGACACCGGCATCTTCAAAAAACACGGCATTGATGTCGAGATCAGTTCGTTCTCTGGCGATGCCAAGGAGATGCAGGCGCTGGCGGCCGGTAGCCTTGATATTGCGCTCGGCGGCGGCCCGGCCATTGCCACCATCGTCAAAGGCGTGCCGATGAAGGCGGTGGCCGCGGAAGCTAACGCGCCGAACACGATCTTGCTTGTCGTGCTCAAGGACGGCCCAATTCAATCCGTCGACGATCTCAAAGGCCGCACCGTCAGCGTGTCGACGGTAGGATCGCTGACCTACTGGCTGACCCAGCAGCTATCCCGCGCCCAAGGCTGGGGCGATAACGGCATCAAGATCGCACCACTCGGCTCGGCCGAAACCCAAATCGCTGCGCTCAAAACTCACCAGATCGACGGTGTCACGACTGACGGAGCCACTGTCTACAAATTTGCCGAGACGGGAGCCGCGCACATCCTGGTCAAGTTTGGCGACCGCGTAAAGGATTTCCACGTCCACGTCATCTACGCGAGCGATAGTCTGATTTCCAGCAATCCCGCGGCGCTGAAGGCCTTTCTCGCGGGATGGTTTGAAACCATCGCCTATATGCACGACCACAGGCAGGAAACGATCGACATTGCCGTCAAGCATACCGGCGTCTCTCCGACGGTGGCGGCTGAAAGCTACGATGACACCATGCCGATCCTGAGCACCGATGGCCATTTCAGCGCAAAGGCACTGGATGTACTGGCGTCGTCATTTGTCGATACCCAGGCCTTGCCCTCGAAGCCCGATATGTCGAAGCTTGTGACGGAAGCATTTTTGCCGAAATAACGATATCTTCGGGTCGGGAAACGCAGGGAATGGCGAAAGTGTCCGCGCAGCGATCGATAGTGTTCACTCCAGACGCACTGGAGGAGCTGACCGAATCATTCGTCGATACCAAACTGCTGCCGTCGAAGCGCTATATGTTCGATCTTTACACTGAAGCGTATTTGTCGAAATGACGGCAGGCGATCTCGCGGTCCGCGTTCAAAACGTCTCGCACCAGTTCGGTGAACCGGGCGATGTGCAGCACGTGCGCGCATTGCTCGACACTTCGCTCGACATCAAACGCGGCGAATTGCTGTGCCTGATCGGTCCGAGCGGCTGCGGCAAAAGCACCCTGCTCAACGTGATCGGCGGCTTGATGCGGCCAAGCGGCGGCACCGTCGAAGTGACCGGAAAGCCGGTGCGCGGACCACGGCCGCACGACATCGCCTTCGTATTCCAGGAGAATGCCTTGTTCCCCTGGAATACCGTGATCGAGAACATCCGGCTCGGCATGCTGTTTCAGGGCGTGCCCAAATCCGAACACGAACCGCGGGCCCGACAATCACTGGAAGCCGTCGGCCTTACTGAATTCGCCAATCACTATCCAAGCCAACTGTCAGGCGGTATGCGCCAGCGCGCGGCGTTGGCACGGGCACTGTCGCTGCAAACCGGCATTCTCTTGATGGACGAACCGTTCGGTGCGCTCGATGAGCAGACGCGTATGATCCTGGGCGAAGATCTTTCCGTGCTGCTGTCGCGCACCGAGAAGACCATCGTCTTCGTCACCCACAGTCTCGGCGAGGCGGTATTTCTGGCCGATCGCGTCGCGGTGTTCTCGGCGCGTCCAGGAACGATCAAGAAGATCATCAGCGTCGACGAGCCGCATCCGCGCAAGCCGGACTTCGTGACATCGGAAAAATTCACAACGCTGCGCAACGAGCTTTATGCACTGCTGCACGATGAGATCCGCAAGACCGTCACCGCATCGTCGGCAGGCGGGCTCGCCTGATGGCAACCCGTGACAATCAGGCCCAGAGTTTCGGCAGCCGCCTGGTGCAGGTGGGCTTCCTCATTGCAGTACTGGTGCTTTGGTATCTCGCGACCACCCGCTGGGGCGTCAACCGCCTGCTGTTGCCAAATCCGGTTGCGGTATGGCAGCAGCTTCTCGACGTTCTGCGCAGCGGCGAATACCTGCCTGACCTGCGAGTCACGCTGACGGAACTCGTCATTGCTTTTGCATTGGCGATGACCAGCGGCACCATCGTCGGTTTTTTTGTCAGCCGCAGGCACTCCACCATCCGCGTCTTCGATCCGCTGTTCGCCGCGATCTATTCGATCCCGATCATCATGTTCCTGCCGCTCTATGTGCTGTTCTTCGGTCTCGGCCCGGCGTCGAAAATCGCACTTGGTGCCACCATCAGCTTTTTCCCCATCGTGCTTTCGACCATTGCCGGCTTCGGCAATGTCGACCGCACTCTGGTCACGGCGGCCCGTTCGATGGGAGCATCCGATTTCCACCTCTTTCGCTACGTGCTGGTTCCCGGCGCGCTCCCGGTCATTCTGAGCGGATTACGCATGGGATTTACCATAGCCCTGCTCTCCATCATCGGCAGCGAAACCATCGCTTCTCTCGCCGGCCTCGGTCATCACATCGTGCAACTAGCCGAAGGCATGGATATGGCGCGCATGTTCGCCTACATCGCCTTCGTCGTCGTGATCGCGGCACTGCTCAATGGTCTCGTTTCATTTCTGGAAGCCCGCGGGAGACGCTGGGCATGAGCGCTCAGGCATTCCTGCTGCGGCATCCTGGCGTGGTCCGGCTCGGTGTCGTGCTGCTGCTGCTGCTAATATGGGAAATCGCGGCGCGCTGGCTCATCGATCCGATGTTCATCAGCCCGCCGTCGCGCGTTCTCGCCTCACTCGGGTCGGTTTGGCAGACGCCCGGCGTACCGGCGGCGCTGCGACTGACATTCTTCGAGCTTGCGGTCGCGTTCGCTATCGCCGTGGTGCTTGGTCTCTCGATCGGGCTCGCCGTTGGACTGCAGCCGTTCACGCGGCGCAGCTTGATGCCGATCATTCTCCTGATCTACGGTCTGCCACAGATCACCATCCTGCCGATCTTCATTCTGTTTTTCGGCATTGGCGCCCCTTCCAAGATCGCGTTCGGCGTGACCCACGGCACGTTTCCAATCATCATCGCCGTCGTTGCCGGGCTGCAGAACATCAAACCGATCCTGCTAACGAGCGCACGCTCGATGGGAGCGAATCGCTGGCATATCCTGCGCTGGGTGATTTTCCCGCACATGATCCCGAGTTTCTTTTCCGGCATGCGGCTTGGAATGACCGGCGTGTTGCTCGGCGTGCTGCTTGCCGAGCTTTATGTATCGACCGCCGGCATCGGACATTTCACTACGCTTTTCACCGAGAATTTCGACCCCACCAAGCTATTCGGTCTCGTCGCGATGCTGGCGGCGATGGCCATCGTGCTCAATGAAATGGTCCGGCGCGCTGAACTCCGTTTCAGCCGCTGGCGGTAAACCCACTCCACGAGGAAGTTGAATGTCCAAGCTCAAGTTGACCGTCGCTTGCGGCGATTATGAAATCGTCCGCGCCCTTTCCGACGGCAGCGTCCAGGCCGATGGCATCGAACTTGTCATGCTGACCGGCATGGGCTCGCGCGAGCGCCACTGGCGGATGGCGCGCAAGACCGAGTTCGATGTCTGCGAGATCAATATCGGCGGCTACTACATGGCGCGCGACCGCGGCGAGCCATTGATCGCAATCCCGGTGTTCCTGCACCGCCGCTTCCGCCACGGCTTTGTTTTCGTCAACGCCAAATCCGGAATCCGCGAGCCGAAGGACCTGATTGGCAAGAAAATCGGCGGTACCAATTTTCAGCCTGCGTCCAATATCTGGATGCGCGGCATTCTCGAGGAATATTACGACGTTCCGCACCGGCAGTGTACCTGGGTGGTCGAGCGCGAAGAGGATTTCGAATTCACGCCGCCAAAAGGCCTGAATATCGAGATGGCGCCGGCGGGCAAGCCTCTCGATCTCATGCTCGCCGAGGGCGAAATTCCGGCGATGCTGTCGCCGGATTTGCCAAGGCTGTTCCAGGCGGGTGACAAACGCATCGTCCGCCTGTTTCCGAACTACAAGGACATCGAAATCGAATTCTTCAAGCGGACCGGAATTTTTCCGATCATGCACGTCAACGCGATCCGGCAAGAGATTATCGACAAATATCCCTGGGTCGGGACCAATCTCACCAAAGCCTTCGACGAAGCCAAGGCGCTGGCTTATCGCCGCACCGCCAATCCTCGCGTCGTGCCGCTCGCCTGGGTCAGGACGGCGTGGGAGGAACAGCTTGACGTTCTGGGTTCCGATCCATGGGCTTACGGCCTCGGCGACGTCAACCGCAAAAACCTCGAAACAGTGCTGCGCTATTGCCATCAGCAAGGCTTGATCAAGGAGATGATGAAGCTCGATGATCTATTCGCCGACACCGATCTGGGCGACGCCGGCGGGCCAGACAACATTTAGGGAATTTGCAATGGCCGACGAAAAGAAAGACGACCCGACCTTTCTCTATTTCCCGAACAATTATCGCTGGTCGATGGGCCTGCTGATCTGCCTGTCCGCAGCACCCTGGGTCGGCATCGAGATCGACGAGGTCAATCGCGTCGGCCGCGCGTTGAAGGATAAAGTCGGCGATGACGATGCGTGGTTCGAGGAATGGACACGCATGGGCGACAAGATCGAGACGCGAGGCCGTGCCGCGCTTGCCGCCGGCCACAAGCGCTCGGCTGCTTCGTGCTTCATGCGGGCGACCCGCTACTACCAGACCGGCGAACGGTTCGTCCATCCGCGTTCGCAGCGGAGCATGGACGTCTATGCCAAATCGGTGAAAATCTTCCAGGAAGCGGCCGCGATTTTCGGCCGGCCCCGCATCGAGCCGGTCGAAGTGCCGTACGAGAATACAAGCCTGCCCGCGCTGCTGGTCCATCCGGACCCCGCGGTCGCCGGCACGCGGCCGGCGCCGGCGATGGTTTTCTTTGACGGCTTCGACGTCACCAAGGAACTGCAATACGGCTATGGCGTTCCCGAGCTTGCCGCGCGCGGCGTCGGCTGCCTGATCGTCGACGGACCGGGCAACGGCGAGAGCGTTCGGTTTCGCAATCTGCCGCTGATTGCGGAGACCGAGCGCTACGCAACGCCGGCCTACGAGTACATGGCCAGCCGCAAGGAATTCGATCCGAAACGCATCGGCGTGATGGCGCTCAGCCTCGGCGGCTACTACGCGCCGCGGGCCGGCTCGCTGGAGCAGCGTTTCGCCTGTTGCGTCGCCTGGGGTGCAATGTGGGACTTCCACGAAACCTGGCGACGGCGTTTCGAGTTGCTGGATTCAGGCAAAGTGCCGTCGCTGTCGGTGCCGCCGAAACATCTGGAATGGGTGCTCGGTGTTGAGGGACGGGACGCGGCGATGAAAAAACTCGAAGGCTTCCGCCTCGACGGCATCGTGCAGAAAATGACCTGCCCGTTCCTGGTCATGCACGGCGTTGGCGACGAGCAAATTTCGGTTGCACTCGCGGAAAGACTTTACGAGGCCTCCGGTTCCCGGCAGAAGACGCTGAAAATCTTCAGCCGCGAAGAAGGCGGCTTTCATCATTGCCAGGTCGATGACGTGACCATCGGACTGCATTACATGTTCGACTGGATCACCGACGTGCTCAAGCCCGGCGCCTGAGGAGTTCTTCAAATGAAAACGCATCATCTGGATGCTGCGCCCGAAACGGTGCACTGGGGCTACTTCGACGCCAACCTCAAACCGCTGATCACAATCGATTCAGGCGACGAGGTTGTTATCTCGTCGGTGTCGGGCGCTCCTGGGCACTTGCCGAAGCCCGGATCGGGCTTGACCGTTCCCGACGCGCTGCCGGCAATCCACTCGAAGGTTGCGCCAAAATTGGGCGGCCCGCACATTCTCACCGGACCGGTCGCTATACGCGGCGCTAAGGCCGGCCAAGTGCTCGAGGTCCGCATCAAAGCCGTCGAGCTCAATTGCGACTGGGGCTACAACATCATCCGGCCACTCGGTGGTGCGCTGCCTGACGATTTCACCGAGCAGCGCCTGATCCACATTCCACTCGACAACAAACGCATGGTCGGGCGACTGCCGTGGGGTCTCGAACTGCCGCTCAAGCCGTTCTTCGGCATCATGGCCGTCGCGCCGCCTGTCGCGTGGGGGCCGGTGGCATCGCCGCCGCCGCGACGGAACGGCGGCAATCTCGACAATAAGGAACTTGTCGCCGGCACGACGCTGTATCTGCCCATCCATGTCGACGGCGCGCTGTTCTCCTGCGGCGACGGACACGGCGTGCAGGGCGATGGCGAGGTTTGCATCACGGCGATCGAAACCGGTCTTACCGGCACGTTCGAATTGCATGTGCGCAACGACATGTCGCTGGAATGGCCGATGGCTGAAACGCCGACCCACGTCATGACCATGGCGTTCGATCCCGATCTCGACGATTGCGTGGTGATCGCGTTGCGCGACATGATCAAGCTGATCTGCGCCCGCACCGGAATTTCACGGGAGGATGCCTACACGCTGTGCAGCCTTGCCGCCGATCTGCGGGTTACCCAGGTCGTGAACGGCTCTAAAGGCATTCACGTGATGCTGGAGAAGGCGCACCTCAAAAAAGTAAGCCGGTAATCCCACTGAGACTCCTGCTTCTTGAAATAAATGGGCCGAACGCCCATCTATTTTGCTTCATAGCCCGGTCTTGCGGTTGTTGTATCTGTTTGTGAAACCGCTATAATTCCGGATTGCGTGCGGGGATTCCGCACGAAATACGACAGTTCTGGTAGAACGGCCCGCCGCTACGGCGGGTTTTCGGCCTTTTGGGATTCGTACGATGAACCGTTCCAATCGCAGTGACCATATCCGGCTCACCTCGCACCCCGACCCTGGAGCAAAGTCCCAGTTCCCGATTCACTGGGGCGCCAAAACCGCACGCGAGCGTGGACCGATCATCGGCACGGTATCGCGGCCGCAGGACCGTAACGTCATCGGCAGCCACGGCGGCTCCTACGCGGTTTATCGCGCGCTTGCGGTTTCGTCGGGCGCACTTGATCCGATCCGCCGTCCCGATCTGACCAACACTTTTCCCGCCGCGACTATTGGCCCGTTCCCACAGTGGACCGATCCGAAGCGCATTATCTCGCTCGACCCGTGGGGTCATCTGGTCGCCGAGAACTTCAAGACTGAAATTGCCGAAGGCATCGATATCCGTCCGACCATCGCAATTACGCGAGCGCGTCTCGACCTGCCGGAAATGCAGAGCGCGATTGCCGCCGGCCGTCTCAAGAACGACGGCGATGTCGTGCACGAAAACGGCAGCATCTCGGTGGTAAAAATCGCCATCGACCCGGTCTGGTATCTGCCGGGGATCGCCGATCGCTTCGGCACGACAGAAAACGATTTGCGCCGCGCGCTGTTCGAACAGACCGCCGGCATGTTCCCCGAGCTGGTGACGCGGCCGGACTTGCAAGTGTTCCTGCCGCCGATCGGCGGCGCAACGATCTATCTGTTTGGCGATGTCGCGAGGCTCAATGACCCGCGTACCCAGATCACCTGCCGTGTGCATGACGAATGCAACGGCTCTGACGTATTCGGCTCCGACATCTGCACCTGCCGTCCGTATCTGATCCACGGCATCGAAGAATGTGCGCACGCCGGCCAGACTGGCGGCCTCGGCGTCATCATGTACAACCGCAAGGAAGGCCGCGCACTGGGCGAAGTCACAAAGTTCCTCGTCTACAATGCGCGCAAGCGCCAAGAAGGCGGCGACGCCGCGGCACAATATTTCGAGCGCACCGAGTGCGTTGCCGGCGTGCAGGACGCGCGCTTCCAGCAACTCATGCCCGACGCGATAAACTGGCTCGGTATCAAGCGCATCGATCGCTTCGTCTCGATGAGCGACATGAAGCACGACGCACTGGTCAGCCAAGGTGTCGATATCGTGGAACGTATCGCCATCCCGGACGAGCTTGTGCCTGCCGACGCCCATGTCGAGATCGAGGCCAAGAGGGCCGCAGGCTATTATTCGCCGCAGCCGCAGAAGCCGCAGGACCTGACAGATACCGTCGGCCGCAATCTCAACAAGTACTAAAGGCTGGCCCGGGAAACGACCGTGAAGCCCGAAACGGCGGCAGCGTATTCGTTATTGAACGCTCAGGCGGTTCGCGATCGTGCGCACCGGATGCTCGCGATCGGGCTTGAGGACAAGCTGCCGAATTTCCGGATCGATCTTGGCCGTCTCGACGACGCGGCCGAGCGGACCTTGGCTGCAACTCTGAAGGCGTATCCTTCGCTTGAAGTCCCGTTTCATTCGCGTTGGCGGCACTTTGTCTTCGAAGGCCAGGATCGCTGGCTCGCCGTCGACAAGGCCGCACGTTGGCCGGATCACGCCGCGCGGGCGCGAGCTGCACTCGATCTTGCCATCGTCAGCGTGTTGCTGGATGCCGGCGCGGGACCTCAGTGGCATTATCGCGATCCGGTATCAGGCAAGAACATCCGACGTTCGGAAGGCTTGGCGCTCGCCAGCCTTGCCATGTTCGCGAATGGCGTTTTTTCGTCGAACGCCGATAGTCCGCTTCAGGCCGATGCCGAAGGTCTCGCGCGCCTTTCAGACCAGGCTGTTCGCGACGGCTTTCATGTTTCCGACAGCAATCCATTGGTTGGCGTTGAAGGCCGGGCAGACTTGCTGCGTCGTCTCGGTGCGCTGTTGGCGTCCAAGCCGGAGATTTTCGGCCGGAATGATGTGCCTCGCCCCGGTGGCCTGTTTGATCATCTTTCCACGCTCGCAAATAATGGGAAGATCGAAGCTCCAACGATCCTGTCAGAACTGCTGCATCACTTCGGCCCGATCTGGCCGTCGCGCCTGTCACTTGGCGGCGTAGCGCTCGGCGATTGCTGGCGGCATCCATCACTGATCACAGTCGATGCGACCACTGAACTCGTGCCGCTGCACAAGCTCTCGCAATGGCTCACTTACTCACTGATCGAGCCCCTGCAATGGGCCGGTATTACCGTCACTGAGATAAACGGCCTGACCGGACTGGCCGAATACCGCAACGGCGGCCTTTTCATCGATACCGGTATCCTTGAATTTCGCGATCCATCGGCCGCATCGCGCGAGCACGACGTCAGTTCGCCCTTGGTCGTGGAGTGGCGTGCGCTGACGGTCGCGTTGCTCGACCGGCTCGCGGAAGTGCTGCGGGCGCGTCTCAAGATGGATTCGGAATCGCTTCCACTTGCCAAAATCCTGGAAGGCGGCACGTGGGCGGCCGGACGCACCATCGCGCGCGAGCTGCGCACCGACGGCTCGCCGCCGGTAAAAGTCATCAGTGACGGCACGGTGTTCTAGAGCATGATCCGGAAAAATCGACTTCCGGTTTTCCGAAAGATCATGCTCCGGCTGGAAATCTTTAGGAGGAATTTATGGAAGGCGTCACGGTCGTAGATCATCCGCTGGTGCAGCACAAGCTGACGCTGATCCGCGAGAAGGACATTTCGACCAAATCTTTCCGCGAGCTCCTCAAAGAGATCGGGATGCTGCTTTGCTATGAGGTCACTCGCGATCTGCCGCTGACCAAAGTGGAAATCGAAACCCCGATGGCGCGGATGATGTCGCCGCGCATCGCCGGCAAGAAGCTGGTCTTCGCGCCGATTCTGCGCGCCGGCGTGACGTTCGCCGAAGGCATGCTCGATCTCGTGCCCGCGGCACGCGTCTCCCACATTGGGCTTTATCGCGAGCCGGAATCATTCGTCGCGGTTGAATATTATTTCAAGGCGCCGTCGGATCTGAACGAACGATTGGTCATCGTCATCTCGCCGGTGATCGCCACGGCCAATACAGCAACGGCCGCGATCACCCGCCTCAAGGAGCGCGGCGCCAAGGACATTCGCTTTGTGTCGTTGATTGCCGCGCCGGAAGGGCTGGAACGACTGCGCGGGCTTCACCCCGACGTCCCGATCTGGACCGCGGCCATCGACGAACAGCTCGACGAGCACGGCTTTATCATCCCGGGCCTGGGCGACGCCGGGGACAGAGCTTACGGCACTAAGTAGTTATTTTCGGGTGAGATCACGATCGTTCCGGAAAACCGATTTCTCGATCTCCCGGATAACGTTCAAGCCGCCAACAGTTTTTGGACTTCGTTGACCAACTCGCGCAAATGAATCGGTTTGGACAGCACTTTGGCGTGCTTCGGCGCGCTCGAGTCGGAGTTCAGCGCCACCGCCGCGAACCCGGTAATGAACATGATCTTGATGTCGGGATCGAGCTCGGCCGCGCGGCGGGCCAATTCGATGCCGTCCATTTCGGGCATGACGATATCGGTTAGCAGCAGTTCGAACGGTTCTTCCCGCAGCCGCTGGTAGGCTGACAGGCCATTGTCATAGGAAATCACATCGAAGCCGGCATTTTGCAGCGCCTTGACCAGAAACCGGCGCATGTCGACATCGTCTTCCGCGAGCAGGATTTTGGACATAGCCCTCAAACCCGGCGTTATGCCGGCCCCTAGATTTCCATAAGCCTGACTGCGGGTAAACATGAGGTGAAAACCCGCCATTATTCGGCCTTGGCAACACCGTCAGGCTAATGGACAATGGGCTTGGCCGCACGCTAGACAGCGTAGGCTGGGTCGCGAATCCCAAGAAATCCCGCTAGTGTGGCGGTTCAGAAGTCCGCATTTTTCTTGCCGCGAGTCCGAAATGCGTACTACTGAACCAAAGCCACCCTAGACCGATAAGTGCTAGTGCCCCTTTGATTCCAAAGTTCGCAGCCGGGGGTGCCGCACAATGATGCGAACTTTGGAATCGGGCACTAGCCGCGATGTTGGACATCCAGGACGAATTTGATCCTCCCTTCGAGGCGATTGAGCCGGAGGCGTGCCGTGGCCCCTTGCTATTCAATTCACCGCACAGCGGCCGGGTCTATCCTCGCGAATTCCTGCAAACGTCACGGCTCGATCTCGCCACGCTGCGGCGCTCCGAAGACAGCTTCGTCGATGATTTGATCGCTGGGCTCACACTGCGCGGCTATCCGATCATGCGCGCGCATTTCCCGCGCTGCTACGTCGACGTCAATCGCGAACCGTACGAACTCGATCCACGCATGTTCGACGGCCGGCTGCCGTCGTTTGCCAACACCCGTTCGATGCGCGTCGCCGGCGGACTGGGGACCGTCGCCCGCGTGGTCGGCGATGCCCAGGAAATCTATGATCAGCGCATCTCGGTTGCCGAAGCGCTGCACCGCATCGACACCCTGTACAAGCCCTATCACCGCGCGTTGCGGCGCCTGTTCATGCGGCTGCATCGCGAATTCGGCGCGGCCATGCTGATCGATTGCCACTCCATGCCGTCGAGCACCGGGACGCGCGACGAGCGCCCGCGCGCCGACCTGGTGATCGGCGATCGTTACGGCACAAGCTGCGTTCCGATCATCACGGAAACGATCGAGCAATGCATGCGCGGCTTCGGCTATGCCGTCAGCCGCAACAAGCCTTACGCTGGCGGGTTCATCACCGAACACTACGGCAATCCCACAACCGGCCTGCACGCGATCCAGATCGAAATCAACCGGGCGCTGTATATGGACGAACGACGCTACGAAAGGTCGTCTGGGTTCCCCCGGCTGGCAAACGAGTTCGAACAGTTGTCCGATCGGCTCGCCGAAATCCCGCTGGAAGAATTGCGCCCCTATCGCGCTGCGGCCGAGTAGTTCGGTCGCGAGGATCGGCCGCAAAGAAAAAGGGCCACTCACCTTGCGGGAGCGGCCCAAGTCTAGGGAGGAAACGCCCAAGGAGGGCGACGGTAACGCGAGAGAGTCTCTCGTTACCGCACTGCAGCAACATACACCGCGACGCACAAAGCGCAAGTGTTATTGACCTATTTTCCCCGGATTTTGCCTCATATTGTGCACATCAGCTATTCCCTCGCCCTTCCCGTGATTAAAGAAATATTTTTCCCTATTATTTCAGCATCTTAGAATCTTTAGTCGAATTGCTCAAAAAAACACCAGTGGGCGAAATGTCGCGAACGAGATTCTGCTTGGTTGTTTCCTGGGCGTGCGTGACCCTTTGGCAACAGCCTGATTGCCGTTTTCGGCACTCTCCGGTAGTCGGAACGCGAGGCATTTCATGACAGCAGTCGACTTCGCGGCCTTCGTAGACGAACTCGCTACCGTGTCAGGCGAGACCATCCGGCCGTTCTTTCGCAGTACGCTGGGCGTGGAGAACAAGAGCCGGTCCGGCGGCTTCGATCCGGTAACCGCCGCGGACCGTGCCGCCGAAGCGGCGATGCGTGCGCTTATCAAGCGGACCTTCCCGGAGCATGGGGTCGTCGGCGAGGAGTTAGATGCTGATAATCCGGACGCCGAATATGTCTGGGTGCTCGACCCTATAGACGGCACCAAATCCTTCATCTGCGGCATGCCGGCCTGGGGCACATTGATCGCGCTGACACGAGGTGGACAGCCGATTTACGGGATGATGCATCAGCCGTTCACCCGCGAACATTTCACAGGCGACGGTAAGGGCGCGCACTATCGCGGACCGGCGGGCGAACGGGACTTATGCGTGCGCGACTGCGCGCAACTCAGCGACGCCATCATGCTGACCACGAGCCCGCTGCTGATGAATGAGGCCGACCGTCAGTGCTTCGGCCACGTCGAAAACGCGGTGCGGCTCTCGCGTTATGGCGGCGATTGTTACGCTTATTGCGTGCTCGCCGCCGGACACGTCGATCTTATCATTGAGACCGAGCTCAAACCCCACGATGTGCTGGCCCTGATCCCGATCATCGAGGGCGCCGGCGGCATCATGACAACGTGGGAAAACGAGCCGGCACTTAAAGGCGGCCGCATCATCGCCGCCGGCGACAAGCGCGTTCACGCGCAGGCGATGAAGATATTGAACGGATAGCCCCCACTTTCCGCTCGTCCCCGCGAAAGCGGGGACCCAGTTCCTTTGCGCGACCTACTGGATTCCCGCTTTCGCGGGAATGAGCGGCCAGGAGTCATTTAAAACAACGGCGTTCCCGGAACGTAGGCATCGAACACCGCCCAGAATTGTGAACGGTAGCGATCCTGCTCCATCAGCAATTCGTGCTTGGCGCCGGCCACGACCAGTTGGGTGCCGGCGCGCAGAAGACCACCAAAATCCTCGATCGCCGCAGTGGAAACGACCGTATCGTTGCCGGCGGCAATAATCAGAATGGGCTGACGAATATTGGCGGGATAGCTGCGCTCGCGCATCGTTCGCATGGCGCGGAAGGCAGCGTCGGTCCACGCCACGGTCGGCGGACCAAGCGCCAGATCCGGTTCGGCCTCCAGGATCGCCGCGTTGCGCGCGTAGCGCACCGGATCCGAGGTGAGCATGTTGCCGGCGAATGGACGCGATTCCATGATGCCGACTTCGCCCTTCGGCACATACATGCTGCCAAAGCCGGTCAGCCGCATGGCCCGCACCATGATGCGGGCTGTCTGCGTTGCCGCGAAACCTGTGAGGTCGATCAGCGGCGCGGTCAGCACCATGCGATCGAACCAGCGGCGGCCTTGATGCGCCGCGCGGATCAGTACGGTGGCGCCGGTGGAATGTCCCATGGCGAACAGCGGCGGCGGGCAATCCGGCAGCACGATCTCGCGCATGAACGTTTCGAGGTCGCGATCATACTCCGAGAAGTCCCTGACATATCCCTTGTGCCGATCGCTCAGCGCGCGATCGGAAAGGCCCTGCCCGCGCCAGTCGAGCGCCGCCACGGCAAAGCCCCGCGAACGCAGGTCGCGCACGGTTTCGAAATATTTTTCGATCCATTCGCCGCGGCCTTGCAGGATGCACACGGTACCTTTGCGCCCGGCCGGCGGCTGCCAGCGCGCAAAGCGAAGCGTAACGCCATCCGACGTCTTGAGAGCGCCGGTGACGAAATTGTCCGGAACCGGATTGGCGGGAATCGAGACGAGTTTCATGAAAACCAGGCCGTAGCAGGCTTCCGCTTATAACAGTCTCTGTTCATCGCTCAACTAAAGGCGCCAACGAAGGTCGCACCACTCCATTTCTTTGCTTCAGCCCACCACCGCGGTCGAAATGGCTGCCAAAATAACCACACTTGACCAAGGTGTTAGTCGCACTTGCGGCTTTCAGGCGCCGTTCCCATATTTCTTTCGCGCAGGCCAATAACGGATGCGCGAATCCATAGGCCGGGTCCAACCGGACGGGCCATCTGCATGTCGCTCAAGGAGGATATGCCATGCGAACTTTCGATCTTGCTCCCCTTTATCGTTCCACTGTCGGCTTTGACCGCTTGTTCTCGTTGCTCGACCAGGGCCTCGAGGGCGCGGCTCCCGGTTATCCGCCCTACAACATCGAGCGGACCGGCGAGAATGAGTACCGCGTCACGGTCGCTGTTGCCGGCTTCAATGAGCCTGAGCTTTCAGTCGTAGCGAAAGAGAACACGCTGACGATCCGCGGCGAGAAAAACGCCAAGGACGAAGAGAAACGCGGTGACGTGCTCTACCAGGGCATCGCGGCGCGTACGTTCGAGCGTGTGTTCCAGCTCGCCGACCACGTCCAGGTGAAGGGCGCGAACCTCAAGAACGGTTTGCTGCACGTTGACCTCGTGCGCGAGATCCCCGAGGCGAAAAAGCCCCGCTCGATCCCGATCAGCAACGGCAAAGATGCCGGGCAGAGCATCGAGGCCCAGAACCAGAAGCAGGCTGCGTAATCGGCTTGACTGGAGTTAAAGGGGAGCGCCCCGGATTTCCAGGGCGCTCTTATTTTGTCAGCTTGCGATGAAGGCGGTCAACGCCTTCATCACCGCGTCCGGCTGCTCCAGATGCGGTAGATGCCCGGCCCGGGCGATCTTCGCGATCCGTGCATTCGCAATCCGCTTTGAAAATTCCTCAGCATAAACCGGTGCGATAACGCCGTCGGCATCGCCCCACACGATCAGGGTCGGTGCTGAGATGCGATGAATACGTTTCTTCAAGCCACGGTCAGCAATCGGCCAGACGAACTTGCCAGTGCAGGCGAGCGACCAGTTGAGTTGCGCCAGCGTCTCGACGCGCTCGGCGGCGTCGGTCGGCATCTCGAAGAAACGCCGCGCGGCTTCGCCTTCGGGCTCGGCGAACAGCGCCGCCGGGCGCGCCTTGAAAGGCAGCAGCATCCAGTTCGGCACTGGATGCGCGTCAAGCCACAGTCCGACGGGATCGATGAGGACAAGCCGGCTGACCGACTTCGGCGCGGCGGCGGCAATTTCGGCGGCCAGCAATCCGCCGAACGAATGGCCGATCATCGGGGGCGCCGTGAGCCCAAGCTGGTCGAACAGCTCGCCGTAACAGACGAGCAGGTCGTGCCAATCGTCGAGCTGGTGCGCGGCTTCGGTATCGCCGGAACTGGTGCCGGGAAATTTCGGCGCATGGACGGTGTGGCTCGCGGCGAGCCGCGCAATGAAGGCGCGATCGGGCGCCAGACCCCAGGGGCCGTGCAGATAAACAAGCGGCGGCCCGCTGCCGGAGACTTCGATCTCGGTTTCGATGCGGTCCTGCCAGAGTTTCAGTCGGCGCGTTTCGGGAGCAGCCATGTTTGATGCCCGGCGTCAGGAAGCGGCAGCCATGGAGGCCGCCGCCATGGCGGGCGCGGCGTGTTTGGCGCGAAGGCGTTCCG
>Ga0302324_100008058_pt1 | contig 22274 bp, 21 predicted proteins | sample Palsa_T0_1_FD_201949 | JGI IMG/M metagenome (GOLD analysis project Ga0302324, IMG submission 201949) | Peat permafrost microbial communities from Stordalen Mire near Abisko, Sweden - Palsa_T0_1 | ecosystem: Environmental > Terrestrial > Soil > Palsa > Peat permafrost | place: Sweden: Abisko...
ACTGATCCAGGTGCTAGCTCTGACCTCGTTGATGCTCGGCTCCTTTGGATGCTGGGGCTGGCACCGGCACGACGACTACGACCATCACGACGATCATCACGATGATCACCATGACGATCATCACGATGACCATCACGACGAACATTGAAAGATCGCGGCTTGGCGCGGGAGCCGTTCCGTCCCTAGGTTGGAAGGAGAAAGGAAGAACCAACCATGCCGACGAGCACTGAAGACGAGATGGACGGAGCTGCCAACACGCTGAAGGGCAAGACCAAGCGTATTGGTGGCGAGATCACCGACGATGAAAACCTCAAAGGTCAAGGCGATATGGACAAGGCCAAAGGGGCTGCACAGACACTGAAGGGCAAAACCAAGGATGCGATCAACCGCGGGATGAACAAGATCTGAGGCCGCTCGCTCGCTGGTCATGCTCAACGTGGCCAGCGAGCCGCTTGCAGTGCCTCCGTCGGAGGCTGCCGACGTCCGCGCTCGTGGGGAGAGCGAGAATTGGAAGGGTTGGGAACGCGTCGCGCTAGATCGTCGGCGCATTCAGCCCTCCCAAGCGCAGAAACTATCACCTTCCCCCCCTCCTTCCGGCATCCGCTTCGAGCAGGTGCGAGACCTTCGGCTCGGTCCCGGGCGCGACGAGGGCGGCGGCTTTGTTCACGGCGTCCAGGTCCCACTTGGTCCAGCGGCCGTGCTGGCGGTGGTGCTCGTTCCACGATTCGACGATGAACAGCTCCAGGAAGCGACCGGGGTCCTGGCTGTCCTGGGTCAGCATCCACAGCGAAGCCCCGGTGCGCCGGCGGCCCCGGCCCACGATCTCGAGCTGGTCGCGAAAGGCGGCTCGGTTGGCGGCCTCCACCTGGTACTCGATCTGGACGACGACGGGCGTCCGCTCGCGGTCGATTCCCGCCGGAGCCTCGGGAATGGGATAGACCGGCGCTGGGCTGCGGTCGATCCGGTCGAGGTCATTGAGGCGGCGGGCCAGGGCGACGATGACGCTCAGGGCAATTCCTCCCGCGGCGCACTCCAGCGCGAAGCGCACCGAGGTGCGGGTGGCGAGCCAGCCCCAGCCGATGCTGCCCAGGGCCATCGCTCCCTCGGTGGCCAGTAGGTAGACGGCCAGCGAGCGGGCGCGCACCCACTCCGCCGAGCCGCGTTGCACGGCCGCGCCCGAGGTGGCGAGAATCGCAAGCCAGGCCCCGCCGGCCACGAACATGGCCAGGGCGGCCCAGGCCACTGACGGGGCGAGCGCCACTCCGCCGACGGCCGCGGCGAGGACCAGCGTCGCGGGAATCAAGACTGCATCCACTCCGTAGCGCTCGCGCACCCGGGCAATGAACGCCGCGCTCGCGACCGCGCCGGCACCGAGCGCGGTCAACAAGAGGCCGTAGTCCGACGGCGAGCCGCCGAGCGTGCCCCTCACGAGCGACGGAAGCAGCGCCCAGAGTGCGCTCGCCGAGGCCAGCACGCAGAAGGTCCGCAGCAGGATGGCCTTCATCGCCGGCGCCGAGGCGACATAGCGCAGGCCGGTGCGAACGCCGCTCCACACCCGCTCGGCCGGCAGCAGGCTGGGCCGCAGGGGGCGTTTCCAGCGCAAGAGTGCGACGATGACCACCGCGAAGGTCAGGGCGTTGAGCGCGAAGGTGGCGCCCGGTCCGGCGCGGGCCACCACCAGGCCGCCCAGCGCGGGGCCGGCGACGCGCGCGACGTTGAAGGCGACCCCGTTCAGCATCATGGCGCGCGCCACCTCGCGGCGGGGCACCACGTCGGCGACCACCGCTTGCCAGGCCGGCGCGCCGAGCGCCGCGCCGACGCCCATCGCGAAGGTGCAGCCCAGAAGTCCCCACGGCCCGATCTGATGCGTGAGCGTGAGGTAACTCAGCAAGGCCGCGACGGCGCCGGTCCAGACCTGCGTCACCAGGAGCAAGCGCTTGCGGTCGACGATATCGGCGAGGGTGCCGGCCGGGAGCGCCACCAGGAAGACCGGCAGGCTGGCCGAGCTCTGCACCAGCGCCACCATCAAGGGGCTGCCATGGAAGGCGGTCATCAGCCAGGTCTCGCCAACGTCCTCCATCCAGTCCCCAATGTTGGAGACCAGCGTGGCAAAGAGCAGCGTTCGGAAGAGCGTGCGCGCGAGCGGGCTGCCGATCTTGTCGGCGAGGGCTTCCGGTTCAACGGCCTCTGGCGTCGGGGCGGTGGTCACGCGGGGTCAGATCTGTACCGCGCTCGGGGCCAGGTGGTCTCGCCCTACGAGGAGCCTGGCGGCGATCTACCCGGTGCAGAGTCCCTGCTGGCAGGTCTGGCCGGCGCCGCAGGTCACGCCGCAGCCGCCGCAGTTCTGAGAATCGGTCAGCGGATGGGCGCAGGCGTTGCCACAGCAGAGCCCGACCGTGCCGTCTTCGGCAGCGCAGTCCCCACCGCCACTGCGGTCGCAGGAGTCCGCCGCGAAGCATTGCGTACCGCTGCAGATCGAATAGGCACCGCAGGCACAGGATCCCGGCTGGGTGTCGAAGCAGGTGCCCGAGATGCAGACCGCTCCGGCCGGGCACGCAATGCCGCAGCCCTGGCAGTTCTGGGAGTCGGCGCTGGGGTTGACGCACTGCCCGCTGCAACAGATCCCCTGGATGTCATCCGAAAACGCGCAGGACCCGCCCTCCCCCGAGGCGCAGCTCGTCGGCAAGCATTGCTGGCGGGAGCAGGCCGTGCCGTCCGGGCAGGGGTCAAGCCCCATGCCGCAGTTCTGGGCGAAGTAGTAGCCCGAATCGCTGCATCCATTGACCAGGCCGGGGCAGCTCTCGAACACGCAGGAGCGCAGGCAGCTCGCCCCGGTGGGGCAAGCGAGGCCGCAGCCCCCGCAGTTCGCCGCATCCTCGCCGGTGTCGATGCAACGGCCGCCGCAGCAGGTCAGCGGCTTTTCGTTCGGCGAGAGGCAGACGGTGCCGTCGGCGTCGAGAGCGCAGGTATCGGGCACGCAGCTGCTGAAGAAGGCGTTGGTGTTGCAAGTTGTGCCGGCCGGGCAGGGCGCGTTGTCGCAGCCGAGCAACGGGTCGTTGGAGCCGGTCATCGTGTTGGCGGAGCAGATGCCCTCCTGGCACATCTCCGGGGCCGGACACTGCTGGTTGCAACCTCCGCAGTTGGCGGTATCGTTCGCGGTGTCGGCGCAGCTCCCCAGGCAGCAGACGCCGACGCCGTCCGAGCCAAGCCGGCACTGGGCGCCGTTGTCCACGCCGGCGCAGCTCGCCGCCACGTCCACGTCGTGACAGAGTCCGCCGCCGCAGGTTTGACCGGCGGCGCAGGCGACACCGCAGCCGCCGCAGTTTTGAGGGTCCGAGTTGAATTGCAGGTCGAGGCAGGCGCCGCGGCAGCAGTTCAGGAACACCCCCGGCCCCGCGTCGCCGACGCAGGGCTGATCGTCGTCGCCGGCGCCGCAGCTCGCGACGAAGCAAAAGTCACCGTAGACGCAGTCTTTTCCGGTCGGGCAGCCGCTCGAGGCGGTGCAGGAGCCGCTGCACTCGGTCCCGCCGCAGCTGCTACCAACCGGGCAGGCATCGCCATAGCCCCCGCAGTTGTTGGGGTCGGTGTACAGGTCGAAGGTCTGGCAGGTCCCTCCGTAACAGCCGCCGAACCCGCCATCGCCGAGCGAGCAAGTCATGCCGTAGCGCTGGGCGTTGCAGCTCACCGCGGCGCACACGTCGCCGAACCAGCTGAGGCCGGACCCGCAGGCAGAGCCAGACCCGCCAGTGGTGGCGGCCATCGATCCAGTGCTGCCGCTGCCGGCGCTTGTCGTGCCGGTGGTCGTGCTCCCAGCGGCGGCGCTCCCCGATGTCCCCGAGGTCGAACTGCCGCCGGTCGCGCTCCCGGCTGCGCCCGAGCTAGACCCGGAGACGGAGGCCGGAGAGCTCGTGGCGGAGCACCCCGTTCCGCCTGTCGCCAGGAGGCCCAGGAGAGCGAAAGCGCGAAGCAGCGGTGAGCGGGTGGCCCCGCGGGTCAGGGCTGGGAGAGTCATTGGCACCGTTTCCTTGAGCTTCCAACCCCCGATGAAAGGAGCGTGCGCAATTGTCATCGCGGTTGAGCTCAAGGGCACTTCACTTGCGCACCGCGGCGCTGGCCGGGGTTCTCCGTAGCTGGTAAGCCCGATTCTGTCCTGGAGGAGAGCGATGACACGTGGCCTTGTCTGCATCGGACTACTCGGCGCGCTCTGGGCGTGCAGCGGCGGAGGGAGCGCGACCTCCGGTTCCACGAGCGCAACCTCGGGCGCGTCGAGCGTCACCTCGAGCGGCGCGGCAAGCAGCAGCGGTGCCAGGACCGCCACGGCGGGCGCAAGCTCCAGCGGGACGGGTGGCGCCAGCAGCTCGGGTGCGTCGTCCACCGGCGGATCGACCGGGACCGGCTCCTCGAGCGGAGGCCTTTCCTCGGGAACCACGACCAGCTCGGACTGTCCGACCAGCACTCCCCCCAGCACGGTTTGTCAGGAGGCGGGCTGCGAAGCTCGCATCATCGCCACGGCCGTGGGGCGCATCGCGGGACTGAACCTGGCGGTGGACGCGGACAACGTCTACTGGGTGGTCGGGACCTTCGGCGAGTCGCCCAATGCCACCAGCGCCCTCGAGGCGGTCTCGATCGACGGCGGAAGCGCCGTAGCGCTGGTGTTCGGCGTCAACATCATCCTCGGCATTGTCGTCGACGGGCCGGATCTCTACTGGTCATCGTCGGCGCAAGGTCAGAATGACACCCTCGACGCCGGGGGTCTGTTCGAGATGCCCATTGCCGGGGGTCCGACGAAGATCCTGGCCACCGAGGTTGCGGGAGACGATCCGCAGAACATCCAGATCGAGGGGGGCGAGATGTTCTGGGTCAACTCGGATGACGGCATTCAATCCGCGCCGCTGGATGGAGGCCAGGCGGTGCAGATCGCCGCTCCCTCGGTAAGTGAGACAAGTGGGATGGCGGTGGACGCCGCCAACGTCTACTGGAATGCCTCGCGAGAGGGGACGGTCAACCGGGTCCCGGTCGACGGCGGCGAGGTGGTGCAGATCGCCTCGTTACTCGTCGGGCTCGCGGGAATGGCGGTGGATTCGCAAAACGTCTACTGGTTCGCCAACAGCTTCGGAGCCGGCGGGCATACCGCCCAGAATGTGATCCAGGCGATGCCGGTCGACGGCGGGATGATCACCACCCTGGTCTCGACGCAGGCCTACTCCATCGTGTCGCTGGCGGCCGATGGAAACAGCGTCTACTGGGGGACCGACGGCTACTCGGGCCGGACCGCAGATCTCATGAAGCTCTCGCTTGACGCCGGAACAACGTCGACGCTCGTGGCGGGCGCACTGCCCTCCTGGATCGCGGTGGATGCCACGAGCCTCTACTGGGGCAGCAACGGGGAAACGGCGATGGTCAACCCGCCGCCGCCGCCGACGTGCCCTCCCACGAACAGCTACGTCCTGAAACTCACCCCGAAGTAGGGGCTCTCACCGCGGCGGCTCGTGGAGCTGCAGAGTTCCGCGCCTTGCCGCGACCTATCGGGGGACCTAGATTTCCGCAATGCTCGCTCTGCTGTTGGCTTGCAGTCTCGCGCAGCCGACGTCGCCCGAGCTCCCCGCGCCCAATCTGAAGGCCTCGGTCGAGAAGCGGTCCAAGGTCCTGGGCTGGCCCGACGACAAGCTGCCGGTCGCCCCGCCCGGCTTCACGGTGTCACTCTTCGCCAAGGATCTCGTCAGCCCCCGCTGGTTGTACCTACTGCCAAACGGCGATGTGGCGGTGGCCGAGGCGCTGTCGCGGGTGGGCGAAGCCTATAGCTTTACGAAGACTGGAAGCCTCGAGGCCGCGAAGCACGTGTTCGAGGCCTCCAACCGCATCACCCTCTTCCGCAACTATGCCGGGGGCACGCCGCTGTTCCGCGAGAAGCTGGTCACAGGTCTCAACGCGCCCTTTGGCATGCTGCAGCAGGGCGATTCCTTCTACGTCAGCTGCACCGACGGCGTGCTGCGCTTCCCGTATCAACCTGGACAGACCCACCTGCAGGGCAAGGGTGAGAAGATTCTCGCGTTGCCTGCCAGCGGCTACCACGGACATTGGACCCGCAATCTCGTCCCGTCGCCGGACGGCAAGCATTTCTTCGTCACGGTGGGCTCATCGACCAACGACGCTGAGAAGGGCATGGCAGTGGAAGCACGGCGCGCCAACATCCTGGAAGTCGATCCCGACGGCACCAACGAGGAGGTCTTCGCGAGTGGCCTGCGCAATCCGGTGGGCACCGCTTTTTATCCGGGCAGCGACGTCCTGTGGACCGCCGTCAACGAGCGCGACAACCTGGGCGACGACGTGCCGCCCGACTATCTCACCCACGTCGAGCGCGGCGCGTTCTACGGCTGGCCCTATTCCTATTTCGGTCAGCACGTCGACCCGCGGCAGCTGGGCAAGCGTCCGGACATGGTCGCCAAGGCCGTGGTGCCCGATTATCCGCTCGGCGCCCACACCGCGTCGCTCGGCTTGGCCTTCTATCCTCCTACTGGAGGCAGCTTCCCGACGCATTACGCGGGGGGCGCCTTCATCGGCCAGCACGGCTCCTGGAACCGGTCGGTGCTCACCGGCTACCAGGTCGCCTACGTCCCCTTCAGCCAGGGGAAACCCAGCGGTCCGATCGAGCCTTTCCTCACCGGTTTTATCGCCAACCCCGCCAAGTACGAGGTCTACGGCCGTCCGGTGGGCGTGCTGGTCCTGACGGACGGCTCATTGCTCGTTGCGGACGATGCCGGCAATCGGATCTGGCGCATCCGGGCCAATGCCGCACCCATTGCACCCGCTCAAGCGCGTTGAAATAGATCGCGCCCGCAATTCCTCGCGAAAGGCACGACGACGACGCCGAGTCCATCAACTCGAACGCTGTTCGGCCTTGACTGGCTGAACTTCCTTCTCTCCGACGTCCAGACCGGGGTGGGGCCGTTCCTCGCCATCTACCTGGCTGGCTACCACTGGAATGAAGAGCGGGTCGGGCTGGCGCTGGCGGTCGGTGGCATCGCGGGAATCCTCGCTCAAACTCCAGCCGGGGCTCTGGTTGACGGGCTTCGGGCGAAGCGCGCCCTGGTCGCCGCGGCCGTGGTCGCCCTGGCCGTGGGGGCGCTCGCAATCGCTTTGTTCCCTTCGCTGTGGCCGGTCTTGAGCGCGGAGGTCTTGATTGGAAGCACCTCCAGCGTGTTCGGCCCGGCCATCTGCGCCATCTCGCTCGGAATCGTCGGCCGCAGCGCGTTCGATGCCCGCCAGGGGCGCAACCAGACGTTCAACTCCGCGGGCAACGTGACTGCCGCGGTGTCGATGGGCCTCCTCGGCTACTACGTGTCCAACCGAAGCGTCTTCTTCTTCGTCGTGTGCGCCGCCGTTCCGACGATCCTGATCCTGCTCGCCATCAATCCCGCCGAGATCGACTACGAGGTTGCCCGTGGCGCAAATGACGGCGAAAAGGCGGGAAAGGCCGAGAGCGTCTGGGTGCTCATGAAGGACCACCCGCTGGTCATCTTCCTCGCCTGCGCCGTGATGTTCCACTTCGCGAATGCGGCGATGCTGCCGCTGCTCGGTGAGCATCTTGCCAAGGGCCACGGCCGCAGCTCGATGCTCTTCATGTCGGCTTGCGTCGTCACGACCCAGCTCGTCATCACGCTGATTGCGTCATGGTCAGGACGGAGGGCCGGGACCTGGGGCCGAAAGCCCCTGCTGCTCATCGCTTTCGGCGTCCTCCCGATCCGGGGCGTTCTGTATACCCTCACGTCCAACACGGTCTTGCTCGTGGCCATCCAGATCCTCGACGGCGTGGGAGCGGGCATCTTCGGTGTCGTGTCGGTGCTCGTCATCGCCGATCTGACCCGGGGCACCGGCCGCTTCAATCTCACGCTGGGCGCCATCAGCACCGCGGTCGGCATCGGTGCGGCCCTGAGCCAGGTCATCGCCGGGAGTATCGTTCACCACCTGGGATCCAGCGCCGGCTTCTTGTTTCTCGCGGGGGTGGCCGCAGCAGCCTTCGCTGTTCTCTTCTTCTTCATGCCGGAAACACGCGACTTGCAGGCGGCCCCGAAATGACGGGCCTCGGGCGGGTTGCCCTCACGTCGAGCATCTTCGTGGGAATGCTAGTCCTCGTCGTCGTGCGTCCACGCCGATGGAACGAGGCCTGGTGGACGGTGCTTGGAGCAGCGGCGATGCTCGGCCTCGGCCTCGTGTCGCCGCGCCAGGCGCTCGACGCCACCCTGGCCGGCAGGAATGCACTTCTCTTCCTGCTGGCGCTGTTGGCGCTCTCCCTGCTGGTTGGCAAGAGCGGCTTCTTCGATTGGGCCGCCATCCGCTGTGCGCGCATCGCCGGTGGAAACGCTCGAGCACTTTACCGCAATGCCTTCGTTCTCGGCGCGGTCGTGACGGCAATCCTCTCCCTGGACACCACGGCGGTCATTCTCACGCCCATCATGCTCGCCCTCGCAAGGCGGCTCCAGCTCCCGTCGGGACCGTACATCGTGCTGTGCGCCTACGTTGCGAACGTCGGTTCGCTCGTGCTCCCCGTCAGCAATCTCACGAACATTCTCTTCGTAGACAGTTTCCACCTGACGTTCGCGGCGTTCGCGGCCAGGATGCTGGTGTCGCAGCTCATCGCGCTCCTCACGACCTTTGCGCTGCTGCGCTGGCACTTCCGCCGCGACCTTCCGGCCCACTTCGACGCCTCGGCCCTTCCTGAGCCCACGAGCGTCGTGCCCCACCGAGGCTACTTCCTCGCTTGCGTGGTCGTGCTCCTGGCCGTTCTGACTGGCTACTTCCTCGCGCCGCTTGCAGGACTCGAGCCGTATGCCTTCGCCTTCGCCGGCAGTGGCGTTCTCGCGGTCGCAGGCGTGGCGACGGGCCAGGTCCGACTCCGGGCAGGAGCTTCCGCTATCGGGAACCGTGACCGGGCAGTCGGCCACCAGCACACCGGTCGGGGCGGAAGCGTCGACGGGCAAGCCCAGGCCAGTAGAGCTACCGCCGGAAGCGGTCATCGACGTGCAAGCGGCGATCAGGATCGACGAGAGGCTGGAAGCAACCACCCGCTGGGGGGAGGGCATGCCCGAACACTAGAGTGGATCGTCGTCGAGCGCACGGGCGGGGCGTACCAGGCCGAGCGCGAAACTGGACGCGTCACGGCCCGAACACCTAAGGTTCAGAGGAGACGCCACCGCGTCGGAGGAGGGGCATCTTTGGGACCACGCGCCGTCGTCTTTGTGCTCGGCGCCTTTGTGCTTGGCGCCTGCACGACAGGAAGCCACACCTCGAGCCAGAGCACCGGTGCGCTGCAGGGCACATCGCAGGGCACGGCCGGCACGATCTCGCAGGCCAACGGCACGGCCGGCGGCACCTCCGGCGGTACGACGGCGGGGACGTCCAGCTCCAGCACCGGCCAGGGCGGCAGCAGCTCCGCGGGATCGTCCGGCACGTCCAGCAGCAGCAGCAGCGGTGGCTCGACCACCGGCAGCCCCGGCGGCGACAACCGGTACTGTCAGATGGGCAACGTGCCGCTGTTCAGCGCGAGCGATGGACCGGCCGCGCTCCCTCAGACCTGCTTCTACACGGGCATCGACGGGACCCCCTCTCCCGGCAACACCGTCACCGTCACCGACGGCGGCAGCCTGCAGGCGGCGCTGAACACGGTGGCCTGCGGCGACACCATCCTGCTGCAAGCCGGCGCGGTGTATCAGGATCCCAGCGGCGCCTTCACGCTGCCGAGCCTCGGGTGCGACGACGCCCATTGGATCACCGTCCGCAGCAACGCGCCCGATTCGGCGCTGCCGCTGGAGGGCCAGCGCATCAATCCCTGCTACGCCGGGGTCCCGAGCCTCGCCGGGCGACCGCCCTACAGCTGTCCGTCCAGCACGTCGGTCATGCCCAGGTTGGTCATCACTCCGTCCGGTCTTCAGTTCTTCGTCGGCGACCACTACCGCTTGATCGGTCTCGAGATCACCCGCGCCACCGGCGGCGGCCTGGTCTATTCACTCGGCCAGGTGACCGGGAGCAACGTCATCTTCGATCGGTGCTGGATTCACGGCACCGCCACCGACTCGGTGGAGCACGGCGTTCGCACGTCCAACACGCAGAACGTCGCCGTGATCGATTCGTACATCACCGACATCCATTGCCCACCGGCTTCGGACGCGGGCACCAATGGCTGCGGGGTCGCCGAGGCCTTCGAGACCGCCAACAGCTCGAAGGCCAATGGGACCATCAAGCTGGTGGATGACTTCCTCGAGGCGGGCGACAGCGCAATCGTCACCGGCGAAGCCGGGACCTCGCAGTTTCCGACCGCCGACTGGGAGGTTCGCCGAAACCACCTCTTCAAGCCGCTCACCTGGCTGGACGCTGGCACCTACGAGGTGAACGACCACATCGAGATGCGCTTTGCCCAGCGCGTGCTCCTGGAGGGGAACCTGCTGGACGACACCTGGGCCTATACTTTGAACACCAGTCAGATCGGCCAGACGGGCGCCATGATTCTCATGGTGCCGACCAACCGCGGTGGGGCCTGCCCGGCCTGCACGCTCACGGATGTCACGGTGCGGTACAACAAGCTGAGCCACGGCGGCGACGGCATCTTCTTCGAGGTGATTCCCGGCAGCACGGGGAAGACCGCGCTGGGCCTCGCCAACATCAGCATCCACGACGACGTCATCGACGATGTGAGCTCGAAGACCTATGCGGGCACCGGCGTAGGGCTGGGGCTCGACTACACCGACACCACTGGCGCATTCAAGAACGTGGTCGTCAATCACATCACGCTGGCGGCGGTGGACCAGGCGACCCTGGCCGTGGGCAGCGCCAACAGTCAGACGATCACCAGCCTGTCGGTGACCAACTCGATCCTCGCGACTGGCGCCAACCAGGTCGAGCCCCTGGGCGCTGGCGGCGCCGATTGCGCCACCGGCCAAACCACGCCGGCCGGGCTCTTGTCCGCCTGCGCCAGTCCGCTGGCCCTCACCACGAACGCCCTCATTGGCGGCGTCGGCGCAAGCTGGCCCAGCGGAAATTTCTTCCCCGCAACCCCCGCCGCGGTCGACTTCACCAACTACGATGGGGGCGTCGGCGGCGATTACACGCTAACGCTCGCAAGCCCTTACCGCGCCGCGGCCTCGGATGGCCTCGACCTGGGCGCGGACATCGCGTCAGTCGACAGCTACACGGCTGGGGTCTTCTAGTCCGACAGACAGGCTGGCCGCGACGCCGAGCAAGGCCGTGATGCCGAGCGCGACGATCGCCGCCGCGCCGTCCGGCCGCACCGTCATCTCGAAGACCAGGCCCAGCAAGAGCGCTGCTCGAAAGCGCAGGGAGGCGCGCGACCACTTGTCCGCAAGCTGAGCCCGCGCCGCATCCGACAGCGGTCCTGCGCCCTGCGCGATCGCCGCCTGGGCTCGTTTGCGCAGCGGCGTCAGCGCTCCTCCCGCTCCGGCCACGACGACCATCGCGGGAATCGCCACCTGTAGCCAGGTCCACGCCCAGCCGCCGGAGGACGACGCCAGGTAGAGACCCGACGCGAGCACCACCAGCGTCGACGACAGCCCAATCGGGAGCAGCCACGCCTGGAGGCTGTGCCAAGCACGGGCTTCTTCGAGCGTGGCCGCGAGCGCCAGCTTGCGCACGCTGGCCCATTCGAGCGCCAGCGCGCAAAACAGACCCACCACCCCGACCACGTGAAAGAAGACGATTGCGGCGTACATGCGTGCCTCCGTTTCAGAGCGACATCACCGCGCCGCCCGACACGTCCAGGATGGCCCCGGTGATCCAGGCGCTCTGCTCGGAAACCAGGAAGAGCGCCGCCTGCGCCACATCCTCGGGTGTGCCCAGGCGCCGGATGGGGTGAGTCTCGGCGAGCTGCGCCTGCAGCGGCGGCGGAATGTTCCGCTGGTTCCCCTCGGTGAGAATGGTCTCCGGCGCCAGGCAGTTGACCCGGATATTGAAGGGCCCCACCTGGGTTGCGAGGTGCTGGGTGAGCATCTGGATGGCGGCCTTGGCCGACGAATATGGGATCGGGGATCGAGGGTGCGCTCGCCGAGCGGCCGCCGAGGACAGCGTCACGATGCTCCCCGACTTTCGTTGCTTCATCCCCGGCAAGAAGCTCTTGAGCGTGAAGAAGGTAGCGGTGAGGTTGCCATCCATCACCGCCCGCCAGCCGCGCTCGTCGATCTCCTCGAGCGGCCCGGGAGAGACGGTGTTGCCTCCGGCATTCGCGACCAGGATGTCGACCGGCCCGAGCTCTTCCTCGATGTGGCGCCGGGCGCCCTCGATCTCGTCGAAACGGGTCAGGTCGGCGCGGACCTGCATGGCCTTGCCCCCGGCGCCCTGGATGTCGGCGTGCACGCCTGCCAGCGCCTCCGCATCGCGCCCGTGCACCGCCACGCGTGCGCCCTCGGACGCGAACAGCCTGGCGATGGCGGCTCCGATGCCGCGCGAGCTGCCGGTGATCAAGGCGGTCTTGTTCTCGAGGATCTTCATGGCTGCCTCCGCTGGTGGGTGCGCGGAAACGTTAGGGCCGTAAGATAGTTAATCAACTAAAATATCTAAGCACTTGAAGGGCGTCAGATCGGACGGATAGGAGAAGGGATGGCCACCTCGCGCTCCAGCAAGTCCAAGCTCGCCGCCGAGATCTGGAAGGCGCTCTTCGACTTCATCATCGCCACCCGCGCTCAGCGCGAGGAGGTGCTCGGCCACCACGGCCTCACCCCCAACGATTCGCGAGCGCTCTCCAGCCTCGACGCCCGGGGAAAGACCATGCAGTCCCTGGCCCGGGAGTGGGTCTGCGATCCCTCCAACGCCACCTGGGTGGTCGACCGCCTGGAGAAGCGCGGGCTCGCCGAGCGACGACCGCTTCCCGGCGACCGCCGCGTCCGCCTGGTCGCCCTCACGCGCGCCGGTCGCAGCACCCGCGATGCCCTGCTGCAGGAGATGTACCGGCCGCCGCCCGAGCTCCTGCGCCTCGAGCGCGCGGACCTCGAGGTCCTGGTGGCCGCGGTCTCGCGGCTGTCGAGGATCATCGAGAAGCCATAGCTGGCGAGACGACCCTACATCGTCCTCACTTCGGCGTGCACGTCACGTCGAACATTTCGGTACACGTCGTGCTGTCGGTGCACGTGATGCTCATCGTGTCGGTGCCCGAACCGCCGTCCGACTGGAAATCAGTGAAGGCGAGCGCGTCGCTGCCCATGCAGCTGACCTGGCCGGCATCCGCCTCGAAGAAAGTGACGTTCAGCTTGATGCGGATGACCCCGCACGACAGGTCCTTCATGGGCGTGAACGACTCGGTCCCGTTGAGCATGGTCACCCCTGCGACCACCCCCGCCGGGCAAGCGCCCGATGCATTCGTGCGTGACACCCCGACCGACGTGCCCTCCGCGACGCAGGTGGGGGAGCTGCCGCCACATCCGGCGAGCGCGCTGCAGCCGAGCAACAGGTCTCATCGTTGGCGTCGACAGTACATCCACGGCGATCGCGGGTACAGCTGATAAGCTGGCCAGACTTGAGCGGCGTGATTCGAAGGGCACATTTCGCAATCCTCTGGCTGAGCGCCATCGCCTGCGCCATGGGCTGCGCCATCGGCTGCGGTCGCTCGACCGTCTACGAGTGCGTGGTCGGCGTTTCGCCCACGTCGCTCGACTTCGGCTCGACGGCATTCGGCACGACAGTCTCGCGCTCGGTCACGGTGTCGTCGCTCTACAACAACAGCTGCTTTCTGAGTGGAATCGCGATCGGACCGGGGAGCGATCCGGGCTTCGCGGTGCAAGACCCGGGCAATCTGGGGATCGAGCCGGAGACCGAGCTTCCGATCACCGTGACCTTCACCCCGGTGTTGGCAGCGCCACACGCGAGGGCGACTCTCGTCTTCCAGACCTCGGACGCCTCGCAACCCGCCTTCTCGATACCGCTCTCGGCCACGGTTCAGGCCTGCGACCTGAGTCCCGAGGACGGCGGGGCCAACTTTGGGATGGTCGCCCTTGGCAACCTGGTGACGAGGCCGCTCGAGCTGACGAACCTCGGGCTCGAGACCTGCGATGTTTCTTTCACGCTGAGCGCCACGAGCGAACCCGGATTCTCGCTTCCGTCGTTCGAGCCGACCTCGCTCTCCATTCCCCCTGGGCAGAGCTCGACGCTCTCGATTCAATTCGAGGCCGACGCCAATGTCCCCCCGAGTGTGCGCAGAGGCGACCTGACGATCTCGAGCAACGATCCCCAATCCCCGAGCCAGCTGGCGCCGCTTCAGGCCGAGCTGCCGGCTTGTGCGCTTGGCATCATCCCGCCGGTCCTCGACTTCGGCAACATCGCGTTGGATGCCGTCGTGACCGACCATCTGATTCTGGTCAACGACGGCGGGGAGGCTTGCGCGGTGTCAGGCATCGCCCTTGCCGCCACTTCCGATCCGGACTTCTCCTTGCCCCCACAGGCCACCGCGTTCAGCCTCGCCCCGGGAGAACAGATACAGGTCCTGGTCACCTTCGACGACCTGAGCGGCGCGACTCCACCGCTCTTGCGGCAGGGAACATTGGGATTCGAGACCGGGGATCCCCTCAACCCCACGGCGGAAGTGCCACTCGAGGCCTACGTCAATGTCGCGTGTGACCCTACCAGCCAGTCGATCTACACCGTCGACGGGGTCGGCAGGTTTGCCAGCTTCGATCCGGGCACGCTGACGTTCACCGAGCTGGGCACGCTTTCCTGCCCAACCCGGCTCGACGGCTCTCCCTTCTCGATGGCGATCGATCAGAATGCCGTGGCCTGGGTGGTCTACACCTCGGGAGAGCTCTTCCGGGTGGACACCAGCACGGTGGCCTGCCAATCAACGACGTTCGCAGTGAACCAGAGCGGCTTGCTGAACTTCGGGATGAGCTTTGTGTTCCAGCCCGCAACCGGTCTGGACACGCTGTACGTCGCGGGCTGGCTGTCATTCGGTGGGACTTCCGACGACCTCGCGACCATCAGCTTTCCCTCACTCGTTCTCACGCCGATCGCCCCGGTGCTTCTCGGCCAGGGCGAGCTGGCTGGAACCGGCGATGGCGAGCTCTGGGATTTCGTCCCCGGGGAAAATCTCGAGGGGGGCGCGGTCTTGGCGCAGCTCGACCCGGACACCGCGGAAGTGATCGCGACCTTGCCGCTCCCGAACATCAATGCTGCTTTCTCGAGCTATGCCACCAAGTTCTGGGGCGGCTCGTTCTGGATCTTCGTCGACAACCTGGTTTACCAGGTGCCACGGGCCACCGGTGTCGCGACGCTGGTCATCGGAGATGACGGCTACGAGATCGTCGGCGCCGGGGTGTCGACCTGCGCCCCCGTGCAGTAGAGTGCGACAATAGAAGGGCTGAAATGAAGACATGGATTGTCGGAGCAGGGGCGGCGCTGGCTCTGAGCTCGAGCGGCTGCCGCGCTGAGGTCGTCACCGGTTACGAGGGCCACGTCGGCTCGTCGACCGGCGCGCATGGAAACACCTCGGCAGGCTCCTCGACCGGCGGCTTCGGAGGCTCGACAACTGCCCGAGCAGCGGTCAGTTCCTCGACCGGCTCGGGCAACGGCGTGTCGACGGGCACCGGCACGGGCAACAGCAGCTCCGGGAGCTCCACGGGCACCAGCTCCGGCGGCAGCACGACGGGAGCTCCGGGTTGCACGGTCGACGGTCAGCTCTACGCACCCCTCAGCGCCAACCCCGACGACCCCGCCCTGTGCTGCAATCCTGCGGTCTCGAGCGGCTGGACGCCACGCTTCGTGAAGGCCATGAGCTATCCGGTGGGAAGCTCGACGGTCGACGGGCCGTATGGAGGCCTGGTGACCGACCTCAATGGCGACGGGCTGGCGGACGTGGTCCTGGTCGCCACCGCGTCCCAAGCCCAAACATGGATCTACCTCAGCGAGGATGGCGGCTTCTCGTTGCAGACGTATGCCGACGAGTTCAATACCGGGGCAGCAGAAGGCGTGGCGTTCGGCGATCTGAATCGGGACGGGATCCCGGACCTCGTGATGACGACGAGCGGCGCGATTCTCTTCCGGCTTGGCAGGGGAGGCGGCGCGTTCGCCGCAGTCGAAGGCGGGACCGGGACTGCCCGCGGCAATCCCTCGACACCGGTCATCCTGGACGTCAATGGCGACGGTTGGCCGGATGCCATCACTACGGGCGACGGATTGATGGTGGTCTATCTGAACGACGCCGGACACGATCTGAGCTTCGGCTCCGTGATCACCGAGGACACGAGTGGGACGCTTCTCGTTCTCGCCGATGTCAACGGCGATGGGCTTCCGGACCTCGTGTATCAAGATTCGGTCGGCTCGCTGGCCTGGGCCGAGAACACGGGCTTCGGGATCGACGCGGGCGGCTATCTGTGGTGGCCGAGCATCGCACCAAACCTGCCCGCAAATCTGCAAGGCGTGTTTGGGCTGATCTCGCTTCCCCCTGATGCATTTGGTGCGGGCGACAACGGCGACGGGCTTGCGTTCACGTATTCGCCTCTGCCGTATTTCGGGTTTTGTCAGCTCGTGAATCTCGATGACAGCCAGGGTCCGTGCCAGCAAGGGCAGTCCTTCGACATCCCCAACGGCGCGCTGGCGCTTGCCGATGCGATCGACGGCGATGGTCGACCGCAGTTGCTGGTGGGAGGGAGCCGGAACGGCGAATCGTGGATCGAATTTGGACAGGTTCTAGGGGGGGACGGCATGGGCAGCCAGGCCACACCTGGCTCGTTCTATGAAACCATCGCGGCCGGCGACCTGAACGGCGACGGCTTCACCGACCTGATCATCTTTCGCGCGGGCGCCTGGGAGGGGTGGGTCAACACCTGCGGCCCCGGCGCGGCCCGCACGCTCGCCGGTTCCGGAAATCCGTAAAGCTCAGGCCCCGGCCAAGCGCAGGGCCTCGCCGATGTCCGCGCACAGGACGACGCCCTCGCGCTCGGGAAGCCGCGCCTTCTTGACCACCGCGGTCGGCTGCGGCTGCAGGCCCACCAGGTAGGATCGCACCCCGCGCCGGTGAAGCTGACCGAGCGCGGCCTCGAGGGCCACCAGCCCGGTGGCATCCATGGCCGGCACGTCCTCGAGTCGAAAGATCACGGCGCGCGGTATGTCGGTGATGTGCTGCAGCGCGGCCATGGCTTTCTGCGCGGCGCCGAAGAAGAGCGGACCGTCGATGTCGTAGAGGAGCACGCCCTTGGGAACCGGGATGGGGAGCTGGGAGCGAGCTCCGGTGGTGAGCCGACCCCGCGTCACCTCGACCATCCGGCGCATGAACAACAGCGCGGCCAGAACCACCCCCACCGACACGGCGATCACCATGTCGAAGGCCACCGTCAACGTGTAGCAGGTCAGCAGCACCGCGACGTCGCTGCGGGGAGCCACCCGCAGCGTGTGGAAGACGAGCGGCACGTCGGACATGTTCCAGGCCACGAGAAGCAACAGCGCCGCCAGCGACGCCATGGGAACCAAGCCGAGCAGCGGAGCGAGGATCAGGATGGCCGCGAGCACCGTGAGGGCGTGCACCATGGCGGCGACCGGGGTCCTGGCGCCGCTGCGGACGCTGGTGGCGGTTCGAGCGATGGCGCCGGTCGCGGGAATGCCGCCGAAGAAAGGGCAGAGGATGTTTCCAATCCCGAGCGCCAGAAGCTCGGCATCCGGGTCGTGCTTGGTCTGGGACATCCCGTCCGAGACCACCGCCGCCAGCAGCGATTCGATGGCTCCCAGCATGGCGATCGCAAACGCCGCGGGCATCAGGCCGCGGATCGAGCCGAGGCTCAGCTTGAAGCCGGCGCCGCCGGCGTTCCAGGGGAGCATCGGCAGGGGCGGGAGCTGCGGAACGCCGTCGAAGACATGACCGCCGATGGTGGTGTGGAAGCGGTTGGCGAGCGTCGCGATGGTGACTCCCGGCAGCCAGTGTGTGACGGCGAGGGCGAAGAGCGTGGCCGCGGGCAGGGCCACCAGCGGTCCCGGGATCTTGCGGAGTACGCGGGGTAAGCCGATCAGAAGCGCGAGCGTGAAGGCTCCCACCGCCAGCTCCCACGGCGACAGCGTGCCGCGCGCCTCGAACATCGCGGCCACGCGCTCGAGAACCTGGTCGGGCATGTGTGGCACCCGCAGCCCCAGGAAGTCCTTGAGCTGCAGGATGGCGATCACGGTTCCGATCCCGGCGGTGAAGCCGGTCGTGACCGGGAAGGGGATGTACTGAATGATGCTGCCGAGCCGCAGCGCTCCAAACAGCATCAGCAGCAGGCCGGCCAGCATTCCCGCGACCAGCAGGCCGCTCAGTCCTCCGCGGGCATAGATGGGCGCCAGGATGACGATGAAGGCCGCGGTGGGACCCGTCACCAGCACGCTGGAACCGCCGAGCGCCGCGACCACGAATCCGCCCACGATGGCGGTGTAGAGACCCTGCTGCGGGGGCGCCCCGACTCCGATGGCGAGCGCCATCGAAAGCGGCAGGGCCACGATCCCCACCACCACGCCGGCCATGGCGTCGCGCCGGAGGTCCCGAAGGCCGTAGCCCTCGCGCCAGGCCCGCCGCAGGGCAAACGCCGGAAGGGTCCAGAGCGAGCGATCCTCTGGGGGAGGCAGGATTTCCACGGGGAGACCGCGAGACTAGCAGATGTGTGCCAAGCCGCGGGAGGCGGAGGTGTCAGTCGCCTCGTGACTTAGACCGGCAACGTGAAGCAGAACGTGCTTCCCCCACCGAGCGTGCTCTCGGCCCATATCCTGCCGCGGTGCCCCTGCACGATCGACTTGGAGATGTAGAGCCCGAGCCCCAGACCGCGTCGGTCATCCTTGGTAACTTGAAGGAACCGCTCGAAAATTGCCTCCAATTTGTCGCTTTGGATTCCCTCGCCTGTGTCGCGTACGGCGAAGCGAATTTCTCTTTCGAGTCTTTCGACCTGAACGACGACCCTGCCGTCCGGCGGGATGAATTTGAGGGCATTGCTGAGAAGATTGCTGAGGACCTGGAGAATCCGCGCCGCGTCAAACGCGACCATCGGCAAGGGTGGCACTACTTCTGCGACGAGCCCGATCCTGCTTGCCAACGCCTGTGCCTGAAAGGTCTCGACTGCCTCGGCCACGACCGGACATGGGTCTCCCACCGCACGCGTCACCGCCAGCCTGCCGGCGTCGATGCTCGCGACATCGACCAGATCTCCAATGAGGCGGTTCATCCGAGCGCCCGAGCGCTGGATACGTTGAGCGTAGACGAGGACCGCCTCGCGGCGATTGTCCAGCGAGGCTTCTTTGGCGATGAGCGCCGCGAAACCGACCACCGCGACGAGCATGCTCCGCAGGTCGTGGCTGACGATGCCTAGAAACTCATCGCGAGTGGCCACCGCGTCATCGGATTGGGTGCGCTCGACGGAAAGATCCTTGTTCGTTTCCTCGCGTTCGAGCGCGAGGCGAGCTTCGCGATCGGCACGTTCGACATGGAGCGTCGTGTCGGCTTCGGCACGCTCTCGTCGGATGGCCTGGTCCTCGAGCCTTCTCTCCCGGTCGACGCTCTTGAGAGATCCCTCGCCGTGAGCGCGGATCCTCGACGCCCGATCGGACTTCGCGCGAGCGACCGCCAGCACCGCGTCGGCGCGGCCGCGAGCCCTCTCGATGACGGCATCCGCGGTGTCGTCGATGGCCGACGGATTGTCCCAGCCCACATTGTCGGCCTTTTCGCGTTCGACGCGCAGGCTCTCGTCGGTCTTCTCGCGCTCTGCGGTCGGCGGCTTGTCCTCTGAGCTCATGCGGATGGGCTGGAGCCCAACTCGACGAGCGCCGCGAGCTTCGCCAGTGACATCTGCCAGCCGGTCTCGTTGTCGGTCGTCGAGGCCCCGGACGGCAACCCGTCCTGCGTTCCAAGGATATCGGTGCCGCCGTCGGCATCGGCGAGCGTGAAGGTGAGCGTCATCTCACCACGCATCGCGGGGTCGGCGGTCTCGAACTCGCAAACTTCGACCACCTTCTCGTTGAGCACGAGCTTCACGAAGCGGCCGTGGAGGGTGTCAGTGCGCGCGGTGGTCCTGCCGGTCTCCGACGGCGCTTCGTAGCTGAGCGAGATGCGGAACGAGCCACCTTCGCGGCCTTCGAACGCATGGACATGGCTGGTCATGCCGGTCGGAACCATCCACGCCTGGACCGCCCGGGCATCGAGCAAGGCCCGATAGACTTTCTCGCGGGGCGCATTCACGTGGCGACTGGCGCGCGTCGAGCTCACGCCCGAACACTAGCACGGCACCGACGTGGCTGCCCCGGCTCGATGGCTCCTCTCCGACGCGCAGCCGCCGTAGTCGGAGACTTGCAACCCATGCGACGCTACAACTTGATGATCCCGCAACTTCGCTGGAGTAGGTTCCAGGCGTGAGCCCGGGATCCGACGGCCGGTTGGCCGATCATCTGGCGAACGAGCGAACGTTTCTCGCGTGGCTTCGGACGGCGATAACGTTGCTCGGGCTTGGCTTTGTCGTCGCCAGGTTCGGGCTTTGGCTGCGCGAGATGAGCCTTCTCCAGCCGCAGGTAGGACGCATCGCCGGCTCAGGAACCTCGCTTCCCATCGGGGTAGGGATCCTTGCTCTCGCAGCGTGCACGGCGATCCTCGGGGCGGTGCGCTACCACACCGTTCGCCGGGCCATCGAGCGGGGCGAGCTCTCGACCAATCATTGGACCATCACCGCGGTAGCCGGGCTCATCGTAGCGCTGGCGCTGGTGCTCATGGGGTATCTCGTCGCATCCAGCTTTCGACTTTAACGCCTGGAGGGAGAGCCCGCGGCTTGGCGCGGAAGCCACCCGTTCCTAGGTTGGGAGAAGAAAGGAAGAACCAACCCATGCCGACGAGCACTCAAGACAGGATGAACGGGGCCGCCAACACGCTGAAAGGCAAGGCCAAGCGCATTGCTGGCGAGATCACCGATAATGAAAACCTCAAGGACGAAGGCAGCTTGGACAAGCTCAAGGGCTCTGCTCAGACGCTCAAGGGCAAAACCAAAGATGCGATCAAAAGCGGGATGAACAAAATCTGAGGGCGCGCGCCCGCTGGCCATGCTCAACGTCTTTTCCTCGAAGGAGCCACGATGTTGCTGATGATTCTTTTGGTAGTGCTCGTGATCGCGGTCCTGGGCGGCGGCTATGGCCACTCCCGGGTCGGGTACGTCGGCTGGTCGCCCGCCGGCATCATCCTCGTGATCTTGGCGGTGCTGTTCTTCACCGGTCACATAGGCGGGCGAAGCTGGTAACAAGCTGACCGGTCGGCTTTTGCGACTTGGCGAGCCGGAGTTTCCTCATAGTTTCCAGCGGGGACAACGCGCATTTTGTTTGATGCGGCAGTTGTCCTTGCGGTTCCGATCCGGCTAGGAGGAACGTCCAATGAGGCCCTCACATCAAGCGCTTGCGCGTCCGCTTTTGCCGCACGCCCAGAAGGTCGTTTTCGCCCCGCAGCGCCACGGACAGAGGCCCGGCGCAGAGGTTCTCCTCGTCCTGGATTGCGGCCATTCGGCCGAGTGGCCTGCGGCCGACGCCGTTCCCAACCGGTTCCCCTGCACATCCTGCAACCGCGGCGGACCCCACAAGCGGCCAACGCATCTGAGCTGAAGAAGGCGGCGAGACGCTCGGACTACGATGAAGGTGCTGGTCATTGGCGCGACAGGACGTACCGGCAGCATTGCGGTGCGAAGACTGCTCGAACGCGGCGACGAGGTGACCGGCATGGTCCGGCGGCCCAACGCGCTACGGCAGAGGCATGAGCGACTCCGGGAAATACTCGGCGAAGCCCGGGATGCACCTTCGATCCAACGAGCAGTCGTGGGCCATGACGCGGTGCTCAGCGCCCTCGGTCCGCGTTCGCTTCGCAGAGCGCTCCGCAGGGATGACCTCCAGGAAGTCTACATGCGCAACCTGGTGGCCGCGATGCAGAACACGGGCGTCAAACGCCTGTCGAACCTCTCTGCGAACGGGGTCGGAAAGAGCTACGCCGAGCTCCCCTGGTTCCCGAAGCTCATCTTCGCCACGCTGGGGCGCGCCATGATTGCCGACAAAGAGCGGGGAGAGGCAATCCTGCTTTCGAGCGACCTGGACTACGTCAACGTGCGACCTGGGATTCTTCTCAATGGCCCGGCCCGCGGTGGCATTGAGGCCAAGCCGGCGGGCTTTCTGTGGTTCATCCGACGTGAGGATCTGGCGGATTTCATGGTCGCGCAGCTGACCGACAAACGCTGGGTCAGACAGTCGGTGGTGGTCGGTTACAAGTCCGGCTAGGCCACGACGAGCGGTCGCGGCGAAGAGAAGGCTCC
>Ga0302324_100008059_pt1 | contig 22272 bp, 18 predicted proteins | sample Palsa_T0_1_FD_201949 | JGI IMG/M metagenome (GOLD analysis project Ga0302324, IMG submission 201949) | Peat permafrost microbial communities from Stordalen Mire near Abisko, Sweden - Palsa_T0_1 | ecosystem: Environmental > Terrestrial > Soil > Palsa > Peat permafrost | place: Sweden: Abisko...
TCCGCGCGGCCCCATTGCGATTGCTTGCCCCCATGACGACCCCCCAAACAATCGCTCCGTGCGGGCGCCTGTAATACTTTCCTGTCCGCGCCAGTTTACGGACCACTTCCGGCAGGAGTGGCGGCAAACCCGCTAGACGGAGGAAATGACGATGTCAGTCGTGGCAATGGGCGGAGGCGGCCAGATTTCTAAGGCTAAGTAATTAGTTATGTGGATTGCTTGTCGGCGTGCCCGGAGCCTGCCTTCTGTTTCAGCAGACGCTGTCTTCCACAGCGAAGCTGCCAGTACGGATTAGGAATACTCAACTCTTGCCGACGGATGCAAACCGTCGAAATGTGCCGGCCAAGGCGGGCCGCGAGTTCTGTGTCGGGCGCGGTGCCGAGGAGAGCCTCCTCCTCGGGAGTCCACAGTCGGCGTTTGCGATTATGTCGGATGGCCATGCCTAATTTGAGTCGGCGGGACTGCACGCTAGACGGGTGTCGTCCGATCCGTTTCGCGATCTCGGCATCCGACGCCGTGCCCAACAAGGCGTCCTCTTCTGGAGTGAAAAATCTCCAGCCGGGTTTGGGCACACGAATTTTCAGGCGGGTGCGACGATTTTCCACAGAACTGAGCGTTCGGCCGAGTTGCTCGGCGATTTCTTTGTCGTTGCACTTTTTGAAGAGGGCGTCTTGATCGGATGTCCACTCGTGGCGGATAATCTGGCGGATCCCCAGGACCCGCCTCCGAACGAGGATGGCCGTGCGAGTGCGCTGAAGCTGGCGCGCCGCATCATTAATGGAGAATGTGCGCACAATGCCGTCCTCCTGCATGGTCCAAGGACGCTTTTTCTGAACTTGTTGTGGACAGATGGCCCTATGGAGAGCCGATCTGCGGTGTGCAACTGCTTTCACGGTAGCGCCAATCAGTAGGGCAACCTGATCATCCGGGCGTAATCCCAATAGCCGGTCGTCCTCCGCTGTCCAGAAATGCCGTTTGGAGCCGAACGGACGGATGTGCTTCATCAACCGCCGCGCGCGGACAGCGTTCAATGCCCGGTGAGTTTTGCGGGCGAGGTTTCTGTCGGGCATGGTACCCAACAAAGCATCCTCTTTTTCGGACCAGGGCTGCGGAGGTTTCGTCCCGAAGGGTGGTCGCCTCAACTCGTGACGGCGGCCTTGCACGCCTTTGATCGAGCGTTGAAGACGCGCGGCGACCTCAGCATCCGGCGCGGTGCCAATTAATTTGTCCTCAATTGGCGACCAAAGCCGTTTCTGCTGAACGGATAGCGGGATTTTCTTGTCGTGGCGCCTCTGTAAAACGCCCGATAATGGGTGTCCTGTGCGGCTGGCGACCTCCTCATCCCGCATCGTGCCCAGCAGGGCATCTTCGGCGGCAGTCCAGCGGCGGCACGGCGAATCAAAGGGGGAGATATGACGGCGCGCGCGATACAATTTGACGGCCTGTTCTGTTCGTCCCAACTTGGCGGCCAAAACCGCATCACGCATCGTCCCCAACAGCTTTATTTCCGATGGCTCCCATTTCCGGCACCGGGGCGCTGGTTTGAACGAGGCGATCTTGAAGGCGGCTCTTTGCTGCCAGACTTGATGTTTGGGCCGCCTCAGTCGGCGTGCCAGTTCGTAATCATTCATCGTCCCCAGGAGCTTTATTTCCCTCATCGTCCACGGTCGAGGCCCCGTTTTCATCGCGATGCGATAATGTTCACGCATCGCGACGATTTCTTTAATGGTGCGGCGACTGCGGCGAGCAAGGACGGAATCCGGCGTATGGCCGAGCCGTTCAAGTTCGGCGAAAGTCCAAGCCGAGCCTCGGCGGTTCTTGGGTCCGACTGTTCTCACATCTGCCACGGAATTGTTTCCCCCCTTTTATATCAACTCGCTGCACGGTGCCAGTCCGAATGCCGACGATTTGTCGCATATTTTACCCGTGCGACCAAACGCAGCGCGATTAAGCTATTGCAGCCGTTGCTTGAGGCCGGAATGCTCCAGTTTGTCGGCACTAGGAAATCCGGCGACTAAATCCTCGCACCAGGCCATTTACTACACGGTTTGCTACACAGTCCAAAAGACGTTTCATTTTTGGACTTTTCGAGTCCAAAGGTTGGATATGTCCCTTTCTTGAATGTTTTATTGACAGAAAAGTGTGTAGTAAACCGTGTAGCAAAAGTACTGAATGGGTTCGCTTTTGTTAGGCTGGATTTTGAAAGATTAGCTTGCGTTTACGAGGGAAAATCGCTATATTTTAGCCAGAAATTGGGCTTAAGAATCTCCGAGTCCTACCTTTGGAGCCAATTTTTCCCAAGGCAACGATGCAAGAGGCGTTTTCCGCCCAAATTCCGCCCAAAATCGGGAGCCAAGAAACCTCTGGTGCCTTTTTGCCGCTAAGTCTGTGTCTATCGGTTCGCGACGCTGAGGCTCGCCGCCGAGAATGAGGTTGATTATGCTTTACGATCAGCGAAAGCTGGTGACGAATTCAGGAAATGAACGCGACGACCCACGAAAAATGCTTTTCAATGAAGATCGCTGCTCTTTGCGGCCTTCTGCTGGTTCAGGCTGGCTTTGGCCAGGACATAAAAGTGCTTGTCAATCATCTCGGTTATGAAAAAGACGCGCCGAAACGCGCCGTCTTCCTTGGTCACCTCGGCGACGAAATCACCGAATTCAAGGTCATGGAAAGTGCGACGGGGACAACCGCGATGTCAGGTTCCGTGGTAAAAGTCGGTCCGGTCGATCGCTGGAAGGATTGGCGCTTTTGGACTGCCGATTTCAGTCCGATCCGAACCGAAGGGTCTTATATTCTCGAATGCTCGACCGGCCGCAGTGTCGTGCGTTCCTTCCCGTTTCAAATTCAGCGCGATTTGCTTGAGAAAAACACGCTGTCCAGCGTCATCTATTATTTCAAAAGCCAGCGTTGTTCGGGCTTGTTGGACAAGGCCGACTGGCATTTGAAATTTGAGGACAACACCAACACCGCCGACGTTCACGGCGGCTGGTATGATGCGACCGGCGATTACGGGAAACACATCGGTGGACTCTCTTTCTCCACCTATCTTAACATGCAGCCCCTTCCGGTGGCGGATTGGAGCCTCTTCCAAGCTTATCGTGAACTCGAACGGCGCGGCGATCCGAGCTTCAGGCAATTCAAAAGGCGACTCCTGGACGAGGCGATGTTCGGCGCCGATTTTCTGGTGCGAATGAAGAGTCCCGACGGCTCTTTCTATCGGACCGTGGATGCGCCTGGCCAGGAGAAACGGCCTGAAGACCGGCGGATCGGAAAGGAAGGCGTGGGCTTTGCCATCAAGACGACGGCGACCAAGAACAAACTCGCCATCGGAAACACCAACAAGCTCGCGGGCCGATTTCCCTACCAGGTCGGATACCGTTCCGGGGCCGGCGTAGCCATCGCGGCTCTGGCCGCCGCCAGCGCCTTCTCTGAGTGCGGGGAGTTTTCCAACGCGGTTTACCTGAAAACCGCGGAAGATGCGTTTGCTTTTCTGGAAAAAAACAATCTCGAGTTTGCCAATGACGGCCAGGAAAATATTCTGGATGATTGCGATGCTTTGCTCGCCGGCGTGGAATTATTCAAGGCTACGCGAAAGGCCATCTACCGGTCCGCCGCCGACCGCCGGGCGCGCCATCTCACGGGCCGTCTCACCGCCAGCGGCCAATACACCAACTACTGGCGCGCCAACGACGGTGACCGCCCGTTCTTCCATGCCGTGGATGCGGGAATGCCTGTCATAAGCCTGCTTCAGTATTATGAAATCGCCGACAACGACGCCCGGGTGGAAGTCTTGACGACTGTCAAGAAATCGCTGCAATTTGAGCTGTCCGTAACCAGCGAAGTCAATAATCCGTTTGGTTACGCGCGCCAACTTGTCCAGAGCACGAACGGTTTTCGCCGCACGGCGTTTTTCTATCCGCACGACACGGAAACCGCGCCGTGGTGGCAAGGCGAGAACGCTCGTTTAGGTTCCATGTCCGCAGCCGCGCGCCTGGCGGCAAGATATTTCAAGGATGATGCGGGTTTTTGCTCCCGTCTGGAAGCTTACGCCTGGAATCAACTAAATTGGATATTGGGATTGAACCCTTATGATTGTTGCATGCTCCACGGGGCCGGCCGAAACAATGTGGCTTACATGTTCTTCGAATCCTACGAATACAACAACGCGCCCGGCGGCATTTGCAACGGGATCACCGGTGGCCGCATGAATCCCAAAGACATCGACTTCAACGTCGGCTTCGCCGTGACTGGTCAAGATGAAGACTGGCGGTGGAGCGAGCAGTGGCTCCCGCACGCCGCGTGGTATCTATACGCTATTTCAATTGAACACTGAACCGCCGCCAATCCCAAAAGACCCGTTCAGTATCACTTTGTTTTGCGGTTGGTCGGCAAAGCTATGAAGTCGAGATTCATTCTGTGCCGGCGGGCGGATGTGGGTGACGGCGGGGACGCGGCCGGGGGATGGATTTGGGCTGGGGCCATGTTTTCGCCCGGGAGCTCACACGGCCATGCGGGCGAAGCTTAGTTTGCCCTGGGTGACTATTTTGTCGTCCACGCGGGCGATTCCCGCCACCAGGGCCGCGTCCGCGGTCATTTTGATGACGTTGATTTCCATGATCAGGGTGTGGCCGGGCAGGACGGGGGCCAGGAATCGCATGTCGTTGACGGCGGCCAGGGCCATGAAGGCTCCCGGCTGGAGGCCTTGGCCGGTGGTGCGGCTAAAGAGGATGGAGGCGCTTTGGCCGATGGCTTCAATGATGAAGGTTCCGGGCATGATGGCGAACTCGGGGAAGTGGCCCAGGAATTGTATCTCGCCGCCGGTGACGTTTTTGAGGGTTTTGATCCGCTGGCCTGGCTCCCATTCCAGGACCCTGTCCACCATGAGGAGGGGGAAGCGCTGCTTCAAATGTTTGGTCACTTCGGCGAAGGTCATGGTCATAAAAATCGTCGGGCTGTTCCCGCGGTCCGGCTCAGCGCCGGCGCAGGATCATGGCCAGGGCGCGGGGGAGAAAACGTCCGCCTGGGACGGGGTTGCCGGCATCGCAGGCCAGCCGCGTCACGCGCAGGCCGGCTTCCTCGGCCATTTTGAGGGCCTCGCTTTCGTGATGGTATTCAAAGGTATGATCGCGCTGGGCCGATTCCAGGGCGGTGCTGAAAAAGACCAGGCCGTCGTCGGCCAGATGGTGGGCGATGACTTTGAACAAATGGCGCGGATCCTGCAGGTGTTCGGCCAGCATGGCGGCGATGATGCCCTGGTAGGTTTGGCCGGGGCCGGCCAGGTTTAAATTGAGGGCGTCTTTGACTTCAAAGTGCACGCGCCGGCCCAGTCCGGCCGCGCCCAGCAGCCGTTTGGAGACGGCCACGGCGGGGGGACTGATGTCGAAACCGTCCAGATGAATGTCGGGCCTGTCCTTGGCGGCCAGGAGGCCCATGACTCCATGGCCGGAGGCCAATTCGAGAACGTGGGCGCCGGGCGGCAGCGTTTTGATGAATTCATCGCGGTAGAGCGCAAGGTGGCTGATCATGGCGGGCCAGAAGGGATAAATCAGAATGGCGGCCCACATGTAGGGCACCATGTAGCCTTCGTCCTCATAGACGTTTGAGATGACGTCCGGCATCGCTTGCGGTTCGTAGCGCCCGGTTTTCTCGTATTGTTGCTGGCACTTCCAGACGCCCAGGCAATATCTGGCGTAGCCGTCGGCGGCGTCGTCGAAGGCGCGTTCGCCGTAGGCGGCGCCCGCCCAGAGGGCCAGGGGGTCCAAGAGCCAGGAGCAGAGGTTTTCATGGGCGGCGAAGGTGGCCCGGGCGGCGGGCGCCAGCATGCGGGCTTTTTTATCCATGCTTTTGAGAAACGAGTGTGCGTCAGTCATAATTCAAGTCCTCCTCATGGCGGCGTGGGATCGGTCGAGCCGACATGGCGCACCATGCGGACCATGGGGCGGACCAGATCAACCCCGTCCCACGGAGGCACGAAAGTGTGCATGCGGCCCAGCTTGACGATGCGGTCCACGCCTCGGTTGGCGGCGAGCGCCGCCAGTTGGCTCTCTTTCGCCGGATCGGCCATGCCCAGACCCAGCGTCTGCAGGCCGCCGTCGAACTTCGAAACGGTTTCCATCAAACTCTCCACTTCCAGCACCGTCAAGGTTTTCCCTTGCGTGGGCGGGGGCGCTTCCGAGCCGGCGCCGAAGAGCAGCGTCCAATCCGGGGCCATGGGAAAAACGGCCCGGCGGGCGGGGGCCTGGATCAGCCAGGCGGCGCGGGCCTGGCAAATGGCCGAAGTCAGGGAGGCGGCGATGGCCGTCCGCGGATGGGCCTTGTTCTCGGAGGCGAAGGCCTGTTGCAGGGCCGAGCGAAATGGAGCCGTGTCCCGGCCCGTGTTATTTTCCAGGAACAGAACCTGCGGCGAGGAACAGGCCTGCTGGTCAAATTGCCAGACATCGCGGGCGATGCGCGCGCACCAGGTTTCCCGCGCGTCCGGGTTGTTCCAGGCGCCGGCGTCCATGGCGGCGGCGGAGGTGCGGGGTCCGAAGACCGCGATCCTGGCCCAATGCGGAAAAGGCAACGCGCGCACCCGCAAAACGGATTCCTGGCCGCCCCAAATCATGGCGCCGTCCACCGCTTGGGCCATGGCTTCATGCAGGTCCTGCCGGCCATGTTGGAAGGCGGCCAGGAAAATGCGCGAGGTCAGCCGTTGCGCCGGGTCGCTTTGCGCCAGCTTTCCGATCAGGCGCCGCGTGATGTCAATCAGACCCTCCGGGACGCGGACCAACGCGGCATTGCCCCCCAGGAGAGCGCAGGTCATGGAGAGAAGCGGCTGGATTTCGACGTTGGCGGCGGGCCAGTGGCCCACCACGCCGACCGGGAAGGCCTTGCACCGGGCGCGGCCCTGCTCTGTCCACCGGCCGTGCAAGGCGTTGCCTCCGAGTTCGCGGGCGATGATAGGCTCCAAATTGCCGCGCTTGAGCCACATCCGCAGGAAAAGAAGGCCGGGGATGTCTTCCATTTCGCGCGCGGCCAGACTGCCGGCCCAGGCCTCGAAAACGGTCATCACGTCGTGGGGCGAGATTTCCCGCTCCCGGACCCGCTGGCGCAGGCGGGCCGCCGCGCCGGAGATTTCGGCGGGGGCATCGACGTGATGGGTCAGCTCGGTCATGGAAAAACGCGCGCTTCAACTCATGGGGATCGTTTGGTTTGGAGATTGCCGCAGCCGCGGACTTCCGCCTGGGGGATGCGCTCGGCAAAGCGGAAACTGAGGCCCCGCCGGCCGCAGGGGCAGCCGTCATAAGCCATCACCCGGGCCATGTCCTCCGTCAGGAGCAGGTGGCCGGGGAAGCTGGTGGGCAAAACACTGCAGACCTGCACGATGCCGTGTTCGCCCGGGGCGGCGGGCGCGAGCGTCAATGGATTTCTGACAATCACCTCGCCAAAGGCCGGGCTGTGTTTGTTGCCCTCGGCGCAATCCGGAAAAACAACCCCGACGCTCTCCACCATGCCGTAGAAATCAATGACGTGGCCGGGGGCGCACCCAAAGACGCGGGCCAGGCCCTCGTTGAACGCGCTCTTTTCGACGGCTTGGTCCCGCAAACGCTTCCAGCCGCCGCTGTGCAGGATGCGGGCTTGGGGCAGGTTCAAACAGAGGCCCTCGGCCAGGAGCGGCTTGACCAGATGGTTCCACAGAATATAGGTGAAGCCATAGACCAGCACCTCGGTCTCCTGCCGGTCCTGGGCGAATGCTTTCAAAGTGTTTCGATCCAGCGCCAGGCCGCCCCGGTCATCGAGGCCCAGGCAATACTTGACTTCACTGGCAAAAGGCCGCAGTCCCTGGATGGCCGCCGCCCTGGCCCCCATTGCGCCGCCGTCTCCCCTGTCCCCCGCCACGTCCACCACCAAATACGGACGGCGGTGCGGGCCGATAAAATCCCGCATAATGAGGACCACTCCCTTGGTCATCCGGCGGGAGGTGGGCCCGTCCAGGGCCACGCGGCTGGGGGACTGGGAGGTGGTGGCGCTGGAGGTGAGGGTTCGTTTAATCTCGGCCGGCGGGACCAGGGACAACGGGGGATCGGCCTTGAGGACGCTCACGGGCAGAAAAGGCAGCGACGCCACCTGCTCGGCGGCGCGATAATCCACCGGCCAGTGCCGGACATAGTTTCCATAGCCGGCGTGGCGCTGGCAGGCGTACTCCAATTCGTCCTTGAGCAAGGCCAGGAGGGCCGCCTGTTTCTGCCCCGGAGGCAGGCCGTAGGGAGGCATGGACAAAAGGCGGCTTATTTTATCATCCAATGACTGCATGGAGGCTCTGGGCCTTGTTTGGGAGCGCGGCCAGCGCTATCTTGCCCGCGGGCGTCTTGGGCAGTTCGGAGACCAGATGAACGGAGTCAAGAGCCCAATGGGGCGGCAGGTGGCGGCGCACCTCTTCCACCCCGAGGCTGGCGCCCTGCTGGGAGACGATAAATAATTGCAGCGCCTCGCCCGCTTCCGCATGCTCCACGGCGCGGGTGGCGCATTCATAGACCCCCTTCATGGCGGCGACGGTGGCCTCCACCTCCGCAAAACTCACCCGCCGGCCCCGCATTTTCAGAAAGGACTCCTGGCGTCCTTCGATCCACAGATAGCCCTCCTCATCCTGCCGGGCCAGGTCCCCGGTGCGCAGCCAGCCGTTCTGGAAGACGCGCTCCGTTTCCACGGGATTGTTCCAATACCCGGCGGCAATGGACGGTCCCTGGACCCACAGATGGCCGGTTTGCCCGGCGGGCAAATGATGGCCCTGCTCATCCACGATCCGGACCGTCAAGTTGTCCAGGGGGCGGCCGACGCTGCCGGGCTTGGCTTCCCACCGTTCGGGTTCCAGGCACGAGATGCGGGCCGTGGCTTCGGTTTGTCCGTACATCACGTAGAACTTGGCGTCCGGCAAAGCCGCCCGCATCTCGTTAATTTTCCCGTCCGTCAGGCGGCCCCCGGCCTGGAGCAGGCGCCGCAAGGAAGGCAGCTTGATCCCCCCGATATTGGCACGCCCCAAAAGCACATGGTAAACCGTCGGCACGCCGGCAAAAGTGGTGCAGCCATGCTCGGCGATCGCGCGCAGCACGTGGTCGGGCAGCATAAAACGGCGGTCAAAGACCACGCCGCCCCCCGCATAAAGATGGGTGTGCAGCAGGCTGGCCCCGAAACAGTAGCTCAAGGGCAGAACCAGCATGGCCCGGTCGTCGCCGGCCAATTGTTGGCTGCGAATGATGGTCTCGGTGTTGGCGATTAGATTCCCGTGGCTGACCATGACGAAACGGGGGGCGCCGGTGGAGCCGGAGGTGGCCATCAAGGCCGCCAAATCCGAGTCCCGGACGGCGGCCGGCGGCGTCAGGGCCGGCGGCTCCCCGGCCGGGTTCCCGCGCAAGAGAAGGATCGAACTCTGGTCCACCCCCGCGCCGCGAAAACCCGCTTCGGTCCACACGGCTTTGGCGCCCGTGGCCTTCAGCAGGGCGGCGGGGGAGGCCGTCAACGCCCGCTCTTCCACCGGCACCGCCACCAGGCCGGCGTGGATGGCTCCCAAATAGGCGAGGGCGCTGGCCGGCGCCAGCGAACAGCCGAGCAGCACGCGATCCCCCGGGCGCAGACCAGCCGCGAGCAGGGCCCGGCCCTGCGCCGCGATCAGCCGCGGCAAATCTTCCGGGCCGGCGGCGCGGGCGGCGGCCGCGTCGATCAGGCAGGAATTGGGTCCCAGGCGCTGGACCAGGCGCCCGGCAAAATTTCTTTCGGGAGTCGCGTTCACCTTAGACTCGCGCGGCCAGTTTGGTGTGGATGATGCGCACGATCTCGCGCACATTCTCCATTTCCATCATTTCATCCACGTCCAGGCTGATTTTGAAGGCCTGTTCCAAATGGCTGGCCAGGGACAAATGGCCCACGGAATCCCAACCCGGGATTTGGCTGGGGCCGGTTTCCAAGGAGACCGTTTGCGGGTCCACTTCAAAGGAGGCTTTGAAGACTTCCCGGACTTGGGTTAGTATTCCGTTCGTATCGTTCATGCGAGCAATTAAAATTCTCAGTCTATTACATATATCATAATCCCCGCCCCGCCGCCAATAAACAAGCGCCGGACCGGTCCTCCCCGGGGCGCGGCCCGGTTTTGGCGCGTCCTTTTCCGGCAACTTCCGGCAAACATTGCAAGCGGCCAGGGGCCAACATGTCAATGCTAATATTGGGGTGGCGCGCCGTTCTCAATGGAAGACAAAGCAATTTTGGGGCCGTTCTCATGGTTCTTGTCCATCCCAAGGGATGGGTCAGGGCACGATCTCCAATTCCGGCAGCGTGAGCGGCCCCATTTCCAAGGCCGCCGCTCCCCAGGAGAGGCCGACGCCGAACCCCGCCAGCACCACCCGCCCGCTCTTCTGGGCGAGAGCCGGGCGGAGGCAATGCGTGATGGCCAGCGGAATGGAGGCCGAGACGGTGTTGCCAAATTCTTCCAGCGCCATGGGCAAGGACGCGGCCGGAATGCGCAGCCGCCTGGCCAGCTGGTCGAGCATCCACTTGTTGGCCTGGTGCAGGACGAAGAAATCCACCTGCTCCCTGGTCCAGCCGGCGCGGGCCAGAATCCGGGCCAGCAGGGGCGGCACTTCCCGCAGGGCAAAGGCGAGCACTTCCGGGCCGTTCATGTAAAGGTCTTCGTCGCTCCGCACGCTGCCGCCCTCGCGGGGCGCGCGCAGGGCCGATTGCATGGTTCGCGGCGTTCTCTGCCCTCCGGCGGGTATGATGAGGTGCCCAAAACCCGTCCCGTCGGTGCCCATCTCGAAGTGAATCACGTGGCCCTCCTCCCGTTCCAGCGCCGTGGCCGTCCCCGCGTCGCCAAACAGCGGCACCGCCACCCGGTCCAGCGGCGAAATGATTCTGGAGGTGGTCTCCCCGGCCAGCAGGAGCACCCGCCGGCAACCCGCCAGCAGCAGGCTGCTGGCGATCCACAGTCCGTAAACATAGCCCGAACAGCCCAAGGCCACGTCAAAAGCGGCGCAGCTCTTGGGCAATCCCAAACGCGCCTGCAGACAGCAACTGGTGGCGGGCGCGACGTAGTCGAAGGTCTGGGAAACAAAGACGAGCGCTTCGACCGAAGCCCGGTCCCAGGCCAAATTCCTGAGCAACGATTCCGCGGCGGCGAAGCAAAGATCCGACGTCGTTTGGCCGGGGCGGGCGATATGCCGGGCGCGGACCCCCGTGACCTCCGCGATCTTCTCCGGCGTGGAGCCGCCCGCCAGCGCCGCCAGTTCCTTGAGCCCCTGCGTCCCCTGGGGCACGGCCGAAGCGAGGCCGCGCACGACCACCCCTGCGATGGAGGATTCCGCCATGATGATTTCAGACCCGAAACGGCATGACCGCGGCGGGCCCGTCAGGTTTGGGCGGCCAGCTTCGTCTGGATGACGCGCACGACATCGCGCACGTTCTTCAGGGCCATCATTTCATCCACTTCGAGGCTGATGTGGAAGACCTCCTCCAATTCGCTGCCCAGGGACAATTGGCCCACGGAATCCCACCCCGGGATGTCGCGGGCGGCGGTCTCCAGGTTTACTTTTTGCGGGTCCACGGCAAAGGAAGCTTTGCAGACTTCCCGCACTTTAACTAATATGTCGTCTTGGTTGCACATGAGCCATTATATCATAATCCCCGTCCCGCCGTCAATCACCAGGGATTGGCCGATAATCCCCGAAGCGGCCTCGGAGAACAGGAACTGAGCCCCATAGGCCACCTCCTCGGCGGTGACCAGCCGCCCGGCCGGGGTGCGCCGGACGGCCTCGGCCAGGCGGTTTTCTCCGTCGGGCATCGCCTGCCAGGCCTCCGTCCGCACCGCCCCGGCCGTGATAATGTTGACGCGGATGCCGCGCGGGGCCAGTTCGACGGCCAGATGGCGCGCCAAAGCTTCCAGCGCCCCCTTGGACGCGCCGACCACCGTATAGCTGGGCAGCGCGCGCAAGGCGCCCCAGGAACTGACGGCCAGCACGCTGGCGCCCCTGGAAAAACGCGGCAAAAGAAGCCTGACCACCTTGAAAAAGGCGCCCACGTTTAAATGGAAGGTGAAGTCGAAATGCTTCCAGTCCAGCTGCTCGACGGGGCGATGAACGCCGGTCGCGGCGCAATGGACCAGGCCGGCGAGAGGCGCGCCCCCTTCCTGGAGCGCGCGGTCCAATTGCTCCATCCCTCTTTCGTTGGTCAGATCGGCGCGGCACAGCGCCAGGGCCAGTCCTTCCTCCGCGGCCGTCGCCCGCAACTGCTCCGCCTCCTTTTCGCGGCGGAGATAATTGGCGATGACGGTCGCGCCCGCCCGCGCGAAACGAAGCGCAATGGCGCGCCCGAGGCCGCGCGTCCCCCCGGTGACCAAAATCGTCCGGCGGGACAAGGAAAACAAATCATTGGCGCCTGCGCTCATAAAAACCCGGGGCCGCCCGGCCCTCGTCCCCCCATTCCACCGGCCCAGGGCCGGATTGTCAAGTCCGGCGGCCCAACGCCGCCCCCGCCGCCCGGGCGGCCGTGTCCTCATATAAAAAATGGAAATAAAATATTCCGTGGGACAGGTCCCCGCGGCCCTGGCCCAATAAGACAAAGTCAGAAAAAGGGCGCCGGAAAAATGACCGCCCGAGGCGGGGAACGCCGGGCCGATCGGCCTTGCCAGGAGGCCGGCTTCAGATATCCTCTTGACGTGCGTGAAGAAGGAAGCAGCCGGCGGCCTCCGTCCGTGTGCGTCGCGGAGACGCTCTCCGGCCGGCGCGGGCTCGTGGACCTCTGGTGTTATTTTCCCGAGCGGAGCGGCGACGCGGCTCTCCGGGCCGCGCAGGCGGCGCTCATGACGCCCGACGAACAGGCGCGCTGCCGCCGCTTCCACTTCGAGCGCGACCGGCGGATGTTCGCCGCCACCCGCGCCCTCGTGCGCGCGGTCTTGTCGCGCTATGCCGCGGTGGGGCCGGGCGAGTGGCGCTTTGCGGCCGGGCCGCACGGCAAGCCCCGCATCGCGCATCCGGCCGTGACGCCCGCCCTTTATTTCAACCTGGCGCACACGCCGGGGCTGGTCGTGTGCGCCGTGAGCGTGGCGCACGAGTCCGTCGGGGCCGACGTCGAGCGCCTCGACCGCCGGATGGAGATCCTTGATCTGGCGGACCGCTATTTTTCCGGCTCCGAAGTCCGCGCGCTGCGGGCCCTGCCGTCCTCCGGGCGGCTCCGCCGCTTCGTCGCCCTCTGGACTCTCAAGGAAAGCTACCTCAAGGCGCGCGGGGTTGGCCTGACGCAACCGCTCCATCAGTTCTCGTTTCTGCTGGACCGGGAGGAGATTGGCGTGGCCTTCGAGGAGGGCCTGCCGGACGATGCGGCACGCTGGCGCTTTGCGCTTTTGGACTCTCCGCCCCGCCACCTGATCGCCGTGGGCGCGGACACCGGCGGCGCGGCCCTGTCCTTGCGCGCCGCGCGCATCGTCCCGCTGCGCGGAACAGGGTCGCAAGAATGAGCGATCGCGGGCGCGCGGGGCCGGTCTGATCGGGCATCCTCTCAACCTTGATAAACTTTTTCCAGTGGGGCGGGGCCGTGGGAGAATGATCCGGCGCCTGTTTTGAGGCCGGCGGCGGCGCGCGCGCGCCGCCGGATTATCGGCCGGGACTTCCGGCCCTCCGGCTCTTATTCCATACCGCGCTCTAGGGCAGCATGTTATGGGACCGCGGGAAAGTCTTTGGCTCGAAAAGCGCCGGGATTTCTTGCATTTTCACCGGCAGGTCTGTATCGTTGCTTAACAAGAGGTTGCGAGCCGGCCCGCGTGACACTGATAGCGGCACATTTTTTGCTTCTTGTAGCGATGGTTGAGGCGCGGGCCTTGGCCTGACACTTCAAAATAGAGGGGGCGGCGACGGCGCCGCCGATTTTTGCGCCCTGCGCGGAGTGAGCCGCGAACCTATGCGACAGTGCCGTGCCATCGGTGGCTGGCCAGGCGTTGGCGCCCAAAGATCAAGCGGGGGCGGCCGGGGCGATGGAAAAGTCATGGTTTGGTCTTGTAAAGCAGTCCTTCCATGATAGGATATTGCGTGTTTGGGGCGGTGATGAATTGAGTGTTGTTTAACGAACAAAATGCTGTTTAATGAACAATGAGCAGGATAATTTTGCATGAATTTCATGTCCGATTCGACTAATACTTCCGGACGCTCCGGCGCGAGTTCCATCGACGAGCTGGTGGCGTTCCAGGCCGCGGCCAGACCCGAGGCTGTGGCGTTGTCCCACGGCTCCCATCTTTTAAGTTACAAAGAATTGGAGGAGAGGGCCGGTGTGTTGGCCGGGGCGCTGCGGGGCCTGGGCGTGGGCGCGGGAGCGGTGGCGGGTGTCTGCGCGCCGCGTTCTCCGGCGATGATCATCGGCGCGCTGGCGATTATGAAGGCGGGCGGAGCTTACCTGCCATTGGATCCCCTGAATCCCGCGGCGCGGCTGGCGGCGCTGGCGGAGGACGCGCAAATTTCAGTATTGGTGGCCGCGCAGGGCCACGAAAATAAGATTCCCCAAAATGGGCGGCCCACCCTCATCCTGGATGAGGGCGGGCGCATGATAAGCGCGCCGGCTTGCGCGGCCGCGCCGGCGGAGGCGGCTCCGAAAAAGCTGGCCTACGTGATTTACACCTCGGGCTCCACCGGCGATCCCAACGGGGTGGAGATCACGCATGAAAACCTGCTCAACCTGGTCTCCTGGCATCAGCAAGCTTTCCAGGTGACGCCCGCGGACCGGGCCAGTCAAATTGCCAGCGTGGGCTTTGACGCGGCCGTGTGGGAAGTCTGGCCCTACCTGGCCGCCGGCAGCCGCGTGCATATTCCTGAGGAGCAGGTGATACGCGATCCCGAGTTGTTGCGCAATTGGCTGGTGGCCGAGGGCGTCACGCTCAGCTTCATCCCGACGCCGATGGCGGAACTTCTGCTGGGCCTGCCGTGGCCGGCGCAGACGGCTTTGCGCCTGATGCTCATCGGAGCGGACACGCTCCGCCGCTACCCGCCCCCCGGGCTGCCCTTCCAGTTGATTAATAATTACGGCCCGACAGAATGCACGGTGGTGGCCACCTCGGGCCGGGTTCCGCCGGACGGGGCCGGGCCGGGCCTGCCTCCGATCGGCACGCCCATCGCCCAGACGCGGGTTTATATCCTGGACGAGTCGGGCCGGCCCGCGCCCGCGGGCGCGGAGGGCGAACTCTATATTGGGGGCGCGGGTGTCGCGCGCGGCTACCGGAACCGCCCGGACTTGACCGCCCGGAGATTTGTGCCCGATCCGTTTTCCGCCCAACCGGGCGGACGGCTCTTCAAGACCGGCGACGTGGCCCGGCTGCTCCCGGACGGGCAGTTGGCCTTTGTGCGGCGCATGGACGATCAGATTAAAGTGCGCGGCTTCCGGGTCGAGCCGCATGAAATTGCGGCGGTGCTCAACCGGCATCCGCGCGTGTTGCAAAGCGTGGTCGTGGCCCGTCAGGCCGCGGCGGGGGACAAACACCTGGTCGGCTATGTGGTGCCCGCGCCGGAGGGACCGCCCACGCCCGGCGAGCTGCGCGATTTTCTGCGGGCGCGCCTGCCTGATTACATGGTGCCCGAGATATTTGTGCAGCTGGCCGGCCTGCCGCTTTCCACCAACGGAAAGATAGACCGGCTGAAGCTGCCCGCGCCGGGGGAGGCCAACACTCTGCGCGATCAGGCCTTTACCGCGCCCCGCACTGAATTGGAGAAAACGGTGGCCGGCCTGCTGGGCGGGCTGCTGGGCGTGGAGCGGGTGGACGTGGCCGGCAACTTCTTCGTGCTCGGAGGCCATTCGCTTTTGGGAGCGCAGCTCATTGCCCGGGTCCGCAGCGTCTTTGGCGTGGAGATGAGCCTGCGCGTTTTGTTTGAAGCCCCCACGGTGGCGGAGTTGTCGGCGGAGATCGAACGGCTGCTGGCCCTCAAACGCGAAGGGGCCCATCAGAACAAGGTTCGAGGCGGGCCCGCCCTGGCCGCGCCGGCCGGCGTCGGACACTGATTCCAAGTGATTGCGCAAGGACAATTTCCCGGCAGTCCGAGCAAGGCGGCTTCGGAATTGAGCCTGTTCCACTTGCTGGATCCGGACGTGCTGGCCGATCCCTACCCTCTCTACCACCGGCTGCAAACCGAAAATCCCGTGTTCTGGGATTCGTACATGCACGCCTGGGTGGTCACTCGCTACGCGGATGTCATTCGCGTCTTGCGCGACTTTTCCGCGGAGCGGATCCGGACGGTCGAACAGCTCAACGCCATGGACCTTTCGGAGTTGAATCCCATGGCCCGAGTCATGGTCAAGCAGATGCTCTTTATGGATCCGCCGGCGCACAAGCGCATCCGCAGCCTGGCCTCGGCCGCCTTCACGCCCCAGCGGGTGGAGGCCTTGCGCTCCCATATCCGGGATATCGTCCGGGACCTGCTGGCCAGGGTGAAGGGCAAGGGGCGCCTGGATGTCATCGCCGACCTGGCCGAGCCGCTGCCCTGCATCGTGACGGCCGAAATGCTGGGCGTGCCGGTGGCGGATCATCCGCGCTTGAAGTTGTGGTCCCAGGATTTCGCGGAAATGCTGGGCAACTTCGAGCACGACGCCGAATGCGTGCCCAGAATTCTCAAAAGCACCGAGGACATGACGGCCTATTTCCGCGCGGCCATGCGCCAGGAGAACTTGCGGCCCGACGGACTGGTCAACGCCCTGACCAACGCGGAAATCGACGGCGACCGCCTCACGGAGGAGGAAGTGATCGCCAATTGCATCATCACCATGATCGGCGGCCAGGAGACCACGACCAATCTGATTGCCAGCGGCACGCTCACGCTCTTGCGCAATCCCGCCGAGCTGGCCAAACTGCGCGGGAACCTTTCCCTGATCCCCTCGGCGGTGGAAGAACTGCTTCGTTACGAGAGCCCCGTCCAGCATACCGCGCGCCTGGCCCCGGAGGACACCGTCCTGGACGGCAAGCACATCCGGAAACGCCAGGCGGTCATTGCCGTCATGGCGGCCGCCAACCGCGATCCGGCGCGTTTCCCGGACCCCGACCGGCTGGACATCACCCGCGAGGACAATCGCCACGTCGCCTTCGGGTGGGGCGCGCACTTCTGCTTTGGCGGGCCGCTGGCCCGGCTCGAATCCCAGATTGTCTTTGAAGAAATGCTGCAATGGTTCCCGCAGTGGTCCCTTGAGCCTGGGCCCCTGGTTTGGCGGACCAATCTGGGGATTCGCGGCCTGACTTCCCTGCCGGTCAATTTCTCCGGCGCGGCGGCTGGAAATGGCGCCGCGGCGGCCGGCCCGGCCGCGGGAGAGCCCCCGGCATGAGGGCGAACCAGACCGAATGCGGGCCCAACGGGCCGGCGTCAGCCGCGGCTTGGCCGGAAGCGGAGCAGGTTTGACGTTGAGCGCCGACCACCACCACCACCACCGTGAATAACAATAATCTGCCATGCAGGGAGGCCGGCGATTCGGCCCCGATCCATTCGGCTCCGGCGAGTCCGGGGCTGCCCGACAGCCGTGAAGAGTTGTTGCGGGCTGTGCGGGACCGGAACCCGGAACTGCAACCGGAGGACGCCTTTGTCGTGCCCGCCTTTTTTGCCCGGCAAAAGGAATGGCTCCAAAATCCCGACCGGTTGGAAAGCGCGGTCTATAATTACCCGCTGCTTCTGCGCCTGCGCGGGCCGCTCAACGAACGCGCCCTGCAACAGAGCCTGCAGGAGATCGTGCGCCGCCAGGCGGTGTTTCGTTCGGTTTTCCGCGTCATGGACGGCAGACTGGTGCAAATCGTGGTCGCGCCGCCGGAGTTCAGTTTGCCGGTCACGCACTTGGGCGGCCCGCCCGAGGACGGAGAACGGCGCCTGCGGGAGGCCGCGCGCGCGGAGGCCATGCGGCCCTTTGATTTGGCGCGGGACGCGCTGCTGCGCGGCCGGCTGCTGCGTCTGCGGACCGACGACCACGTTCTCCAACTGACCACCCACACCCTCGTTTATGACGACTGGTCCACCGGCGTCCTCATCAACGAATTGTCCGAGCTCTACGCCGCGTTGGCGGCCGGCACCATCCCGCTCCAGCGCGCCCTGCCTTTTCAGTTTGGCGATTTCGCGCGCTGGCAGCGCCAGCGGCTCCAAGGCCCGGAGTTGGAGGCGCATCTGGACTTTTGCCGCCCGCAACTGGACTCCGCCACGGCCTTTGCCCATCTGCCGGCCGATTTTGCGCGGCCGGCCAGGAACGGCCACACGGGCGCGAAAGAGACGGCGATTTTGCCGGCGGCGCAAGCCGAGGCGCTGAAGGAGTTGAGCCGCCAGGAACGAGTGAGCCTCTTCATGGTTCTGCTGGCGGGATTCAAATGCCTGCTCCATCGCGTCTCAGGCCATGAAGAAATCGGCGTGGCCTCCTGCGCGGCCAACCGTCCGCTGGAGGAAGTCGAAGGCTTGATCGGCCGGTTCGGCAACACGATGCTGCTGCGCACCAGTTTGGCCGGCAACCCGACCTTTGGCGAATTGTTCAAACGCGTGCAGGAGGTCACCCTCAAAGCATTGTCCCACCTGGAACTGCCCTTCGGCCTGCTCCTGGAAACGATGGCCGGCGAGGCGGCCGGGAACCGAAGCCGGCCCTTCCAAGTGATGTTTATCCTGCAAAACGCGCCCAAGGAAAGCTGGCAGCTGCCGGGCTTGAGCGCGGAGTGGGCGCCCTTGGAAACGGGCACCTCCAAGCTCGACCTGATTGTCTGGCTCAAAATCGAGCCCCGGCTGGAAATCACCCTGGAATACAACACGCAGTTGTTTGCCTCCGCCAGCATGCGCGCGCTGCTGGCGGACTATCAGGCCATTCTGGAAACCATGGCCCAAGATCCCAAGGCGCGGGTCAACACCCTCCGGCTTTCACCCAGGCCCGAACCGGCCGGCGCCCAACCGGCCCCGGGGACGGCGGGAGCCATGGACCAAGCCGGCGTGACCGCCCGCTTGATCGAGATATGGCAGAGCGCCTTTGCGCCCCGGCCCATCGACGTGACCCAAGACTTCTTCGAACTGGGCGGCGATTCGCTGCTGGCCGTGCGGATGTTCGCCCAGATCAACAAAACTTTCCAGCGCGCCATGCCTTTGTCCGTGCTTTTTGAGGCGCCCACGATCCGGCAGCTGGCGCAAATTCTTTGCGGCCAGACTCCCGGCGCCTCCTCCTCCCTGGTGTCCATTCAGCCCCAGGGCGCGCGCCCGCCGCTTTTCTGCGTGCATGGCTCCGGCGGCGAGCCCAATTACGGCTGGGAATTGTCCCGCCGCCTGGGCCCCGACCAACCCCTCTATGGAATAAGATCCCCGGGCCTTTGCGGGCAACCGCTCCAGCGCACGATCCCGGAGATGGCGGCTCATTACGCCAAGCTCATCCGCGCCGCGCAGCCCGCCGGGCCGTATTACTTGGGCGGCTTTTGCTTTGGCGGCCTGGTCGCCTACGAAATGGCCCGCCTGCTCACAGCCCAAGGCCAGGACGTCGCGTTCCTGGCCATCTTCGACACCCCGGCCCCGGGCACTCTCCGGCTCATCGACGAACTCCGGGGCAGAATCCGGCACGCCTGGTGGAGATTCCGCGTGAGCGGCCTCCTGCCCAGTGTGCGCCTGCTCGGCCGCAAGTCGGCCCAGCTTCCCCGCCTCGCCCGGGAACTCGCCCAAGCGGCCCTTGGGGGCGTCCTGCCCAAATCCTCCCCCTCCAGCGCCCAGTCCTTGAGCCGGGAACTGCTGCGAATTTCAGACGCCAACGTCGCCGCCGCCAAAGCCTACCATCCGGGACCCTACGCCGGCCCGATCACCCTCTTCTCGACCCAGGAAGGCAGAGCCTACTTTGGGCGGGACCTGCCCGCGCGCTGGCTGCCTTTCGCCGCCGGCGGCGTTGAGCACCACGACGCCGCGGGAGGCCACCTGAGCCAGTTCGACGCCGCTTTCGTGACCACCCTGGCGGAAAAACTCAAGCAAGGCCTGGAACGGGCGCGCAACCCCAAACGCACATCTCCAGCATGGCGGCCGCAAGGCCTCGACCAGGAAACTCCCGCCCCAGAACACAGCCAGACCCCAGGCAAAATCACGCTTCTCCCCCGCCTCCCCCCGCCATAACCCTTCAGGCCGGGCGAGGAACCCATTTGAAAGACGCGACAAGCTGCTCTTCATTTGACGTGATCTCACGCGGCAGGTTTGTATCATCAATGCCGTGACGGTTTCCCATGCGTTCCTCGCCAACGACCATCGCGTGCGTTGGCTGCGGGTGGTTTTGCTTGGCGCTACCCTGCTCGGCATGTTGTCCTGTATCCCGCTTTGGTTGAGCACCCGCGAGTACCCGCTCGCGCCTATCTTCGCCTGGTGGCCAATAGCGCCGCCGGTTTGTGGCCCGTGGCTGCTTGGCGTCACGCTGTTTTCATTGGTGACGGCAGCCTGGTTTTTCCGGCCAGCGATCATGTTTTTTCTGGTCGCAATTTTATACCTCTACGGCTGTGATCAAAATCGCGGACAACCGTGGATGTATATGTATTGGGTGATGCTGCTGCTGAACTTGTTGCCGGAGCGCAGCGCCCTGGCCGCATGCCGCGTGGCGCTTTCACTCGTTTATTTGTGGGCGGGCATCCAGAAATTGAACGGCACATTTTTCAGAGTGATGCCCGCCTGGTTCGTCCAGCCAGCCATCGACTGGGGATTGCCGCAGGTGGTCGTCGCAGGTTTGAGAGCGGGCGTGTCGTTGACTCCGGTTTTGGAAATTTTCATTTGTGCGGGCGTCTGGTTTCCCCAAATGCGCCGTTCTGCAATCGCCACGGCCGTCGTGTTGCACGGGGCTTCGCTGGTTTTGCTCGGCCCTCTTGGCCACAACATCAACCTCGTGGTCTGGCCGTGGAACATCGGCATGACGGCCTTGGTCATCATTTTGTTTGGCTCAAAGGAATGCGCGTCTCTGCCGCAAAATTTGCGCGAGCTAGGCCGATCCTGGATCGGCGCGATGGTGGTGGGCTTGTGCGGGCTGTTGCCGATCTTGAGCTACTTCGGTTGGTGGGATTCGTATTTTTCGTTCGCCCTTTATTCAGCCAACGTGCCAAGAGCCGATCTGTATGTAACTCAATCCTTTCGAGACCATCTTCCGACTCGATTGCAAACATACGTCCATCCGGTCGAAAATTTTAATCCCGCCTATCAGTTGCCATTTGTTTTTGAACATACTCGCTGGGCGGCGGCGGAGATGCGCGTGCCGCAACTGCCCGAACCGCGCGGTTTTGCCATCATGTTCCGGCACATCGCCGCTTACTCTGTGAATGAAGGCGACTGCCGGATGATCGTCGAAACTCGCGGCGGAAAGATTTTGCTTTACCGTCCCGGCGATTCCAATCCTGTTATTCTCAAACAATAAAATCCAGCCGCGGACTTTGGGACCGCCTCGCGACACCCTCTGACTCCTGCCTTTGGAGCCAATTTACCCTAACCCCAATCCTTAGCCTGGTGAGAGAAAAGGCGTTTTGGGGTGAAAAATCGCTTGACTGTATATCACCTATATGGTGATATTGCGACATGCCGCTGTTTTCCAGACAAAAATCCAGAAGACACTCCGCCCGGGGTCTTGGAACGGCACCGCCTCAAGGGCGCCAAGGAGCAGGGCTTCAGCGGAGTGTTGACTGGATTGGACCTGCATCATCCGCCCTGTTCGGACTTGATCGCCAACCAAGCGTTCTGCGCCATCGCCATGCTGGCCTACAATCTGTTGATCAGCCTCAAGGTGCTGGACTTGCCCGATGAGGGGCAAAGCTGGCGCATTCAAACCATCATCCGTCATTTGTTGACGCTCCCGGTCACAGTGAGCACACACGCGAGTTATGAAGTGGCTCGCCTTTGCATTCCCTCAGGCTGGCTGCGGTGGTGGCGTTTGTTTGTGGACCACTGGGTCCCCAAACGCATGAGCGGTCGCCCCGTGCTCGAAGTGGTGGACTCGGCGTAGGCCCCCCAGGTCAAATCCCCCAATCCCAACTCGCCCTCCGGCCGAGGTCGAAGCGGGCTGCCCGCGTCGGGCGCTCAAGACGTGGGATCTCATCCTTTTTCCCGAAAGGGATCCAAAAACACCCCCGACAAACCGGTCACGCACGTTGCTGGCACCAAATCCTCCAACTTCCGATTAGCAACTACCGTTCCGCAACACTCTCAAAACCGACGCTAGCCCGGATATTTCATAGTTAATTGAACAAAGAAGCGGCAAGAGCGTCCATTGACTTGGAAAAACGAGTCAAATGAATACATCTCTTACCGCTTCTTCTGCGACAGACTG
>Ga0302324_100008060_pt1 | contig 22272 bp, 17 predicted proteins | sample Palsa_T0_1_FD_201949 | JGI IMG/M metagenome (GOLD analysis project Ga0302324, IMG submission 201949) | Peat permafrost microbial communities from Stordalen Mire near Abisko, Sweden - Palsa_T0_1 | ecosystem: Environmental > Terrestrial > Soil > Palsa > Peat permafrost | place: Sweden: Abisko...
GCAGAGAACAAACTCCGTCTCGCCGACGGATAAATTCACTCAATGGGGTGACATTTTCATCGGGCTATTGGGGTGACATTTTCATGTTGCTACAACAGACAGGAGGAATGTGGCGTAGATGCGATTTAGAATCTTGAGCGGAGTGACTTGCCCCCCGTTTTGGGTCCAGTCATAAATTAGCATTTGGGGCTTGCTTCTGAATCTGCTCGATGGGGCTGGGGGCGAGCCCGCCGTCGCCGTGGCTGTGGGAAAGTGGAAATCCCGCGCCCTTTGCGGGATTACCAAGCGGAGTGGAAAAGTGGATTGTACTTGTCCACGGAGCGGCTTTTCCACAGCCGTTTTCCCCGCCGATTCCCGCCGCGAATTCCGCCGGTGTCCGATATCCCAAGTTGCGGTGCGGACGCGCGGTATTGTAATCCACTCGCCACGCCTCGATCACTTGTCTGGCTTCGGCCAAGCTCACGAACCAGTTCTGGTTTAAGCATTCGTCCCGGAACTTCCCGTTGAAGCTTTCGATGAACGCGTTCTGCACCTGCTTGCCCGCCTGGATAAAATGCAACCGCACCCCGTTCGAGAAGGCCCATTGGTGTAGCCGTCCATCAAGTTCAGGGTTCGGAAACTTCGCCCGCTCGATACCCCCAGAACCTCAGCTCAGTGCTTCCCACAACCCCGTTTCTGGATCGTTTCCGAATTGCCGCCTACACGAGAATTGCGCCGGACTCCGTTCAAGTGAGGCCTGGGACGGGGTATGATCTCGTCAGGGTCTATGACCGAAACTCTGCGGGTGGGAGAAATGCGATGAAGGCAGTCGTGCTGCACGAGTATGGCGGCCCCGAGAAACTGAGATTTGAAGACAATGTCCCCGAACCGCGGATTGGCGGAGGTGCGGTACTGATCGCGGCAGCCGCCGCGAGTGTTAATCCGATCGACTGGAAAGTGCGTTCAGGGATGCGCCAGAAAGATGTTCCGTTGTCGTTTCCGGTGATTCTGGGCCGCGATGTGAGTGGCATCGTTCGGGCGGTGGGCGCAAATGTGAAAGACTTCAAGCCTGGCGACCGTGTTCTTGCTCTATCCAACGCGACCTATGCCGAATTGGTGGCAGTGGACGATTCGGACGTGACCCATCTGCCGGATGGCGTGGACCTAGCAGACGCGGCGGCGATCCCGCTGATCGCCCTCACAGGGGACCAGCTTGTGCGCCTTGCGACAAACGTGAAAAAGGGACAGGTTGTTCTGATTACGGGAGCGCTAGGCAGTGTTGGTCGCGCGGCAGTGCATACGGCGAAGAAGATTGGCGCGCAGGTGATTGCAGGTGTTCGCGGGAAAGAACTAAATGATGCCCGCTCCCTTGGTGTGTCTGACGTGCTCGCGATTGATGACGATAAAGCGATTGAGAACTTCCGCCTGGTGGATGCAATTGCGGACACCGTCGGCGGTGAGGTTGCAGCGAAACTGATCGGGAAGGTAAAGCAGAACGGCTCCTTTGGATATGCCTCTATGTTGCCAGAAAGCGCGGCGGCCCTAAATCCGACAGTGAAAATTGCGCGCGTGCGCGCGCAGCCTGACCCATCCAAGGTGCGTGAGTTTGCCGATGACGTGCGGGATGGCAAGTTCGTTCTTCCTATTGGTCGCCGGATGCCGTTGCGTGATGCGGCTGAGGCACATGTGCTAGGGGAGAAAGGCGGCATTGGGAAGATCCTCCTGCTGGCGCCGGACGGTGCTGTGAGCTTACGGGGAAATCCGAATTGACTTAAGCTCTAAAATTCGCAGACTCGGAGCGAATTTTCGAGCCAAGAAAATAGACGATTCGGGACAAAAAGTACTACGAATATACTACAGTTCCTTCAAATCGCGTTTTGTCCCATGGGGAACTAATCCCTGAACTGGTTGAATCCAAAAGAGAAACATGGTGGGGCTGGAGGGAGTCGAACCCCCGGCCTAAGGTTTAGGAAACCTCCGCTCTATCCATCTGAGCTACAGCCCCCGGGCTCGATTCTATCAGAATTGGCGCGGGATTTTGCCGGCAGCAGGCTCGTCAGCTTTAACACAGAGAACGCATAGAAAAGAGGAGAAAGACAAAAAATAGGAAAGGAAATTATTTGCCTCATTTTCTTTTCTCTGTGTTAGAGATTTCGCTCTACGCATCCGATCTCTGCCACGGCCGGATGGAAAGATCGCCTCGAATTCTCGCCTGAAGTTTTGGCCCAAAAAATACGTAGGGCTGGGCGGTAGGGTCGAGTTCGCCGGCCTGGTCGAGCCGCGCGCGCAATTCCCCGGGAATTGTGAAATCCAGGGAAGCCAGGTTGCTTTCGAGCTGCGCGACCTTCGTCATCCCCAGGATCGTCGAAGTGACGCCGGGCTGAGTCGCGACCCAGTTCAGCGCGACTTCCGCCGGCGGGCGGCCCAACTGTTTCGAAACATCGAGCAGTGCATCCACGATTCCCCAGTTGCGTTCCGTGAAGCGTTCGAACAGGGCGCCGCCCGTGTTTTTCAGGATATCGAGCCGGCCTTGCGGAGGGCCTGACGGTTCCCCTCGTTGGTATTTACCGGCAAGAAGACCGTTGCCGAGCGGGCTCCACGGACAAATGCCGATGCCCATTTCCTGCGCCGCGGGAATGTGCTCGCGCTCGATGTTGCGCTCGATCAGGGAATACTCGAGTTGCAGCGCGATGATTCTTTCGCGCCCTTGCTGCTCGGCGAGCGTATAGGCCCGAGCCGCATACCAGGCCGGAACGTCCGAGAAACCATAATGGCGGATTTTTCCGGCTTGCACGAGGGTGTCCAGGGTTGCCACAACTTCTTCCACGGGCGTGATCTTGTCCCATGCGTGCATCCAATAGAGATCGATGTAATCCGACTGCAACCGCCGCATGGACCCTTCGATCGCACGATAGATGTTTTTCCGGCCGTTGCCGTTGGCATTGGGATTTCCCGGCCCGCCGTTGAATGTGAATTTCGTGGCCAGGACGACCTTCTCCCTGGTTTTCGTTTCCTGAAGAAATTTTCCGACCAGTTGCTCGCTCCTTCCGTTGGTGTAGCCGTCCGCGGTATCGACAAAATTTCCGCCCTTCTCCAGGTACCGGTTGAAAATCGCGCGCGAGGATTCTTCGTCGGCGCCCCAGCCCCACTCCGTGCCAAAGGTCATCGTTCCCAGGCAAAGAGGGCTCACGCGCAGACCCGACCGGCCGAGCGTCACGTATTCATTGAGATTCATTTTGTAAAGCTCCGCCTTTCAAAAGGAATTCTTGGACTACTGCGCTTTGTTGGATGTTGCATGCCTCCAGAAGATACAACAGTTCAAGTGGCACAGACTTCAGTCTGTGGATTTCTATCTGGCGTTGGCGAGATTTTCGGTCGGGGCGAATGAAATCAACTTGGATTAATGAGCGAAACCCCACAGACTGAAGTCTGTGCCACAAGGGCCTGCGAACTGCCGTGGGGCCATGCGCACGATACCGGGTTGTGATATGCTGCTTTCCACTTCGATGGCCAGGAGGCCTTTACCATGACAAAATCGCTTTTGGGTCTTGCATTAACCCTGCTGCTTAGCTTGCCCGTTTTGGCTGCGCTCAAAGTTGGCGATAAAGCGCCCGATTTCTCGGCGCACGGGTCGCTGGCGGGAAAGGAAATTAGCTTTTCGCTGGACAAGGCGCTGCAGAAAGGGCCGGTAGTGGTTTATTTCTTTCCATCCGCTTACACCAAGGGCTGCGATCTCGAAGCGCATACCTTTTCGGAGGACAAAGATAAATTCGATGCCGCGGGAGCCAGCATCATTGGCGTGTCGGCGGACAGCATCGCGCGGCTCAACCGGTTCTCGGCGGACCCCGAATTTTGCGCCGGAAAGTTTCCGGTAGCTTCCGATGCGGACACGAAAATCGCCGCCTCGTATAATCTCGCGACCAATCCACCAAAACCCGGAATGGCGGATGTGAAGGGTGACGCGATCGACCATGACTTCATCGAACGCGAAACTTTCGTTATCGGCAAGGACCACAAGATCATCGCGGCGTTTTCCTCCAAGGACGACGGCCTTTCGCCCGATCAGCATGTAGCCAAATCGTTGGAGATCGTGCAGAAGCTCGCGTCCAAGTAGCCGCGGCTCGCGGATTATGCAGAGAGTGGAACAGGCTTCTGCCTGTTGGGTTTTAGGCTCGGATGACTAAACCCAACAGGCTGAACAGGCTGCGGAAAAAGTCGACTGCGGGAAGATTTCAGTAGCACAGGCACTCTGCCTGTGCGGTTTTCTGAACCTTGAGCGTATCCGTAACGCGATTGATCGCAAAAGCCGCACAGGCAGGGTGCCTGTGCTACTTTTTCCGCAGCCTGTGAAGCCTGTTCCACTGAGTAGGACCACCTGCAAACGCTAACGCGCGAGCGGGCTCGGTCGCATTTGGAAATGCACCAGGATGGGCTTGGTTCCTTTGCCGCCCTCGATATGCCAGTTGGGAATGGTGGCGAAAGTGGCCCAGACGCCGCGGCCCTGCCAACCCCCGTTTGGATCGTCGATCCGTCCATCCATCCCGCGCGAGTAGAATCCAATTGGATAGGGGACGCGCAGCGTGGTCCACTTCCCTGTCTTTGGGTCGAGCACCTGCAACGAGTCCGAGCTGCTGCCTGCGGCGATGGGAATATTTTTTCCAAATCCAAGCGTGTCAAACTGGTCGACCCAATTGTAATAGAAATAATCGGCGCTCACGCCATCCGTGCCCTTCAATAGAGGTCCCGGCGCCTGGTAGAGCGTCCAACCTTCGGGACATTGCTGGCCCGTAGCGGTCGGCCCGCTGGTCACTTTGCATTTGCGGCGATCGAAGCTGGCCAGGTGAGCGCTGGCGGAGAGGGAAGTCCAAATGACGCCATTGCGGTCCACATCGATGCCGCGCGGCGCGATTCCCTGCTTGCCCGGCTCGAGATTGCCGGTGGGCGGCTCGTACACTTCGGAGCGGCAGGTAGAGGGCGGATTCGAGCCGCGGTCGATGCGCACGATCACTCCCGGAATTCCCACCACGCTGTACCAGATGCTTTCATCGATCGGGTTCACGATAATGCCGTAGGCCGCTCCCGGAACGAGCTTGTCGGTGGCGCGGTCAAACTTGCCGTCACCATTCGCATCGATGTAGGCAGGGCACCAGCCCTGGGCTTTTTCCTGGTCGCCCGTTTCGTCAAGCACTTTCGTGTCGATCCAGCCGACGAGCGATTCGCTGCCGCTGAAATAAACGGTGTTGTCCTTGTCGAACCCGAATTGCACGTGGTGGGTGGTAAAGCAGGTGTTGATTTCGGTCCATTTTTCCTGTTGAAAGTCGTAGTAGCGGACTTGCCTGCCGCTCTCGGAGAGCGGGAGCATTTTGGCGTAAGGATTGTCGGAGCCTTGCTTGCAGAAGGCAGGCTCATCGTGGTCGGCGCGGATCGCGGACGCCACCCACAGGCGGCCTTTCTGGTCGATCATGGGATTGTGCAAGTTGGCCAGATCGTTCCAGACTAACTTGCTCCCCCAGTACGGGGAATCCTCAAATCCATCGTTGGCAGAGAGGAACGCTGTCATCTTCGAGGTGTCTCCGTGCAGAGGCACGTCCATCATGGAAGCCACGTTGGTCTTGGGATCCAGCTTGGCGATCGAGCCGCTGCCGATGGCGGAGGCGTAGATCGGTCCGCCGGCGTTAATCGTGGGCGTGCGCCGGTCCGTGGAAATTTCGTCGTGCGTCCAGTCCGTGGGTCCGCTCCAGTCCCATTCCGTCAGCACCAGATTGCGCTCGACGCCTTGGGGACGCGGCGGGGTCTCCTGAGGAATCTCACCCGCGGCAATGCGATCGGTCCAATCCGAATACATCGCGAGTCCCCGCGTGCGCCCGCCGAGCTGGCTCATCGCGGAACTCATAAATGGGCCCGCTTGCCCGGACTTCACGCGCCGGTCCCAAGCAGCTGTAGAGGAATCGAATTTTCCCAGCTCCGGCTCGATCTCCCGTGTGGCCTTGTCTCCAATCTGATGGCAGCCCAGGCAGCCCGACTTCATCGCGTTAATCCACGCCGCTTGCGAGGCCAAGCCGTGATTGACGACTGTCTCGGCATCGCCACCGCCCGTCGCCGCCGCCTGGCGCACCGTCTGGCCGGATTTGCCCATCGGAAATTCGCTCTTCGCGGGAACCTTTAAGAGCGAATACCAATAATTGCTGGGATAAATCTGCGCCGCTGCTTTGGCGCTCGGTGCGGGCGCTGCGTTGAGGGCCAGGGTTTTGCCCGGGGCCGACTCGACGGGTTTCGAATCCACGAGCCCATACCCTCGCACCCACACTTTGTAGCTCGCCTTGGGAAGGTCAGGGATGAGGAATCGTCCCTGGTCGTCCGTAACCACGATCTTTCGAAACTTCGTCGGCAGATCGGTGGTTTCGGCGATGACCCACACGCCTGCTTCCGGCCCCTTCGAGCCGTTCACCACGCCGCCGATATCCTTGGGAGTTGGATCGACGGCCTTGCCGGCGCCCGCCGGGCGAATGCACAGGGCCAGTAGAATTAGCCCAGATGCGACCAACATTGCATGCAGTGACCGCCGTTGCGTCATAAAGCCTCCTCGAAGGTTTCCAGTCCAATCAATATAGATAGAATCCGCGTGTTGAGCCCGCGTGCCGGGGCCCCAACCATGGGGCGATTCCGGGCGGATTTCCAAGGGTATTGGTTTGTCGTCCCTGATCCTACAACTTTGGCCTTCAAAATCAAGGCTATGTTGAATCCGCGACCGAAATCATTAAGCAAACGTTTAATGCCACCCGGCGTCGGTGCAGGTATTTCCGGGTCGATGGTCCGGGCGGGCAAATCCGCTCGAAACGTGGTAAAACATTATGTTGGAATTTCCGATACAAATGGGTGGGGACGGCTGCCGCGCGAGCCGGACCAGTATCGATACTTTCTTTTATTGGGGCGGATCAGATTATGGCCATCGCAACGATTAATCCAGCAACAGGCGAAACCATCAAAAAATTCGAGGCGCTCACGGACGCGCAAGTCGACCAGAAGATCCAGCGGGCCGCCGAAGCCTTCCCTAAATTTCGCAAATTATCTTTTGCCGACCGCGGGAAAATGATGCTGCGCGCGGCGGAGATTTTAGAAAGCGAAAAAAATTCCCTAGCCCATCTCATGACGCTCGAAATGGGCAAGACCCTGCGCTCGGCGGTGGATGAAGCCGTCAAAAGCGCCTGGGTCTGCCGCTACTACGCCGAAAATGCGGAACGCTTTCTCGCCGACGAACCACTCGAGACGCCCGCCAGCCGCAGTTTCATCCGCTTCCAGCCCATGGGCGTGGTCCTCGTAATCATGCCGTGGAATTATCCGTTCTGGCAGGCGTTCCGTTTTATCGCGCCGGGACTGATGGCGGGGAACGTGGGCTTGCTGAAGCATGCCTCGAATGTTCCTCAATGCGCGATGAAGATTGAAGAGGTCCTGCTGCGGGCGGGGGTCCCCGAAGGGGTTTTCCAGACCCTGCTGATCGGCTCCGGCAGCGTGGACCGGATCCTCGAGGATCCTCGCATCGCCGCGGCAACGTTGACGGGCAGCGAAGGGGCCGGGGTGCAAGTCGGCGCCGGGGCCGCAAAGAGGATCAAGAAAGTGGTGCTCGAGCTCGGCGGCAGCGATCCTTTTATCGTTATGCCCAGCGCCAATCTGGAAGAAGCGGTCACCGTTGGCATCAAGGCTCGCGTGATCAATAACGGGCAATCGTGCATCGCGGCCAAGCGCTTCATCGTCGCCGACGAGATCGCGGAAAAATTTCAGCGCGCCTTCGTCGCCCAGATGGAAAAGCTTACGGTGGGCGATCCGCTCGATGCAAAAACGGATGTTGGTCCCTTGGCCAACGCCGAGGCGGTCACCTCGCTCGATGCGGATGTGCAAAGCTCCATCAAGGCCGGCGCGAAACTCCTGACCGGCGGCAAGCCAGCGGACCGCCCCGGAAGTTTTTATATGCCCACCGTCTTGACCGATATTCCTAAAAATTCAGCGGCCTACGGAGAAGAGCTGTTCGGTCCGGTGGCTTCCATTTTCAGGGTGAAAAATATAGACGAAGCGATTCGCGTCGCGAACGATACCCGGTTCGGCCTCGGCGCCAGCGCCTGGACCAACGACAAGGGCGAACAAGAGCGGTTCATCAACGAGATCCAAGCCGGCATGGTCTTCATCAATCAAATGGTGGCCTCCGACCCCAGGGTTCCGTTCGGCGGGGTGAAGCGTTCCGGCGTGGGCCGCGAACTGAGCACGTACGGAATCCGCGAGTTCACGGATGTAAAGACAGTCTGGGTGAAGTAACGAAACGCGATTTTCGAATGCAGGAAAGACCGCGCTCGTGTATCTTTGCGAATTCGAATTAGGAGAAAACAGCGAATGGCGAACCTTGGTTTCGTAGGGCTCGGCGCGATGGGCGGCAACATGGTTGCCCGGTTGCTCGAAAAGGGACATACGATTACCGGTTACAACCGCACGCGCTCGAAGGCGCAGTGGCTGATCGATCGCGGCATGAAGTGGGGGGACTCTCCCCGGGCCGTCACAGCCGGCGCGGATTTTACGTTTTCGATGGTCACCAACTCCGCCGCGCTGCATTCCATCGCGGAGGGGCCAGACGGAATCCTGGCGGCGCTTGGCCCCGGGAAGCTCTACATCGACATGAGCACGGTGAGCCCCGGCGTCAGCCGCGCGCTTGCTGCCAAAGTTCGGGAGAAGGGCTCCGATATGTTGGATTCGCCCGTTTCCGGCAGCGTGATCACGCTGCAAACGGGAAAGCTTTCCTTGATGGTGGGTGGCCGCCGCGAAACGTTTGACAAGGCCTTGCCTGTGCTCCAGGACTTCGGTCCCAAGGTCACCTATGTGGGAGAGAACGGCCTCGCCCTGATTCTGAAGATTGCGATTAACTTGAGCCTCGCCGTGCAGATGCTGGCCTTCAGCGAAGGTATTCTACTGGCCGAAAAGAGCGGAATCTCGCGCGAAACCGCCGTGGACGTGCTGACGCACAGCGTAATCGGCTCGCAAATGGTTCAATACCGCGGCCCTTTTGTGTTACAAATGCCGGACGAAGCGTTGTTTGACTGCAACATGATGCAGAAAGACATGCTCCTGGCGTTGGAGCTGGGGCGGAGTCTCGACGTTCCTCTGCCGACGACCGCGGTGACGAATGAGTTGCTGACGGCGGCGCGAGGCATGGGCCTCGCAAAGCAGGATTTCGCGGTGATATTCGAGGTGCTAGCTCGAATGTCGGGGATAGGAAAATGAAAACGGAAAGCAAACCAGCAGAGGCGGGCGCCGGAGCAAGCAGCGAGAAGTGGCTGCGGATGTATCGCGGCATGCAAATGATTCGCCTGTTCGAGGAACAGGTGAACGAGTTGTACACGCGCGCGGTGATGCCGGGCCTCGCGCACCTGTACATCGGCGAGGAAGCGGTCGCGGTCGGAATTTGCGACGCGCTGAATCGCGACGACTACATCACCAGCACGCATCGTGGCCACGGGCACTGCCTGGCCAAGGGCGCGTCGCCCGACCGCATGTTCGCCGAGCTGCTGGGGAAGGAAGCGGGATATTGCCGCGGCAAGGGTGGATCGATGCACATCGCCGATCCGGCCAGCGGCAATCTGGGCGCGAACGCCATCGTCGGCGGAAGCGCGGGAATCGCCACCGGCGCGGCTTTTTCGGCCAAACATCGCGGCACGAAGCAAGTGGCCGTCTGCTTTTTCGGCGAAGGGGCGCTCGGCCAGGGGCTGCTGTACGAAGTGATGAACCTCGCGCGGCTCTGGAATTTGCCAGTGATTTACGTCTGCGAAAATAATATGTACAACGAATACACTCATTTTTCCGAGACAACGGCGGGCGAGGTCCTGGCGCGCCCGGCCGCCTTCGGCATTCCGGCGGAAAGCGTGGACGGGCAGGATGTTCGCGCGGTGAACGCGGCGGCCAGCCACATGGTCGAACAAGCGCGCGCGGGAAACGGCCCCGGGTTTCTGCTGTGCAACACCTACCGCTATCACGGCCACCACGTCGGCGACGTGAGCCGCGATTACTACAGGGCCAAGCAAGAAGAACAAAAATGGCGGGCCGAGCGCGATCCGATTAAGGTGCTGAGCGAATGGCTGCTGGGTGAAAAACTCGCGGCGCAAGCGCAGCTCGATGAAATCCAGGCCAAGGCCAAATCGGAAATCGACGCGGCCGTGGCCTTCGCTTTGGCGGCCCCGTATCCGGGCGTGGATCAAGTAGGGGAGGATGTGTATGCCTGAAGTAGCCGTACGCGAATTGACCATGGCGGAAGCGGTGCGCGAGGCCCTATCCGAGGAAATGCGCCGCGACCCGACGGTTTTTATCATGGGCGAGGACGTTGCCGAAGCAGGCACGCCGTTCAAGGTGCTCTCCGGAATGGTGGAAGAGTTTGGAAAATCGCGCGTGATCGACACGCCGATTTCGGAGCCCGGGTTCACGGGCATCGGCGTGGGCGCGGCGATGACAGGGCTGCGTCCGGTCGTGGACATCATGTTCGGCGATTTCCTGACGCTGGTGATGGACCAACTCGTGAATCAGGCGGCGAAAGTACACTATATGTCCGGCGGCGCGTGGAAGGTGCCGATGGTTCTGCGCACGACGCTCGGAGCGTCGCGCCGCTCGGCCGCGCAGCACTCGCAGTCACTGCAAGCGTGGCTCAGCCACGTTCCCGGCCTGAAAGTGGTTCTGCCGTCAACGCCGTACGACGCCAAGGGCTTGCTGAAGACGGCCATTCGCGACGATAATCCCGTGATCTTTTTCGAAGATAAAATGATGTTTCGCCTGAAGGGCCCCGTGCCGGTTGAGGATTACACGATCCCATTCGGCGTGGCCGACATCAAGCGCGAGGGCGAGGACATCACGCTCGTGGCCACGAGCAGCATGGTGCAAGTGGCGCTGGGCGCGGCGAAGCTGCTCGAGGAAATCGGGATCAGCGCGGAAGTCGTCGATCCGCGCACGACTTGGCCGCTGGACGAAAAAACCTTAATTGAATCGGCCAAGAAAACTTCGCGGGCGATTGTGATCGACGAAGGCTACGAGCGATACGGCGTGACGGCGGAGATCGCTTCGGTCATCGCCACGGGCGCGTTCTATGATCTGGACGCCCCCGTGAAACGCATCGGCGCGATGCACGTGCCCATCCCGTTCTCGCCGCCGCTCGAGGATGCCACGATCCCGACCGACAAAACCGTCTTCGAAGCGGCGCGCGCGATGTGCAAGCGGTCGTAGTTCGGTTTTGTAGCACAGGCACTCCTGCCTGTGCGGTTTTTGCAATCGTTGTATAGAGCAAGGCTTACACGCTCGAAGACAGGGTGGCTTACAAAAGCGCACAGGCAAGAGTGCCTGTGCTACTTGGGGGTGAATCATGGCATTGCCGACGTACGGAACGATGGCGGTGGATTGGGAGCAGCGCGTCGATTTTGACCGCTTGCGCCGCGAACGGCTGGATCGCGCGAAAGCCGGCCTGGCCAAATCCTCGATGGGCGCATTGCTGTGCTTTGACATGAATAACGTGCGTTATATCACCGCTACGCACATTGGCTCCTGGGCGCAGGACAAGAACAGCCGCTTCACCCTGCTGCCGCAGAATGACGAGCCGATCCTGTGGGATTTCGGTTCGGCCGCGAAGCACCACCGGCTGAATTGCCCGTGGCTCGGCGAGCGTTCGCGCGCGGGAATTCCGCTGCTGCGCGGGGCGATGTCGCCCGAGATGGGGCGCGCCGAAGATGTCGCAAAAAAAATACGCATCGAGCTGGAAAAGCGCGGCCTGCTTAAGGAGCCGCTCGGCGTTGACATCATCGAGCCGCCGATTCTGTTTGCGTTGCAGCGCGAAGGCATCACCGTCGTGGACGGCCAGCAGATCATGTCCGACGCGCGCGTGATCAAGACGCGCGACGAAATCACGCTGCTGAACATGTCGGCCATGATGGTGGACGCCGCCTATCACGATCTGTACATGGCGATGAAGCCCGGCCTGCGCGAGAACGAGGCGGTTGGCCTGGTCAGCAAGGTTCTCTACGACTTGGGCTCGGAATATGTCGAAGCGGTGAACGCCATTTCCGGCGAGCGCTGCAATCCCCATCCGCACGTGTTCTCGGATCGCGTGCTGCGCCCCGGCGACCCTGTCTACTACGACATTTTGCATTCCTACATGGGCTACCGCACGTGCTATTACCGCTGCTTCACGATCGGCTACGCATCTCACGTGATGGTGGACGCCTACAAGCGCTGCCGCGATTATCTGGATGCTGCCATTTCGCTGATTCGCCCGGGACGTACGACCGGGGAAATCGCCGCCGTGTGGCCCAAGGCGACCGAGTTCGGCTTCCCGGACGAGGAAGCGGCGTTCGCGCTGCAATTCGGACACGGGATCGGGCTGGCGATCTGGGAAAAGCCTGTGATCAGCCGCTTGGTGTCGCTCGAGCATTCGCATGAGATTAAGCCGGGAATGGTATTCGCGCTGGAAACCTTCTGGCCCGCCAAGGATGGGTGGAGCGCGGCGCGCATCGAGGAAGAAATCGTGGTCACCGAAACCGGGCACGAAGTGATCACGCGTTTCCCTGCGGAAAAACTTCTCGTGGCCGGCGCGTCCTACGTGACCGTCGATGGGCCGCTCGAAACCACGCGCGAGCACGACGCGCCGCCCAGCCAGCACATTCTGGACATGGTCGAAGCTGGCGTCCGAGCGGAAGGGATGAACGTTTCCAAGTAGCGGCGTCTCGCGCCGTTCAAAAAAACAACATGGCACACAGCATCGTTATGCCCGCGCTCGAGATGGCTCAGGAAACAGGGAAACTTTTGTCGTGGCGAAAGAAAGAAGGCGACGCCATTGCCAAAGGCGAGCCGCTCTTGGAGATCGAAACCGATAAGGCCGTCGTGGAAATTGAATCGCCGGCGGACGGGATTCTCGCGGGGATTAAAGCGAACGCGGGGGACGTTATTCCGGTGGGGCAGACGATTGCCTGGATTGTGAACCCGGGGGAGAACCCACCCCAGGAAGAAACTGCGGCGGCCTCGGGGCGGCGTATGGATGCCAAGCCTGCGCCTGCGGCGGCGGCCGCTGCTACGAATGCTCCTGCCGGGGCGGGGGCTGCGCCTGCATCGAGCGCTCGGATTTCGCCGAAGGCTCGGCGGCTGGCGCGGGAGCATGGGGTGGATTTGTCTCGCGTGCGCGGGACCGGGAGCGAAGGGGAGATCCTGGCGGAGGACATCTTGGCATTCGTTGCCTCCGGCGGGTCTTTGAGCGCTGCTGCTACGCCTGCCCGAGCCGAAAACCCGCAGGCTGAAGCCCGCGCCACTCAAACCCTTTCCCAAGTGGCGCGGTTGATGGCGGAGCGGACTACGCTTAGCTGGACTACCGCGCCGCATTTTTTTGTGACGCGTGACATCGATGCCGGGGCGTTGTTGGGGGTGCGCGAAAAATTCGGGGCGGCGATCGAGAAAGAGAGCGGGGTGCGGCTTAGCCACACCGACCTGCTGGTCGCGGCGGTGGGGCGCGCGCTGGAAAAGCATCCGCTCGTGAATGCGAGCTGGACGGGCGATGGCATTCGGCTGCATCCGGAAATCAACGTGGGCATTGCCATGGCCGTCGACGACGGCGTTGTGGCGGCGTCGATCCCCGGCGCCAACACGAAAAAACTGGGCGAGATTGCCACGCTGCGGCGCGACCTCACCGAGCGGGCTCGCGCCGGAAAACTGCGGCCTGCGGATATCACCGGCGCGACTTTCACCATCAGCAATCTTGGCATGTACAATGTGGACGCATTCACCGCGATCATTGTCGCGCCGCAAGCCGCAATTCTTGCCGTGGGGCGCATCGCCGATCGCGTCGTGCCCGTCGATGGGAAACCGGGAATCCGGCCCATCCTCACCCTCACGCTTTCCTGCGACCACCGCGTTTTCGACGGCGCGCGCGCCGCCCTCTTCCTCAACGACCTGGCCTCCTCCATTCTTGAACCGGAAAAGCTCCTCTAGTGATAGACTCCCACAATCCGGGCAGACCCATTTTCTGAAGCGGATTGTTCGAGACGCGATACGTCCTCTCAGAGGCGCTCGATTCAAGGAGAATCAACGATGGGAGATACGATCGCAACAGATCCAACCCAATTCCTTGCGGAGCCTTCCCCAGCCCCCAAAAAGAAACCGTTTTACATGACGCTATGGGGCCAAGTGCTGATCGGGGTAGCCCTCGCGATCCTCTACGGCTACCTCAGGCCTGCGTCCGCGATCAAGATGAAGCCGCTCGGCGATGGCTTCATCCGCCTGATCACCATGGTGATCACGATCATCATTTTCTGCACCGTCGTCACGGGCATCGCCGGCATGGAGAATCTGAAGAAAGTCGGCAGGATCGGCGGCAAGGCCCTGCTCTATTTTGAGGTCGTGTCCACGCTGGCTCTTTTCATTGGCATGTTCGTGGGCAATTTGCTGCATCCCGGTTCCGGCTTCAACGTGAATCCCGCGACGCTAAACGCAAAAGCCGTGGCGGATTATGCAGGGGCCGCGCACCAGGTAACTGTGACGGACTTCCTGATGAACATCATTCCCACAACGATGGTGGACGCCTTCGCCAAGGGCAACATCCTGCAGGTGCTGCTGGTTGCGATCCTGTTCGGCTTCGCCCTGTCGCTAGTCGGCCCGAAGTGCAAGCCGGTGGTAGTGTTGTTCGACGCCATGACCCATGCGGTGTTTGGAGTCATCAACATTTTGATGAAGCTCGCCCCCATAGGCGCATTTGGCGCGATGGCATATACGGTGGGCCAGTACGGGATCGCCTCTCTTGCGAATCTGGGATATCTAATCTTCGTGTTTTGGGTCACGAGTATATTATTTGTGCTGGTTGTTTTCGGCCTGGTCGGCTGGGCAGCGGGCTTCAATATCATCAAATTTCTTTCTTACATCAAGGAGGAAATCATCTTGGTGTTGGCCACTAGTTCGTCGGATCCGGCTCTGCCCACGCTCATGGAAAAAATGGAAAAGCTGGGCTGCTCGAAATCTCTGGTCGGCCTGGTCGTGCCCACGGGCTACACGTTCAACACCGACGGCAGCAGCCTGTACATGACCATGGCGGCGCTGTTCGTCGCTCAGGCAACGAATATCCATTTAACCATTGGCCAGCAGTTGACGATCTTCGCCGTGGCCGTGCTCACTTCCAAGGGAGCCAGCGGCGTGACTGGAGCGGCCTTCATCGCCCTAGTCGCGACGCTCATGGTTATTCCCACCATTCCCGTGGCAGGCATGGCGCTGCTGCTCGGCATCGACCGCTTCATGAGCATGATGCGCGCGGTCGTCAACATGATCGGAAACGGCGTCGCCACCGTCGTCGTGGCGCGTTGGGAACATGAACTCGACAAGGACACGCTCCTGAAAAACATGGCCGCCGGCGGCTAAAAAATCGAGGTACCGAACAGCATGTCTTAGTGAATTGTAAGCTTGGGCTTCGTAGTGTAAAAGGGCCCGCATCCAACCAACGAATCCAGATCGTTTGATTCTCGCGCTGTGAGGCCAGGAGAAACACGTGGCGCCTCTGCGCGCATGCGAACGGAACGCAGAACTCCGAGGAGGAATTGTGAGCCAGTCTACGAGCACGGTGAGCAATTTGGGAGCAGCTTCCGGCAGTCGCCCCAATTCCAACACGGTGATCGCCTATACCATTTTGCGGTTATCCTTCGGGGCCAATATTCTTCTTCACGGCCTGAGCCGCGTCCTCAACGGGCGCGCCGCGTTTCTGGCCTACTTGACGCACTACTTCGAGCACGCGCACCTGGTCCCGCCGGGACTGTTGCCGGTGTTCGGCGCGGTGCTCCCGTGGGTGGAAACGACGCTGGGGCTGCTGCTGATGCTGGGGCTGTTTTCGCGATTTACCTTGATTGTGGGCGCCCTGGTATTGACGATCCTGGTGATGGGCACGAACCTGGCGCAGGACTGGCTTGTCTCGGGACTCCAGCTCCCTTATTGCTTCATCTATTATTATTTACTAATTCATCTGGAACAGAACACGATGTCCCTGGACGCCTGGCTGGGAATCGGCGGACGCTGAAAAGAGGCGGCCGGGAGCGGTCGTAAGTCCTCGGAAGAAGGAGAATTCGGAAGGGGAATGAGGGAAGCGAATTCGGGTGCCGCACTCTTCACGAATTTTGTGAAGGGTGCGGGTTTTTTCCGGACTCGGAACCCTCCCGGACCCATCTAACTTTGGTTACCCCGCTCAACTTCATTTGTTTTAACTTCATTGCTCTCAACGGGTTCGCCTGGTGCGCCGATTCGACACGTGAAAAAGCGTTGGCCGAATGACGGGTCTGCGCGGCGTTACGGAAAACCCGCACCCTTGAAAGGCGCAAGGGTGCGGCACCCGAAAAACCAACCCAACACTCGGCGACACAAACTAGGGAGCAGAAACTGAACACAACAGGCCAGCGCTTGATGCTGAGGGCCGGACCAGGGTGGCGGATTGGACGCGACAAACCGGCCTGGCAGTGACCATTTCGTGTATTGCGCTGCGAGAAACTCGTTGCGGCAGTGTGGTTTGCGGGGTAAGGAACGGCGTGCTAGATTTTGGTGTTAGGTGAAATTTTAGCGATTGCTGCATGCCGATACTCAAACCACCGCCGCTGGCCTCGCGTCCAAAGGGTTCTCACGTCGAGATCTATTGGAAAACTGTCACTTATCGCACGGTCTTTATTTACCTTTTCATGATCTTGGCGATTGCAGTGGCGTTTTCGTATTTGATTTATCCGGAAGTATATAGCGCAGCGATCGCCCGAATTTCGCAAGCCCTTGGCGCAAGCGCCGCTCCCACCGAGGTACTGACCGCGAAGCAGGCCAAGTTCGTCAATCTCGACGGCCGCGTGCAGGTCAAGAAAGTGAATTCCGTGCAGTGGGTAGCCGCGGATTATCGCATGGCGCTGGACAAGGGCGACTTGATCCAGACCGGCGGGGACGGCGCCGCGCGCATCACCTTCTCTGACGGTACCACCTACACCGTGCAATCCGACACGCTGGTAACGGTCGAGCAAAATTCTGTGGGGCGGGACAGCGAAACGCGCGTGGCCATGCACATTACTTCCGGCGCCGTGGACCTGGCCACCGGCACGTGGGATTCCCCAAAATCAAAGGCCGAAGTTTCCTTTTCGAACGCGGTGGCATCGGTGCAGCAGAACAGCCGCGCGGCCGTGCGCAGCGATCCGAAGACCAGCGAAAATGAAATCACCGTGTCGGCCGGCGCCGCCGAGCTTTCCACCAACGACGGCCGCCAGCACGTCGAAATCGGACGATGGGAGCGCGTGACCGTGCCGTCGAGCGGCGGAACCGTCGTCAAGACCAATGTCCTAGCGCCTCCCGATCTCGCACAGCCCTTGAATTTGCAGCCCCTGATCGTTCCCGACCCCAAGCGCGCCCCGGTACATTTCGAATGGAAGCCCGTGCCGGGCGCGGTCACCTACGAACTGCGTGTTAGCACGACCTCCATGTTTTCCCGGATTGTGCAGGACCGCAAAATGACGGGGACCTCGGTCGATATTCCGGGCTTCGATCAGGGGGACTACTTTTGGGATGTCGTGGCCACGGATCAGGCGAAGCGTGTGAGTGCGCCGAGCGACACTTTCAAGTTTACACTCGCGACACAAGGCAAGAGCCAAGAGATGTTGCTGGAAGTCGGAAGCACCGAGTTGCATGGTAACGTGGTGGAGATCGCAGGGCGCACGGAGCCAGGCGCGGCGCTCATCATCAACGGAGAACCGGTCGCAGACATACAGAGTGACGGGGTGTTCAAGTATTTTACCGCACCGTTGACTCGGGGTCCGCAGACCATTGTCTTGACCGGTCAGAACCGCCGCGGCGGCACGGCGATCAAGCGGCTCGAAATTGTGATTCCATAACAGCGCGGCCATTCTGGAATTTGAATTGACGCGGAGTCTCCCGGCAAAACCGGAACCTGGAGCCCGCCGGAAAAAATTCAAGGAGGGGGGCCGGGCGGCACCCCACCCGAGACGGCGCCCAGCAGCCGCTCGAGCAGCCCGGCACTGAGGGAACTATGTCCAATAATGGTTACAACCTTCGCTCGGTCTTTAGTTTGTTTTCTTCCGACCTGGCGATCGATCTGGGGACGGCCAACACGTTGGTATATGCCAAGGGCAAAGGCATCGTGGTGAATGAGCCCTCCATCGTGGCCATCAACAAGAACAGCGGCGAAGTGGTGGCCGTGGGCAAGGAAGCCAAGGACATGCTCGGGCGCACGCCGGGTAACGTGGTGGCCATCAAGCCGATGAAGGACGGGGTCATCGCCGATTTCAAGGTGACCGAAAAGATGCTCACCTACTTCATCCAGAAGGCGCATAACCGGCGCATGCTGGTCCACCCGCGAATCGTGATCGGCGTGCCCAGCGAAATTACGCCGGTGGAAAAGCGCGCCGTGCAGGACTCCGCGTATCGCGCGCGAGCCAGCGAAGTGTATCTGGTGGAACAAGCCATGGCGGCCGCGATCGGCGCGGGTCTGCCGATCGAAGAGCCTTCGGGAAACATGGTGGTGGACATCGGCGGCGGCACGACGGACATCGCCGTCATCTCCATGAGCGGCATCGTATATTCGCGCTCGGTGCGCGTCGCGGGAAATGAGATGGACGAAGCCGTGATGCAGTATCTGAAGCGCAAGTACAACCTCTTGGTCGGCGAGCGCACGGCGGAGCAAATCAAAATGGAAATCGGTTCGGCCTACCCGCTGGAAAAGCCGCTGACCATGGAAGTGAAAGGGCGCAACCTGATCGAGGGCGTGCCGCGCACGGTCACGATTGATGACAGTGAAATTCGCGAGGCGCTTTCCGAATGCGTGGCGACGATTCTGAACGCCTGCCGCGTGGCCCTCGAGCGCACCCCGCCCGAGCTTTCCGCCGACATCAGCGACCGCGGCATCGTGCTCACCGGCGGCGGCGCGCTCCTGAAAAATCTGGACAAGCGCATCCGCGAGGAAACCGGGCTGCCCGTATCGATTGCCGACGATCCGCTGGCTTCCGTGGTGCTCGGGACGGGCAAAATGCTGAGCGATTTCCGGCTATTGCGCCTGGTCTCGATCGATTGAGCGCCAGTAGCACAGACTTCAGTCTGTGGGTTTTGGTGCGTGCCGGGATAGACCCTCACAGACTGAAGTCTGTGCTACTAAAAGCTGAAAAACTTTGAAAGCTGACAGTCTTCCCCGATGATTGCTATTCCCTCACGGCACAAGTCTCTGACGTTGCTTGCGGGCGTCGTCGTCGCGCAGGTGCTTCTGCTGGCCATGCAGATCAAGCGCGAGCGGCAGGTGCGGCTAATCCGCGTGTGGGCCGTGGAATTGATCTCGCCGCTGCAGCGCATCGCTTCCTGGACGATTCATGGCGCGCAGCACGGCTGGGGCGGATACATCGGGCTGCGCACCGCGCAGAAAGAAAACGACGCCATGCGCGCCGAGCTCGACCGCCTAAAAGTGCGCAATGCCGAGCTCGAGGGCCGCGCCTTGGAAGCGGACCGCCTGGCAGCGCTGCTCAATTTTCGAAACGCCTATAGCGAAGTTCCCATGCTGGCCGCGCATGTGATCGGCGCAAGTCCGGACTCCGGAAGTATGGTCGTGAATATCGACCGGGGTTCGCGCGACGGCATACGGCGCGACATGGGCGTGATTACCCCGGACGGCGTGGTCGGCAAAATTCTGGCGGTCTATCCGGATATTTCGCAGGTCCTGCTGATGAGCGATAAGGACAGCGGCGTGGGCGCCCTGCTGCAAGACACGCGGACGCAAGGCCCCGTCAAGGGAACCGGCGCCCCACTGCTTTCACTCGACTATATCAGTAACGACGAGAAGGTTGCGGTGGGAGAGGCGGTGCTAACTTCCGGACAGGATCGCATCTTCCCGAAGGATCTCCCGGTCGGCAAGGTAGTGGACTTTGTAGCGGACCCGAAGTCGCCGTTCATGAAGATTCGCATAAGGCCGGCTGCGCATCTGGAACGCCTCGAAGAGGTCCTCGTACTTCAGACCAGGCAAGAAATGAACTTGAAGAAGTCGCCGGATGCCGAAACCACGCCGGTCGCGTCTCCAGCGGCGCAAAAGGCGCCCGTGGCGCCGGCGCCGCCGGCGAAAAAGCCAACAGACGCACATTGATCCAGTCCTCGGGAAAGCAAGCAGGAGACCATGGAAAGAACCGAAGTATATATCGGACCCGAGCCGCACATCGAGGTGCACAAGTATTACGCCGGCGTCGTCCCTGTTGCCGTAATGCTGTCGCTGGTGCTGCAAGCGTTTTTCCCGGTGTACATCCGATCGGCAAATTTCCTCGAATTGCCTTTGCTGGTGACCCTTTATTTTGCGCTGAGCAAGCGCAATCCGTCCTCCGGATTGGTGCTGGGCATGGTGGTGGGGCTGCTGCAGGATAGTCTAAGCCGCACGCCTCTGGGGCTTTACGGGATCGCGAAAACCCTGGTGGGTTATCTCGGCTCCTCCCTTGGGGCACGCATCGACGTGGAACATCCCATCGCCAGGTTTTTGCTGACGGCCGCATTCTATTTGTTCCACCACGCCGTATTCACGCTGACGACCCGAGCACTTCTGGCCCAACGGAATGAAAACTACATTACGGTGCCGATTCTGATCGCCTCGCTGGTCAATGCCACTATCGCCATGGGTCTGTTTCCACTGCTGGACCGATTCCGCAAACCCTCCTAAATGGGGTATCCGATACGATGCGCGCAAACTTGCACACCCTTGGTGCAAATGCTAGTGTGAATTATGGTTAGGTGTGGAGAAACCCTCAGGGGGTGCGGGGCTGAGGACCGCACGGAGTTGCTGTGGCGATATCTTTAATGAATGATAAACGGCTGCCGACGGAGCGGCTGGCCGTTGTTTCCTATGCCATCGTCGGCGTGATCGCGCTGCTGCTGTTCGGTTTCTGGAAGCTGCAGATCATCGATTCGGACCGCTACGCCCAAATGGCCGAGCGCAATCGTGTGCGCTCGATTCCTATTATCGCCCCGCGCGGCTCCATGCTCGATCGCGAAGGCCGCGTTCTTGTCGACAACTACCCTTCCTTCAGCGTTCTTTTATTGCGGGATTCGCCTGAACAAGTCGAGAAGCTGCTACCGCAGATCGCCGACGGCCTGGGCATGACGCTGGAAGACATTAAGCAACAAATTGACGCCTCCCGGGCCATGCCGAAATTCCAGCCTATCGTGATCAAACCCGAGGCTAGCCCTTCGGATATCGCCTTCATCGAGTCCCACCGGGTCGACATTCCTGTCATCGAAATGCTGATGGTTCATCGCCGCCGCTACCCCCATGGCGACATGCTCGCCAACGCGGTTGGGTACGTAGGGGAAGTCAGCGCCGATCAAGTGGAGGCTTCGGATGCCAGCCTGAAACCGGGCGACATCGTCGGCAAAACGGGCCTCGAGCGCCAATACAATGACGTCTTGATGGGCACGGACGGTTTGCGCCGCGTGATCGTAAACAGTATCGGCAAGGAAGTGGGACGCCTTGAGCAAAAGGATGCGATTCCGGGGAAGCCCATCCAACTGACCATCGACTACGATCTGCAAGCGGTTGCGGATAGCTACATGGCTGACAAAGAAGGCGCCGTGGTGGCCATGGACCCGCGCACCGGCGAAATCCTAGCCATGGTCAGCCGCCCTACCTTCGATCCCAACGATTTTGCCATCCGCATCCCCTCGTCGGAATGGCAGGCTCTCAATTCGGATCCCCGCACTCCCTTGCTCAATCGCGCCATCCAGGCACAACTCGCCCCGGGTTCGATCTTCAAAATTGTCATGGCCACCGCCATGCTTGAGTCCAAGCAACTTCCTGCTAATTTCACAGCGTATTGCCCCGGGCACGCCGATTTCTACGGTCGGACTTTTCACTGCTGGCGGCCGGCTGGACACGGCATCGTCGATCTCCACAAGGCCATCGTGGATTCCTGCGACGTTTTCTTTTATACCATTGGCCAGCGCCTGGGAATCGACACGATCCATCAATACGGCGTCGGTTTGGGCTTGGGCCGGCGCACGGGGGTCGACTTGCCGGGCGAGGAACCCGGTCTGATGCCTTCAGAAGAATGGGTCCAGCGCGTCTACCACCATAAATGGTATGCGGGGGAAACGATTTCGGTAGCCATCGGTCAGGGATCCGTCACGGTCACTCCCATTCAACTCGCGCGCATGGTCGGCGCCGTGGCTAGTGGCGGCAACTTGCCCCAACCCCACATGCTCAAGAATCTGTCCGGGAAGATGGACCGCTTTCCTCTTGGCGAGGAGACAGTCGAG